>Ga0073936_10012644_pt1 | contig 10023 bp, 3 predicted proteins | sample AliMusrvi5mmetaG_FD_87041 | JGI IMG/M metagenome (GOLD analysis project Ga0073936, IMG submission 87041) | Freshwater lake bacterial and archeal communities from Alinen Mustajarvi, Finland, to study Microbial Dark Matter (Phase II) - Alinen... | ecosystem: Environmental > Aquatic > Freshwater >... | reverse complement strand
GTCGCTGCCTTCGCGCATCGGCCTGATGCTGGACATGACGCTCAAGGATCTGGAGCGGGTTCTGTATTTCGAAAACTACATCGTCATTGAGCCGGGCCTGACGCCCCTCAAGGAACGCCAGCTCCTGTCGGAAGACGAGTTCTACAAGGCGCAGGACGAATACGGCAATGACAGCTTCACCGCCGAAATCGGCGCCGAAGCGATCCGCAAACTGCTGATGGCCATCGATCTGGAAAAGCTGCGCGATGAGCTGCGCGTGGACATTTCTGAATCCAATGGCGGCGAAAAGCAGAAGAAGCTGGTCAAGCGCCTCAAGGTGGTGGATGCGTTCCTGGAATCCGGCAATCGCCCGGAATGGATGATCCTGACCCAGGTACCGGTGATCCCGCCGGAACTGCGCCCACTGGTGCCGCTGGATGGCGGCCGTTTCGCCACCTCCGACCTGAACGACCTCTATCGCCGCGTCATCAACCGCAACAACCGCCTCAAGCGCCTGATTGAACTCAAGGCGCCGGACATCATCGTGCGCAACGAAAAGCGCATGTTGCAGGAATCGGTGGATGCGTTGTTCGACAATGGCCGCCGTGGCCGCGTCATCACCGGCGCCAACAAGCGTCCGCTGAAGTCGCTCGCCGACATGCTGAAGGGCAAGCAAGGCCGTTTCCGCCAGAACCTGCTGGGCAAGCGCGTCGACTATTCCGGCCGTTCGGTGATCGTGGTCGGTCCCGAACTCAAGCTGCATCAGTGCGGTCTTCCCAAGAAGATGGCGCTGGAGCTGTTCAAGCCGTTCATCTATTCGCGCCTTGAAGCCAAGGGTTTCAGCCAGACCGTCAAGCAGTCCAAGAAGCTGGTCGAAAAGGAAAAGCCCGAAGTCTGGGATATTCTGGAAGAAGTGATCCGCGAACATCCGGTGCTGCTCAACCGCGCCCCGACCCTGCATCGTCTGGGCATCCAGGCGTTCGAGCCGGTGCTGATCGAAGGCAAGGCGATCCAGCTGCATCCGCTGGTCTGCACCGCTTTCAATGCGGACTTTGACGGCGACCAGATGGCCGTTCACATCCCGCTGAGCCTGGAAGCCCAGCTGGAAGCGCGCGTGCTGATGATGTCCACCAACAACATCCTGTCGCCCGCCAACGGCAAGCCGATCATCGTGCCGACCCAGGACATCGTGCTGGGCCTGTATTATCTCAGCCAGGAACGCGCCAATGAACCGGGCGAGTTCAAGGAAGACGCCAAGACGAAAAAGCCGCTTCAGGGCTTTTATGGCGACATGGCGGAAATCGAACAGGCCCTGTTCTCGGGCCTGGTGACGCTGCACGCCAAAATCAAGGCGCGCTACAAGACCGTGGACGCCGAAGGCAAGCCCGTGACCCTGCGGGTGAATTCCACCCCGGGCCGCATGATGATCGCGGACATCCTGCCGCGTCATCCCAAGATCCCCTTCGAGCTGGTCAACAAGCTGCTGCGCAAGCAGGAGGTCAGCCAGCTGATCGACGAAGTGTATCGTCACTGCGGCCAGAAGGAGACCGTGCTGTTCGCCGATGCGATGATGGCGCTGGGCTTCCGCGAAGCCTGCAAGGCCGGCATTTCGTTCGGCAAGGACGACATGGTCGTGCCCGCCACCAAGACAAAGCTGATCGACGACACGCGTCATCGCGTGCGTGAGTATGAGCAGCAATATCAGGACGGTCTGACCACCGACAAGGAGAAGTACAACCTTGTGGTTGACGTCTGGTCGAAGTGCACCGACCAGGTCGCGGCCGAAATGATGAAGGAAATTGCCGCCGAGAAGATTGATCCGGAAACCGGTCGCGTCCGGGAGATGAATTCCATCTACATGATGAGCCATTCGGGCGCCCGCGGTTCGCCGCAGCAGATGAAGCAGCTTGCCGGTATGCGCGGACTGATGGCGCGTCCTGACGGCTCGATTATCGAAACGCCGATCCTGTCGAACTTCAAGGAAGGCCTCACCGTGCTGGAGTATTTCAACTCCACCCACGGCGCCCGCAAGGGTCTGGCCGACACCGCGCTCAAGACGGCGAACTCGGGTTACCTGACCCGCCGCTTGGTTGACGTGGCCAATGACTGCATCATCACGGCGGAAGATTGCGGCACCAAGCGCGGTGTCACGGTCCAGGCCGAAATTGATGGTGGTCAGGTTGTGGCCTCGCTGACGGAACGCGTGCTGGGCCGCACCACGGCCGAAGACATCAAGCACCCGGAGACCGGTGACGTGATCGTCAAACGCAACAAGGAAGTGACGGAAGATCTGGCCGAGAAGGTCGAGCTTGCCCATGTCCAGAAGGTGCGTGTGCGTTCCGTGCTGACCTGCGAGCTGCCGGAAGGCGTTTGCGGCAAATGCTATGGCCGTGACCTGGCGCGCGGTACTTCGGTCAATATCGGCGAGGCTGTCGGCGTGATCGCCGCCCAGTCCATCGGCGAGCCGGGCACCCAGCTGACCATGCGTACCTTCCATATTGGCGGCGCGGCGCAGGTTGCCGGCCAGTCCAAGATCGAGGCGTCCTATGACGGCAAGGTCAAGATCGTGAACCGCAACATCGTCAAGAATTCCGACGGTGAGCTGATCGCGATGGGCCGCAACATGCAGGTCGTGATCACCGACAATAAGGGTCAGGAACGCGCCACCTCGCGTATCACCTATGGCGCGCGCCTGAAGGTGGACGAGGGCGCCACCGTCAAGCGTGGCGATCGCATCGCGGAATGGAACCCCAACGCGCTTCCCGTGCTGACCGATGTCGAAGGCATCGTGAAGTATGAGGATCTGGTGTTCGGCGTCACCATGCGCGAAGTGTCGGATGAAAAGACCGGCGTTTCGAACAAGATCGTTATGGATAGCCGCGGCACGGGCAGCAAGAACGTGCCCGACCTGCGTCCCACCATCGCCATCTTCGACAAGAAGGGAAAAATCATCCAGATGCCCAATGGTGCGGGCGATGCGCGTTACGCGATCTCGGCCGACGCCATTTTGTCGGTGGAAGATGGTTCGGAAGTCCGGGCCGGCGACGTCATCGCGCGTATTCCCACCGAAGGCGCCAAGACACGCGACATCACGGGCGGCCTGCCGCGCGTGGCGGAGCTGTTCGAAGCCCGCAAGCCCAAGGAAGCGGCCGTGCTGGCCGAGACCGACGGCTTTGTCGAGTTCGGCAAGGACTATAAGAACAAGCGCCGCGTCATCGTGAAGCCCAAGTCGGACAAGATCGAGCCGACCGAATATCTGATCCCCAAGGGCAAGCACATCAGCGTGCGCGAAGGCGATTATGTCGAGAAGGGCGATTACATCGTCGAAGGCAATCCTTCGCCGCATGACATCCTGCGCATCAAGGGCATGGAAGAACTGGCCATCTACCTGGTCAAGGAAATCCAGGACGTCTATCGCCTGCAGGGCGTGAAGATCAACGACAAGCATATCGAAGTGATCTGCCGCCAGATGATGCAGAAGCTTGAGATCACCGAGGGTGGCGAAACCACCCTGATCGCGGGCGAGCATGTGGACCAGAACGAACTGGACGTGGCGAACAAGAAGGCGACGGATGAGGGCCTCAAGCCCGCCGAAGGCCGCGCCATTCTGCTCGGCATCACCAAGGCGTCGTTGCAGACCCGTTCGGTCTTCTCGGCGGCTTCGTTCCAGGAAACCACCCGCGTCCTCACCGACGCGGCGGTCAATGGCAAGGTCGATATGCTCGAAGGCCTGAAGGAGAACGTCATTGTCGGACGTCTCATTCCGGCCGGCACCGGCGGCGCCATCGCTCGCCTGCGCCATATCGCGACGGAACGCGACAAGGCGATCCAGGCGGAAGCGGCGGCCAATGCGCCGCAGCCCGTGCCGCAGCTGGAAGGTCCAGCTGCCGCCGAGTAGGCGACTGGTCGTTGAAAGAATCAGGGCCGTCCGCGAGGGCGGCCCTTTTTCTTTGGCGCCTGCACTACCACATCCAACGGGAGAAACAGGAGGCGGGCAGATATAGCCCGCGCTAAGCTTCCGTCATGGCATTACCCAAGCCCTTTTCTTGGACGCGCGAACAGGCCCGCAGCGGCAAGTTCGACGGCAAATTCCTGATCGGTGTTCGCACCACGGGGATTTACTGCTTGCCGTCTTGTCCCACCCATCCGCCCAAGCCCGAAAATGTCACGCTGTTCCGCACCGAAGCGGAGTGTTTGGCGGCGGGTTTGCGTGCCTGCAAGCGTTGCCGTCCCGACCTTTATTACAAGGGCGAAGACGAAAATGTCGCTTTGTTCGAAGGGTTGGCGGCGCGCGTGCGGAAGGCTCCGGAAGATTTCGCCGATGCCGGCTCGCTGGCCCGTGCCACCGGCGTCAGCCTGACCAAGCTGGCAGACCTGTTCCGCGACCATGCCCATCTGGCGCCGGCCCAGTGGCTGCGGCGTGAACGGGTGCGCCAGGCCGCCGCCGCCTTGCTGACCAGCGACGACAAGGTAATGGATATTGGCTATGGCGCGGGCTTTGAAAGCGAGTCCGTCTTTCACCGCCAATTTCTGGCGCATACCCGCATGACGCCGGGCGCCTACCGGGCTCTGCGCGGTGGTTCGGTCTTTCTGATTCAGCTTCCGGCGGGGTACCGGGCCAAGGAAATTCTGGCCTATCACGCGCGCGATCCCGAAGGCCTGACGGAACGCAGTGAAGGCAACAAAATATGGAAAGCCTTGCTGACGCAAGACGGCCCCGCGGTGATGGAATTGTCGCTGGAAAAAGAAGGCGCCTGGGCCCGGTTGCATGCGGACAAGAAGCTTGGGCCCGCCAGCATGGCGTTTGTGCATGACGCGGCGCTGAAGATGCTGGGTCTTTACAACGAGGTGACGCCGTTCGAAACGCGGCATGCCCGCTTCGCCAGCCCTCGAAAGGGATTGCGCCTGCCGCTTCTGCCGACCGGATTCGACGGGCTGACCTGGGCGATCATCGGCCAGCAGATCAACATCAAATTCGCCGGTGCTTTGCGGCGCGAAGTTGTCGCGCTGGCGGGTGAGAAAGTCGGCGATATGCGCACCCATCCCACGGCGGCACAGGTGGCTGATCTTGATATTGCCAAGATGACGTCGCGGCGGTTTTCCGGATCCAAGGCAAAATACCTTATTGGTGCAGCCCGGGCAGTGGCCAAGGGCGAACTGGACGTCGAAGGCCTGCCGCGTGGCTCGGCGGTGGCGGCAGAGAAGAAACTCACGGCCCTGCATGGCATCGGCACTTGGACGGCGCGCTATGTGATGATGCGTGGCGGCTTTGCCGATGCCACTCTGGTGGGCGACAGCGCTCTGGCGACGGCGCTGCAGAAACTGCACAAACTGCCGGAACGGCCTGATCAAGAAGGGACCGCAAAATTGATGGAGGCGTTCGCGCCCCATCGCAGCTTGGCCACCATGCATTTGTGGACCAGCCTGAAAGAGGCGTCGTGACACGCTATTGGGATGTGATCGAATCGACATTCGCGGATTTTGCCGCCTGGGTGGATGAAAAGGGCAGGCTGCTGCGCTTTCATCTGCGCGCCACAGGCGCGGCAAGGGTGGACCTCGGAGCGGAGCAGAACACCAAGGCGCTGGCCGATGTCCGCCGCCAGGTGACGGAATATGCCGACGGCAAACGCCAGCATTTTGAGTTTGAACTGATGGCCGAGGGACCGGAATTCGACAAGCGTGTCTGGGCGGCGATAAACGAAATTCCGTTCGGCGCCACCACCAGCTATGGCGCGGTGGCCCGCAGTATTGGCTACCCCACCAATGCCGCCCGCGATGTTGGGACCGCGACTGGCGCCAATCCCATCGCCTTGATCGTGCCGTGCCATCGGGTGATCGGTAGCGACGGCAGCCTGACGGGCTATGGCGGCGGATTGCCGCTCAAGCGCAAATTGCTGGAACACGAATTTCGTGTCGCCGGAACGCGATACGATCTGTTCTCTTAGACTTCGAGCCTGTCGTCTGGCCGCGCCACCAGGGCATACAGCACCGGCATCAGGAAGACGCTGATCAACAGCCGAGTGAACAATCCGCTAACGATCACCAGAGCGAAGGGCTTTTGCGTATCGGTACCGACGCCTGTGGCCAATGCCGCCGGCAGCAGGCCCAACGCCGCCACCAGGGCCGTCATCATGATCGGCCGCAGGCGCAGGATGGCGCCATGACGGATGGCCTCCGTCAGGGGCATGCCGTCGCCGCGCAGTTCATTGACATAGGAAATATAGACCACTGCGGTCTGCACCGAGACGCCGAACAGGGCCAGGAATCCGATACCGGATGACACCGAAAAAGGTGTACCGGTCAGCAGCAACACAAGGATGCCACCAACCGGGGCCGACAGCATGACGCCGAGCACGGTGATGAAGGGGAACTTGAAATTATTGTAGAGAACGAACAGCAGCATGAAAATCAGGAACAGCGTCAGCGGCATGATGACATTCATCTGCGCGCGCGAGGCGGTGTATTCGGTATATTCGCCGCCCCAATCGGCGCGATAGCCCTGCGGCAGAGTGACCTTCTGGTTCACCTGGTTGATGGCGTCGCCCACGGCGCTGGCCAGGTCGCGGCCTTCGACCGAAAACTGCACGCCGATATAGCGCGAATTGAACTGGCGATAGATGAAGGAGGCGCCGTTGGTGACCTGGATATCTGCCAGTTCTTTTAGGGGGATTTGCTGGCCGCCCGAGGTCGCGACCGGAATATTACCGATCTCGTCCGGGTTGTCGCGATAGCGCTGTTCCAGGCGCACCACCAGGTCGAACTGTTTTTCCTGTTGTACGACCTGCGTCGCCACATCGCCGCCGATGGCAGTGGTGATCAGGTTGTTGATGTCGTCCACGTTGAGGCCATAGCGGGCGATGGTTTCCCGGTTGATCTTGACCGTCAGGCTGGGCTGGCCCAGTTCCCGCACCAGGGTCACGTCATGGATGCCCCGCACATTCTGCAGGATCTGTTTAATATCTTTGCCCTTTTGCTGCAGGACATTGAGGTCCGAGCCGAATATCTTGACCGCCAGCGCGCTTTTCAGCCCGGTTTCGGCTTCATCCACGGCGTCTTCGGCGGGCTGGGTGTAGTTGAAGATGATGCCGGGGAAGCTGACCAGCTTCTGGTTGACCGCCTCGATCAGCGCTGCCTTGGTGCGGTATTTTCCATTCCATTGCGAGTAGGGTTTCAAGCCGACATAGAATTCGACGTTGAAAAAGCCGGTGGCGTCTGTGCCGTCATCCGGACGGCCCAGTTCCGAGGCGACGGTCGTAACTTCGGGAAAGGATTGCAGGATGTCCCGGATCTTGGGCGTGATCCTCGCCGATTCATCATAGGAGATGGTGTAGGGCATGGTGGCGCGCACCCACAACGCGCCTTCGTCCAGTTGCGGCATGAATTCCGCGCCAATGAAGGGGATCAGAAGCAGGGAAATTCCCAGCAGGATGGACGCCGCAATCGTCGTCTTCCAGGGGCGGGCGAGGCAATAATCCAGGCCCCTGATATAGCGCTCCTTGATATACTCGAACGCCTTGTTATGCCGTTCCCGCACGCCCTTACGCATGAACCAGGCGCACAAGACCGGCAGCAGGATGAGGGTCACGATCAGCGACCCGACCAGTGCGAAGATCATGGTATCGGCCATGGGCTTGAACAGGGTGCCCGAGGCGCCGGTCAGGACATAGATGGGCAGGAAGCTGACCACGATCACCGCCACGGCATAGACCAGCGGGCGGTCCACTTCGGCGGACGCTTCGCGAATGACTTCCAGGATGTTGAAAGATTTGCCCTCACGCAGCGCGATCTGGCGGAAAATATTTTCTACCATCACCACGGCGCCATCCACAAGGATGCCGAAGTCGATTGCCCCGATGGACAGAAGATTGGCCGAGGCGCCCTGGATGTCCAGGCAAACAAAGGCGAACAGCAGCGCCAGCGGAATGGTGGTGGCGACGATCAGGCCGGCGCGAAAATCGTAGAGGAAGAATATCAGGATCACGACGACCAGCAGCATGCCGCGCAGCAGATTGCCTTCCACCACCTGGGTTGTCAGGTTGATCAGGTCGGTGCGGTCATAGAAGGGGACGACCTTGATGTCCTTGGGCAGGATGTGGTCGTTCAATTCCTGGGTCTTGGCTTCCACCTGCTTGAGGACGTCCTGGGTCTTTTCCCCCGTGCGCAGCAGGATGACGCCTTCCACCGCATCATTCTGCTGCTTGTAGCCGAATTCGCCCAGACGCGGGGCAATGCCGATCACCACCCGGCCAACATCCTTGACCAGCACGGGCGTGCCGTTGTTGACCGACAGCACCACGTTGCCGATATCCTCGACCGTGGTGATGCGGCCTTCGCCGCGCACATAATAGAACTGGCCGCCCTGCGAATAAAAGCCGCCGCCGGCATTGCTGTTGTTGGCGGTGAGCGCGGTTTCTACCTGCGCCACCGACAGGCCGGCGCCGGCGATCTTGGCGGGATCGAGCAGCACCTGGTACTGCATCTCCCCGCCGCCGAAGCCGGAATCGTCCGCCACGCCGGGAACAGATTTGTATTGCGGCTCGACCGTCCAATCTTCATAGGTCTTCAGCTCCATCGGCGAGCGATCACGGCTTTGCAGCACATAGCGATAGATCAGCCCGGACGGCGACGACATCGGCGAGACAGACGGGGTGATGCCGGTGGGGAGGGAAATGCCGGAGATATTGTTGAAGACCTGCTGGCGGGCAAAATAATTGTCGGTGCCGTCGTTAAAGGTCAGGATGACATCGGACAGCCCGTATAACGAAATGGAACGGATATTGGCGGTCTTGGGAATGCCGGTCATTCCCAGTTCCACCGGCACGGTAATCAGCCGTTCGACTTCTTCCGCGGCATGGCCGGGCCATTGGGTGATGATTTCGACATTGGGCGGCGCCAGGTCGGGATAGGCATCCACCGGCAGGCGGTCCAGCGACCGGGTGCCCGCCACGATGAGGATAATCGTCATCAGGACAACCAGAATAGGTTGACGCAACGCCGTGGTGACGACGCGGTTCATCACCGAAATCTGCCGGGCTTCGGCGGGGCGCTGATGGTCGCTCATTGGTTTTGCATGAACTGCACGAAGAGGGCGCCGTCCACCACGATCTGCTGCCCAGGGTTGAGGCCGCCGGCGATGACATATTGTTCGCCGGTGCGGGAGCCCAGGGTCACACGCTGGCGCGCAAAGCTGCCATCGTTTTGCGTGACATAGACGAAGGGCAGGTTTTCATCGTCGCGCAGGACGGCGGACACCGGCGCCAGCAGGCCCTGACTTTCCTGGCGGTCGCGGATGCGCACGCCGACATACATCTGTTTTTTCAGGTAATCGCCGGGATTGTTGACCACGACGCGCACCGCGACGGAGCGGGTGTTGGGGTCAACTTCGGCAGCGATATTGTCCACCGTACCGGGGAGGGTGCGGGTGGTCGCCTGCACATCGGCCAGGTCGCCATTGTGCACCGCGCCGATATCAGCGTCGAAAATATGCGCCATCACCCAGACTTTCGAAAGATCAGCGACGGTGAAGACCGGTGTGGTGCCGGCCTGCAGCAACTGGCCGGGGGTGATATTTTTTTCTACCACGGTGCCGCTGATCGGCGATCGGATCACGCCTTCGGGACTGGTGGTGGGTTTTCCGGCTTCCACATCCTTGATGATGGACGGTTCCACGCCCAGTGAAACCAGCCCCTGCAGCGCTGCATCGCGGTCGCCTTCAGCGCCGGCGGCGTCGGACTGCGCCTGCTCTTCCTCGCGGCGTGAGACGCCCTGATGCGCCAGCAGGTCCTTGTCCACATCCGCCAGGCGGCGGGCATTGCTGGCGGCGGCCAGGGTCTTGCGATAGGTGCCCAAAGCGGCGGCATAATCGGGTGATGAAACGATGGCCAGCGCCTGGCCTTTCTTCACCTGATCGCCGGGCGATACCAGCAAGCGCGATACCGGGCCGGAAAATGGTGCGAGCATCACAGTGGCCTGGTCATTGTCGAAATCCACCACGCCGGTGGTGTCGATGGTCTTGCGGAATTTCGACGACGCCACCGTGACCAG
>Ga0073936_10012643_pt1 | contig 10025 bp, 5 predicted proteins | sample AliMusrvi5mmetaG_FD_87041 | JGI IMG/M metagenome (GOLD analysis project Ga0073936, IMG submission 87041) | Freshwater lake bacterial and archeal communities from Alinen Mustajarvi, Finland, to study Microbial Dark Matter (Phase II) - Alinen... | ecosystem: Environmental > Aquatic > Freshwater >... | reverse complement strand
GTATTGTAGGTGTCGCCGGGGTATCCGATCCTGGGGCCGTCAGGCACGATGCTCCAGGCCACCCGGGTGGGGTCGCCGCGGTTGACCGAGGTGGTGTCCAGCGAAAGCGGCGCGCGCCAGCCGCCGGTGTCGTTGAAATTCAGCGCGAAGGCCGGGGGGGTGAGCGCCAGCAAAGTGGCAGCGGGCAAGGCCAGGGCCATGGTGGCCAACCCGCTGGAGCGGGGTGCTGCGGTTCGCACGAAAATGTTGTTAGCGGACTTTACCGTTTGCTGTTTGGCGGGAAACATGGTTGGTCTGGTTAATGATGCAAGAGGCGGACCGCGTTGAGCGGCGGCTCGGAGCCGCGAGACTATCCGGCTGGGTGCGGCATGGCAATGGACGCTGCGGACTTTGATATGGACAAAACCGACCGCTATGACAGCCCGTCATGAGCCCTCACTTTGCCGATAAATAACCCGGGGCAGCCGCGACGAGAACGGCGACCCCGCGATGATTGCCAGTGAGGTGCGTGCCGCCCGTAGGGGTCACGGGCTGGTGCTGACTTTGGCGCGGACGAAGCCCTTGCCGGAGAGACCGTTAGAGCCATCGAGGGCAAAGCTTCGGTATTCGTAATGCACCCCATCGGTGAGCACCACACCGGGGTCGATGGTGGTCACCGGCCACACTTTGGTGGCGAAGCTTGCCGGATCCACGCCGCCTTCGATCGCGTAGGTGATGCCGTCCACCGGGGCCGACGTTGCAGGACGGCCCGCGGAGAAGACGGCACCTTTAGTTGCAGATCCTACCCGGTTGGCGACCGCTAGGCAATGGACGCTACGGACTTTGATATGGACAAAACCGACCGCTATGGCAGCTTGCCGCCATGAGCGACTCGATCAGCAGCCCCAGCTTGCCTTCGGAAATCACCAGCGAACCGGCCTTTGCCAAACAGGCCCGCGCGTACACGGACTGCTATCGTTGGTGGCTCAACGACGAGGACCGCCGCCGATGGTTTGATGCCCGCGTGACCCTGCTGGCCGCCTTGCGCGTATTCAGCGCTGGCATCTTCATCGAGGCGCATGGACACACGTGGGAACGGGCCGACCTGCCCGAAGGAATTCTCAAATACTGCACCCAAGGGAAAGGCTTCTACTGGCAGGATGGCCGGCAATGGGAAGTGGGCCCCGGTGACCTGCTTTACTGTCCGCCCGGAACTCATCACCGCTACTGGGCCGACGAAAAGGAGCCGTGGTCAGTTTACTGGATGCACCTGTCAGGGGATCGGCTCGCGGATTATGCGGGGTTCCTCGGCCTGATCGAACGCGGCCCGGTCCGCCACATCGGACTCCACCAGGACATCATCGCGGATTTCATCCGCTTGGTTATTCAACATCCCCACACCCGCACCGAAACCGACTGGTTCAGCATTCAGGCCAACGCCGTGAGCATCCTCGGGCGTATCGCCGAGCTGCCCCTCAATATTGCCACCATCGCCGCCGCCTATGAGCCGATCCAGCAAGCGATCACCCTCATGCGCAACACGCTCGATCAGCCCTTCGACCTGGCCCGGTTTGCACGCCATGCCGGTTACGGCAGCCACCATTTCACCCGCCAGTTTCACCGGGTGACAGGTCTGACGCCGCGCGATTGGTTTATCCGCCAAAAGATGCAGCATGCCCGCACCCTGTTGACGCTGCCCAACATGATGGTCAAGGACGTCGCCAATCGTCTCGGCTACGATGACCCACTGTATTTCAGCCGGGTCTTCAAGCGCGCCGTCGGCACCTCCCCCGCGGATTACCGCAGCAACATGAGCGCGAGGAATTTGATGTTAGGTTGAGCATCCATCCTCCTAACGCCGCTTTGCCATTCTGGCCTCACCGACAAATTCTCTTGCCTCACGGGTAAGGCTTGCCGTCCACGTCGATAGTCACCTTGTTCTGGCCGGTGCGTCCCCGCTCGCAGGGAAAGACCAGATAGCGCTTGTCGGCTTTGAACTCGCGCGTGCAGTCGGCGGCGGCGCGCGCCATCCCGGATCCGACAATGCAAATTCCCAAGGTAATGACTGTTAGCAATGATTTCATGGTTTGTTGCATTTTCGAGCTGATTTCTCATCGTGGGGCAACCTCCCATCGTGTACTGTTAGATCCTGGCGTGAATTGATCGATGACCTTGCACATGCGCCAGCCATCCGGCTGCTGGAGCGTGCGCTCGAATTCCACGCCCTCCTTCATCTCGCGGACAAGCGCCTGGCCACGCGGCACACAGCCGGCCAAGGCCGTCAAACCGTGCATTTCGCGCCTGATGTGCCGTGCACCTATTAAAGCAGCGACGATTTCCCCCTGATCGTTGATTTCTATCGTCAGTCCGGGAGTTGCAATGACGTACCGGTCGTTCCCTGCGGCACCCGCTGAGGCACCGGCCTGACACCTGCCGTGTGGCGCTGTTAGCAACCAACAACACAACAATACCGGACAATAGTGCATTTTCATCATTCAGACGGGACTGTGTGTGTTTTGTCCCAGATGGACTGAAGCTGCCAGGGTCCCCGGGGTGCGCTCGGTCTTGGTCGGAATCGGCCCGATTTCCCGCTTGAAGGTCCTGCCGTCAAAAGTTCCGACATGGTAGTTGCAGTCGCCGAACCAGAGGATCCACTTTGTGTTGCTAGGATCGCCATCGAGCGCGATCTCATAGAAATCGGCACAATCCGGGCACACATCAATATTGGTCAGCGTCTGTGTTCGTTCCCAGTGAATCAAATCATTGGAGGTCCAAATCGAGCTGTTAGTCCCGTCAAGCAAGAGGACCACGACCCAGTGGCTGCTGGCCGGCTGCGCATTGTCCTCGTACCAGACGAGTTTCGGGTTGCGGTTGTAACCCGCCTCATACGGCAGGACCGGATTGCCCTGGTATTCGATCCAGGTCCTGCCGGAATCTAACGAGTAGTTCAGCGATTGGGTAGGTTGGGGGACGGGGCTCCCGCCGTGACCATTGGTATAGATTGCGACCATGGCTGGGTTCTGCAGGCACCCGTCAACGCCCTTGACCGGGTTCTTGACGAATCCAGCCGTGTTATACCAATCGATCGCTGTGGATCCGGACCATGGTGAGCCCAACTTGTTGGCGGTCACCGCCGTGCCCAGCTCCTCCCAGTGAATCAGGTCCTTGCTGACCGCGTGACCCCAGAGCGGATTGCTACCCATGTTTCCGTTCAGTTGCCAAAAGCGACGCCCGGGGAAAAGATGATACTCGCCATTGAAATCGATGGGACCGTCCAGGTCCGTGATACATCCCAAGCCCTGGAGACCCAGAGTCATGCTGCCTTTGTCACATGTCGCATGGCGGAATGTCTGCCATACAGCATCGCCGAATTCAGCCCAGAGGGGCAGTTTCCATCCTCCGACGATAGGAAGGCTCGCATTCACAACCCCGTATCTATCATCCCGGCATGGGCGTGACGAGAAAATTCCTGCGAATCTCTCAAAATCGTACCCCGCGCCCACCGGGTTCCGGATTGCCAGCGCCGCAGCGGGCCTATGTCAGCCAGACCCGAGCTGAGCATGCACCTATGACAGCCGTGGTCTAACTACTGGCAATTCACGTCATGGCAGAAGCGGAAAATTGCGCAAGGCGACCTGCTACCGTCCTAGGACCTCCTCACTCTCGTCTGTGCCATCGCCGTAACCGATCACCTCCACCGCAATAATCGAGAGTACGTCGGCGGCATCCGGCGCGGGTTCAGGAGGCTTTGCGGCGGCCCAGCCGGCGGGCGCTGCCGTGGCTGGACCTGCGGCCGTCGCGTCCGCTGCGGATGTCAGAGTCGCCAGGGCCACGCTAACCGCAACGGGTCCATTGGTGCCGGCACTGGACCCGCCGGCGGCGATGTTCGCGGTGTTGAGCACTTGATTGGCGGCAATGCTGAGGTTGCCGGAAACCCGGATGCCGGCGTCACCCGCGTCCACGCTGCCCAGCGGGGCAATCAAATCCACATCGCCCGCCGCCACACCCTTCACGGTAGCCAACACGCCAATACCACCGCCGGTGGCCAATCCTGACAAATCGGTTTGCACCGCAGCACTTTGCGGGTCGATCAGCACTCGGGTGGGTGAGGCGGATTTGATGGTCTTGGAGGACGACCCGGCGGCGATGTTGCCCACCGACGACCAGATGAGCTCATTGCCGCCGCGCAGGGTGAAGATGCGGCCTATGCCGATGCTGATGTCGTTGTTGGAGAAAATGGAGATGTTGCCACCACTTTCGGTGATGATGCCGGGAGGTGACAGGGTGTTGCCGACCTCGCTGTTAGCCAACTCGAGGCCGCCGCCGGGGATGAGAATGGAAATATCGCCACCGTTGGTGGTGCGGATGTTGCGGGCCCGCACAAGGACGTTGCCACGGCGCTCTTGAGAGCCAAACAGCGCCTGGATCGCCGCGTCCGCGCTCTGGTAGGTGCCCGTCGCGGCATGCGCGCGGCCGGCATCCCGCAATTTCCGATAGAACACGTCGAGAGCCAGGCGGGCTTGTGCCGCCGCGGATAGATCGGCAAACACCACCCCCGGCGCGAGTTCCTCGAGCAAGGTGTTTCCCTCCGGCGTCACCACGTAACTGGTGACAAATGCCGCCAGGCGCCACCCGCTGTTGGCAAGTCCGGTGGCCATGCCTAGCCCCGCGCTGACCGTCACATCCGCGCCGGTAAACGGCAGATAGGGGTTGCGCGCGTTGCCGACACTCGTGATGCCCACACCGGTTCCATCGGCTTGCGCCGGGCCGCTGCCCAAATCAAGGTTGCGCCCAGCCAACACCTCGAGCGACCCCGGCCCACTGATCTGGATGTCCCCCGCCTGCGGGCCGCTGCCGTTATTGACGCCGTTGCCAGGCTGCTGGGCTGCGAGTCGCAACCCGCCGGCCGCTTGATAGGGCGTTAGATCCTGCCCGCTGGCCACCACACTGATATCGCTTGCATGGTTGTTCTGAACATACAGGGCGACGTCCGAGATATTTTGACTGGCGAGCACGCGCGTTTGCTTCGGCGAGAAAAGCGTTAGGCCGGAAATGTCCCCGCCATCGGCATAGAGGCGCACCGGGCTGGCGTCATCCAGGTGCAGCAATCCGGCGGCATGCCGTGCCTGCTGGGATTGCAGGACGCCGCCGAGCGTGCCGCCCGACTCGGCGAAGTGCTGGTTGAGGAAATCCAAAAAATCCGGACTCCCGGTAAGGCTGGCACTGTTGGTCAAGCCGGCGATTTGCTCATAGCCCAAGGGATTGCTGATGCCGGGAATGGCTGTCGGATCGGCGTCTGAGACATTGAGGGTCGAGCTGCCCCAGGTGAGGGTCTTCACCCCGCCGAGGGTGACCACTCCGTTTGGCTGGAAGCCGTTGATCGCACCGCCCGCCAGCAATTCCAGCGCGCCGCGCGGCGACGGCGACAACGTGATATCACCAACCACGTTGATGGAACCATTGAACGACGTGGCCAGCAGGCTGCCGGGCCGCAGCGCAAACAAGCTTTCAAACGGCACCGTGGAGGTTTCATCCAGGCGCAACCATGGTTTGCTAGACGCGGCCGAAAGCGAGGACAGCAGCAGCTTGTTCGTATACCAGCTTTGCATCAACGATATGGCGGATGCCGTCGTCTGGCCGGGCAAGGTGGCTGCGCTGCGCAGGGTCACGTCGCCACCCAGCGAGCTGACCGCGAGGTAGGCTTGGCTCGCGTAGGTCGTGAAATAGCTCTTCTGCCAGAAGCTGTTGAGGAGACCGCCCGGCAACAGAAACGGATTGGCCACCGGTCCTAACAATACATCGCCGCGCGCACTCACCGTAAAGCCGCCATTGCCCACAAACACGCTCGTTGGCAACTCGGTGGCGGCCGTCTCCTGACCGTTGCTTATGTTAGATCGGGTCAACACCGAGCGGGTTGCATTGGTGACGATGCTGCCGCCGGCGGCAAGCATGCCGCTGCCGCTTTCAACATAATAGACGCCGGCATCGAGGTTGTTTCCGGCACGCACGGTTAGATCGCCGCCGCCGAGTTCCAACAACTTCGCCGCATCCGGCACGGCGGCGCTCGTCTGGGTGCTATCGGTGTAACCGGGCATGCGGGCGTTGGTGGGGATGACCGCATCCACGTTGCTGATGTTGTGGCCCGCGAGCAGCGTCACATTGCCGCCACCGAGCGCGCCCACGCCTTGGAAGAAATTGCTGAAATCCACCCACCAGCTGGTTGAGGCGGCTTCGCCCCAACGATTGACCCCAAACGTGCCGCTCGACGCGTCGACGTAGCCGCGTCGATAGAGCCAGTTGCCAGGCATCTCCCACTGCGAGTCCGCCACCAACTGGCCGCCCGCCAGCGTGAGATGCTCGATGTTGTCGCCGGCTTGGATGCTCACGTTGCCGCCGGCCATGCTATAAATCGCGGCGGAACTCTGTTGGACACTGCCCAACGAGGAGTCCATACCGTTGAGGCTCAGACTGGGCAAGCGGAACAAGCCGCCCATCGTCGGGTCGGCCACACGCGTGCCGGCAGTGTATATGGTGGCAAATTCGTTGAGCAGTTGCACGCTGCGTGCGGCATGGATTTGAATGTTGCCGCTGCCGGTGCGGATCACTTGAAAATGATTGGCAAGGGCCGATGCCGTGGTCGCGGTCGGCCCGCTGCCGCTGGCGACATTGGTGGCGTTTTTCCCCAGCTTGAGTGACCCCGCACCCGCTGTGAGCTGGTTGCCGGCAAGTACCTCGCCGAAGTCCGCCGCTCCAAGGTCCGCCCCCGCCGCAAGCCGGTAGGACCACGTTTGTTCGTTGACCGGCAGGAGGGCGCTTTGGGTCGAAGGCCGGGCGCTCCATAGCCAGGTGGCATCACTGCTGGCAAGCGTGGGGCTAAACCCGTCACTCAGGGCATTGTATAGGACGATGTTGCCGGCCGCCCGTATTGTTAGAACACCGGGCGAGCTCTTCGCGCCGAATCGATAGGTCGATAGATTCCAGTCGCTGGTGGTGGTGGATGCGGCGCTGCCAAGCGTGACATCGCCGCTGCGGTTGATGATTTCCACGCCGGGAGCCAGGACCAACGCGCCTGCGAGCCCGGAGTTGTTCGCGAGCAGGCGGTTGAGGATGGAGGAGTCGTTGCCCGTAGTGCTGCCGGCCGCGCCAAGGTAGTTGGTGGCGTCGGTGCGGATGGTGTTCTGGACGGTGTTGCTGATGGATCCGCCGGAACTCGTTAGGTCATATATTCTATAGCCCTCCACCAGAATACCGGAAGCATCAACAATGGTGCCGTTGATGACTTTGACTAGCAGGTCTGAATTGGTGAAATTGCGTGGGGCGCGGATATGCAGTTTTCCGCTGAACTGGCCGTTATAGGCGCTGGTCCCCACGGTGTTGGCGCTGCCGGCGATCTTGGAGGCAACCGACAGATCAAGCACGGACCCGCTCTGAATATCCACCGCACCAGTGCCGGCGATTCCATTGAGCTGGGTGCCGGCCTCCATTGTGATGGAGCCGCCTTGCCCAGCACGATTGAAATCCAATCCCGCCACGGTGAGATGCGCAACGTTCCCAATGGCTAGATCTCCATGGGCGGCCAGATGGATCGTGCCGCCGCTCACCCCGGACGCGTCAATCGTACCGTCGACAGTGATCGCCCCCTGATCGGCAGCCAGCTCGAAGTCGTGCGCGCTGGCCGTGCCGGTGATCGTCACGTTGCCGGAGCGGACGCGAATCAGCTGGCTTTGCGACAAACCGGATGCTGCCAGGCAGGCACTCATGTCGGCCAGCATGGGCAGCGCGAGCACATCCAGTGCCAGGCTGCCATTGGTGCCACCCGCGCCTCCGGCACCGAGGATGGTGCCGCCCATGGTGAAAAACCCGACCGGTGTTGAAACGCTGAGAGTGCCGCCATTGCCACCATGGGCGGGCGCGGAGAGATTCAGTGTGGATTGCGGATTCAACCGGATGTTGCCTGCGGGCGCGGCGAGGGTGATGGTGCCCGCGCTGGTGACCTTGGTGATATCTTGAAAAAGTTGCGTGGTGCCAGACACATCCAACAAGTCATTGATTGTCAGATCGCCGGCTGTGGCGTTGAGCGTGAGCGACCCGCTGGGCAGTGAAACCGCCGTGTCGATGGTGACGCTGCCTCCCGTGATGGTGAGGGCGCAACCCAGCCCCGACGCCAGGGTGGCAGCAGCGCTATGTTGCGGCGAGTTGAGTGATAGAACTCCACCGGCCCAGAGTGTCCTGTTAGCCCCGCCGCTGCCGGTGACAACCGGCGTGTTGGCCGTCAAGTTGCCTTGGATGGCAAGGCCGCCGGTGCCTTCCCCGGTGATGCCGCTGGCCGCATCCAGGGTGACGGAAGCATAGCCATTGATTGCCAGAGTGTTGCTGCCGAGCGTTATCACATCCCCAGCCAGGATCAGATTCCCAAGGCTCGGACCTGTGCCCACACCGGAGGCACCCGCGGCCGGGTTGTCCAAACGCAAGTCCCTGGCGGCGATTTGCGCCGTGCCATCAACACTTTCCAGCCCGCGGATTTGCCCGGCGCTCAGCGTCAGATGGGACAAGGTGGACGCCGACCCGAAGGTGCCGGATCCATAGAGGTCGATTGAGGCATAACTCAGCAGGGTCAGCGCGGAAGCGTTGCTTAATGTCTGCAGGGTGTTGTTGGAAATGACTAGTCCCCCGCTTGAGGTCGCCAAACTTGTAGTTCCGAGGACCAGCGATATATTGGATGAATCAAACTGATAGGAAGTGGCGAGAAGCTTCGCGGCGGGATCCAGCGAGATTCCGGCCGAGCAATCCAATACCACGCTGCCACCGGAGAGTGTCGCGTTGGAGCCGATGCTGAGCAGAGCCGCACCGGCACCCGTGACGCCGGTGCGCAGGATCCCGGCGTTGGGATCCGCGGCAACGCGCAGCAGCGCGCCATTTCCCACAACTATCAGTTTATCAGAACTCGCCAGGTTGCCGGTGGCAGCCAGGTTGGAGCCGCCATCAATGGTGAGGTTGCCATTGGCCGCCAAGATCAAATCCTCCGCGGATAACACGGCTCCGGCATTGCTCACGGTCACATTGTTGGAACTAACTGCCACGGCATCGCCCCCGGGACCACCTCCACGTCGCCCGCCGATGAGCAGGGTTTCGGCGCCAAAGGCAGTCAGCGTGGTGGAATCCAGATAGATCGTGCCCGCCACGCTGGAGTGCAGCCCTGCGGCGATAACCGTGTCAAGCGGAGTGCTGATGTCGATGGCGGCCCCCCGGGCGTTGCCGCTGGCTGAAGAAACCACCGCGCCAAGCAGATTCATCGAACGGGTTGCCTCGAACACGAGGTGACCGCTATCCGCCGGGAGGCGCGGCGCGGCGACACCCGCGGCTTGTGCCGCTGCTGCTAGAAACGAATTTGCCAGGTGGTCCTCATACTGGGCGCGGGTATGCACGACAGCCGTTGTCGCCAAATCAAAGCGGCTGCTCAGCGTCGGAACCGTGCGCGCGGAATTGAGGCCGTTGAAGATATAGCCTGACACGATGCTGGAGGAATCCGGCATCTCAATCGTGGTGGAACCAACACCACTTGTGGGGCTGACCAGTACCGCGCCGGGCAACAAGGCATAGCGCGCGGGCAGCAAGGTATAATACCCGGCGGCCAGCGTGCTGCTGCCGGCAAGATAGATCTGACTCCCTGTCCGCAGCGCTGGATTGGCATACCCGCTGCCGCTGTTGCCAGCTATCAAATTTGCCGGATCGGTGCTGGTGTTATATTCCGCGACCGGGGCAAAGACTGACATATATGATGGGAGAATCGCAAAGCTGGTGGTGGACGCGAGGATATCGCTTGGTCCGCCAAGCCCCGGTACCCAGCGATAGGCATAAAGATCGCCGCCACCCTGCAGATCAATGGACGAGCCGCTGGCCGTGGTCACGCTGGCTGCGGAGAGCACGATGGATTTCACCGGCGGGCCGCCGCTGGTGATGTCGACGCCACGCGGATCGATCCAGTTGGTGCCGTCGGTGCTAACACCATAAGGAATCGTGACGCCTTTGCCAGTGAGCGGATCGAT
>Ga0073936_10012639_pt1 | contig 10027 bp, 2 predicted proteins | sample AliMusrvi5mmetaG_FD_87041 | JGI IMG/M metagenome (GOLD analysis project Ga0073936, IMG submission 87041) | Freshwater lake bacterial and archeal communities from Alinen Mustajarvi, Finland, to study Microbial Dark Matter (Phase II) - Alinen... | ecosystem: Environmental > Aquatic > Freshwater >... | reverse complement strand
GTTTTCGGGAAGCCTTTAAATGGAAACATAACGCTGCCGGTAAGCATTACGATCACTGCCATAGAGGATACCGTCTGCCAGGGCACCGCAGTAACCTTTACGGCCGTTCCTGTTAATGGCGGTACCGCTCCGGCATACCAGTGGAAAGTCAATGGGGTCAATGCAGGGGGCAACAGTTCCGTATTTAGTTACATTCCGGGGAATATGGACGTTGTCACCTGTATTCTGACCTCCAACGCGCCTGGTGCCACAGGGAACCCGGCTACCAGCAATGCAATACATATGACGGTGAACCCCTCCATACCTGTCTCCGTAAGCATCACTGCCTCTGCCAACCCGGTTTGCCAGGGAACATCCGTTACTTTCACCGCAACTCCGGTAAACGGAGGACCAAACGGCTTTTTGCAATGGTATGTTAATGGGCTTCCTGTCTCTGGTGGTGGCAGCGTCACCAACGGGCTTGTCGCCCATTACCCGTTCGACGGCAACACGGTGGATGCCACCGGGAACAGCCAGAATGCTGTACCCCACGGAAATGTCTCCCCGACAACTGACCGCATGGGGAATCCAAACAGTGCTTACTATATCGGGGGAAATTCAAGCGGAAGCGACTACCTGACGGTTGCCAACAGTGCAGCACTTGCAGTCCGGAACCCCTTCACAGAATCTATATGGATAAACAAAGAGGTACACGGCGGCATCATTGTTATGAAAGGACGCGATATTGTTAATGGCTATGGACTTTATGATGCCGGAGGCCATGCCATGGTCGTATATGGTGTCTCCAATGGCGCATTTATCTTAAATACAAGTGTTTCATTAAACCAATGGCACCTGTATACCTGTGTTTTCAAGGGCGACTCTGCCAGCTTTTACCTGGATGGCTTGCTGGCCAGTAAGGAATTAATGCCTTCCGCCAATTATGTTTCCACGAGTACAGATTACCCAATGGTCATCGGCAGGCATTTCACCTATTGCTGTTACAACCCCGACCCTTCTTACTGGTCCTATCCCTATAAAGGCAAAGTTGATGACCTCCGCCTCTACAACCGGGCTTTAACGGCCGCAGAGGTGCTGCAGCTCTTCCAGGGATCCAGCACAACCTACACCTATGTTCCCCAGGATGGCGATGTGGTGACCTGTGTGCTTACCGCTTCGGGAGGATGTCTTTCAAACAACCCGGACACTTCGAATGCGATCACGATGATCGTGCATCCGCTGCCTGCCGATATCGGACAGTCAATCAACATTAACGATGGGCTGCTTGCTTATTACCCATTGAATGGCAATGCAAACGATGCCAGCGGCAATAATAAAAACGGGTCACTTAAGGGTGATTATTCATTTGGGGCAGGACATACAGGCCTGTCTGTTCATGTTATCGGAAACTGCGGAAATCCCAACTTTTGCACGTATGGCAATGGCGGACATGTTATAATCCCAACAGAAAATTTTAATTCGATGCCTTCATTCTCCCTCTCTGTCTGGGCAAAGGAAGAAAGTATGTTACATCCCGATGGTGAAGCATACCTCTTTTTCGGGAACCATTCCACTCAGCATGTAAGTATAGGTCATTTTGGAAATACACTCCAGTTCTTCGCAGGGAACCAGGGAGTAACTGTCAATTATTCCAGCAGTTATCTGAATGCATGGACCATGTACTCCCTCGTTGTACAGAATGGCGTACTCAAGGCCTTCATCAATGGTGTTCCTGTTGGTACAACACCAATTAGCACAATCAACTTGACTTCAGACAGCGCTGCCATTGGAAAACATTGGTGGTATTGGGAATCTACCCGGTATACCGGTTTTCTCGATGAAGCCAGAATCTATTCACGTGCATTATCCGATGGAGAGGTTATGCAACTTTACAACGGATCAGGACAATCGCTTCCCCTTTCCGTTGTTGTATCGAATGACAGCATCTGCACTGGTGCTTCCATTTCCCTGCAGATCATCAATTCCCAGCCAGGAATTAAATACCAGTTGTATAAAAATAATGTTGTCTTCGGGACATTCCAGATTGGTACAGGCAATGTGCTTACCTTTCCAATAACCGGGCTGACTCAAACGTCAAACTTTACCATCACAGCGCTTAATACTGCAACCACCTGCGGCATCACACTGGATTCAACTTTCACTGTTCATGTAAGCGCCTTCAATGCTACCTTTTCAGCCAACACCTCGGTCTGTTCAGGAAGCAACACGTCACTTACAGCCTCCGGCGGAACCAATTATACCTGGAGTAACGGAATGACGGGAAGTTCGATCACAGTAGCACCTGTAGTAACAACTACCTATTATGTTACGGTAACCAATGCCTTTGGATGCTCAGACAATGATTCCATAAAGGTTACCGTTCTTCCGCGTCCGGCGCCAACTGTAACGGGTCCGAATACAGCCTGCTTCGGGGCAACCAACAACAGCTATACCACCCAGGCGGGCATGAGCGGATACACCTGGACAGTCAGCACCGGAGGTACGATAACCAGCGGAGCAGGAACCAATACGGTCACAGTGACATGGAACGTTCTGGGCGCCCAGAACATCAGCGTCACCTATACCAATGGCAATGGCTGTATTGCGGCAGCACCGGGATCGATAGGTGTTACCGTCAACCCGATGCCGGCACCCTCAATTGCCGGGAGCAATTCATTGTGCGTCAATTCGGGATATTACGACTACCAGACCGAAGCAGGCATGGTCAATTACCAGTGGACCATCTCAGCCGGAGGCACGATCACCTTCGGTCAGGGAACAAACCAGGTGCAGGTATTATGGAGTGGTACGGGAAGCCAGTGGGTCGGGGTAAATTACAGCAACAGCAGCGGATGTACAACAGCAACACCGGCCCAGTACAACATCACCGTGAAACCCCTTCCAGGACCGGCAGGAGTTGTCACAGGACCACAGGCTATCTGTGCAGGCGCAAGCGGAACCTATTCAACAGCCCCGATCCAGGATGCACTCACCTATGTATGGACTCTTCCGGCAGGTGCAACCATCGTTTCAGGTGAAGGGACCAACTCCATCGTCGTGAATTTCGGAGCAAATGCCTCCTCCGGGCAGGTCAGCGTGTATGGAAACAACCTCTGCGGAAATGGAACTGCTTCGCAGGCTCTGAGCGTTGCTGTTGCACCACTTCCCTGGCCGGCAGGAGATCCCGTCGGCGAGAGCAATGTCTGCGTAGGTGATACCAGCCTCGTATATTATGTCACGCCAATCCTTGGGGCCACTTCCTACATGTGGAATATCACAAACGGCGGGGTGATCACCTCCGGCAACGGAACCAATTCGATCCGTGCTAAGTTCCCGGTGGTTTCTTCAGCTCCGTGCGAGATAACAGTCTATGGGATCAATGCATGCGGAAACGGAACCATCTCGACTGCAAAGAGCGTGATAGTAAATCCGATGCCCGAAACCCCGGTCATTACGCTCTCAGGAAACGGGATCCAGAGCAGTGCAGCGGATGGCAACCAGTGGTATTACAACGGCACTTTAATCACAGGAGCTGACCAGCCCATGCTGATCCCTGATAAATCGGGGGAATATTATGTGATCGTAACTCTTGATGGCTGTCCGTCCGACACTTCGAATGTGATCTACTTTATCATGACCGGCATCACTGAACGCAATCCTTTCTCCGTGGATGTTTTCCCGGTGCCGAATGACGGAGTGTTCACTGTTCACATCAGCAGCAGGATAGAAGAAACGGTTACGGTTACGATCTTTAACACTGTCGGAGTAAAGATCGGCGAGGAACGATGGAACGATGTTTCCGGGGATGTGAGAAAAACGATCGACCTCCGGCCTGTTGCTTCCGGTGTTTACATGTTGGTCATTGAAAGCCCCTCATACCGGGAATTAAAGAGAATCATGGTGCAGCGCTGATGTCCGGACATGTATCGGCCTGCATCCTGAGCAACCAGCAATTGGTTTGAAAGAAGAAAGCCGCCCCGGATGGGGCGGCTTTCGTTTTAATAAAAGAACAAAATGTTATTAGTTCGGGAAAGTGGCCGTTACAAAGCCGGCGGAATTATTATCAATAAATGACATATCACTGCCATCAATGAGTCCGTCACCATTAATATCTTCAGGGATATAACCTGAAGCAAAAGCGGCTGACTTGTTGTCGACAGGCGACATATCACCGCCATCAACGATATCATCCTGGTTGACATCACCGGCATAAAGCAGGTACCTGCCGTCACCTGACAGAATCATGTTATTTCCATAAGCCTTGGAGGCATTGTCGCTGAAATTATAGGCGATGGTTCCGGCTGAAAATGAGACCGGGGCTCCGCTGACAGTCTGGATAGTGTTCCTGTGTTTTATTGTGATGTAGTATGATCCTCCATAAGATCCCGGAATGGATACAGAGGCTGTTCCGCTTGTGCCAAGATTTACATTGGCAGCAGTGTAAACCAGGGTCGAATAGGTCGTTCCATTATGAAGTTCCACTGTGATCTGATCTGCGATGCCGGCTCCGAAATGTGCTCCGGCTCCGTCATTGGCCTGGTTCAGACTTCCGCTTCCGGCATAAAGACCTTCAAGGAACAATGTTAGGTTGAGGGTTTTTGTACTCCCGGGAACGACGCCGTCAAATTCATCAGCTCCGATATCAGGCATGGTACCACCACCATTAACGGATGGCACAGGGCCTGGCCTTGTCTGACCGTCAAAATCGGTTGTATAACCAGTTAAGGTCGTTCCGGCTGATTCAATGAGAGTCGGGGTCACCCCAAAATTCATGTGCAGATCTCCGGTAGCTGTATTAGCAAATGCTGCAGTAACACCCGACAAACTGTGGGTATCTGAAGAAGAAGTTGATTTCCATAACGCAAAGGTCTGATCTCCCGACCAGAATCCGATGGTGGCTGCATTTCCGTTGAGAACATTATAATCAGATGCATTGGCTCCCCAGCCGGTTGCATTACTTGTAACGGCCCCGTAATTATTGGAAATTGCATAATGCTTACCGGTGCCTCCGCTCCTGGTATTACTGAAAATATTGTTCTTGGCATCAACCGTATATACACCGGCTGCCGTTGTGGAAAGATCGCCTCTCTGAAAACAGAAGGAAGGCTGTGCACCAGACGTAGCTGCACCTTCAATGTTGACTGAATTATGATAGATCTTCAGTGTAGTTGCAGCGGCAGTATTGTATTGTGCCCAGATTCCGAAAAAAGCAGTATTGGTAGCCTCGCCGTTACCGAGGGAGATCATATTGTTATCGATGCTGGTGGCTGCTCCTGATCCGTCCCTGATAAAGATCCCTGTGGCAGTCGGAGGTGCGGTGACTGAAGTACCTGTACCTGCATTGCTTAAGCCGTAGATCTTATTTTTTGAAACGGTGATTGAAGTCACAGGAGTGTTGTACACGATCCCTCCCAGGGTATAACCGCTGGCAGCCGTATTTGTAAGGCTTAATCCATTGATGGTATTGTTCGCGATCACGCCGTTTATGGCTGAGATCATGAGAATCCCGATCCCTGCCAGTCCGGCTGATGAATAGGAAGCCCCTGTTGATACAGAAGAGAGGTTGGAAATCGTATTATAGGTGACGCTGGTGGTACCACCGGCAACATAAATCCCGCGGTATAATGCAAGCGACCCGGTTGAATTAATGGTCGCATTTCTGACAATATTGGGTGCGGTTTGTGTGCCGATCGTCACGGTTCCGGTCTGGGCGTTGCGAATCCCCTGGAAAAGGGATGTTCCTGAGGCTGTACCAAATGTTGTTCCTACATTCGACAGGTTGGGTCCTGTTGTCAGGTTTCCCAATCTAAGGCTGGGCGTGGCTGTACCCCCGATGGTATTTCCGGATACGATGACTGTTCCGCCTGCTCCTTCCGTATTGATCCCGTTAATACTTCCGGCTGTTGTTGCAGAGGTTCCCATGGCATCCAGGTTCTGTAAAACATTGTTCTGAATGGTCACGGTATTTGAACTTGTCGTATAAATACCTGCAATAGCACCACCTGAGTTGGCGGTTGCAATATAGATACTGCTGGTGGGTGTACCGATATTATTGCCGGTTACAGTACCGATATTTGCATTACCGGATGTTACAGCAATTCCGCAGAAAACTCCGAAGGTCCCTGAAGTGTTGCTGTTGGTGTAGAGTGCAAAGCCTGCAATTGTATTGTTCTGAATGGACGAAACGGTCCCGCCCGTGGTAAAGGCGCAGTTGATTGCAGCATATTTGGCTGCAATGGCAACACCGCCAACCCCATATGCAGAGGGAAATGTTCCTGTAAGCGCACCGGAGGACAGGCCGATCATATTGGTGGTTCCGGTTCCTGCCGAATTTGCATAGCCAATCACATTCCCGGTAATCGTATAACCGGCCCCGGAGGTGATAAAAATGCCATAATGGGACCCGGCACTCGTATAAACCCGGTTGGCCGTCTGGTAAAGCCTGTTGGTTGTGATCGTCCATGCAGAATTATAGGAGTTGATGTTCATCCCGCTCGAAGCATTGGTTGTGTTGAAATAATCATAAATATTATTGTTTGAAATGGTGTTGCCGCTGTTGTCGATAAGGACACTGGTACCGGCAGAATAGATACCGTTCTGGGGGTTGTTTGCGCCGGCCGCTCCGATGTTGCAATAACTGACGGTGTTGTTATCATTTCCAGTGGTCGTTCCGGGTCCGAAATAAACCACGCCAAACGATGTCGTTGAACCCAGGAGGGTACAACGGGTAACCACGTTGTTTGAAGCATCATTCGCAAAGCGGATCGTGCTTGCCGATGCAATGCCTGCATTCGAAATGGTCAGGGAGTTTCCACTTGTATTCAATCCATCGATCGTGACATTGTTTGCACTGTTCAGGTCGATCAGGTGTCCTGAAATGGAGCCTGTGATAAAAGCGGCCCCGGAGGGTTTAATCAAAATGGCTGAATAGCTTGCACCGCCGCTTCCGCTTGCATTCAGAGTGGCAGTCAGGGTCTCCGTGGAGGTTCCTGTAATGGTGATCACAATATTTCCCTGGTGCGTACCCAGGTTGATCGCATCGAAGGCGGCCTTCAGGGTTGTGAATGTGCCTGTACCTGTTCCGCCAGAGGCCGTAAGTCCTACCTGGGCAAAACTGACTGTTGCGGAAAGGAAGGCAAGCAACAGCAAAGTTAACCGTAATAAATTTTTCATAATGATTGGTTTTGGTTTGATTTGTTATAGTCGGTAAATTCAGGAATAATCTTGAAAATCAACAAAGGTCAAAACGAAAAAACAAGCTGCCGGGCTGACCTTATTATGCTCGTAAAATTAGGAAGAAAATTGATAACCACCCTATATATAATAACTTATGAAAAGTATCAAAAACAGAAAAGAACTATTAATCTTCTTTTTCGTCCCCCGGTTCGTATTTCACAAATGCAGCGCGAACGGGCATGGGCATGGCAATCGCATCGCCTTTCAGACCATACCAGAGGATGCGGTTGAGTTCCATGTCAGGAACGCGGTCTTCAGCACTGAAATCAAATTCCTCCGATTGTTTCTGCCATGGGCTGAAGGATAAGTTTTTTGCAGAAAGATCGACCTGGCAGGGCAGCGCATTGAATACCGGGTGACGTTCATTTTCATCAAAGCAGCGCCACAGGGGTTCAGCTGCAGCATCATACTGCGTCATGGGGGGCATACCCAGGATGAGTTCAATGGTGCGAAGCACGGAAGAGGTCGAATAGGGTGTGTGGTCCTTAAAATGTTGTTTTACCCGCCCTCCGGCGATGTAGATCGTGGAGCGGTGGGCATCCACGTGGTCGGGACCGTTCTGGGCATCATCTTCAACGATAAATACAACGCTTTCATTCCAGATGCTGCTGTGGCTCAGGTAGTCCACGAACCTGCCGGTGGCGAGGTCGTTGTCCGCCACATGGGCATAGGGAGTAGGGCGGTTCACACGCATACCCTCGGTGTGGTCGTTCGGAAACCGCAGTGTATTCAACTGCGGAACGGCATGATTTGCCAGGAGTGAATCAAACTCTCTTTTCCACTGGGAAAAGCGCGAGGTATCCCGCACATTAAGGTCCCAGCTGCTGAAATAGGGACAAAGATGATCTTTGAGTACGGGGATGTTCGGTTTGAAGCTGTCCGCAAATTCTCCGTAAGTGCGGTAGGTGACATTATTCCGCTTGCAAAGGTCCCAGATGAAACCGTTCTTGTTGTTCGCAATGGTACGACCACCCTCTGCGTCATAGTTTCCTCCGCGGCCTCCGTAGGAAGTTGGCCAGGTTTTCTCAAGGTAGTCGGTAGCATAGGCGCCTGTGCTCCAGTTATGGCCATCGGCGCTCACCTCCCCGTCTACATAAAAATTATCCAGCAGTACAAACTGGCTTACCAGCGCATGCTGATTCGGTGTATAATGCTGGCCAAAGAGGACAAGGCTGGTATCGCCATTGCCCTCCTTCACATCGCCAAGTACCTGGTCGTAAGTGCGGTTCTCCTTGATGATGTAAAACACATACTTAATTGATGAGGGCTGCCCGGTCTTCATGGGTACCGGGTTTCCGGATTCGCCGGAGGTATTGGTCTCTTTTTCCTTCGAGTAGGGTGTGTTTTCGTAAACCATTTTCGAGTAGCGGCCGAGCAGTTCTTCATCGGGCGTTTTGATGATGCTGAGGCTCCCCTTAAACAGCCCGGCGATGTATTCGACTTTCTGGGTGCTGGCATTACCGCTTTTCTGGTAAGGTGTTTCGAGTTTCTTTTTTGCCGGGTTGGGCCCGTGAGGGTTTGCAAGCGATGAGAGCCCCTTTCCGTTGGCAACAAAGATCCTGTCACCAATGACCTTCACATTGGAGGGATACCAGCCTGTCGGGATAAAGCCCTTGCCTTTGCTCTTACCCGGCTGGCTCACATCAAAAACGGCCAGGCAGTTGTTGTCGGCATTGGCAACATAGAGTGTTTTTTCATCCTTACTCAGTGCCAGGCCATTCGAGGTGGAGCCCGGAGGAGCATCCACGTAGAGAGCGGCATTGAGTGTTTCAATGACGGCATTCCTCGGTGTTTCGATCACCGAGACGGAGTTGTCATTGGCATTGCTGACAAACAGGTATTTCCCGTTTGAGGAGAGCAGCAATTCATTCGGATGATCCCCCACTGAAATTTCAGCGGAAAGGATATTCTTTTTCACATCGTAGATCAGCACTTTCCCACAGCCCCAGCAGGAGATATAGAGCAGTTTCCTGTCCCGGGAAAGCTGGCAGGTATAAGCGGCATCGGGCAATGCCAGCTGGTGGACGGCCTTTCCTGATACCGTATTCAGCACATAGAGATAATTATTCTCCTTTGTTACCGTGAACACGAGGTTTCTTGAATCATCCAGTTCGATACCAGCCGGGGAGATCTTCTCCGGCCAGGGTTTTCCCAGGAGAAGGGAATCAGCCAAAGCCAGGTGATTTTCCCGGATGGAAAACTTAAGGATACGGTTGTCGTTGCCCCCGGAGGCATAAAGAAACTTTCCGTCCGCTGAGAATTTAAGCCCGTACCAGAGCTTCCTGACAATGATGCTGTCCAGTAACTTTTCATTGACCGGATCGATCAGCTGAATGCTTTGGGTACTCTGGCCGTTGTTGGTAACAGCCATCAGTTTCCCGGACCGGCTGACGGCAATATTCAGCGGAAGATCGCCCAGGGGCAGGTTGTTGCCGACGAGGGTAAGGGACCAGCCGTTTGGCAGCGAAACATGCTTTGGCTTCAAAGTCTGACCATCCTGAGAAAAACCTTGCAGGATGACCAGCGAAAGTGACAGGAAAAGGATAATAATTTTCTTCATGGGGGTTACATTGAAATTTTGAAATCCGCCAGCCCTTTAAATGAAAAATGAGCAATTACAGAATTATTGAATTCCTATAATTACTCATTACTCATTAAATCTCTCTGTGACTCCGAAGGGGTCATATAGGGCAAATTGAAAATCAGGTCAATATCTTTGTAACGCCCGTCTTTCCTACATAATATTAAATAACCTTTACAAGCGTTTACCGTCGGTTAATAACTTTTACTGACAAATTTGTACAAGAAGTTG
>Ga0073936_10012638_pt1 | contig 10027 bp, 9 predicted proteins | sample AliMusrvi5mmetaG_FD_87041 | JGI IMG/M metagenome (GOLD analysis project Ga0073936, IMG submission 87041) | Freshwater lake bacterial and archeal communities from Alinen Mustajarvi, Finland, to study Microbial Dark Matter (Phase II) - Alinen... | ecosystem: Environmental > Aquatic > Freshwater >... | reverse complement strand
CGCCCGCGTCACGCTCCACGTAGGCCTGGGCACCTTTGCCCCGCTCCGTGTAGATCGGCTTGAAGACGTCCGCCTCCACCGCGAGCGCTATACGCTCTCTCCGCAAACAGCGGAGGCCATCAATGCCGCAACACGCAGTGCCCGCCGCATCGTCGCCGCCGGAACTACGGTCGTCCGTACCCTCGAGCATTGCGCGCTTCAAGCCGCCGGCAGCCCCCTTCAGCCCCACTCCGGCGAGACAGAAATCTTCATCTCCCCCGGCTTCCAATTCCGCCTGGTCAACGCCCTGCTCACCAACTTTCACCTGCCCCAATCGAGCCTCCTGATGCTCGTCAGTGCCTTTGCTGGCCGCGAAAAGGTCCTGGCCGCCTACGCCCACGCCGTCCAGCATGAATACCGCTTCTTTAGCTACGGGGACTGCATGTTTCTGGTCTGAAATCCGCTTCTGCAATCCATTCAAGATAGGACGGTCGAACGCTTTCATCGTCTCTGCAGACTACAATGCGGATTGACAATCCAATCCAGGAGAAATCCCTTGCGAACGAGGCCAAATCTAGGAGTTCTCTATCTTTTGTGCTGCGCTTCAACTTTTCTCGCCGCACAGTCCATGACGGCTTCTGCTGATCGGGATATGACAATCGTTCCCGATCTGTCGCCGCACCGAGTTCAGATGGTAAAGGTCGATCAAGGTGTACAGCTTGAGGTGCTTGATTGGGGCGGAACGGGACGACCGGTCGTTTTGTTGGCAGGTTCAGGAAACACGGCTCACATCTATGATGACTTTGCACCCAAGCTTGCGGAGAACTACCATGTGTATGGAATTACACGGCGCGGCTACGGGGCGTCGAGTTCTCCGGCCAGCGGTTATTCTGTTCGTCGCCTTAGCGATGATGTGACCGCAGTGTTGGAAGCGTTGAAGATCGTCCGCCCGGTCATTGTTGCGCATTCCTTTGCCGGGCAGGAGTTGAGTTCCATTGCTACACGGTTCCCTGGCAAAATCGCCGGCGCGGTGTATCTTGAAGCCGCCTACGGGTACGCATTTTACGATGCAAAAGTGGGCGACCTGGCGTTCGACCTTCCCGAATTGCAGAAGAAGATCGAGCTGTTCAACGATTCGCGAGCGGATGTGAAACTTATCGACGAACTGCTGCATACGGACCTTCCGTTGTTCGAGCGAGAACTGGAAGAGCAGAAACGAGGTTCTGAGCTGGTTGCGCAAATCGGGAGTGGTCGAGCGCTGCCCTCCAAGGGCGATATGGCAAGTTTTGCGGCACTGCGGTCCTGGTACGCGGTCAACATGATTGGGGGTAATCCGCCAGAAATTGAACTACACCAGAGTTTTGAGGCGAATGCAGACGGCAGCGTGGGCAAGTTTCGGCCGCATCCGGCCATCAGTGTTGAAGATGCGAAATGGGAGAAATTCACGGTTCTGCCCGTTCCAGTTCTTGCCATCTTTGCCTGTCCGCCCGACCTCGGCCCTTTGATCGACAAAGACCCCATATTGCGGGAGAAGTTCGATGCCTACAAAGAAGCCGATTGTCAGGCGCGCGCAAAAGCGCTGGAAAGCGATGTCCCTGGTGCGCGTGTCCTTCTCTGGCCGCATGTCTTTCACTATCTCTTCATCGCACGGCAGGAACAGGTACTGAAGGAGCTACGGGCTTTCGTGGATAGCCTGCCTCAATAAGCCGTCAGGAAAACCACTTTATCCCAACTTGAAGCGGAGGCTCATTTAGCGGAATCTTTAGCAGATTGAAGAACGCGCTCCCTGTTAAACTCTGTACCGTGCCAACTGAAGCCAAACCGCCTGTCTTCCTCCTCGACACTATGTCGTTCATCTTTCGCGCGTACCACGCCATGCAGCGCTCGCGCCCCATGTCCACGCGCGGCGGCTTGCCCACGGCGGCCATTTACGTCTTCGTCAACATGATCAAGAAGCTGCGCCAGGACTTCTCGCCGCTCTACTTCGCGGCGGTCTTTGACGTCAGCGGGGAGGTTTTCCGCGACGAGCGCGCCCGCACCATGGGCCCGCTACGCAAGTGGAACGGCAAAACGCAGAGTTTTGACGAGGTGAGCTACGACGGTTACAAGGCCAACCGCGCGGCGATGCCCGAAGACCTGCGCCGCCAGATTCCCTACATCCGCCGTGCCCTCGAGGCTCTCCGCATTCCCATCCTTGAGGCTGAAGGTTTCGAGGCCGACGACGTCATTGGCACGCTGGCCCGCGAGGCCGCCGAGCAGCAGCATGAGGTCTTCATCGTCAGCGGCGACAAGGACATGATGCAGCTCGTCACATCCACGGTGAAGATCCTCAATCCGCAGAAAGACAACCTCATCCTCGATTCCGCCAAGGTCCTCGAAGTGCTGGGAGTCCCGCCTGAGAAAGTTGTCGATGTGATGGCCCTGCGCGGCGATTCGGTCGATAATATCCCCGGCGCGCCAGGCATCGGCGACAAGGGAAGCGTTGATCTGATTCTCGAATTCGGCACAGTCGAAGCCGTCCTCGATCGCGCCGCCGAGGTCAAGCGCAAAACCTATCGCGAGTCGCTGGAACAAAACCGTGACGCTGTCCTGCTATCCAAGGAACTTGTCACCATCGATTGCCATGTTCCTCTGCCTCTGGATCTGGCCGCGATGCAGACCCAGGAGCCGGACATCGAGGCCTGCCGCGAACTGTTTACCGAACTCGAATTCACCTCCATGCTGCGCGATCTGGCGCCTGCGACCAGCGGCGCTGTGGTTGAGCTGATTGACGCGCCGACCTTCGAGCAATCCGCGGCCTTCTATACCGCCGCCGCGAAAGGTTTTGCTTTCGCCCTGGATCTGGCTCCGCCCAAGCCGGAAGTGGAAGAAGAGGAAGGGCAGCAGTCCATGTCGCTGCTCGATGTTGCCGAGGCCGTCGAGAAACAGGAGAAGGATAAGCAAATCGGCTTCTGCATCGGCGTAAGCGCCGACCCGGCCACGGCCCTCTGTCTGCCTCTGGCTCAAGAACTGCGAGCGCTGCTTGAAGATGTTGCCGTTCCCAAGCGCACTCATGATTGGAAGTCTGCGCTCCATCTGCTCACGGCGCAGGGCATCGCGTTGCGCGGCGCGATTGACGACTCCATGCTTCTGTCGTACGCGCTCAACCCCACCCACTCCACGCAGTCGCTGGCCGATGTAGCCGCGCGCAATTCGCAACCTGCGCCGGCCACGCTGCCTGCCGCCGCCGCGGCCATCAACGCGCTTGTCCCGGCGCTCAAAGCGGACGTGGAAAAAGCCGGCCTCACGCGCGTTTACACCGAAATCGATCTGCCGCTCGCCCCCGTATTGTTCCGCATGGAGCGGGCCGGCGTACGCATCGACAAAGCTGCGCTCAGCAGCCTTTCAGAGAAGTTCGGTGGGGAGTTGACGCGCGTGGGCGAAGGCATTTTTTCGCTGGCCGGTCAACGCTTCAATATCAACTCGCCCAAGCAACTCGGCGTTGTTCTCTTTACTCACCTGGGCCTTACTCCACCAGCGAGTCGCGGCAAAGGCAAGGCTCTTTCCACGGCGGTCGACGTGCTTGAGCAACTCGCCGAACAGCATGAAGTGCCGAAGCTGGTGCTTGAATACCGCCACCTGGCCAAACTCAAATCGAATTACATTGACGCGCTGCCCCTGCTTGCCGACGCCGATTCGCGCGTTCACACCACGTTCAACGCGGCAGCCGTCGCCACCGGCCGTCTCTCTTCCGTCAATCCCAACTTGCAAAATATTCCCACGCGAACCGAACTGGGCCGCGAAATCCGCGCAGCCTTTACAGCTGCGCCGGGATCGCAACTTTTGTCTGCGGATTATTCGCAGATCGAGTTGCGCCTCCTGGCCCACTTCAGCGCCGACCCGCTGCTGGTTCGCGCTTACCAGGACGAAGTGGACATTCACACCCTTACGGCCAGCGAGGTCTTCGGAGTGCCGGTTGAAGGCATGGACAAGGAGACGCGCAACCGCGCCAAGGCCGTCAACTTCGGCATCGTCTATGGCATCTCGCCCTTCGGCCTCGCCGCGCAATTAGGCATTCCGCAGGCCGAGGCCCGCGCCTATATCGACCGCTACTTTGCGCGCTATGCCGGAGTGCAGGCCTTCATTGAGAAGACCCTTGAAGCCACGCGGCGCGAGGGTTCGGTCCGCACTCTGTTTGGCCGCGTTCGCCCCATACCCGACATCGAGAGCCGCAACCCCAACCAGCGCGGATTTGCCGAGCGCACCGCCATCAACACTCCGCTGCAAGGCACCGCCGCCGACCTCATCAAGCTGGCCATGATTCAGATTGATCGCAAATTTACCGAGCGCAAGCTCAAAACTCGCATGGTCTTGCAAGTCCATGACGAACTGCTCTTTGAAGTTCCCGCGGACGAGACGGTTGAAGTTGAGGCGCTGGTGAAAGCGGAGATGGAAGCCGCAGTGAAACTGGATGTTCCGCTGATTGCCGAACTGAAGCGCGGCCCCAACTGGCGCGACATGAAGTAGCGCATTCCGCTTCCGGAGTTATCATCGAAGCTGAACGCGGCGTTTGCCATTGATTTCTGGAGTGATCTACATGAGCGAAACACAAGCCATTACCGCCGCAGCGGCCGGCACCTTCGCAATCGGGGGCGACCTCACCGTCAACCGTCTCGGTTACGGAGCTATGCGCATTACAGGGCCCGGCATCTGGGGCCCTCCGGCAGACAAGGCTGGTTGCATTGCCACGCTGCGCCGCGCCGTTGAACTTGGCGTCAACCTGATTGACACAGCGGATTCGTATGGCCCCCACATCTCCGAGGAGCTGATTGCCGAGTCGCTCTATCCCTACCCGGCCGGCCTGGTCATCACGACGAAGGGCGGATGGGAGCGCGTCGGGCCCGGCCAGTGGATTCACAATGCCGGTCCGAAGCATCTGGCTGCAGCGCTGGAAGGGAGTCTCAAGCGCCTGCGCCTGGAGCGCATCGAGGTCTACCAACTCCACGTTCCCGACCCAGCCACCTCGTTTGAAGCATCGATTGAAGCGCTTGCCCGGTTGCGTGAGCAGGGCAAGATACGGCACGTTGCACTCTCCAACGTCACCCGCGAACACATTGAGCGCGCGCGCCGCATCGTTCCTATAGTCACAGTGCAGAACCGTTACAGCTTCGCTGATCGCGAGTCCGATTTCATCGTGGATCACTGCGAGCAGAATGGCATCGGCTTTATGCCCTGGGCGCCTATGGGCCAGGGACTGAAGGCCCATCAGGCCATCGAGAAGGCCGCCGCCGCTCTGAAGGCCACGCCGCTTCAGGTTGCACTGGCATGGCTGCTCAAGCGGTCGAAGGTGATTTTGCCCATCCCTGGAACTTCATCGGTTGCGCACGTTGAGCAGAACATTGCCGCTGCGGGACTTCAACTTCCGCAAGCCACCTACGACGAACTCTCCGCCGTGCACCATCCGCCGATCAGCCTTCGCGAATTGAGGTAGAGATGGCCTGGACTTTCTGGGCCGCAGCCCGCAGTCGCCGCACGCGGTAGTAGAGCGTGAGGAAGGTGACCGTGCCGCAGGTGAGCAGGCTGGCGGCCATGCCTAGAATCAACGACAGGTCGTGTTGATAGAGGCCGTGCACAATGCCGATGGCCTGCAGAATGCTGAAGCCGCCAAAGGTCACCAGCGAGATGCCTTCGTCGGTCTTCTTGCGCCAGACGGCGATGATTTGAGGCACAAAAAGCAGGGCGTTGCAACCCAGGCCAAGCCCGAAGATGACCGCGACAATCTCTTTCATGCCGTCTGCCCTTCGCTGCGAAATCGGGCAGCGTTGCGCGCCCTGGCCCGGGCTGCCTCCTCTTCGCGGGTTCTGGCCGGCGCATTGGTTTCGAGCGAGTTGAGCAGCCGCGCGGAGACAGCGGCGATTTCGTCCACCGCCGCGAGAAAGACGGCTTCGTTGGCCTTTGAGGGCTTGTTGAAGCCGCTGACTTTTCTAACGTACTGAAGCGACGCCGCTCGAATCTCTTCCTCCGTCACCGGGGGATCGAAGTTGAAAAGCATCTTGATATTGCGGCACATCTTCCGGAACCTCCGTCGGTTGACGCTAGTCTACCGCCTGCAGTTTTGACGCGAACCCTCAAATGCAGTCGCTCAGCAACTGCAGCATATGCCGCCGCACGTCCCGCGGCCACTCCGCGGTCAACGCCTCGAGCCTGCTTCGGTCCCGGGCGTAAAGGGCGCGGGTAGCCTCCTCGTAACCGGCAAAGTTGCCCGCCATGGCGCTCATGAACCGCCCCGCCGCTTCCACTGCCAGACGTACGCGATTGGCTGTCTGGTCCTGGCTCCTGGCCTGGTCGACCAATCGCCGAAGCGCGGCTGAAGCGCCGTTGGGCTGCTCTTCGAGCCACTCCCAGTGGCGCGGCATAAGGGAGATTTCGCGGCCTACCACGCCCAACCTGGGCCGGCCGGGGCCGGTTCGCGGGGGTGGCAGCGCCCGAGCAAGCGCTTCTTCAGGGCTGCCGCGGAGGTCAAAGTCCACTTGGCGGCCGGTGCGGTCCTCAAAAACAAGAACCGGGCCATCTTCGGCCTGTTCTGAGGCGCTTTTGAGTGCCGGGATCAGCTGAGAGAGCGGACCGGAAACAACCATTGCCTGGCCCGCGAATGCGGAATATGTTGGATTCTCGTTCATTTCATAAATTTACCCGGATAAAATTCGATTGTCAATATTACCCGGGTTAAATTGTCGAATATTCCCGCTTTGCTATCCTTGTTGGGTGGAATACGAAAGTTTGACCTATCCACCGTACGATGCGCCGCTGGCCGAGGCTTATGGCGGCCGCTTCGAGTCCGTTTACGTCATCCTGCACCCATTCGTCGCCGTTCCGGACAATCTCTCATGGAAAGCGACAAAAACTTACCCCGATGACGAACTGATTTTGTCCAAATCGGCGAAATTTCAGTGGTCCTCGATAGCCACACAAACCGGGCTCAAAACGTGCGCCAAACTGAACCAGGCGCTGCTCACCTCGATCCGGTCAATCGACGAGGAACTGAGCGATTTCGCGGGCAGTTCGGCTCTCCAAAGCGCACTTACTGCCGGCTCCGTCTGGATGCCGACAGAGGGCAGATTCGAGCCTCTGCTGCGGGCGGATTTTCTCGATGCGTTCGAGTTGGCCGGCAACGGGAAGCTGGTCCACGTTCCGGAATTCCCGCAGGATGAGCCTGTGCAGGAACTCGATATTGCCCGGCTCAAGTGCGGCCAGGAAGCCTTTCCAAATCGCGGCAGCCTCGTAGCTCCGGATGGGTCCTTTCTCTTCACGGTTGATTGGGACAGCTTCTTTACCCTCTTCTACGGACCCCGCGTATTTGTATCGGAGATGGTCCGGCGGCGTGGCCTGGAGGGATTTTTCGCGAATCCCAAAACGGATCACTTCTGGTTCAACTATTCGATGGGCTGTTGCGTGGTGACCCTCTCTCCGGAAGACTGGCCGGCTGTCTAGGGTCAAACCTGTTAACAAGCAGCGCCCCGCCAGGTTTTTCAACACCGCGACCCGCGCGCTAAAATCGGCTCTCATTCAGAGGAGCCGATTTCCATGCGCCCAAATCTCTTTCAAGCAATCTCATTCCTGCTGGTTTCAGCTGCGATGGCCGCCCAGCAGCCCGCTCCCGCGCCGACCATCGCTGCCCAGGCCCCCAACAGCGACACCAGCTACATCGACGCCCAGGGCACGGCGCATGTTACGCGGGTGGTCCCCGTCCCGCAGACCATCAGCCCCCAGGCGCAGCTTGCACTCGGCCATGCTGAGCCTGACCAGGGACCGCCGGAGTCGCTCGCCGAGCGCCGCATCCACACCGACGCCTATACCGCCAAAGCCCGCGTGGCCTGGACGCGCCTCTGTCCCAATCAACTGGTCGAAGACAAGATTGCCGGGGTGCCCGTGCGCATTGTTACGCCTGACGGGATGCCCGAGGCCAACCAGGACAAGGTGCTGCTCGACCTGCACGGCGGCGGCTTCAATTCCGATTCCGGCTCCTACACCGAGTCCATTCCAATTGCCGGCTACTCGAAATTCAAGGTCGCGGCGGTGCTCTATCGCCTCGCCCCCGAGCATCCGTATCCCGCGCAGGTTGAAGATGCGGTAGCGGTCTACAAGGAGTTGCTGAAGACCTACAAGCCGGAGCACATCGTCATCTATGGCACCTCGGCCGGGGCCATCCTCACCGGCGAAGTGGCCGTCAAACTCAAGCAGCTCGGCTTGCCCCTCCCCGCGGCCCTCGGCATCTTCAGCGGCCTCGGCGACTTTGCCCATGAGGGCGACTCAATGGCCATATACGCCCTGCGCGGCCTCTCGGGCCACCTCGACCCGCCGGGGACAGGCTCGCACGATCCAGACTACCTCAATGGCGCCGATCCCAAAGATCCCGTGATTTCGCCCAACTACGCTGATCTCCGCGGCCTGCCGCCCACTCTGTTTGTCACTAGCGGCCGCGATCTGCTGCTCAGCGGAACGGTGAACCAGCATCGCGCATTTCTAAACGCCGGCGTCGATGCGCGGCTCGTGGTCTATGACGCCCTGCCCCACGCATTCTGGTACGACCCGCGCCTGCCTGAAGCCATTGAAGCCAACCACTTGATGGCCGACTTCTTCGTCAAGCAGCTAAGCAAATAACGACCCGATCACCCCGCTCGGGGCGGTCCGGCAATATCGCGCGCCCTCTCCGGCCCATCCCCCGTGGCCGATCCTTTCCGGGTTTTTGCGGAAAGGGTGGGAAATCACAAATCCAACCCTGGGAGAGACCAACCGGCCACAGTGTCCGTCGTGGCGCCATGATCCTCTACCTACAGCAGTGGCATCCTCAACGCAGTGAAGGATCCGCGGATAACTTTAAGAGTGTCAAAGGGCGTTACATCGGACTTGCGCATGGGCCTACGGTGTGTGCGTGAGAACCGCTTTCCACGAGCCACCGAAGGAAACAATGGACGTTAAGGTGATGACGGTTGTATTGAAAAGCAGCAAGTTAGCGCCGCTTCGCGGCGTGGCAAGTTAGCAAGTCGGCGCAGAAATCCAGTTCTCACGCAGACACGACGGCCCACGCTAGTCTGGTAAACGCCCCGCAGGCCCTGGGCGTTCAATCGTGATCGTTGCTCGCTCGATTTTGGCCGGGGCATTCAACTGGCGGTATCCGCTGCCGCATCTGATGAACAGAGGCGGTCACAATGACAAGGTCAGTGACGGCAAGACTGGTGTTTTGCGCGCTGCTTTGGGCGCCGGCGGAGTGCGAGCCGCAGGCCGGACAGCAAATGCCTGCACAGCCTGAGATCAAGGCTGCCCCGGAGACGCCCATCGCGGTAAAGAAGGAAGAACTTGGCCAGCCCGCCTGGAATCCGGGGTGGGACAAAGTTATGGAGGAAGCCCCGCCGCCCGAGATGCTCTCGCCCCGGGTGGCGAAGGATGTGAAGCCTTTCTGCCCGCGCTTCAACTCGCTCGGCGACGGCGACAAGCGCGCCTTCTGGGCTTATTTCTTCCAAGCCCTTTCAGGCGCGGAGGCGGGGCTTACGCCGACTGCGAACACGCGCCACACGGAGCCCGAAGTAGCGGTGAAAGACACCGTATCCAGGCGCATGGTGCGCAGCGAGGGACTGCTGCAGTTGACCTACATGGACACCCAGCGCTACGGCTGCGACTTCGATTGGGACAATGACAAGCAGTTGGAGGAGAAGGATCCGGCGAAGACAATTCTACAGCCCAAAAACAACCTGTTATGCGGAGTGAAGATCCTCACCAAGCAGCTTATCGATCAGAAAGAGCCGCTTTTGACCCGGTCGAGCTACTGGTCTACGCTGCGGCCGCGAAAACCGGGCTACAGCGTCTTTATCAAGCAGATGGCGAATGTGCCTTCAGTATGCCGGCTGCCGAAGTCCCTGAATCAAGCGCCTACCGACCGTGCCGCCGCCGCGCCTGTTTCGGAACCCCTCCCCAAGCCATCTGCCGACCACAAGTGAGCGGCCGCCGTGCCGAGAAGCGAACAATCCATCGCCCTGTAGAATGGCGAGAGCACCCTGACAAGGCATACGAT
>Ga0073936_10012632_pt1 | contig 10031 bp, 8 predicted proteins | sample AliMusrvi5mmetaG_FD_87041 | JGI IMG/M metagenome (GOLD analysis project Ga0073936, IMG submission 87041) | Freshwater lake bacterial and archeal communities from Alinen Mustajarvi, Finland, to study Microbial Dark Matter (Phase II) - Alinen... | ecosystem: Environmental > Aquatic > Freshwater >... | reverse complement strand
GGAAGAATGGCGGCGGGCAGGATGCCCGCGCCACCGTGGTCCGGGCATCCTGCCCGGAGCCATCAATTGCCAATCAATCTGCTAACCGAACTGTATTGGGCGAGCCGCCCGTGCCCCTCTTGACGGCGGCCGGAGGCCACCGCTCCGTGCCCCCCCGCTTGCGGCGCATGAAAATCCTGTTTGCCAATGCGCAGCTTGCGGGTATTGTCACCGACCGCCAACCCTCCCCAATGCATCCCACCGATAACGCAACCATGAATCCAACTCCTGAACGCATTCTTCAAACAGGGATGGCATTCTGGGGTGCCAAGACACTGCTCTCTGCCGTTGAAATGGACTTGTTTTCAGGGCTGGCCAAGCATCCCGGCGGGTTGGACCTATTGCAGGGCCGGCTGGGGTTGCACCCGCGGGCGGCGCGGGATTTCCTCGATGCGCTCGTCGCGCTGGGGTTTCTCCAACGGGTGGACGGGGTCTATCAGAACACCCCGGAGACCGAGCTGTTCCTCGACAAGGCGAAGCCCTCGTATGTCGGCGGCATCCTGGAGATGGCCAATCACCGGCTCTATCCGTTCTGGGGCGCGCTGACCACCGCGGTGCGCACCGGCAAGCCGCAGAATGAATCCAGAAACGGCCAGGATCCGTTTCTCGCGCTCTATGCCGATCCGGCGAAGCTCAGCGAATTCCTCCGCGCCATGACCGGCGTGAGCCGTGGCGCCAACCTGGCCATTGCGCAAAAGTTCCCGTGGGCGCAATACCAAACCTGCGCCGACATCGGCACCGCGCAGGGCGATCTGGTCACCCAGATCGCCTTGGCTCAGCCACACCTGCACGGCATTGGCTTTGATCTGCCCGAGGTCGGGCCCGTCTTTGACGACTACATCGCGGCGAACGGTCTGACGCACCGCGTCGGGTTTGCCGGCGGAAGTTTTTTCACCGACCCACTGCCCAAGGCTGACGTGATTCTGTTCGGCCACATCCTGCATGACTGGGACCTGGACACCAAGCGGATGTTGCTGGATAAGGCGCTCGCCGCGCTGCCCGCGGGCGGTGCCGTGGTGGTGTACGATTCGATCATCGACGATGAGCGCTCGCACAACGCGTTTGGCCTGCTGATGAGCCTCAACATGTTGATAGAAACGCCCGGCGGCTTCGATTACACCGGCGCGGATTGCATCCAATGGATGCAGGATGCGGGCTTCAAGGACTGCCGCGTCGAGCATCTGGTAGGACCGGACTCGATGGTCGTCGGCATCAAATGAGCGGGTCAACGTGCTGCTTCTATCAGGCGGCCGGCATTGAGGAGGGCCGCCTCGCTGAAGTAGGGTCCGACAAGCTGCAGGCTGGTGACCGGAACCGAACGACCTTTCAGCGGGACGGGCAGCACCAGGGCGGGGTTTCCCACGAGGTTCATCGGTTCGGTGTTTTGCAGGCCCATCGTGCGCAATTCAAACACGATGTTGGCGCCGAAGAACGGCTTTCTGAGCGGAACCGACTGGAGGGTCGGCAGCACAATGAAGTCCACCTTCTTGAACACCGCGCGCAGGCGGGTCTTGAAATCCCCCTGATCTGTTAGGGCGCTGCTGTATTGGCTTTCAGAGGCGATTTTTCCCGAAAATATGATCGTTTGCGTGACCTGTTGGATGCCGCTCTTTGACAGGTACTCGCCGTCGTTTTGCCAGGCATCGACACGCGCCAGCATCTGTCCGTCGCCTTCCGCCTTGTCCCAGTTCGCCCCGAATCCCTTGGCCAATGGCACAACTTGAAATCCCGCCGCGGCGATGGCCGTGTCCACGGCTTGGTCAACGGCGGGATCGGTGCCGCTGAGGTAAAGCCGGCCGACCTTGATGTTTTTGGCCAGCGGTTTGGCCACGACGGCTGCCTGGTATTTTCCGGCAAACCCTTCCTGCAACAAATCCATGCCTTTCACCAGATGAGAGACATCCTTGGCCATCGGCCCCACGGTGTCCATGTGGGTGGGTGAAATGGGGAAGACCCCCTTGGTGGAAACGAGGCCGAAGGTCGTCTTGAGTCCGGCAATTCCGCAGCAGGCGGCCGGCACGCGGATCGAGCCACAGGTATCCGTGCCGAACGCCACGTCCGCCGTGCCATTGGCGACGGCCACCGCCGAGCCGCTCGACGAGCCACCCGGAATGAGGTGCTTGCCCAAGGGATTGATCGGAGTTCCGAAATAGTCGTTCATGCCGGACGCCCACAGCGCAAATTCACTGAGATTGGTCTTGCCCACGATGGTTACATTGCGTCGCCGGGCCAGTTCCAGGCATTTGGCGTCGCTTGTGGCAGGCGCACTGTTCTTCTGCCGGTATTCCGAACCGGCGGTGGTCACCACGCCTTTCATGTCGATGAGATCCTTGACGGCGAGACGCAAGCCCGTGTTGTTTGCAGGCGGCCAGTACGATACGTAGGCGTGATCATGATCGACGCTGGCCGCATGCTTCGGCAGCATCGAACACCCAACGCAAAAACCCGTCAGCAGGGAAACTGGTAGAATCCAGCGGGCAGTGGCGTGGCGACGGTCTTTCATCAAGGCCATTGTGTCAAAGCTCCGCCAAACGTCAAGCCGAATGGTTCTCGCCGAAAAGGCGGGGGTGGCGGTTGCGGCGGGACGCGGCCGTGGCTGCCGCGTCCCGCGGCAGGCCGTGGAAGCGGCGTCTCGCCGCGTCCATCTGAAAATCGCGGCGGCCATCGCCGCCATAATTGAGAGCCACGCGAATGACTTGCTGCGAGACGCGGCAGCCACGCGCGGGCTCCCCCGCCCGCCACCCGCACGGCATGTGCGTCAGGTCAGCCCCTGGCATTTGCAGGTCCGTCAATTCCAAGCGATGGCGCATCTCCGGCGTTGACGTCTGCGCCACAGTGTGCAACCTCCGCCCCCGATGATTTCCGTCCAATCCCTGCGCGTCGAGTTTGGAGCTCGCGTGCTTTTCAATGATCTGGCGTTTTCCGTGCAGCCGCGGGAGCGCATTGCCTTCGCCGGTCACAACGGCGCGGGCAAGTCCACGCTGATGAAATGCATCGCCGGCATCCTGCCGCCCAGCGCCGGGGCCATCCACGCGCCCAAGGGCACTCGCATCGGCTACCTGCCGCAGGAGGGCATCCACGTCAGCGGCCGTTCGCTGTGGGTGGAAACCGAGTCGGCGTTCGGCGAGGCGGTCGCCTTGCGCGAGAAAATCGAGCGACTGTCGCGCGAACTCACCAAGCTCGACCCCCGCTCGTCGCCCTACGCTGAGATGTTGGATGAAATCGGCGGCCTCGAACTCCAGCTCGATGCCACCAACCCCGAGCGGATGAAACCGCGCATCGAGTCGGTCCTGCAGGGGCTGGGTTTTCAGAAAAGCGACTTCACGCGGGATTGTGCCGAGTTTTCCGGCGGCTGGCAGATGCGCATCGCCATGGCCAAGCTGTTCTTGCAGGAGCCCGAGGTGATGTTGTTAGATGAGCCCACCAATCATCTCGACATCGACACCCAGTTGTGGGTCGAGCAATACCTCGTCAACTATCCGGGAGCGATCCTGCTCATCTCGCACGACCGTGCGTTGTTAGACATGTTGTGTACCCGCACCATCGCCTTTCACCATGGCCGCGCCGAGGAATACGCCGGGAACTTTTCGTACTATGAGCGCGAATCGGTCCTGCGCGGGGAAATCCTGCTCAAGCAATACACGTCCCAGCAGCGCGAGATCGCCGAGTCCCAACGCTTCATCGACCGCTTCCGCGCCTCGGCTAACAAGGCGACGCTGGTCCAATCGCGCATCAAGCTGTTAGCCAAGATCGAACGCATTCCCGCGCCCGAGCAGGATGACGCGATGGTGAAATTCAAGTTTCCCGCGCCGCCCGCCTCCGGGCATCTGGTGGCCAAGCTCGAAGGTGTCGCCAAGAGCTATGGTCAGCTCAATGTTTTCAGCGGCTTTGATTTCGAAATCAACAAGGGCGAGAAGATCGCCATCGTCGGCCCCAATGGCGCGGGCAAATCCACGTTCTGCCGCATCATCACCGCCCGCGAGGCACCCGATGCCGGCACCCACAGCTTCGGCCACAAGGTGGCGCCCGCGTTCTTCTCCCAAAACCACTCCGACGAACTGGACCCCGACCTAACCGTGCTGGAGACCGTCGAGAAGTCCGCCTCGCGCGAGAGCATGCCGCACGCCCGGAGTTTGTTAGGTTGTTTCCTCTTCCGCGGCGACGACGTGTTCAAGAAAGTTGGGGTGCTTTCCGGTGGCGAGCGCTCGCGGGTGGCGCTGGTGTGCATGTTGCTCACGCCCGCCAATTTCCTCATCCTCGATGAGCCGACCAACCATCTCGACATGCAATCACAGGATGTGTTGCAGCGCGCGCTCATCGACTATCCCGGCAGCGTGCTGATTGTTTCGCACAACCGTGCGTTCCTCGATCCGCTGGTTGCCAAGACGCTCGAATTCCGCGCCGGGCGCCAACCGTTGCTCTATCATGGCAACATCTCCTATTATATCGAAAAGTCCGCCGCCGACCAGGCCCTCGCCGCCGTGCGCCGCGCGCCCGCTCGCGCCACCACCGGCCCAGCATCTAACACTAACAGCGGCAGCGGTCTTTCGCGCAAGGACCAGCGTCGCGTCGAGGCCGAGGCGCGCGAGTTGCGCTCGAAAGTCCTCAGGCCCCGCGAGTCCGAACTGGCCGCGCTTGAAATCAAGATCGCCGAACTCGAGGCCGCCCAGGTCACCCTCACCCAACATCTATCAAGCGAGGCCTGCGCCGCCAATGCCGACGTCCTCCGCGACACCTCCAACGCCGTCGAGAAAGTCACCCAGGGTCTCGAAACCAGCTACTCCCGCTGGGGCGAACTGTCCGCCGAAATCGAAACCCTCCGCGCCAAACTCGGCATCACGGAATAGTCCGCATCGTTTGGCAGGAGGATAGGCATCCTGCCTGTCATGGACGACGGGCTTCCAGCCTGTCGTTTCGCTGGCGGTCAGGCAGGATGCGCTGACTTCGTTTTTTGGCATGCACCGTTGTCATTACAAATCTCCAACAAGCGTCGTATCTCCATGCGTGGATGGAAGAGTCCGGTAAAATCATGATGAGGTAAAATCATGGAAGAGAGAGAGATGTGGAGCCACGACCCCCATCGTGGCTTCGTTCCCTGAACCGCTCCTAACGGTGTTTGCACATTCACAATCGCAAACATCCGCCTTGACCGGCCACCACAGAACCCCATGCTCCACGCCATGCGAATGAACTACCGCCCGAGCCGGTCATTTGTCTGCTGCCTCGTCCCGTTGCTGGTGGTTGGCGGAGCGGGGGCCGTGCTCTGGCATCGGGCGAGTGCCCTGCACCTGGCCATTCGCGCGAATCTAACATTTCTGGAGGCCCTCAAATTCAAGGACACCCTCGACACCAACCCGCCGACACCCGAACAAATCGCCAAGGTGCGCAATGAGGCAATCGCGTTGAAGGAAAAGCTCGTCGCCGAGTTTCCCGCACTGAAAGTTGTTCCGCGGCCTGTTCCAGACGAGGCAAACGGATACCTGCTTTTGCACAAGCTAAGTGGTGGCGGTGATCCCGCCCTCGGCAGATTGCCGGTCTCCGCGGAGTCAGTGTAAATTCTTTTCAATCAGGTTCTCGTCAAGCCAGGTGCTTGGGATCAGGAAGCCGCGAGGCGCTGTCTTGCAGAGCACGCCGACCTAGTCAAGCGGATCGAGCACATCGCAGCGCTGACGACCCGCTCATCGTCTAACATCCCGCCAGATTACAATGGCCTTGTCGGAGCGCGTCCCTCCATGCAGGGCTGGGACATTCTCCTGCTCATGGCCCGGCTCGCGGCGGAGGCTGGCGACGAAACCGAGACGCTGCGGCTGGTTGCCGCTGCCGGGAATATCGCCTCCCATTATCACGATGTGGAATCTTCCTCGCTCTATGGCGAAACCGTGGTGATTCTGATGGATCTCGACCTCAACGGCATCGCCTTCAAACTGCTGTTACCCGCTCTCGGGCGGAACGCCGATCTGGCTCGCTGGAAAGCCGTGCTTTGGAAGCGGGACCTCACGCCGACTGATTTCGCATCGGTGATGCGTGGTGAGTGGAACGCCGACGCCAGTTTCCTGACTTTGCCGATACTTCTTAGAATGGCGAAGAATCACGAACTGCCCGATTCGGAAGCCGTGGCTCGCATCTACACCGCGTGGTTCAACTCATGCGTGACGAGGCTCCCATCTTTCCGTCTCGCGGACATGGCCGATGCGCTCAACCTACCTGCTGACATTTCACTTCTTTCCAAGGAAGGTCGGGATGTGATCAAGAGCCTTAGTATCGGTTTGTCATCCTGGACTCGGGGCTACGTCACAGCCGCCACCAGGCAGGCGCAATCTCGCGCCGCCCTCGACCTGCTCATCCTTGAAAAGTCCGGAGCCTCGCTTACCACCGCCGCCGCCGGGCAAGTCACCCGTGACCCAGTCAGCGGTTCGCCATTTGTGCTCGATCCGGCCGCGCGCACGCTGGTGGCCCCGCCAAGCAGCGTGGCGTCGAGCATCGAGCCGCTGGCGTTGCCGTGGTAGGCGGGACGACAGGAAAGTCCAGTGTCGGGAATTCCACTTGACATTCCAAATGCCATGTGGCATAGGAAATGGCATGAAAGTTTGCATCCCCATGGACAAAGCGGGCCGGGTTGTCTTACCAAAGGAGGTGCGGGAGCGCTTGCATCTGGTGGCCGGCGATCTGCTTGAGCTTGAACTCGGTGGCCAGCAAGTTTCCCTGCGCCCCCGGCGCACTGCGCCTGCCCGCATCATTCGCGAGGGCAAGCGTGCCGTCTGGGATGCCCCCGGCGAGTCGGCAACCTTGGAGGAAATCCAGCGCAGCTCGGCCCGCGGCCTCAGCGAGCGTGACCAGCGTGCATCCGGCCTTTGAGCGGCAATGAAAATTTTCCTCGATACCAACGTCATGGTGGCCGCTTCCGTCAGGCAGCATCCCCATTTTGCGCGAGCCGACGTGCTTCTGCGCCGCTGCGCCGACGGGGTGGACGCGGCGGTCATTCACGCGCACAGCCTGTTGGAATTCCATTCCGCCATAACCCAACTGCCGCGAGGGATGGCCGTTCCGCCAGCGGCGGTTGAAACGATCCTCAAGGAGGGGATTCTGCCGTTTGTCCGCTGTGTCGCCTTGCCGGCGCGCGAGGTTCAACAGATTCAAAAGCGCGCAGGGCAACTCGGGCTAGCAGGTGGCATCATCTACGATCTATATCATTTGGCTGTCGCCGAAAAGGAACAGGTTGAGCGACTTTACACTTTCAACACCGGCCATTTCCAGCAAATCGCCCCGCCGGAATTCATCCCGCGGATCGTTTCACCGTGACTCTGCGCACCATCGGCTTGACCGCCGCGCCAAAACCTGCGACAGCTTGGCCATGACCCCATCCCACATGGCATTCCTGACATTGTTGGCCGCAGCGCTGGGCGCCAGCGCGGCGGAGGCCCCGGTGTACACCCTGCACACATTCAAGAAGATCCAGTTGACCGATGAGTTTTGGTGCGAGGGTGCCTACTACGGCGACTTCAATCACGACGGCAAGCTCGACATTTGCGGCGGACCGTTTTGGTGGGAGGGGCCCGACTTCAGAATCCGCCACGAATTCCGCCCCGCGACCAAGACGTCAAAGGGGAAACATCCCGATGGCACGGAATTCACCTTTCCCGGCTACAGCGGTGCCAAGGGCAGCATCAACGATTATTCCGACGATTTTCTAACGTACGCATACGACTTCAACGGCGACGGTTGGACCGACATCATCGTGTTCGACACCCCCGGCGCCGACGCCTATTGGTATGAGAATCCCCAGGGCAAGAAGAACGCCGACGGCTCGGAGCATTGGACGCGGCACAAGGCCATCAGCACGCTGGACAATGAATCGCCCCGCTTTGGTGATATCAACGGCGACGGCAAGCCCGATGTGGTGTGCAATTCCAAGGGCTTTCTCGGATATGCCAGCGCCGACTGGAGCCACCCAACCGAGCCGTGGACGTGGCACTCGATTTCGCCGAAAGGCACCTGGCACAAGTACACGCACGGGGTGGGCTTTGGCGACATCAACGGCGACGGCCGCGCGGATTTCCTCGAACAAAACGGCTGGTGGGAGCAACCCGCATCGCTCAGCGGCGATCCGGAATGGAAATTGCATCCGTTTCCCTTCGCCGCGGGATCCGGCACCGCGGGTGGCGCACAGATGTATGTTTATGATTTCAACAACGATGGTCTAAACGACGTGCTCACCACCCTCAATCCGCATGGTTATGGCATCGTATGGTATGAACAAACCAAAGACAACGGCCAGATATCATTCAAGCCGCACCCCATCGTCGGCAAGACTCCGCAGGACAACAAGTACGGTGTCGCATTCTCACAGGCCCACGCCATCGAGATGGTGGACATGGATGGCGACGGCATTCAGGACTTCGTGACTGGCAAGCGGTTTTGGGCGCACGGCCCGACGGGCGATGAGGATCCCAACGGTCCCGCGGTGCTCTATTGGTTCAAGACCGTGCGCAATCCCGACAAGACCGTGGACTTCATTCCCTATCTGATCGACGCCGATTCCGGCGTGGGCACCCAGGTGACCGTGGCGGACCTCAATGGCGACCACTTGCCCGACGTGATTGTCGGCAACAAGAAGGGCATCTTCGTCTTCATGCATGAGACCAAACAAGTGAGCCGCGAAGAATGGGAAAAGGCCCAGCCGAAGCTCGTAAAGTGACTGTTCCCATGAATCTTGTTTCAAGCCATTTTTTTCCCCGTCAGGTAGATCCCCTTGCTCTGGAGCATGGAGCGACTCCATTGGTCGACCCAGTGGCGCTTCCTGCATCCGCAAACGCCCTGCGATCCGCCATGACCAAGGTCAGACATCCTGAACTCGGAGGAAAATGGATGAGACCTTGCGAAGAAAGGCGGCGGGCAGGATGCCCGCGCCACCGTGGCACGGGCATCCTGCCCGGAGCCAAATGGTCTCACATGATTTCCCGGTTGAAAGCCAATACCCGGCTGAGTTCAGGTGGTCTGAAGGTCGTTTCCACCATCCGCCGCAGCGCCGTGCCGCGGGCGATCCTGATGACTGCGCTGGCAATATGTGCCGCCGGTCTGCTGCATGGCGGCGAGAATTGGCCGCAATTTCGCGGTCCGCGGGGCGACGGCCAAACGCCGGCGCAAGGCTTGCCGGTGAGCTTCGGCGAGGCGGAGAACGTGCTATGGAAAACCCCGGTGCATGGCAAGGCATGGTCATCGCCAGTGGTGTGGGACCAGCAGATCTGGATGAGCACCGCCACCAAGGACGGCAAAGAGTTGGGAGCGATCTGCATCGACGCGGAGTCGGGCAAAATCCTGCACGACGTGGTGGTGTTCAAAATTGAAAAGCCGCAGTTCTGCCACCCGATGAACAGCTACGGCACGCCCACCCCGGTGATTGAAAAGGGCCGGGTCTATCTGCATTTCGGGGTGCATGGCACCGCCTGCCTCGACACCGCCACGGCAAAGACACTGTGGACGCGCCAGGATTTTCCCTGCGACCATTTTCGCGGTCCAGCGTCCTCGCCCATCGTGGTGGACGACTTGCTCGTGCTCACGTTCGACGGGATCGATTTGCAATACCTCGTGGCTCTCGACAAGCTTACCGGCAAGACGGTGTGGAAGCGCGACCGCAAGATCGTCTTTGACACTGACGATACCGACTACCACAAGGCTTACGGGACGCCGGCGGTCATTTCGGTGAATGGCCGGCAACAACTGGTGAGTCCCAGCGCCGGGGCCACGATTGCCTACGTGCCCAAGACGGGCGAAGAGCTTTGGCGGGTGCGCAGCGGCGGCATGAACGCGGCGGCCTTGCCGCAGTTCGGCAACGGCCTGGTCTATGCCACCAGCGCGGCCGGCGGCTATCAGCTTTTTGCGGTGCGCCCGGACGGGCATGGCGATGTGACCGACATCCACGTGGCGTGGAAGTTCGCCAAGCACGTGCCGACGCGCTCCTCGCAGATTCTGCTAGTCGAGCGGCTGTTCATGAT
>Ga0073936_10012630_pt1 | contig 10032 bp, 7 predicted proteins | sample AliMusrvi5mmetaG_FD_87041 | JGI IMG/M metagenome (GOLD analysis project Ga0073936, IMG submission 87041) | Freshwater lake bacterial and archeal communities from Alinen Mustajarvi, Finland, to study Microbial Dark Matter (Phase II) - Alinen... | ecosystem: Environmental > Aquatic > Freshwater >... | reverse complement strand
GCCGTGCCCCGAGGGGATCCCGATCCCGATGGCCGCACGGATGACGCTGCTGCTGGGCCGGGCGCCCGAAGCCGGGTTCCTCTCGCCGGAATGGCAGGAGAAGATGGCCCTGATCGAGAACTGCCAGGACTGCGGCGCATGCGCTTCGCGCTGCCCGTACCACCTGGACACGCCCGCCCTGCTGAAGGCCAACCTCGCCGACTACCGGCGCAGGCTCCCGGGCACCTGACGCCGGCGGAGCCGCCGGCACGCCGCAAGGAGGCCGCACCATGGACGAACGCACCGTTTCGATCCGGGACCCGGAGACCTTCCACATCGTGGACGAATCCGGGCGTTCCACCCAGGGGTGCGACCAGGACTGGTTCGGCTCGGAGTGGCAGCGCATCTCCGGATGCGGTCCGACCGCGACGTCCGCGATCGGTGGGGGCTTCGTGGACTTCGAAGCGTCCGGACCGACGGACGGGGAGAGAGGATAGCGCGGTGGCATACGGACTGGGCATCGACACGGGCGGGACCTACACGGACGCCGCCGTCTACGATTTCGACGCGGGGGACGTGGTCGCGACGGCCAAATCGATCACGGTCAAGGAGGACCTCACGATCGGCATCGACGGTGCGCTCGGCGCGCTGGACCCGGCGCTGCTGGAGGGCGTGGAGCTGGTTTCTCTGTCGACGACGCTCGCGACCAACGCATGCGTCGAGGGCAAGGGCGGGCGCGCGCTGCTGGTGCTGATCGGCTGCGACCGCCGGGTCATCGAGTGGTGCGGCGCGGAGTACGGCCTGCCGCCGGCCGAGGAGATCCTCTTCGTCGAGGGTGGACACGACATGACGGGCAAGGTCGCCCGCGAACCTGATTGGGAGGACCTGCGACGGCGCGTCGCGGCGTCGTGCAGGAAGGTCGACGCCTATGCGGTCGTCGAGCTGTGGGGCGTCCGCAGCGCGGCGTTCGAGGTCCATGCGGCGGACCTGCTGCGAGCGGATACCGGCCGACCGGTCGTCTGCGGGCACGAGATCACCGGCGAACTCAACTCGCTCAAGCGCGCGACCAGCGCCCTCCTCAACGCGCGGCTTCTGCCGCTGACCGCCGACTTCCTCGACGCCGTGCGGGCGAGCCTCGCCCGAAAGGGGCTGGCGGCTCCGCTCGTGATCGTGCGGGGCGACGGGAGCCTGATGGCCGAGGACTTCGCGCGGACGCACCCGGTCGAGACGCTGCTGTCGGGACCGGCGGCCAGCGTGGCCGGCGGGTTCGCCCTGACCGGAGAGCGCGACTGCATCGTCGTGGACATGGGCGGCACGACCAGCGACCTCGCAGTGCTGCGGGACGGCGCGCCCGACATGGCGACGGCCGGCGCCCGCGTCGGCGCCTGGCAGACCGGCGTCCGCTCGATCCTGGTCCATACCGTCGGGCTGGGCGGCGACAGTCTCGTCCGCCACAACCGCGAGAACGCCCTCGACATCGGTCCGCGCCGCGCGGCGCCGCTCTCCTGGGCGGCCAGCCGCTGGCCGCGCATCCTGTCGGTCCTCGACGGCATCCGGTTGTCGCGGCGCCGCCACACGCACCCGCAGGCCGAATTCTTCTACCTCGTCGTCGACCGCCCCGATCCCGAGTCGTTCACGGCCGAGGAGACGGCGATCGAGGCGGCACTGCGAGGCGGGCCGCTGTCCGTGGCCGAGCTGGCCGATGCCGTGGGTTCCTCCGTCTACACGATCCGGACCGAGCGCCTCGAGCAGCAGGGGCGGATCATGCGATGCGGCCTGACGCCGACCGACGCCATGCACCTGACCGACGAGTTCACGGGCTGGAACCGTCGCGCGGCCGAACTCGGCGTGGAGATCCTCGCCTTTCAGCTGTCGCTGTCCCCGAAGGAACTGGTCGAGCGCATCCGCACCCAGGTCAAGGAGGAACTCTACCTCGCGCTGGCCGGGATGCTGCTGGAGGTCGAGGTCCCCGACCTCGCGGCGTCGCCCGGCGCCGCCCCGCATCTCCGCGGCGTCGCCCGCGCGGCGTTCCGGCAGAGCCTTTCGACGGAGAGGGGCGCGCGCCTGCTCGACCTGTCCTTCCGCACGACCGTCCCGCTGGTCGGCATCGGCGCGCCGACGCATCTCTTCCTGCCCGCCGTCGCGCGCGCACTGGGCACGAGTTGCCTGATCCCGCCCCACGCCGCCGTCGCCAACGCCGTCGGGGCGGTGACCGGAAACGTCGTCGCGACCGCCGAGGTCCTGATCAAGCCCGAATACCGCAAGACCGGCATCTCCGCCTATTTCGCCTACGCCACCCTCGTCTCCCGGAAGTTCGGCCTGTTTGCGGACGCGCTGGCCTGGGCGAGGGAGCGAGCGTCGGAGGAGGCCCTTTCGACCGCTCGGTCGCGCGGCGCCGCCGAGCCCGAGGTCGCCGTCACGGTCGACCGCGACGAGATCCCCGTGCCGAGCGGCTTCCGCTCCGCCAAGGCGCCGGGCGAGGAAGAGGTCGACGGAGCCCCGGAAATGCACTTCATCGAGGCGCGCGTGAAGGCGCGGGCCGTCGGCCGGATCGGCGCGCGGTCTTAGCACCGAAGGGGCGCGGGACAGCTGGACCGACGGGATCTGGTACTACGAGGACAAGGCGCTGTCGCTCGGGACGCACTGAACCGGAGGTCGGCTCCGGTTCCTCCCCCTATAGGTCCGCAAGCCACTCCGCGCGTCCCGCCACGCCCGGATCCAACTGGAACAGCGGTCCGCCCTGCAGCGACCCGTCCCGGTTCCGGCCCGTCGCCGGGTCGTCGGCGCCTTCGGCCGCGGACGTGACGTAGAGCGCATCGAGCCGTGGTCCGCCGAACATGACGCTGGAAGCCTGGATCGCCGGCACGTCGACCTTCCTCAGCACGGAGCCGTCCGCGTCCAGCCGCAGGACGCAGGAACCGCCCCACATCGCGACCCACAGCCGGTCCTCGCCGTCCAGCGTGATGCCGTCGGGCACGGCGGCGTCGTCGGCCCAGCGGAAGAAGGGGTGCGGATCGGAGATCCCGCCGGTCGCACGGTCGTAGGTGTACCGCGTGATCGTGCGCGTCGTGCTGTCCGTGTGGAAGAACGTCCGCTCGTCGAGGGAGAAGGTCATCCCGTTGGTGCAGAGCAGCCCCCGCAGCACGGGGACCGGCGGGCGGCCGCGCTCGATCCGGTACAGGATCCCGTCCGGCCGGCCGTCCTCGTACAGCGTGCCGGCGAACAGGCGGCCCGACGGGTCGACGGTGACGTCGTTGAAGCGCTCGCCGGGCGCGAGCGCCAGGTCGAAGAGCCGGACCGGCCGGGCGACGGGATTCCCCGCGTCCTCCGGGGCGATCGAGAAGACGCCCCGGTCGGTGCACAGGACCAACCCGCCGGCCCGCGTGAAGGCGAAGCCGCCGACGTGCAGGTCCCCCTGCCAGAAGATTTCGCTGCGCCCCGTCTCCGGGTCGTACGCCCAGAGGCGGGAGCCCGGGTGGTCCGTCCAGACGAGCCGACCGACCGGGGCGTGCCAGACCGGGCACTCCCCGAGGCCGCAGATGCCGGGGAAGATCGTCTCCATCGCGTCGCACCTCCGCTCCGACCATCATAACATCCGGAGCCGGAGGAAATGCGGGGTCCCCCGCACGATGAATTGCGTTATGATTCGCGTGGGACGGGAGTCCGTCGCACGGAACGGACGCGCCGCGCCCTGAAGGAGAACGCCGATGAAATACATCCTCCGCCTCTTCAAGCTCGCGAAGCCCTGGCGCTGGTACCTCGTCGCGGCGACCGCGGCGCTGCTCGCGATCACCGGCATCAACCTGTATGCGCCGTACATCACGCGGGAGATCCTCGCGATCATGGAGAACGGGAACTATGCGTCGCAGGTCGGACGCATCACGGCGCTCGCGCTGGCGTTGCTCGGCTTCTTCGCTCTGCGGGCCGTCCTGCAGTTCGTGAACAACTATTTCTCGCATTTCGCGTCCTGGCGCCTCGTCTCGCGCCTGCGCGGCGACCTCTACGACCATTTCCAGAAGCTGTCGATGAACTACTACCACGATAAGCAGACCGGACAGCTGATGTCCCGCGTCGTCATCGACACGAACACCTTCGAGAACCTGATCGCCCACGCGCTGCAGGACCTCCTGACCAACGTCCTCACGCTGGTCGGCGTGCTCGTGATCCTGCTCACGATCAATCCGCTGCTGACGCTGCTCGTCTGCCTGCCGATCCCGCTGATCGCCTTCCTGTCCGTCGTGCTTCGCCGCATCCGCAAGCAGTTCCGGCTCGGGCAGACCAAGATCGCGGAACTCAACGCCATGCTCCAGGACAATTTCTCGGGCATGAAGGAAATCCAGGTCTTCAACCGCCAGGACTACGAGCACGAGCGCGTCGCCGAGAAGTCGACCGAGCAATCGGACGCCCAGATCAAGGCGCTCTACTACTCCGGCATCCTCAACCCCTCCGTCGGCTTCATCTCCTCGATCGGCACCATCGTCGTGCTCGTCGCCGGCCCCATCCTCGCCCTGAACACCGGGCTCCAGATCTCCGACGTCGTCGGCTTCCTGCTGTACCTGAACCTCTTCTACGCGCCGATCTCCACGCTCACGCGCCTCGTCGAGGACCTGCAGTTGTCGCTCGCGGGCGCCGAGCGCGTCTTCGAGGTGCTCGACACCGACCCCGACATCCGGGATGCGCCCGGCGCGCGCTCGGTCGGACGCCTGTCGGGGCAGCTCTCCTTCGATCACGTCGATTTCTCGTACAACGACGGGCTGCCGGTCCTCGAGGACGTCAGCTTCCGCGTCGAGGCCGGGAAGATGATCGCGCTGGTCGGACCGACCGGCGTCGGCAAGACGACCGTCTCCGCGCTGATCGCCCGCTTCTACGACCCGAAGGCCGGCCGGATCGCGATGGACGGCATCGACATCCGGGAGTTGACCCTCGAGAGTCTCCGCGACCAGCTGAGTCTGGTACTGCAGGACGTCTTCCTCTTCAACGGGACCATCGCGGAGAACATCGCCTACGGGTCGGACGACACGACGCCGGAGGCGATCGAGCGGGCGGCGCGCGCGGCCTGCATCCACGACTTCATCGACGGGCTGCCCGAGAAGTACGCGACCCTGGTCGGCGAGCGCGGCGTGCGACTCTCCGGCGGCCAGAAGCAGCGCATCTCGATCGCCCGCTCGATCCTGCGCGACGCGCCGATCCTGATTCTCGACGAGGCGACGTCGGCCGTCGACACCGAGACCGAGTCCGAGATCCAGAAGGCCATCCAGCGGATCGCCGGCACGCGCACGCTGGTCGTCATCGCCCACCGCCTGTCGACCGTGCGGCTCGCCGACACGATCCTCGTGCTGGAGAACGGGCGCATCGCGGAGCAGGGGAAGCACGAGGAGCTGCTCGCCAGGGACGGCGTGTACGCGGGCCTGTGCCGCTCCCAGAGCCTGTTATAGCAATCCATTGACGCTCCTCCGTCCCTTCGATATCATGGGGTGAACGGACCGACTGGCCCGACACCCTCGACATGCAAGGAGGGCACTCCGATGGCCGCGATCCGAACCTTCTATCTCAGCCGGATCCTCGACACCCCCCTCTATTCCGAAATCGGCCTGAAGCTCGGACGGATCAAGGACGTCCTGGTCGACGTCGGCGCGGTGCGCCCCCGGGTCGTCGCGATCCGCGTCCATACGGCGAAGGGACCCGTCCTCCTCGACTACGCGAAGTTCCGCGTCGAGAAGGAGAAGGGCCGCTATTCGCTGGTCTGCTCGGAGCCTGTCCCCTTCGTGCACGACGAGACGTGCTGCATCCTGCTGCGCAGGACGATGATGGACAAGCAGATCGTCGACATCGACGGCCGGAAGGTCGAGCGGGTGAACGACCTTCGCCTCGCCGTCCTGGAGGACGGGACCTTCCTCGTCGCCGTCGACGTGGGCATGGAGGGCCTGCTGCGCAGGCTCGGCGTGGCCCGGCCGGTCGGCCGGCTGCTGCGCCCGTTCCACATCGCGGTCCCGAACCACCTGATCCTGTGGGACGAAGTGCAGACGGTGGACGCGGGCAACGCGGGTCTCCGCCTCTCCTCCCGCGCCTCGAGCATCGGCCGGCTGCACCCCTCCGACGTCGCCGACATCATCGACAGCCTCGACCGCAACGCGCAGATCGCCGTGTTCGCCTCCCTCGACCAGGAGAAGGCCGCGGACGTCCTCGAGGAACTCGAGCCCGAGACGCAGGCGACCCTCCTCTCGAACCTCCCCCTCGAGCACGCGGCAGACCTGCTGGAGGCGATGCCCTCGGACGAAGTCGCCGACATCCTCGACGGCCTGAACGACGAGAAGGCGGAGGCCCTCCTGAACGAAATGGAGGACGAGGCGTCCGACGAAGTCCGCGAACTGATGGAATACGAGGACGGCACGGTCGGCAGCGTGATGTCCAAGGACTACTTCGCCTTCAACGAGTACCAGACGGTGGAGGACGTGTTCGAGACGCTGCGACGGATCCGGCCGGAGTCCGACTCGATCTACTACCTGTACATCCTCGACAACGCCGGCGTGCTGATCGCCACCGTCTCCCTGCGCGACCTGATCGTCTCCGATCCCTTGACGCGCCTGAGCGCGGTGATGAACGAGAAGGTCCAGTCGGTGCTCGACACGGACCGGATCGAGGCGATCGTGGAGATCATCGACAAGTACAATCTTCTGGCTGTCCCCGTCGTCGACGGCCAGAAGAAGCTCCTCGGCGTCGTGATCATCAACGACGTCGTGTACGGGCTGATGCGCGCCCGCCGCCGGAGGTAGCCGCCGCATGACGGCCCTCGCGTCCCCCGCGCGCTCCCGCCGGAAGGCCTTCTTCGCGAACCTGCTGCTGTTCCTCGCCGTGCTCGGCCCGGGCATCATCACCGGCAGCGTCGACAACGACGTCGGCGGCATCACGACGTACTCCGTCGCGGGGGCCGTCTACGGCTACAAGCTGCTCTGGACGCTGATCCCGTCCTTCGTCGTGCTCTTCGTGGTCCAGGAGATGAACGCCCGGATGGGCCTCGCGACCGGCAAGGGTCTCGCCGACCTGATCCGCGAGAACGCGGGCGTCAAGATCACCTTCTTCCTGTTCGCGGGGCTGCTCGTCACCAACATCCTCAACACCAACACCGAGTTCGCCGGCGTCGCCGGGAGCCTCGCGATCTTCGGCGTCTCGAAGTACCTCTCGGTCCCGCTCGTCGCCTTCGCCGTCTGGATCCTCGTCGTGAAGGGGACGTACCGGATCGCCGAACGCGTGTTCCTGGTGTTCAGCCTGGCCCTGCTGACCTATATCGTGTCGGCGCTGCTGGGGCACCCCCAGTGGGGCGAGATCGGCGCCTCGATCGTCCACCCCGATTTCACCGGATACGACGCGACCACCTATGCGACCGTGATCGGCATCGTCGGCACGACGATCGCCCCCTGGATGCAGTTCTACATGCAGTCCTCGATCATCGAGAAGGGGCTGACCATGAAGAACTACAAGTTCACGGTGCTCGACGTCCTCGTCGGCTGCGTCGCCACGATCGCGGTCGCCTTCTTCATCATCGTCGCCTGCGCCGCCACGTTGCACGTGAACGGCCACACGATCTCGACCGCGGCCGACGCCGCCGAATCGCTCGCGCCCCTCGCCGGTCAGTTCGCCTCCGAGGTCTTCGCGTTCGGCCTCTTCATCGCGTCGATCTTCAGCGCCACGATCCTCCCGGTCGCGACCGCCTTCTTCGTCTGCGAGGCCTTCGGCTTCGAAGCGGGCCTCGACCGGAAGTGGAAGGAGGCGCCGCAGTTCTATTGGCTCTACACGCTCATCATCCTCGTCGGCGCCGGCGTGATCCTGATCCCGAACGCCCCCCTGATCGGCATCTCGCTCTGGTCGCAGCGCATCAACGGCATCCTGCTGCCGGTCGTCCTGGTCTTCATGATGCGCCTCGTGAACGACAGGGGGATCATGGGTCCGCACGTCAACAAGCCGCTCGCGAACTTCATCGGCTGGGCGACCATCGTCGTGCTCACGGTCCTGTCGGTCGCGCTGCTCGTGACGTCGCTGCTGTAGGGCGGCGATGGAGATCCTGCTGCATCCCGTGACCATCGGCGGCGTCGTCCTGCCGGGCAACCTCGCACTCGCCCCCATGGCCGGCGCGACCGACCTGCCCTTCCGCCTGCTCTGCCGCGGGTTGGGCGCCGATCTCGTGTGCACCGAACTCGCGAGCGCACGCGGCATGCGGCACGACCCCGACCTGCGCCGGACCTGGCGCTTCCTCGAAATCGACCCGGCCGAGGCGCCGGTCGCCATCCAGTTCTTCGGCTCCGACCCCGAGGACCTCGCGGATGCGGTGCGCGTGGCGCAGCAGCACCCGGTGCTGTCCCGCTGCACGTTCTTCGACCTGAACATGGGCTGCCCCGTCCTGAAGGTCGTGAAGGCCGGCGACGGATCCGCCCTGATGAAGGACGTACGGATGGCCGCCGCGGCCGTCCGGGCGATGGTCGCGGTCTCCGACCGGCCCGTGACCGTCAAGACCCGCTCGGGCTGGGACGCATCGTCGGTCAACGCCGTCGAGGTCGCCCGTGCCTGCGAGGCGGAGGGCGCCGCGATGGTCGCGGTGCACGCGCGGACGCGCGACCAGATGTACGCCGGCGAGGCCGATTGGCGGGTCGTCGCCCACGTGAAGGAGGCCGTCGGCATCCCGGTCTTCGGCAACGGCGACGTGCGCACCGCGGACGACGCGTGCCGGCTGCTCCGGGCGACGGGCTGCGACGGCGTCATGATCGGCCGCGCGGCGCTGGGCGACCCGTGGGTCTTCGACCGGATCCGGGCGGGACTCGACCCGCAGGCGCCGAGGAATCCGGAGTGGCCCACCGTCCCCGGCGAACCCTCGCCCGATGCGCGGATCGCCCTGATGCTCCGCCACCTCGACCTCGCGGTCGCCCGATATGGCGAGGAGACGGCGGTCAAGGAATTCCGCAAGCAGGCCGCGTGGTACCTGAAGGGCACGCGCGGGACGGCCACGCTTCGGGGCATCGCCGTGCACGCCGCCAGCCGGGCCGATTTCGCGGCCGTCTTCGCGCGGTACCGCCGTCTGCTGCGGGCCGAGGAATGATGCGGGCGGAATGCAATTCCGCGGGTGACAGGCAGTGGGTCTCATTGTATAATTGCACAAGGTGCGTTTAGGCGGACCGTTCCTGCTTGGAGGCGGCGCCTGCGAGGGGGTTGGATCATGAAAGACTATCCGGCTGTGAAGATCCGCAACATCGCCCTGATGGGTCATGGCGGCTCGGGGAAGACCACGTTCTCCGAAGCCGTCCTGTTCGATGCCAAGGCGACCGATCGCTTCGGCAAGGTGGCCGACGGAAACACGACGATGGACTTCGATCCGGAGGAGATCCGGCGCAAGTTCTCGATCAACACCGCCCTCGCCGCCTTCGAGTGGAACGACTGCAAGATCAACCTGCTCGACACGCCCGGCTATTTCGACTTCGTGGGCGAGGTCTTCCAGGGCCTGCGCGTGGCGGACGCCGCCGTCGTGCTCGTCCCCGCCAAGGACGGCGTGGCCGTCGGCACCGAGAAGTCGGTCGCCTATTCGAAGGAGCGCGGCCTGCCCGTCGTCTTCTTCATCAGCAAGATGGACGAGGAGAACGCCAACTTCGAGCGCACCCTCGGCCAGATCGTCTCCCACTTCGGCTCCCAGGCCAGGCCCTTCGCGCTCCCGATCCTCGAAGGCGGCAAGACGAAGGGATTCGTCGACGTCCTGTCCCAGAAGGCCTACATGAACGGCGCCAACGGCGCCACGACCGAAGCGCCCGTCCCCGCCGGCATGGCCGCGGAGGCCGCCGCCGCCCTCGAAGCCCTGAAGGAGCACGCCGCCGAGAGCGACGAGGCCCTGATGGAGAAGTTCTTCGCCGGCGAGGAATTCACGAACGAGGAAATGATGAAGGGCCTCGGCGAGAGCATCCACGCCGGGTCCGTCTACCCAGTCTTCTGCGGCGCCGCCAGCTCGAACTGGGCGATCCGCAGCACGATGGACCGTCTCGTCGCCCTGCTCCCCGCCGCCAACGCCACCGCCTC
>Ga0073936_10012621_pt1 | contig 10040 bp, 2 predicted proteins | sample AliMusrvi5mmetaG_FD_87041 | JGI IMG/M metagenome (GOLD analysis project Ga0073936, IMG submission 87041) | Freshwater lake bacterial and archeal communities from Alinen Mustajarvi, Finland, to study Microbial Dark Matter (Phase II) - Alinen... | ecosystem: Environmental > Aquatic > Freshwater >... | reverse complement strand
TTCTAACCACGTTTTTTTGCTCTTTTCCTTTTTATGAAGTTAATGCTCAAATTTGGGGCAACGAATGGATAAATTACAATCAGTCGTACTTTAAAATAAAAGTAAGAAAAGAAGGAATATACCGTATTCCCTATACCGCATTGGTTTCAGCTGGTGTCCCTATTGGCAGTTTTGACCCAAGAAGTTTTCAGATTTTTAATAATGGTGCAGAGCAGAATATTATTGTGAAAGATGAAAACACAGGCGTTTTCTCTACAAATGATTATATAGAGTTTTATGCCAATAAAAACGATGGTTGGTTTGATGCTCAATTATTTAATGCACAAGGGACACAAGCCAATAAGTTTTTCAGCCTTTTTAATGATACATCAACTTATTTTCTGACATGGAATAGCAGTTTAAGCAACAAAAGAATGTCATTAGATACTGCAAATAATGCAGCTAGTTTCGGACCTTATGCCCCACAATCTTATTTTTTTGCTGAAAACCATCAAGATTATACAGGTTCTTATTTCTATGGAGCAACAAATGCTTTGGGGGCAACCGATGCCGAATATTCTATTGGAGAAGGCTGGTTCGACATTGGTATGTCTTTAAATGGTTCTTTAACAAAAACTATTTCAACACCTAGCTTTTATGCATCAGGACCCAATTCTACACTTTCTTTTACTGTTGTTGGAGCTTCCGACCCTCCACATCATTTGAGAGTAACTATGCCGGGTTATCAGATTGATTCTACTTATTCAGGTTATAAAATCTTGCATTTTACACATCAGATCCCTTCCAGCTTGTTAAACAGTTCTGGAAATCAAATAAAATTCTATTCGATTGGTGATTTGAATACAAATGCTGATAATAGTACAGTAGCTTATATTGATTTAAAATATCCTCAGTCTTTTAATCTGAATAATTCATCAACTTACAGAATGTATATACTTGATGATATACAACAAGGTAAAGCGTATCTTTACATTACAAATTTTAGTGTTGCCGCATCTGATACAGTTTGGTTGTATGACTTAACAAACCACAGAAAAATAAACGTTGTTTATAATGGCATTACTTGTCAGACTTTAGTTCCTAATTCTGGTGGAGAGAAGTTATGTTATATTACAAGTACCGGGCAATTTAACAATGTTGCAGCAATAACTCCCGTTAATATGGATTTGAACAATTATGCAAAATTTACTAATTTTAATGCCTCTCCTAACAATGCATCTGATTATCTGATAGTTACACATAAAAGTTTGATGTCAGCAGTTCAGGATTATAAAAACTACAGACTTTCAACAGGTTATAATGTCTTAATTGCGGATGTTGATGAACTGTACGATCAGTTTGCTTATGGCATTAAAAAACATCCATTAGCTATTAGAAATTTTGCACGCTTTGCATTTTCAAAATTTATCATGAAACCAAAGTTTTTGTTTTTGATAGGAAAGTCGTTAAATGCCGTTGATTATAGATTTGATGCTACAAATTACGCCAATACTTTAGTGCCAACTTTTGGCGTTCCCCCATCCGATAACCTGTTTACCTCAAGAATAATTGACACCCTTTATCAACCTGCTATACCAACAGGCAGGTTGGCTGCACAAAACATTGGTCATGTAACGCTTTATCTGAATAAGGTTATTGAATATGAAACGGCGCAGATAATGGCACAACAAGAGCCACAACAAAATCCACCATTATGGATGAAAAACGTTCTTCATTTTGGTGGCGGAGGTAATATTAATGAACAAAATCAGCTTGCTTCATATCTTACAATGTACAAAAATATTATTAAAGACACTTTATTTGGCGGTTATGTGCGTACTTTCTTGAAAACTTCTTCCGCTCCAATTCAAATTAATGAATCCGATTCATTAAGGAAAATTATTAATAATGGCGTTTCTTTAATGACATTTTTTGGTCATGCTTCTGGAGTAGGTTTCGACCAAAGTATAGACAACCCTTCAGAATATCAGAATCAGGCGAAATATCCATTCCTCTTTGCCAATTCATGTTATGCTGGAGACATATTTACTACGGGTTGGAGTTCGAGCGAAGATTTTGTACTTATTGCAAACAAGGGCGTGATTGGTTATCTGGCTTCTACTGCCCTTTCTCCTTCAAGCGCTTTACAGCTTTACGCTAAGGCGTTTTATAATAACATTTCTAATTTGAATTACGGACAACCTGTTGGAAATTGTATCCAACAAACAGTTAAAAATGTTCAGACAACTAATCTTTCTAATCCTTTTATCAAAGAAATTTGCCTGGTTTCAATTTTGCATGGCGACCCTGCTATTAAACTCAATCATTTTGATAAACCCGACTTTGAAGTTAACAGCTCCAGCATATTCTATACTCCTGCTATTGTCAGCACCGAGGTTGACTCATTTACTGTTAATGTAATATCAACCAATCTTGGCAGGGCTGTTCCCGGACATTTTTTTGTGGAAGTAAAAAGAATTTACCCTGATAATGCAACAACGACCACTTATCAAAAACAAATTCCCGCCACTAAATACAAAGATACGATAGCTTTTAAATTGCCTGTAGATATTGCCAATGGTGTGGGTATTAATACGTTAAGGGTTTCTTTAGATGTCAGTGATGAATTTCCGAATGAAATTACTAAAACCAACAATGTTGTTACTGTTAATTTGATTATTAAAGCCAGTTATATTGTCCCCATTTATCCCAGCAAATATGCGATAGTCCCTAATGCTAATGTAACACTGAAAGCTTCGACAGGCGACCCTTTTGCCGGACTTAAAAATTATATCTTCCAGATAGATACGACAGATGCTTTTACCTCTCCTAAAGTTCAGCATGTATCGCATACTGGTGGGTTGGTAACCTGGCAATTGCCTTTTACACTCACCGACAGTACGGTATATTATTGGAGAGTAGGTATAGACAATGCACAACCCAATTGGAGGGAAAGCTCTTTTCAGTATATTACTAATGCAAGAGGTTGGGGACAAGCACATTATTTCCAGTTTAAAGATGATACTTACCAGTATGTAACCTACGACAAGCCTAACAGAGACTTTATTTTCTTTAATAACTTTAAAACTTTAAGTGTACAGGCAGGTGTATATCCTAACATTCCTTGGCAAGAAGAGTGGTACAAGTTAAATGGCTCCGTAATGGACCTTTGGAGCTGCTTGTCAGACGTGGGTAACGGGATGAAATTTGCAGTATTTAATCCTATTTCAGGAGAACCTTGGTACAGCCATAATGTAGGTAACAATATCGGACAATATGGTAATGACCACTGTAAGGCTTATGATGTGCCGGCTTTTGACTTTTTTACAGATTATCCTCCAAATTCTGCCGGCTTTCGACAAAAAATCACTAATTTCATCAATATAGTTCCAAATGGGTATTATATTCTTGCATTTAATCATATAAATGATTTTGCTCAGAATTTTGAAGAGCCGCTCTATCAGGCGTTTGAGTCATTTGGCAGTTCATATATCAGAGTTATTCAAAACAATACACCTTATATTATTTTTGGCACAAAAGGCAAAGCGATAGGCTCTGCCCATGAAGTTAATGGGTTAAATATTAATTCAGTTATTACATTAACTGACAGTATTAAAACCAAGTGGAATCAGGGTTATGTAAAATCTGAACTTATTGGACCTGCTACTAAATGGAACTCTCTGCACTGGAGATATAAATCCGTTAATAATATAGCAACTGATAGTGTGCGCTTGGCTGTAATTGGCATAAAGAGTAATGGACAACAAGACACAATATTTCATGGTATTTCTTCCGATTCTTTAGACATCAATAATCTTAATACAATCATTAACGCGCATATTCATCCTTATCTTTATCTGATAGCTTTTATGAAAGATGACTCAATGCATACTCCTGCTCAGATGAAAAGGTGGCAAGTGTTATATGATGGTGTGCCTGAAACTTGCCTTAACCCTTCAGCTCATTTCTTTTTTCATAAGGATACACTTAAACAAGGTGATAAACTTATTTTTTCCTGTGCTATTCAAAATATCGGTGATTACAACATGGACAGCCTTTTGGTGGCTTATTGGATTCTTGATAAAGACAGAAATAAAATTCCCATCACTTACTCCCGCAAAAGACCTCATCCGGTTGGAGACATCTTTATTGATACCGTAACATATAAAACTAATAATCTGTCTGGATTAAACACCTTTTGGGTTGAGGTTAATCCCAATTCAGACCAGTTAGAACAATACCATATCAATAATATAGGAGATTTGCCTTTCTATGTTCAGGTAGATAAAACAAATCCATTGCTGGATGTAACTTTTGATGGCGTCCATATTTTGGACGGCGATATTGTCTCAGCCAAACCAAAGATTCAGATTGTGCTGAGAGATGAAAACAAATTCTTAGCTGTTAATGATACTTCTTTGTTTAGAGTATTTATGCAAAATCCCGGTATGACTGATCCGGAAAGGATTTACTTCGTTAAAAATGGTGTAGAAATTATTAAGTTTTATCCGGCTACTTTGCCTCAAAACGTTTGCAGGCTCGAATATTCACCCGGTTTACTGCCTGATGGTACTTATATATTGACGGTTCAGGCAAAGGATGCATCACAAAATACTTCTGGTAGTAATGATTTCAAGATTTCTTTTGAGATCATTAACAAATCCACCATTACTGAAGTTCTCAATTATCCCAATCCTTTCTCTACATCAACACGTTTTGTATTTACGCTTACAGGTTCTGAAGTGCCAACTTATATGAAAATTCAAATTATGACTATTACCGGGAAGGTAGTTAGGGAGATTGATATGACAGAGTTAGGCAATATTCATATTGGAAGGAATATTACACAATACGCATGGGATGGCAAAGACCAGTATGGAGATCGCCTTGCCAACGGTGTTTATCTCTATAGGGTAATAACCAGAATGAATGATAAATCCATTGATCTGAACCAAACTTCTGCTTCAAAATATTTTAATCATGAATTTGGCAAAATGTACCTTTTTAGATAATTTGATTATTATTTGTATTTTGAGCTTTAATAATTGGAATTTTAAAAGTATTTATATATGTTATTAAGAACGGAAGAATTAGTTAAGAAATATGGTAAAAGAACGGTTGTTAAAAAAGTATCTGTAGATGTAAAACAAGGTGAAATAGTAGGATTACTGGGACCTAACGGTGCTGGAAAAACAACTACTTTTTATATGATTGTAGGGCTTATCAAACCTCTGGAAGGCAAAATCTTTCTGGACAATGTTGAAATAACAGATGAGCCTATGTATAAAAGAGCTCAGTTGGGTATAGGTTATCTGGCACAAGAGGCTTCCGTATTTCGTCAATTAAGTGTTGAAGACAACATTAAAGCCATTTTGGAATTCAGTAAATATAAAAAAAATGAGCAAAAAGAGAAATTAGAATCTTTGCTTGATGAGTTTGGACTTCAGCATATAAGAAAGAGTATTGGTATTCAACTGTCTGGCGGCGAAAGAAGACGTACTGAAATAGCCCGTTCTTTAGCCCTTAATCCAAAATTTATTCTTCTTGATGAACCTTTTGCAGGCGTTGATCCAATTGCTGTTGAAGATATACAGGCTATTGTAGCAAAACTTAAAGAAAAAAATATCGGCATCTTAATTACCGACCATAATGTGCACGAAACCCTTTCTATTACTGATAGGGCGTATCTCCTTTTTGAAGGCTCAATTCTTAAATCAGGAACTTCTGAAGAACTTGCTAATGATGAACAGGTTCGCAAAGTCTATTTAGGACAGAACTTTGAACTCAGGAGATAATGATCGCTAAATTGTTTAGAGCTATAACAATCTTTGATTTCTCAAAAACAAGAAAATGAAACTATTTAAGAGCAAATAAATTGAATATCAATTTACAAATAAAAAACCGTTCTTTTCCATACCTATAACCAAAGCCTATTAATATTATCCAATATACTATAATTATTTTATCAAAATAAATTTGTTATAAACTTTTTTCCCTTTACTTTTACAATATAAATATTATCATTAAACCCTTATTTTATGACTATTAAAACATACAAAATGAGGATACAAAACCTTTTATTTTGCTCCTTGCTCTTTGCATTTTTTTTTGATAATAATTTAGTTGCACAGGTAGTTATTAACGAAGGTTCCAATAGAAACTATTCAAGCATTGCCGATGAAGATGGTGATTTTCCAGGTTGGATTGAGTTGTATAATGCTGGTAATGTAGCTGTTAACTTATTAAATTATGCCCTTACTGACGATATTTCGAATAAGACGAAATGGATTTTTCCGAATTTACAACTTTTGCCTGGTAAATATAAAACAATATTTTGCAGTGGAAAAGACAGAAAATCTCTTACTACATTTGTTGATGTGGTTAACACAGGTACTTTTAACCCTGTAGTCGGTTGGAATACGCATACATTTACAACGCCGTTCTATTGGGATGGCGTTTCTAATATTCTAATCAATACCTGTTCGTTTAGTTCCGCAGGATCCACAGCAAATTCCGTTTTCAATCAAACACAGACACCTTATTTCTCAAGTGTTTTTGCGTATCAGAATGAACAACAGAATGTCTATCCGATTTGTTTAACAAATTATGGCATCAAAGTTACGCAAAGACCAAATATAAGATTGAATAATCATACAATTGGAAATGGTGTGGCTCAAAATTCTCCAAATAATTATCCTGCACCCTATGGTAATTCTTATTGGGAGGCTAAAAATCAGATGCTAATTCCGGCTTCAGAGCTTTTAGCATCCGGTTTATATGGTGGTTATATTACAAGTATTGCGTTTGATGTAGCATCAACAGATACAAATACAGTTTATGATTACATTGATATTTCAATGAAACTTGTTCCCTCAAATGAAGTATCCTGTCTTTTTGAACCTATTGGTACAGATATTAATCTTCACACCAATTTTAAAATTTCAAAATCCGGTGAAACAATTTATTTATTTTCTCCGACACATGTTCAATTGAGTTCTCTGTTAGTGAATTGCAATAATATTGATAACAGCATTGGTTCTTTTCCAGATGCTTCTTCAAATATTTCACTTTTTCAAATTGCAACACCTTCGGCAACTAACAACCTGTCCGACACTTTTTCTTTAACACTACTTGCTCCTGTTTTTTCTGTTCCATCAGGAATATACAGCACTTCCCCAATCGTCAGTATCACCAACACGAATACAGTATCTTCTTCGATATACTATACTACTGATGGGAGCGACCCTACGACTGCTTCTACTCTTTATACAGGGACACCTGTTAATATGTTTTATTTTAGTGTATTAAAAGCACGGGCATTTGGTAATGGTGATTTGCCAAGCCCTATTACTGTGTCAACATATCTAAAAGGCGTTAATTATACCCCAGTTTTATCTGTTATAACAGATCCTGCCAATCTATACGGGACTAAGGGTATATTTGATAATTGGCAATATACCTGGGAAAAAGCAGCTTATGTTGAGTATTTCGACTTGGCGCATCACTTGATATTTTCACAGAAAGCAGGAATACAAATAGACGGAGGTTATGGTGAGTCTCGCTCTCTTCCCCAGCATTCTTTCCGCATTGAATTGGATAATGCTGTTTTGGGCAGTGGAAATATTAATTATCCATTGATTCCCAACAGGTCATACAGAACGAAATATAATAAATTATTTTTAAGAAATGGCAGCAATATGTATTGGACACTTCCTTATAAGGATGCTTGCCTGACAGAGGCTATGGGAGGCGAGTCAAATAATTACTATTCAGCCTGGCGACCTGTTTCGGTTTACATTAATGGAAGCTATTATGGACTTTATGAATTACGTGAAAAATTAGATGCCGAGTATTTTAAAATTCTTGATAACGCAAATTCAGATTCTCTTGATATATTAACACAGTCAGACATGGGGGGAAACTTTCTGCAACCTGTTAAAGGTTCCGTTGATTCTTTCTTTTCTTCTTATGATGCCTATAAAAATTTAAATCCTGTTGATACTGCATTCTGGAGTTTAGCTGATAAATATTTCGACATGACTTGGTACAATGACTATGTCATTGCCGAATCATGGGCAGGGAATAAGGATTGGCTTTTTAATAACATAAGAATTTACCGTTCAAATAAAACCAATTACCGATGGAGGTTCTGTCTTATGGATATTGAACTCGCACTGGGTCCTGGTGGAAGTTCTGATTGCTTTTTTGATCACATAGAATGGATGTTGAATTATGATCATGAAAACCCTTATATTAATATCTGGCAGAGAGGCATGCAAAATACTAAATTTAAAAATTACTTTATTAACCGTTTCGCTGACCTGATGAACACTTCCTATTGCTTCAATCGTTTATCTTCAATTGAAAACAGCATGTACTCTCAAACTGTTTATGAGATGCAAAATCAGTACGCACGATGGGGAGATTTAAAAGTAACAGATTTTATCAATAACCATGATACTTTTCAACTTCAGCTTTCTGAAAGGACTGCACAAGTACGAAATCATATTCAATCCAACTTCTCTCTATCTGGTCAGGTAGAGGTTACATTGGATGTTTTTCCTGCTGGGGCTGGAAAAATAAAAATCAGTACCATTTTTCCTAATCCACTGCCATGGACTGGTGTATATTTTAATGGAAATCCTGTTAAAATTACTGCATTCCCAAATCCCGGTTATAATTTTGCCTACTGGGATACAAATACAGTATTGTCGGTTCATGATACAAATTCATCAATCTATCTTAACATTTCTTCTAATGCAGTGTTTAAAGCTGTTTTTACTGTTAGTCAGTTTGCAGGAAAAATATCAATAAGCGAATTGAATTATCATTCAGACAGTACACGTGATGCAGGAGATTGGATAGAGTTTCATAACTATGGTAATGGTCCGTTGGATATTTCCGGATGGAAATTTACTGATAGCACGTATAATCATAATTATATTTTCCCTGCCGGAACAATTCTCCAGCCTGACACATGGCTTGTTTTAGCTGAAGATACGTTGAAATTCCATTCACAGCATGCTGGTATACCTGTTTTAGGTCCAACAGATTTCGGGTTTAGCAATTCAAACGAACCCCTGACCCTTTTTGATTATTCGAACGAGCCTGTAATATGGATGCACTATGATGATTCCCTGCCATGGCCACCTGCTGCCGACGGGTATGGGCGGACATTAGAACTTGTCAACGACACGCTGGATCCTGCACTGCCTGGAAGCTGGTTTGCCGGCTGTATTGGCGGTTCGCCGGGAGGACCTTACATTACATGTCCTGAGAAAATAATTTTCAGCGAAATAAATTACAAATCGTCCCCAACAGCAGATGCTGGTGATTGGGTGGAAATACATAATAAAAGTGCTGTTGATATTGACATTTCTGAATGGGAATTCCGCGATAGTAAAAACACGCACATATATACCTTTCCTCCCGAAATGATTCTACATTCTAATGAATACCTTGTTCTTTTTAACGATTATGGAAAATTCAGTTTCCAATTTCCTGCAGTTTCCAATATAAAAGGTCCGTTTACCTTTGGGTTGGGTAGCACCGATGAAGCCATCAGATTGTTTGATAATTCCGGAAGACTTTATCAGTCGGTTGTGTACAACAAAGATGCCCCTTGGCCGCAGGGAGCAGATGGAAACGGATATACACTTGAAATTCTTAATCCACAGGGTAATTTCTGCGATGGTACAAATTGGTTTGACGGATGTCCAAAAGGTTCTCCGGGTGGTCCATACATTAATCCCTGTAATACAGCTATTGTTGAATTACCCTTTTCGTCTTTAGGAATGAAGATTTTTCCTAATCCCTCAAGTGGTAAATTCACCATTAACGAGGAAGAAAAGCCAGGAGAGTTTACGGATATTGTTATTGAAATTTTTAATCTCTTAGGAGAAAAGGTTTATTCAATAACACACACAAAATATCAATCACCGATAGAAATAGATATTTCAAATTCTCCTGACGGTATTTATGTTGTAAAAATCTATCAACGAGAGAAAATATATATAGCAAAAATTGCTAAACTTTAATGTAAAAGAGTTATTCTTCTATAC
>Ga0073936_10012620_pt1 | contig 10041 bp, 6 predicted proteins | sample AliMusrvi5mmetaG_FD_87041 | JGI IMG/M metagenome (GOLD analysis project Ga0073936, IMG submission 87041) | Freshwater lake bacterial and archeal communities from Alinen Mustajarvi, Finland, to study Microbial Dark Matter (Phase II) - Alinen... | ecosystem: Environmental > Aquatic > Freshwater >... | reverse complement strand
TGGGGAGAATATTCGGCAGGCCCGTCCCCGACGGTCAAACAGTATTTGTTGAATATTCTTAACCCGTCGATAAAATTATCGGGGGTTTTCGTTCGATTGTTTGAGAATCAGGACGTGGTAAGAATCGATTCTCACTTCAGTACTTCCGACACTGTTGATTTTATTGTTGAGTGCAGACAGTCAGTGAATGATGCGGGTTTTTCATTGACAGACATGCCCATTCAGGCAGTTTACGCGGGAACTGAAACAACTGCTTTTGCAAATTCATATCTCCCGGCTGACTACTGGCTTTATCTTGGTATTATTCAAAAGGATGCTACAATCATTGATTCTGCAGATGGCGATCCGGTGGTTACACCTAAAGAAGAGGAGCCAGCAGTTCCCCCTGGGGAAACAGAGCCCCCTGCTGCGGTTGATGCGGAGATACTCGGTTTGTTAACGATAACGATCACCTGTGTTACGAATTGAAGAAAGGATGATCCTTGAGTTTTGTAGCATTCTCCAGTTTGGTCACACGAATGTATTTGAGAAAAGATTCTGTGGTACGGTGACCGGTGATTTGCATAATCGAAAGCATTGGAACACCACCCATATAGGCATTGGTTGCAAAAGATCTTCGCACAGTATGTGTTCTGATTTGCAGCCATTTTTCCAGATTCCCTTTGGTTATCTTCTTTAGAACAGCATACTCGCCAATCCACCTCAAAACCCGGTTTGCTTCCTGATTTGTCGGGATGTGCAGTTCAGGTCCATATCTTTTCAGAATCTCAATAATCAGGGGGTGCACTGGAATAATAACGGCTTCCTTAGTCTTTTGAGTTCTGACATATAATTTACCGTCTTCTATATCTTTCAGGGACACTTTTGGCCAGTCAGAGTGTCTCAATCCTGTATGACAGTTCAACACAAACAGGTCTCTGATCCGTTGCATACGCAGGTCCTCAATCTTCAATTTGTAAAGTGCCTGAATTTCATCGCTATTGAGATATATTTTATCAGTTTCCTCATTTATGACTTTGAAAGATTTGGCACGATGTTCCTGGTTAATTGTCAATTTATCGTCAACCGCCTCATTCATCAATCGTTTCAGGCGCCTGACATGCGATCCCACGGTATTGGGTTTAAGATTTACTTCTTTCAGGTAAGCTGTAAACCCAAGGTAAAACTCCTTATTGATCGTTTCAAATTCTATGGGTATCCCGATACGCTTCTCGTACTTTTCAAGATGATTCTTGATCCCGGTGAAATGCTTGATATGATTCGAAGTAAATTTGTTACTGTATCTGGCCTGGAATATCGGGATGAACTCAATCAGGGTCGGTTTACGATGATCTTCATTGACCTCTTTACGGCCAATGAAGATTTGATAGGCTTCTCTGATTTCCTCACTTTTCTTTTTCACTTCGTCCTGGGGGTACTTTGTACCTTTTGGAAAAAACTTATCATAGGTGTCAAGGAGGAAATTGTTTATTTCCCGAAGGCGTTTGTTGGTTTCTGAATAATCTTTCAGGGGTTTTGCCTTTTGTTCTTCGTTATCCCATACTTTTTTAGGTACGTTCAAACCAGTGGAAAACCGCAGCCGCAAATGGTTGAAGGTGAATGTTACCAGGATCAAACATCCATTTTTCCGTTCTTTGTCCAAATAAAAAATAACTGTTGCCATATTCTTGAGAAGTTGCCAGTAAATTGATAGTAAGTTGCCAGTACAAAGATACGCACTGGCAAGATCTTAGGCAAAGTTGCCAGTAAAAGTTATTAACAGGGGGTATTTTGCTGTAAACGGCTGTAAATAGAAAACCACTGTCTCCAGTGGCTTTCCTTGATTTTCAACGCTTTTTCGGGGGGATTTAGTGGGACGTACTGGATTCGAACCAGTGACCTCATACGTGTGAAGCATGCGCTCTGAACCAACTGAGCTAACGTCCCTGAAAGCACAAAGATAAATAATAAATCCCAAAGTCCGCTATTATACAATTTTGCACTTTGTTATTTGCATTTTGCTATTTGTAACAATACCGCTTCATCACCTTGTAGGCATCAGTGATCCCCAACTCGCCGGCTCGGCTCAGATCCAGGCAACCGGGGTGGTTTTCACTCAGTAGAATGCTGATGAGCCCGCGGTTGTAAAACGCCTCGCCAAAATCATTCCGCAGGGCAATGGCCTTCGAAAAATCGTCAATGGAGGCCCGGTAATTGCCCATCTTGCTGTCCACATTGCCCCTGTTATACCAGGCAAACGAAAACTCCGGATCAAGCACCAGCACTTTGTCAAGATCATGCATCACGGCTTCATAGGTGTGCTCAAGGGTGTCGGACAAATTTTGGTTTTGCGGCTTTGGCAATGCCTTCCCCATGATGTATCCCTGCTGGTAATCGTCCTGCAGGTTGATCTGCTGGATAAGGTCATACCGCGCATTGGCCCGGCTGAACCAGGCCGCGATATTGGTGGAATCGGCCCCAAGTGTCGCATTGAGGTCGCTGATCGCACGGTCATAGTTGCGCAGCTGGAAATAGATGATGGATCTCCTGAAATGGAGATCCTGGTCTGTTCCCGAAGAATCGATCAGGTGTGTCTGCCGGTTCAGCTGAACCCTGAGCAGCGAGTCGCTGACGAGCCCCGTTTCATTGGTAAGGGTGAGAATGTTGGTAAAATAGTGTTCTTTTTTATAAACATCATAAAGCTTGACCTTGCCGAAATCAACCTTCCACAAGAGAATGTTGAACATTGATTTCAGCTGTATGTCGACCGACTGGTTCTGAAGTTTGCTGTTCATCGTGTTCATCTCCTCGAAATCACCGCTCAGCTTTACCAGGCTCTTGAGATAATCTTTCCGTGCCGTTTGCAGGCTGTCGGGATTCAGGTGGTTTTTCCGCGTCAGCTCCAGGGCCTGCCTGTAATCAGCCTGCGCCCCTTTCGGATCTTTGAGTTTCAGCTTCACCTCGTACCGGTCGTACCATGCATCGGTGTAATCGGGCAACAAATCAATGGTTTTGTTCAGATCGGCTAAAGCCCCTTCATAATCACCAAGTTCCGCCTTCAACTTGCTGCGATAAAAATAACTGACGATATTTTTGGGATCGAGTTTACTAACAATGTCAAAATCCCGGATTGCCTTCCGTTTCTCTTTCAAACCTATCAGGACGATCGCCCGGTTGTAGTAAGCGTAAGAATTATAAGGAGATATCCTGATCACCGTGTTCAAATCCTTCAGGGCCTCTTTTTGTTCGGGCTTTTTCAACAATGCCAGGGCCCTGTTGAACAGGGCAAAAGTGTTGGTAGAATCGAGTGCGATGGCCCGGCTGAAATCGATGATGGCTGAGTCGACCTTGTTCATTTCAATCCACAGCAACCCCCGTTGTGTAAAAACATACCCGTTTTTGGGATTTGCCTTCCTGGCCATGTCAAGGTCTTCAAGGGCTTCGGTATACCGTTTGATTTCCTGCTCGGCGCTGGCTCTCAAAACATAAACCGATTCGTCCTGGCAATGAAGCTGGATGGCCTTGTTGCAGTCGACAATGCAGGAGTAATATTTCTTAAGATAGAGGTTGGTGCGTGCCCGGTGAGACCAGATATCCCCATTGGAACCATCCATCTCGAGGGCCTTTTCGAAATCTTCCATGGCGCCCTTGAAGTTCTGCAGCTGGCTGCGAACAATGGCACGGTTGGTAAATACATCGGCCAGGTAAGGTGACAACTCGATCGACTGCGTGTAGTCCTGCTCAGCGCCTATGATGTCATCAAGGCCGCACTTGGCATAACCCCTGAGAAAGTAAAGCTCCGGCACCCCGGGTTCCTTTTGAATGGCAATATTCAGGTATTCAAGGGCTTCCACATACTCCCCCTTCCTGAGATGGGTCACCGCGGTCTGGCTGAAATTCGGGCTTGACTGCGAAAAGCCGGTGAGATGAAGGAATGCCAGGAGACAAAATAAAAGGAAAGGTCGCGCCATGCTGATCTTTTAACAGCGTGAATAACGCATAAACCTCCAATTTATTGACCCCTCCCCCGGGGATTATTTTGTCAATTGGCTGCTCTTTGAAATAAATGCATGATTGCAGCTCGTTTTTCCGGAAATTTGCAGCAACTGCCGGTAAAAAAGCAGGCACCTTGCCCATGGGATATAAAATCATCGAAATCAAGGCTCCGACCGGTTATTCGGATGAATCGCTGAAGCGGCAGATCGGAAAGGAGCTCCGGATAACCGACTTTTCCTGGCAGATCGAAAACAAAAGCCTCGACGCCCGGAAGAAAAACAACATCCATTGGCAGCTTCGCATCGCCGTATTCAGCCAATCACTGGTAGGAAATGATCCTGCTCCTGTTGAACCGCTTGATATTACGTATAAACCCCGGAACAAACGGGCGATCATCACTGGCAGCGGTCCCGCAGGTTTTTTCGCCGCGTTTGCGCTGCAGAAGGCGGGCTTCGACACCATCCTGCTCGAACGGGGCGCCGATGTGGCAAAACGCGCCCAGGGCATCGCCCTGTTTGAAAAAACGGGTCAATTCAGCCCGGTCGCCAATTACGCCTTCGGCGAAGGAGGGGCCGGGACTTTTTCCGATGGCAAACTCACCTCGCGTTCGAAACACATATCAAGTGAACGCGATTTTTTTATTTCAAGTTACATCGATGCGGGCGCCCCGGCCGAGATCCGTTACATGGCATACCCGCATGTGGGGAGCGACAATCTTCGCGGGGTCGTTAAAAACCTGCGCAACGCCTACCGGGACCTTGGTGGCGAGTTCCGGTTCGAAACCACCCTCAGCGACCTTGTGACGAAAGAGGACCGGGTGACGGAGGCAATTGCCGGCAATGAATCCCTCCCCGGCGACTATTTCATCATGGCGCCCGGCCATTCCGCCTATGAAACCTTCAGGATGCTGATGGCACGGGGTGTGCAGTTCCGCACGAAGAATTTTGCCATAGGGTGCCGTGCCGAACACCGCCAGGAAAACATCAACCTTTCCCAGTGGGGCATTCGTGAACTTTCCGGTGTTAAAGCAGCCGAGTACCGGCTCACTTCGGAGGCCGACGGGAAACACCCGGTCTACTCATTCTGCATGTGTCCCGGTGGGATGGTGGTTCCGGCGGCAACCTACAGCCACCTCAACCTGGTCAACGGGATGAGCAATTACCGGCGCAACGGGCAGTTCGCCAATGCGGGATGCGTGGCCGGGATCCATCCCGACCAGCTGGCAGGGCGCAGGGTGACGCCGCTGGAAGCATTGCAATGGCTTGAAGATCTCGAACATGCTTTTTACGCCTTTTCCGGGGGATACAGCGCCCCTTTCTGTTCCATCAGCGATTTTATCGGTGGAACGGAACCCCGGTCTATTCCTGAAACCAGCTATCCCCTCGGCCTGAAGCCCGCCCCGCTGTGGAATATGCTTCCCGCGGTGGTCACCCACTCGCTGCGCGAAGGGCTGAAGGATTTCGACCGGCGGTTGAACGGATATAGCAAAGGCATCCTGCTTGGACTGGAGAGCAAAACCTCCTCTCCCATCCAGGTGCTGCGCGAAAAGAACGGGTTATGCACCGGGTTTGAAAACCTCTTCCTGGCCGGCGAAGGAAGCGGCTATGCCGGCGGAATTGTCTCCAGCGCCGCCGACGGGATAAAAATCGCCATGCAGATCATTGGCAAAGACGACTAATCCCTCCCCTCGGTGTATCCCAAAAGGGGGCCCTCTTTTTTATTTTATGACTTTACGACATGACGGGACCGTATTCTGCGATATTGTCGGATCACTTTGAAGTTGCTTTTCCGGGAAACAATATTTGCGGGCAAAACTCATCAGTAATCCGGCTTCGGGAGTTGTACGGTCATGATAAATTTCTTTAAGATTAACCAGCCCTTCGGCAACCAGCACTTCAACGACCTTTCCAAAAACCTATTTGAAAACACCTTTTTGTTGCTCACTGCGAAAGTTGAATTCGACTTTATTGCTTTTTATCGTTTCCATGCTTCAAGATAATCACATCTTACAGTCAGCTAATAATTTAAATCAATATTTTGCCACCAGGTTAATTAACAGTCAAATCGTTGTGTCGGAATAAGCCTGGCGAAGCAGGTTGGCCGCCTCATGGAAGTCACGTAAAGAAAATCAAGGAATGAGCGTAAAAAACTGCGGACTGTTTGAGGAGCGAAGCGACGAGTTTCCGCAGTTTAGCGAATGACGAAGATCTTTAGTGACTTTCATGCAGCGGTGACTTTTCTTTGCTACTTTCTTTTGGTGGCAGCAAAAGAAAGTAGAGATAAAAAGAAGAGGCTGCTCGTTTTCTTTTAAGATGGCCTCCGGGGGTGGGGTGGGGTCACAAAACCATCAATCCCGCCTCCCTCAGTGTCCGCACCACCGGCCCGTTCCAGAACACGCTGAAATCTCCCTGCCCGGCTGCAGTAAAAAGTTCTTCCAGCTGGCGGAGTGTCAGCGGAGTATAGTTGCCGGGGATGAGATGGGGGAAAATTTCCGCAAGCCATCTCCCCGCATCCTCCCCCGTGATTATGGCCACCTCCCGCTTTTTTGTTTGGATCACAAGCCGTGCCGACGGGATCTGTTTTCCCTTTTTCTGGCGGATATAAAAGGTCACCTGCGGAATCCCTCCCGGCCAGATAACCATCGCGTGGGGGCTCGGCGGTTCATTGAATTCCCCTGAAACAATATTCCTGATGAAACCGGGTGAGACACTTGATCGAGGGATGCGGAAGTCAAACCACTCCTGCAGCGGCAAATCGAAACAGATGCCGTGCATGTAATTATAGATCGATTTTTTCAGGCCGTCGCTGAATAGTTCATGGTCGCATCCTTTCCGGTCGATGGTGATGAGGTCGTTGTTGGCGAAAGTTCCGGGCGGGGTATCCTCCTTTTCCACACCGAAACGCTGAGGTTCCAGTCCCACCGGGCTGTGGGCGGTCATGGCAAACTGGTGCCAGAAACCCGATTGCACGATACCATGAAGGAACAACTGGCGAACCACCTCCAGCGAATCAATGGTTTCCTGCGCCGTTTGCGTAGGGAATCCATACATCAGGTAAGCGTGTACCATGATCCCGGCCCGGGTGAAATTGTCTGCGACACGTACCACCTGCGAAACCGTTACCCCTTTATTGATCATCTTCAGGATCCGGTCTGAAGCAACCTCCAGCCCCCCTGAAACCGCGATGCATCCCGACTCCCTGAGCAATGCGCACAAATCGCGGGTAAAGGTTATCTCAAACCGAATATTGGTCCACCAGATAACCGTCATCCTGCGTCGGAGGATCTCGAGGGCCACTTCGCGAAGCAGGACCGGGGGGGCAGCTTCATCCGTAAAATGAAACCCGTACTGGCCTGTCTGTGCCATGATCGCCTCCATCCGGTCGCAAATCGATTCCGCACTGCCGGCTTCAAAGCGTTTAATGTAGTCAAGCGTTACATCACAGAAGGAGCATTTGCCCCAGTAGCAGCCATGGGCCAGCATCAGCTTGTTCCACCTTCCGTCGCTCCAGAGGCGGTGCATGGGATTTGCCACCTCCATCACCGACAGGTATCGGGACAACGGCAGGTCCACGTAATCCGGCGTGCCCGTATCGCGCCGGGCGACATCTCGTTCTTTTGATCCGTCGAAAAAGACAACCGCCCCGTCCACCCGCATGAAGGTGCGTTTCAGCTCTTCCCGGTTTCGCCGGCCTTCAAGATGTTCGATTAGATGGAGCAGGGGGGCCTCCCCGTCATCCAGCGTGATGAAATCAATGAAGTCAAACACTGCGGGATCGGCGAGTGACCTGAGCTCCGTATTGACAAAGCCCCCCCCCATGACAACTTTTATCTCAGGGTGATGTCCCCTCATCCATTGCCCGCATTTCAGTGCGCTGTAAAGATTGCCGGGAAAGGGCACGGAAAGGGCGACCAGGGTGGGGTTGAACAGTTCGGTCTTCTCTTTCAGCAAACCCGTTAACAATGAATCAAAAAAGCCATCGGGCTGGTTCAGCGCCTCCCTTAGCTCATCAAACGTACCGGCCGATCTCCCGAGACGCTCAGCATACCGGCTGAAGCCGAAATTCGCATCGACGGCCTCCTTGATAAGGTCTGACAGGTCTTCCAGATACAGGGTAGCCAGGTATTTTGCCCGGTCATGGATGCCGAGGTGGCCAAAATCGTGGTCCAGGTCGGTGGTCTGGCCGAAGCGTTTGCCTTCGGGAAGCCAGCCACCGCCGCATACCAGGTGGGCCAGTTCGGGGTTGCGGCCCTGAAGGAAGCCGATCACCGCATCGATGGTGCCGGTGTACTCCTCTCTCATCTGCACCACCCTGCGGGAATTGGCCGACAGCGCCGGTTTCCGCCGGTCGATTTCATTGAAAAGTTCCGTAAATCCCTCCCGGGAGAACAAGGCAAGAATTACTTCAATGCCCAGGTCGCATTGGTTTGACCGGATATTTTGGGCGTTCAGGAACCCTTTCAGGCATGCAGTGGCCGGGTAGGGCGTGTTCAGCTGCGTAAAAGGGGGGGTGATGAAAAGGACTGTTGTTTTCAGGTCATTTTTTTCCATGCGCCGAAAATCTGACCCCGTCTTTGTACCTGGCAACAAACGCATCCCTGAACCGGCGCTTCTGCACCTGTTCTCTGAGCGCTATAGCATCCGCATAACTGCTGAAGGAGCCGATGGTAAAACGGTACCACCCGTCCGAAAATTCTTTGGAAACCACCTCTTCGAGATTGTATTTCTCCCTGATTTCAAGGGCGGAATATTTGTCGTTCCTAAAGGCAAAGATCTGGACCCTGAATGTCAATCCCTTTTCCGGCTCACCGGTAAACACATCAGCCGTATCTTTTTCCTCCGGGAATCCGAAATTTTCCGAAAGAGTATCCATGAAAGTGGTATCCTTTTCAGGTACCACGGCGGGAGGTTTTGTAACAACAGGCAAGATATCCTTTGCAGGGATCTGGATGTAGACCGGTAGGTAGATCTTGCGGTTGGTATCGGGCTCCTTCCCGGGGTTTCGTTTATTGAAATTGTAGGTGATGCTCACCGCAACCATCGAATAGGCATCGTAATGGAATCCCCCCTGCGTATCGTCCAGCCAGTCGGTATTGACCCCGTGCAGCGTCCATTCGACACCTAGGTTGACCTTGTCGCCCAGGTTCACATATGCCCCGATGCCGGCCATCCCCATGGCCACCGTGGTCCAGTTCCCAAGGCTGTCGCTGCGGCGGAGCGGCAAACCGGTGCCAAGTTGCTTTACATTCGTATTGTAGCTTGAAGTTCCCAGCCCGATCGTTCCGTAGATGAAAAATTTCCTCCGGGGATTGTACCGCGATGCAAGCAGGTTTGAAAAGTTGATGGTGGTGTTGATGTTGACCTCAAGGAGGTTCCCGTCGAAATATTCGTTGCAGGGGGTGCCGTTTTTGTACTGTCGTTTGGTGCCTGAAAGTTCACTGTAAAGGAATTGCCCGCGGATGGCGAACACGTGGCTGAGCTGGCGTGTCAGCGTGAAAGTTCCCCCGAACTTCCATTCGTTCATGTTGTTGTTGGCCGGCCAGAACTGGTGCACTTTCAGGTCGCCGAAGAAGATGTCGGGTCCTGCGCCGATGCCGGCGGACCAGTTGTCGAAAAACCGCTTCCCAAGCGTACCCTGGGTCTGTGAAAACAGCGATGTCGCCGTCCCGGTGAGAAAAATCAGAAAGAGATACTTTATTCTCTTGAACATATAATCCCGTATCTTTGATCAATAATAATTCATTATACCGAGATATCAAGAAAAGGTTACAAATCAGCTCATTAATCATACTAATTTACCCGGATCCGGTAAACCATCTACAAATATTACTAAAAAATATTAAAAAACAGAAAAAAACATTGGAATCTCGGGAAGAATACATAATTTTGCACTCCCAAATTCCTCCTTAGCTCAGTTGGTTAGAGCATCTGACTGTTAATCAGAGGGTCGCTAGTTCAAGTCTAGCAGGGGGAGCCTGATAATGAGCCACTTACGATGAAAATCCGGGTGGCTTTTTCTTTGTATACAAGTATTTATACAAGTAAACCGCTATAAAATCGTTTCTTC
>Ga0073936_10012619_pt1 | contig 10042 bp, 9 predicted proteins | sample AliMusrvi5mmetaG_FD_87041 | JGI IMG/M metagenome (GOLD analysis project Ga0073936, IMG submission 87041) | Freshwater lake bacterial and archeal communities from Alinen Mustajarvi, Finland, to study Microbial Dark Matter (Phase II) - Alinen... | ecosystem: Environmental > Aquatic > Freshwater >... | reverse complement strand
ATACCATTCGGAATGGGGCGTTCAAGGATATTGGCCGTGATGGCGCTGAGCTGCACTAAACCAAGTTCCGCTAACTGTGCCATCAGCCAGGCACGGTCGAAACCGAAATGACAAATGCCTGTTTTGTCCTCATGAAATGAACCGTCTTCTGTGTCGAGATCCGCCAGCGCCAGGAATCCGCCCGGGGCCACCAACCGCGTGAGCGCGCACAGCACTTGCGAGACATCAGCAATATGGTGCAGGGCCATGACGCTGACGACAAGATCGACGCGCAGTTCAGGCGCCGTCTGCACCACCAGGTCCAGGCAGCGCGTTTCGATATTGGCAAAGCCGCCCACGCGCACTTTCTCCTCCAGCACCGCGAGCATCCCCGACGAACTATCCATACCGATAATGCGACCGACATGCGGCAGCAATGCCAGCGTCACCAGTCCGGTGCCGCAGCCGTAATCAATAGCCGTCATGCCTGAGTGAATCGGTAGCTGCGCAAGCATCGCCGCGGTAACCTTTTCCGCCATAAGCTGCCGCCAGGGATTGGCATCCCAGGTTGGCGCAACCTGATCGAAACGTGCCTGATTTGCACTCATGTTCTCATTGTTTGAGACTTGTTGTGTGCTGTTTTCCATGCGTCACCTCAGCCTTCACCCTTTAACAGTTCCAGCATCTCCGCCTCTTGCGCCTGTAAACTCAAACACACCAGATCGCACAGCTTGAACAATGACGGCTCGGCGATGCTATAGAAGATGGTGATGCCGGCTTTTCGCCGCTGCAGCAATCCGCCGTCAGCCATCATGATGAGATGTTTCGAGATGTTGGGCTGCGTGCCGTTGATCGCGAGCACCAATTCGTTGACGCTCTTCTCCCCGAACATCAACTGCCGGAGCAAGCGAAGCCGGATAGGGTCGGAAAGCAATTTGAAACGATGCGCGACCAGTTCCAGCGCACGATCGGAAAGTGGAAGATGTTGCTCGCTCATAGTGTTCCCCCTTTCTATTCCCAGTTTTGACTTTGTGTCTTCACGAACTTTATATAGAACCTTGTCCAACAATCGATTTTGAACCGCAAAGACGCGAAGACGCAAAGACTGTTTATTCCTACGGATATCAGCTCGAGCGATATATTGAGCATGCTCTTTGCATCTTCGCGTCTTAGCGGTTCAAAAAAAGCTGGTACCGATTAGCGTTCTATAACAGGCTCTAAATAAACAAATTAACATTCGCTTCGTCCGCGCTTCCCAGATAGGTGGCCACGCCGCCGATCTCCACGCCGTCAATGAGTTCTTCCTGTTTAATGCCCATCACATCCATGGACATCGAGCATGCGATGAATTTTACCCCCATATTTTGCGCGTCGAGCATCAACTGCTCGGGAGTGGAGACGTTCTTTGTCTTCATCACATATTTCATCATCGCCGTGCCCATACCTCCCATGTGCATTTTGGAGAGGGTGGCGCGACGGGCGCCACGCGGCATCATCCAGCCGAACATGGCTTCCAGCAGATTCTTTTTCACGCATACCGCTTCCGGTCTCCGCAATAAATTCAATCCCCAGAAATTAAAGAACAGGGTCACCTCATACCCCATAGCCGCCGCCCCGCTCGCTATGATCATGGCGGCCATGGCTTTATCCAGGTCGCCGCTAAACACGACAATCGTCTTTTTATTCTCTGACATCACATCACCTATCCCTTTCGAATCACCGCGGTAATCACCCCGGCGTCTTCCACCAATGAGACCAACTCATTTTTTGTCTTGCGGCACCATGCCTCGATATCTTTCTTAAAGCCCATATCGGTGACGCTAATGGTGGCCGTGTCGCCAGGTTGCGCGCTCTTCATCTGCTTAAATAATTCCATAATCGGTCCGGGACACTGCATGCCCCGGCAGTTCAATGTGTAATCGGTCATTGGTTTTTTCCTTTCGATTCAGGATTCAGCCTTCTGCCTTCTGCCTTCTGCCTTTACTTATCACTCTTTCTCATACGGCCAGGCGCTCATGCCGCCGTCCAGGATGCGCACATCGGAGAAATCCTGGCGCTGCAATAGCAGCGCCGCGCTATAGGCGCGTCGTCCCACTTTACAAACCACCACGGTCGGGAGGGTAGGATCAAGTTCAGCCAGTCGCTCGCGCAACTCCGGTAGCGGGATATTGATAGCTCCGGGGATGGCGGAGATGAGAAATTCCGGTTCGCTGCGCACATCGAGTAATTGCACCTGCGACATAATAAGTGAGAGCTCATTCGGCGCTATACCGCGCACCTTCCCCGCCAGTTTATTCAACATCACATTCGCCGCGACGATGCTTGACGACAGCGCAGAGGCAAAAGGAGGCGTATAGGCCAGATCCATGCCGGAAAGCTGTTCCACCGTAATGCCCATGGCAATGCCCAAAGCCAGCGTATCAACGGGCTTATCCACCACGCCTTCACCGATGATCTGCGCTCCCAACAGGCGATGGGTGGCTTTATCCGCAATGAGTTTAGTGATGATCATCCGATTGCCCGGGTAATAATGCGCGCGGTCCGGAGTGGGCACCAGCACCGTTTCCACGTCAAAGCCGGCTTCTCGCGCTTCTTCCGTACTCAAACCAGTGCGCGCCGCATTCAGCGTAAACAAGCGCACAATTGTGGTTCCCTGCACCCCGGGAAAGACTTCCTTGTGTTCGAACAGATTAGCCACCACCAGCCGTCCGGTCTTATTCGCGGTCGAGCCCATGGGCGAATAGGTATCTTTACCGGTGATGCGGTTGCGCACGGAAGCGCAATCGCCCACCGCGAAGATATCTGGAAGGTTGGTCTGAAGATATTCATCCACGACAATAAGCCCGCGCGAGTCGGTGGCGATCCCGGCAGCCACGGCTATCTCGGTGTTCGGACGAATGCCCGCGGCGAGGATAATCATATCTGCTTCTAACGTGCGTGCCGTGGTTTCCACCCCAACCGCTTCACCGTGCTCATTGCCGAGAATGCGCGTGACGGCTTCCCCGGTATAAATCTGCACGCCATGTTCTAGCAGATGATTTTTGGCGAGTGCCGCAATCTCCACGTCAAAACCGGGCAGGATTGCCGAACGAAGCTCCACCACGCTCACTGTCAATCCACGACGCGCCAGATTCTCCACAATCTCCAGGCCGATGAATCCTCCTCCGATGACCACCGCATTATGCACTTTGCCGGTCTCCAGCAAGGCACGGATCTTTTTTGCATCGGTTAACCCGCGCACTGTAGAGACGCGCTTGAGTGTGATGCCGTCAATGTTCGGCACCAATGGTACGGCGCCGGTGGCGATTATCAACTTGTCATAGGGAAACATCCGCTCTGTGCCATTGGTCAGGTCGCGCACCAGTACTTCATGCGCCGCCGGATCGATGCGCATCGCCTGATGGCGAGTGAGCACGGCAATGCCATTTTCCTGTTTGAATTCGTCCGGCGTGCGCACGATCAACTCTTTCGCTTCGCTGATCTCCCCGCCAACGAAATAAGGAAGTCCGCAACCGGCATAGGCCACATACTCGTCCTGAGTCACAATGGTGACCTCAGCCGAGGGATACTCGCGCCGCGCCCGCGCCGCCGCTTTAGTACCGGCGGCCACACCGCCGAGAATGAGTAAACGCATGACAACAGATCCTTTCCTGTTGTAAGGAAGTGGTCGAAAAATTAAGACAGCATTTGACCATTTACTTACAATATGTGGGCAAAACCTTTACTGTCAGTATAATACCCTACTATATTGCCATTTAATCATATAATTATATATGATATGATTTTTTTCTGAAAATTGTTAGGGGATTCAATCACTGGGTAATGGCCACCCCTGAAGGAGGTGGCTAACAAAAGTAAGCACGCTGAAGCGTGCTATACAATCCAACCACCGACCTTCTTGGCGCGCTTCAGCGTATTTGTCCTTGTTAGCCACCTTCTTCAGGGGGGTGGATTCAAATCGTTTCACACCAATATAGCAATCCATAGAACATTGCAGCCATGATTGAGAAAAAGATACAGGTGCAAAGCCAGGATGTCAAAGTCACTCCTTTACTCCAGCCTGTTGGCTGTAATCTAAAGCATATGATTTTCGAAAAGACGAAACGTCGGGTTATGATAGCCAGCAGTATAGTCAATACCGTAGCAATGATCGCTGCAAAAAGACAATTTAAAATGATATTCAGCTGCGGAAATCCCATGGCGAATAAGACATTAGCAATAGCCTCAAATACAAAAATATAAACTACTGAAACAATTAAGCCGTTCACTTGTGCTTTTACGAATATTTGCAGGCTATGCAAAAATAATGTTCCCACACAACCGGCATGCTGCCATCGTCTACGTATGATTATCTGGGTAGTAATATACCAGGAGAACAAGTAGAGAATGAAGCATGCGCAAAACAACACGCCTGGTGATTCGAAGTAATCGACAACGCTTAAGCGCCAGGGGGCAAATCGTTTTACGAGTCGGACACTAATATCTTCTGAGGGATTGCTCTGTAAATAGGCAATATGCCAGGCAAAAGGATGCCGTTTGCTGGGATCAAAAAGAAAAGAGGTCCAGGGCGAGGCTAAAAACTTTTTCATCTCCTCTTTGTGCTGGAAATCTTTCCGCTGCTCTTCTCGTGAATCACCAAAATAATTTCTCAGTCCTTCTGCACATGTATAAAGAACACGTCTGTCTATTTGTTTACCTTCAATAGGTGATTTTACTTCCATGACCAAATTATCAGGACATGTCAAATAGACTTCGGTAATCGGGATGGGTTGCGGCCAGGCTGCACCGGTTCCGAGGGGATAGGTATAACACCCACCTGCGATGCGATGGGTGAAGTGATAGCGGATGCCTTTCGAACTGAACCCTATGCTCTTTTTGTGAGATAAGCCTTTCAAATGCATAACTGCAAAATAGGGCGTATGATACTTCACTAATGGCTTCAGGTACCTTTCCGGTAACCCGGTATGATGAATGAGTCGCTGCAGATCATGTGTGCCAACACGATACCATTCAATGCGAGCATGAGCAGTTTCATCTATTGCATATGGCATAAATGGTACAATCACCTTCCAGCTATCCTCTTTAAGTATCTGAAGTATTGGTGGTAAGATGAGCGTGGAAAGGCCAAAGCTGATGAATGGTGTAATCAGTAGCAGTTTATTTGAGCTAAAATGGTTAACAATCCGCTGTGTGCGCAACATTTGCTCGTGCGCGGGAGCGCCATATATATCCCAAAATAAGCTAGCAGTCTCTTCCGTCAGCGAAAAACCATCGGGGTGATACCAAAATGGGAGAATATAGGTGACTTCTTGTCCTTCTGGGATTCCTTCAATGGCAATAAACATGGAAACATCGGCGGTTTTTTCAGTAAGATTAATCACTGCCACCTGATGCGTTTCCCATAGTTGCGGGGTGAATCCCTTGCCGAATGCGAAACCATCGGCGATTCCCGCCAGTGGAGAGAGTAGTATAATAATAATCGCCAGGCAATGACGGCAGTACAACCGGTATCCTCCGTAAATAGCCATTGAGCTATATACCACAGGCATCATTATGGCTTATCTTTTACTGGGATCGCAGGCGTCCCGCCTGCACGCTGGATGCACTCCAGCGGCGACTCTCCGGGAGAGTCGCCAGCAGGCGGGACGCCTGCGATCCCAGTGGGTCAAGACCATGATGGCTCACTTCACCACCGTGACCACAAAATCACGCTTCCCGGCATTTTGTCCTTTGCTGTCGCGCACCACCAGGGTGAGTGTATGCGTGCCGGGATGCAGATTTTCCGCCACAATATGCATGCGGCAATCGTCAGGGATCGTGCAGCGCTTGATCTCCTGTCCGTCCAGCAAGCAGATAGCCGTGGGGTGCTCTTCGTAGCTCTTCACCCAGGCACTCAGTGTGGTGTGACCCGTTACAGTTATTGCTGACGCCACGCGCCGGTGATATGTCGGCAGCGCAGTATGCGCTTCGCGTGAAACGCGACTGAGATAATAATCCGGCGCTGTCGCGCGCTTCAATGCGAAGAGCAATGACGGGCTATCCGTGACGCAATAGTTATTCAATTGCCTGCCAGGACGCGCATATTCGATATTGTTGCAATCGAACAGATCGATCATCTTCACGCGCGGGTAGAGTCGAGGGAGCGCGAGTAATAGTTGGGTGAGTTTCGCGGCAGCGAAATCTGAACGGTCGACGCCATCAATAGTATCCCGGTGGGTTGCGCCGTATTCACAGATGGCGATGGGTTTTCGCGCTGCATAACGCTGATAAACATGTTTCAAATAGCTGGTCGGCGATTCGAACACAGCCGGTCGCTTGCGGTTGTTATCATGGTAATAGACCGAGTAAAAATTCACGCCAACCCAGTCTACATATGCATCACCGGGGTAATACCGATCGATATTATCTTCCGGAATATGATTCACGCACCAGACCATAATGACATTCGGCGCGAGACGCGCCATCACATCGTGCACCAGGCGAAACTTTTCCTGGTACAGGACAGGATCGCCATGATAGGGCGTCCATTCGCCATTCATCTCGCACGCGAAACGTAAGAAGATCGGCGAACCGCAAGAGGCGGCATCTCGCGCAAATTGGTGCAGATACGCATCGTCGCGCACCGCGCTCATGTTATTGGGCTCCCAGGCAATCTGCGGGGTTATCGCCTGCTGGCATAACTGCGTGGCCCAGGCGAGGGGGAATTCCTGCCCATAACGGCAATAATCATAGCAGACTGCGAGCTTTTTCCCGGTGAGCGCGGCGAAGGCGTCTGCGACGGGATGCTCACTTCGCTGCAAATTACGGTCATATGCCAGACACGCTCCGACATAGCACCCATATACCGGTTCACCCTTGGCGCCGCTGTCATTCGCACGCAGTTCTTCCGCTGTAGGCCTGGTTTCGAGAAACAACTCGATCTCCGTCGCCCAGCGTTCTGCTTTCATTTCCTCGACTTTCGCGGCATTGCCATCGCCCAACTTGCGATAAATCGCCGCTTCACGGCGATAATACTCCACCGCCTGCGCGTAATTTCCCCGCGCCACGTACTGCTCAGCCATTTGCCGGTATTCCGCCGCACTGGTGCAAAAGCCCATAAGCGGCAGCAGCAAACAGAACAACAACACGGCTATGCGGAAGCAACGGATCACTTACACTTACTCCTAACCCGGCTAAGCCGTAACCATGGTTTTGAGAAAAGCCTATCCTGCATTATTCATAACTATTTCGAATAATGCTCATTTAGCCCGGCAGTCCTTATGTTTTATAAATCATCCGGGATACAGCATGACGCCAGACCCACTCATGCCACTATTCCAGCGTCGCGTTCAGTGTGATACTCGGCACGGCCGCGAGCGCTTTAGATACCGGGCACCCTAGCTTTGCGTCCTGCGCGTATTGTTGGAAGGCGTCATCCCAAAGGCCAGGCACGACCGCGCGTGTTTCCAAATTGATCTCGCTGATGGCAAAACCTTCTCCGGCCTTCCTGATATGTACTTTCGCACTGGTTTGCACGCTGGTGGGCGTGTAGCCGGCAGCAGTGAGCATGGCAGCAAGCGCCATGCTAAAACATCCGGCATGCGCCGCGGCAATCAATTCTTCCGGGTTAGTGCCCGGAGCCTCCGCAAAACGCGTTCCAAAGGAATAACTGCCATGAAATGCACCACTGCCTAGTTGCACGGTGCCTTGCCCCTCCAGTAACGAACCCTTCCATTCAGCCTTTGCTGTTCTTGTCGGCATAGTATATACTCCCGTCGATGCACGAATGTGACTTAACGTGCATTCCCACTACATTATAGCATGTCTTCACCCGCATTATTCATAACTATTTCGAATAATGCATTGTTAGCCCGCATTATTCATAACTATTTCGAATAATGCATTGTTAACCCGCATTATTCATAATTATTTCGAATAATGCATTGTTAACCCGCATTATTCATAACTATTTCGAATAATGCTTAGCTAACCCGGCATTCCTTACATTTCATGAATAAACCGGGCTAGTCACAATACTGGTGATTAAGACAGGATTAAATTGAAATTCATCTTCTGTGAATCCTGTTAATCCTGCCTAAAATAAACAGCATTGGGGCTAATCAACAAATTCCATCAATTTTCCACAGCAAGGCGGTATGCTTTGTCCGGGCTGCAGGTCCTGCATGCGGTTGCAAATGTCACAGTAGACCCGGCATGCGAAATCCACCACCACTACCGGGAACTCTGGAAGCTCTTCCGCGCCCGCTCCTTCGATGGCGAATTGCGCGGGATGATTCCGCGCCGGGACAAATTCCCCGATAGGCGTCAGTTGGCGGCTAACCCCGTTGCAATCGATCAACTGACGCCAGACCGCCATTAACATGACCCGTTCCTCCGGCGACTCCGGGATGAGCGTCACCAGTTGTTTCTTCAATTCAAAGCGCATATTCAGTGTTACCTTTCCTCTTAGTACCTACTCGGTGAAATTCTCAACGTTTAGTAGAGAATTTGCCTCAAATAAAGACCCTGGCACCTACATGATCGAGGAGAATTTCACCGAGTAGGTACCAACAAGACCAGTTAGCTCCGGAGATTATACACTTGGTACGGTTGATCGATCTATTGGTTCCGGCTTGGCCAGTTTAGGACTCAAGCAACAATAGCTTGAGTCCTAAGTTAGCGTTTGCAAGTCTGGCACGTCTGCCGGTGACAGATTAATTTTTTATCACGAATTTTACCAACCGCACTGCCGTTCCAGATATCTTCAATGGACTCGGATGATAAATCGCCAATCACCATCGAGGCATCATGCGCGATATAACAGGGGTGCACTTTTCGATAGGCATCAATAATCAACACCAGGAATGGGATCAGACAATTTCTGCTGCGCCGATACTCTTTCGGAGTGCCTTGCCCACCAGTGATGCTGTCAGTAATGAGACGAAAATGATTACAGCCCAAATCAGCCGCCAGCGCACGGGCGCTGTCCTGCTCTATACGATTCCAGGGGAAATCGATCATTTGCCATTCGACGACCATCGGAGACTGCAACTGCTTTTTATACTCCAGAATCTTGCGCAAATTGGCCATGACCAATTCGAGATTGCCATTTGTCCGATACTCTTTGTAGACGTCCGATGTGACGCCATCAATGGCCACTATCAACCGGTCGAGGCCGGAGCCGGCCAATTCTTCCCAAAAGGCATCGGATTTTTCAAACGACAATGACGTGGAGATGATCGTCCCGATGCGGCGTTCATGCGCATAACGAATAAATTCAATCACCCGATCGTGAAGGAGCGGTTCACCGTCATCATATAACGAGACTTCGAACACCGTGTCCTGATATCGGTCAACGAGGGTTTGATACTCCTCATAATCAAAAAATTGTCGCGCTTTGGGCACATTGCAGAGTTTGCAATTCACGGTGCAGTACCGGCTCACCTCAATCTTCATAAAGCTTGGTTGAGATGAAATCCGTTGGCGGTTCAATGCATAATGCCAGAGCGCTGACACCAGATTTACCAGCTTGCGGAAGGACGAATATTTGAACATCGCAAAGTGACGTTGCCACTTCGTGAGCGGAAGACGCTGTTGCCGGAACATGCATCATCTCCTATCCCGCATTATTCATCACTATTTCGAATAATGCTCAGCTAACCCGGCAGTCCTTACTTTTAATGAATAATCCGGGCCATGTCTTATCACAGCACAGAAACTCCGTGATGAGAGCTGCCGCAGTTGTATCTGTATATTGTCTTACTTTCGTCATCAACCGATAATTACCTTTCCCGCAGCGATATTGCGTTATCGGAAACATAGATGTAATATTCCAAATAATGGCCCTTCGGCCCGCAAAATAAATAAGAGAGCCGGTAAGCGAAAAACGGGGACTGGTACACATTTTCCAGATATCCCTCATGAAACGCGAGACAGCATCATTGAAAATGTGTTACCTTGCCCCTAAGTTGTCGAAAAATGGGGACTGGCTCGGGTGTCCCCCGCGAAGCGGTAACGCAGTGGTCGTAGACTTCAATTGGGACATCCGTGCCTGTCCCCACTTTTCGACAACTTAGGGACTGGT
>Ga0073936_10012615_pt1 | contig 10043 bp, 5 predicted proteins | sample AliMusrvi5mmetaG_FD_87041 | JGI IMG/M metagenome (GOLD analysis project Ga0073936, IMG submission 87041) | Freshwater lake bacterial and archeal communities from Alinen Mustajarvi, Finland, to study Microbial Dark Matter (Phase II) - Alinen... | ecosystem: Environmental > Aquatic > Freshwater >... | reverse complement strand
AGGTGGCGTAAGTGGTTCCGCGAGCCGGGACTCCGGCAGCAATAATGGCCAGGCAGAGAATGGTGATGATCTGTAAGTGTTTCATTGCAGGGGGCTTTCGCGTCATTATGGGTCGAGAATATTGTTAGTCGGTCAAGGCATGGACGTTTTTCCAGAAGATGGCGGTCGCACCCTCCCTGGCTCGGGGTTCGGTCCTGTTCCACGCCTCATCGAATCCGGCAACCCTGAATGTTGGTCTGCCGATATAACTCGCAAGCGCGGCTGCCGACAATGCAACCGACTCACCGGCGGCGCCCGTCAGCACTAGGTTCCATTGAGTATTGTCCATCTTGGATAGGACGATATTTGCCCCTACTTCTTTTCCACTGCGAAGATCGAATGAACCGGGTCTAGGGTTAACTTGATGCGTGTGGCACTCGGTTTGCCATGCTCATTTACGATCTCGCACACTAGGGGGGTGACTGCACCCGTGTGCGGATTCCACGCCTCCAAAGCGTGCTTTCCGCTAATTCTGACGGATGTATCGATCTTGTTATCGGAGGAATTGCCGAAGAAGTAAACATCCCTGTCATCGAGGACCTTGTGAATGTAGGAAAAGTTGCCGTTAGGGGTTGCGGGTTCCTGATCGAATACCACATCACCGTCCGGCAGGGCTTCGTTGAGCGTTGTTTTCAACACGGCTGCCGTGGGATTTTGCAGGAAACGGGTACGTCCACCATTCTTGTTGGATTTACCTTCAGCGGGGTTGCTGCCGAACAACTCCTCAACCAGAGTGCGCACCTCGTTGTCGCAGCCGGCTTCTGCAGCGGCTTCCGGGAGGCGAGTTGTTGCAATCACCTGCCCGCCATGATCGTAAAATTCCTTGATTTTGCGGAGGCTGCTGACATTGATGACGCGCGAGCCCGGTAGGATAAAGACGCGGTAGCGTTCCCAGTTGATGCGATTGTTGAGCCTGAGTTCGGGCCCTTTGACTGTGCAGTTATCGGCAAGCACTTCCGGGTGGATGAATGTGAAGTCACGCCGCACTCCCAATGCGAGGTTTTCGCCGACCTGCATGTAGTCCGCCTCAGGGACTTCGACGCAACCCTGATAGGGATCGCCGGGGCCGAACCACGAGCCAGCCTGGAGAGTTGCGATAGGGTATAGAACCGCGATGTCGGCCACGTGGCGACCGCCCTGAAGAAGGCGCTGGAGGCGGCCGATGTATTGATTGTAGGCCGGCAATTCAGGGCCGTATCTCGGATCGCCCGGCGAGAGGTTGGGTTTGAATATGATAGCGGCCGGGTTGTACCAGACGGCATGAGGCACCATGGTGTTGATGCCCTTAGCGAACTGGTCCATGGCTTCTTTGTAGAGATTGGGCAGGGGCAGATCCATGCCGCCATAGCATTCCACCATGACCTGTGGCTTGTCGTAGTTAGAGGCGGCGGAACTGACCACCTTATAGGCACGAGAGGCGCAGTTGTAAGCGAAGACTTGGTCGATACCGGGCATGCTCTGGTATTTGAATGCCTTGATCAAATCGCCGACACCGCCGATGACGGGGTTGGCGAGTTCCTCCTGGTCGGCGTGGCCGGTGAGGCCCATGTGATGGTCAGCGCACCAATCGTTGATCGTTTTGACGAAGCCGGTGGTGTAGAGTTCGGTACGCATGCCGAAGAGCGCGTTGCGAGCCGACGCGGTATCCGGTCCGATATCCATCCACAGTGCAGGATAGAGAACGACCGGATCTGTCTTATGCCGCTCGATAAAGCGCTTATTGAAGTTATCGGTCCAGGCCCGGCCACCCTTGACGTGATAGAAGGCGGGTTCGTCATAGAAGGCACCATCGATTGTCGTTCCGAAATGTTCGGGCATGGCGTCATGATAGGCCTGGTAGGTCAGTTTGATGAAGGCCTGTACGGCATTCGGTTCCAGATAATCAACCAAGCCTGCGCCACCGTCGCGAACACAGGTGAAAATCAAAATTTTCCAATTCCCGGCGGGAACCTTCCAGTGTAAGGTAGAATCCTTGACTTCGGCAGTGATGTTGAGGCGTTTCTTGGTTAATGTTTCCATGGCGACTGCACCCATAAGGGTTCCGGGCGGCACAGGCTGTGAAAACTCCTTGGGGCCCGTGATGTCCGTCGCGAGCATGTCAAGGCGCTTGCCGAGAGCTTCCGGGTGCTGGCTGGCAAGCAGACCACCTGCGGAACCGCTAGGGAACCAAAATTCATCGTAGAGACACATCTTCATCCCCTGCTTGGCGGCTTCGTCCACTGCCACCTTGTACTGCTTGAGAAAGTCCGGACTCATGAAGTCGAACCCCATATCTTTACAGGGTAGGATGCCCATGCCGCAGTAGCCGGAAGCCTTGCAGGCGTCCACCATGGCTATTGTCTTGCCCACATCCAGTTTGCCGTTCCAGAACCAAAGTGGGCGGGAGTGATAGGAAAAGGGCGGGTCGATGAAATCCATCTGCAACTTGTCTGACGCGTTGGCATGGATGGCTCCGGCTAGAGTGCTGGCAAAAATAGCGAGGCTAAGGATGGCGGGAGGACGAGGAGATTTTATCATGGTTTGTTTTCACGTTACTACTCAGAAATTTATCATTTTCGTTCAGCAATTTTGCAGCAGAGCGCACAAAGAACACAGAAATCCGTGGTAATAAACGCCGCTGCCTCCCAATTTTATTTTAGCATCAGAATCCGCACTGAGCTGGGGTGTGGAATCGGAAATAACTTTTGTTTGGAGGCTCCGGGCGTTCGGCGAGCGGTTCGACTGAGCTCGCCGAAGTCTCAGCCGAGCTGCAGGATGCCCGGGCCACGAGGCGCGTACACCCAGCCCACCGCCTGTAACAGCCAAGTGAGTCGGGAGGGTTACGGGCCGAGCAGGAGGATTTTCGTGTCCGGTTGGCGGGTGCGGATCTGGTTCAGGATAGCTGTGACTCCTTCTAGCATTTCGGCCTCAGTGTTGATGCCGTTGGGGGAATTATTGGTGCCAATCATGACGACTGCGACTTTGGCCTTGATGCCGTCTAACTGACCTTGCTAAAAACGCCAGAGGACGTGCTGGGTGCGATCCCCGCCCACTCCCATGTTGATGATTTTGCGAATGCGTTCATTTGATCTCAGTGGTGTTAGCGTACCGGAGATAGACCGGCCCTAGCAACCCTGCAGGCGTTAGCGGGGTGTCCTTTGATACGGTGGCCGCAGTGATCGAGGTGAGGCGCTGCTCGGCGGGCAGGGCTGCGTCGCCGACGAGACGGTTGTTCCAGGTGTTGACCACATCCACCTCGAGTTTATTCGCGCCTGCTTTCAGGGCGGCGGTGATATCGAGGTGATAGGGCGGCATCCATAGCGTGGCGAGTTCTTTGCCATTCACACGCACGACGGCGATATCATTGACTTGGCCGAGGTCGAGAATCATGGCTGAGCCAGACTGGCGAGGCGCTAACACTTCTAACGTCCGGCGATAGGTGGCCTTGCCGGAAAAATGTTTGATGCCGTCCTCGGGCCGCTTGGTCCAGTCGGTGAGTGTGTCGAATGAAATCTTCTCCGGCGCCCCACGACCGGGAGCAAAGCTTACTTCCCACGGTCCGCTGACTTCCAACGGCGGGGGTTCGGCCGCAATGTTGAGCGGGCGCGATTGGCCGTCAGCGAATTTCAATTCGTAATCGCCAGCCGCTCCACCTTGGGCGATGATCCGGCCATCGGAATTCCGCGTGAACTGGAGGGGAAATCCATTCGCGTCATCGCTGGCCACCGGCTTCACCGTCGTGCCGAGGATTTCCTGGCCGTTGCGCATGACCGAGACGATGCACTTTGCCGGAGCTGCGGCTTTATCGCGGAACACCACAAAGACCGAGCCAGCCGGCCCGAAGGTCAACGGCAACCGCACCACGCCATCCGCCGCATCGTAAACCGCCGGGCGCTCGATGCGACCGGAATCAGGCCACCACAATTCCGGGGCTTTGTTACCAACGCGGAAGGCGGCTGTCGTGGTCAACGATTTCTCATTGGGATTAGCGACAAAATATATATCCTCGTCGGCGCTGTGCCGGTGGGTGAAACCGAGGCCCGCCAAATTTTTAAAATCCGGTTTCATGCACATCTCCGCAAAAACGGCCTCGAGACTCTTGCCCCAGAAGACACGGCCTTGGCCAAATGGATGTTCCCCCGGCTGCTTCAGATCCGCATCGCCCCAGATTTTGCGGGCGAGCGCTTGCAGTTCCGCATCACACTTCGGAAAATTTTCCAGACTCGGCGAACGCGATGGCGGCGCACCGACGACCGTCGCCCCGGCCTTCACGAGTTCGCCGATTTTTTTAAGCAACTCAGGCCTCATCGTCGCCGACGGCGGCAACGCGAGCAGCCGGTAACTCATACCATCCGGCAGCACCAGCCGACCATCCTTCACTGCCAACCGGTGCTCGATGACCTCGGCATTGATGAAATCATAGTCAAATCCTGATGGCAAAGCGGGTTGCTGCGAACCGCAAAATTTGGGCGCATCCTCGCTGATGAAATAGGCTATGTCTGCCACGTGTTTGCCGGTCTGCAACAGCACGGTGCTGCGGCGCTGATAGTCAATCCATGCCTTCGACTGCTCGAACCAGGTGTTGTTGCGGTTGAACTCCGTGCCAAAACCGGCATTGATGCCGGGCGGTTTGTCGTCCGTTGGCTGATGGATATAGACGTGGAGCACGTACTGGTTGATGCCCTGACAAAACGCCCAATCTCCCAATGGCTTGAGGTCTCGGGGAGAGTCGATAAATGCTGGCCCGCCTGTGAACGCCTCAGCCCAGGTAATGGGTTTGCCATAGATATTCGCTGCCGAGGAAGCGTCGCGCAGTTCATACCGACCCAGATAACTGGTGTCGTTCGGGTTCAGCACGACGCCCTGAAAACCATAATGATAAGTAGCAACCCAGAATTCACCGGCAATCTCGTCGCAATTGCCCCCATAACTCAGGAACTCTGCGGGAAACCCCCAGTGGCCATAATTCTCCAGCCACATCTTCAGCCCATGCTCATGACACAAGTCGCTCAAGCCGCCAACATAATCCTTCGCAATCCGATCCGCCACCAGCCGCCGCAAGTCCCAGAGAAAACGATCCGATTGATCCACGCTGCCCACGATGCGTCCGGTCATCACCGGCAGGTACGGCAGCGGATCATATCCGTAACGCTTCTGAAAATCCGCCGCTAAGCCGTCAGTCCAATTCTCCGGTCCCTGCTCATAGCTGTCCGCCACGACATGCTTCCATGATTTGCGGTCGGCCGCCGGCAGCCGTTTGAGCAGATTGCCGACATACGCGTCAAAATGCGACCGCAACGGAACGCGATTCATCTTGTCCACTTCATATCCGCTAGCCTCCGGCGGCGCAGGTCCGTTCTTGGTGCCGGTCGGCGTCATCGCCGTGCGCAACACAATCCAATCGCCAGCCGGCACATCCCACTGCAACGTTCCGTCCGCCGCCATCCGCTTGCTGATATCGCGCACGGCGTCCGGCTTCACTATCAGACCAGCCGCATCCGGTTCGGTTTCACTCGGCCAGATGTAAAAATCATAAAGCGCATGCGGATCCTGACATACCTTCTGCATGGCTTTCTCCGCAAAACTTTCCACCCGCGCCGCCGGCGTGAGCCGGATCTCGCCCAGCTCGCAGCCCGCCGAGAATTTCATCTGGTAGAAGCGTGCCGTGATGGCCGGAAAGGTCGCCACAATCGGTGCCAGTGGTACCGGGCCAACGCTCACGCCCAGATTGTGCCGGTCAATCGCGAATTTCTTCACCGTCCGGTATTGCTGCCCGTCGTCCGACGCCAGCAATTCAACGGTGACATTGACTTCCTTGATTGGCTGCACCGTCACACTCCGCGCCGTGAACGGCGACGGCATCTCGAAGCTAACAAGCGTTGGCGTGCGCGAAGTGATCTTTGCCACTTCCCCTTCACCGCCCGGCGCGGGAAACGCCAGCACCGCCAGATCCTGGAACTCTCCCGTCGGCAACGGCAACTTGCCCTGGAAATGCTGCGGACCGTGCAACCGCACTTCCGGCAATGTGACATAACGCATCGCCTGCGTGGGTTTCACCCATGGCCCGCCCGATTGGCTCCAACCGGGCGAATTGAACAAGCCGATATCCACGCCTAACCGCGTGCCTTCGCGCATCGCGTGTTCGATGAAGCTCCACCACTCATCCGTGAGCGCCCGGGTCGTGCTGGCCGTGGGGGTGCCGCTCTGGCCGCTGATGACGCCTATGTACCCCTCGCCTATGCCAACGCGCCTCATCGCTTCCAGATCGCGCGTGATGCCTTCTTTCGTGATCTGGCCGTCCATCCAATACCAATAACAACGGGGCTTCGTGGTTTCCGGCGGCTGCGTGAAAGCGGATTCTAGCGAACCGGCGTGAGCGAGACAGGCCAGCAGAATGGCGACCAGCAGCAGATGCAAAGGGGTGGTGGTTCTCATGGTTTGATGAATATTATTGGCGTTGAAGGTCCTGGCAGGTCATCGGTTAGGCGCGATGGCCGCTGCGGATGATGGATCATGAAGAACTTCGTAGTATCTGTCATGTGACGCAAATGCGTCACGTACCCATCCCAGTGGTGTTCAAAACTCAGTGTTCGACCTCAAAATACACACGAGGTCGTTTGTTGCGTTCTGGGTGTTTGTCCGATACTCACGATTCATGATGGGCCAAGAAAATCGTTAGTCAGTCAAGGCATAGACATTTTTCCCGAAGTTAGTGGTCGCACCCTTCCTGGCGCGGGGGGCGGTCCTGTTCCACGCCTCATCGAATCCGGCTACCTTGAAATTAGGTTTGCCAATATAACTCGCAAGCGCGACTTCCGACAATTCAACCGACTCACCTGCGGCACCCGTCAGCACCAGGTTCCATTGGCTCTTGTCCATCTTGAATAGAACGATTTTTCCATGAATTGAAAGGGGTAGTTCCTTAATGGGTGACGGGGAATCGCAATAGAAAAACTCATCGGTCTTGACCCATGTGACCACTTTGCCATCCCGCAAAACGCGACGCTGCTGGAGGTTCGGGCCAGTGCAATAGAATCCATTTTGCGGCAAGGGTTCGCCTTTGTATTCAAACGTCTTCTCGCCAAAGTTGACGACCGTCTCAGAACCGTTGGCAAAAGTAGTTTTCTGCACTTGAAGATCATCCGTCAGGAATGCGTGCGAGGTCATTTGCACTCCGAACTTATCGCGCATCGATGGCACGGTCAGATAATAGGTTTCCAGATGCTCCGCACTGTCGTTCTTCCAATCAAATTTGACCTCGCTCCAAAGCAGCGGCATATCACCATAGAGCAGTGTGATCCGGTCCTTCATCGTCTTGATTTCGGGTGCAACCTTCCAGAACCAACCCGCGCTATCCCCCCAATACCAGGTCGTCGCCACACAGTCGTGATAGACCAACTCCCAGAACGGGATGCGCTGGGTTGGCAAGCCGTATTTCAAAAATTCGGGACTGAAATCATCCCGCGAAACGGGTGCTCGCAGATGCCCTGCATTCCAACCGCTCGTGTTTTTCCCGGATATCCACCAATTCGATCCGCTCAAGCCACCCTCGGTGTAGTCCACCAGATCGACTCCCCAATCGTTGCCGTGCTCGGTACCAATGACCAAGCCTTTTTTCAGGTAGTATTGAAAGACGTCTCGCTTGTATTTCAGATCGGTTTTTCGATCAAAGGTATGTTTTGGATGATGATCCTCCATGAGATTCATCGCCATCATCACATCGATGAAATTGCCGTTCCGGTTAGCATCGACGATGCGGCTTTGGCTGTAGGCCATAGCCGCGTTGAGGTACTTGGATGATGAGCGCAAATAGTATTGTTTGACAACCTTTCCATCCGGATCTTTCGTGGTCCATCCGGTCATCATTTCACCAGTGGACAACATGTGCCCATTCTGCTGAATACTATCCGACTGAAACCCCAGCGGACCTTCGGATATGTCTCCGTAACTGTCATAGCCCAAAGTGATATATCCCATATCACTCCACTTCCGGTTCTCAGTACTTGAAAATTCGATGGCGAGAATCGCACGCTTGATGCCGAAATTTCGCCATTTTTTCAGAAATTCAACATCACTGGCTTCAGCCCATAGAATCGGCGAACCTTTCATGCGACTGACCGTAGGCCGTTCCTTTGCCTTCTCTGCAAGCGTTTTGAGCATGCCACGTTTCTTCTGATACTCGCGATAAAGCTCCGCTATTTTCACGTAGCCGCCTTTGTCGATGAACCGGTAGGTCGCGCGGCGCGGATAAGCGAACTTTCCCATGCTACTCTGCCAGACGGGCTCGGGCCAAATCAGGCCGTCTTTGCGCGAAAGCCGGACGTTCGCTTCGAACGGGCTTTCGATTTGCAGCATCATGGCATCGCCCATTTTCTGATCGAACAATCCGATCAGTGGTATGTTCATGCAGTTCGTATTTCCATAAACTGTCAGCATCGTTTCATTGTAGCCGACGCCCGTGTCGTCCTGTTTCTTAAGAACACCGCTCGAACGATCGCAAAATGTTAGATAGCCATCTTTCATATCGGTCGTGAACATGGGAGGCAATCCAAGCGCGGTGAAGGGGGCTGCCATGTCCTCCGTTAGGACTTCAAATGAAACGTTTGGTCCGTCGAGGGTGACGGTTATCGAGCAAGTCTTGCCTGTCTGGACTTCCTTGACTGAGATCCTGACATGATGGTCGTCCAGTCGCGCGACATCCATCATGCTGAAGGCGGCGAATTTCGGCTGATCCATCGACCCCCATTTCGTGATCACGGCATCACTGACGCAATGGGCAAAATCGGCAGTCCAGGTGCGCTTGGTGCGGGTGTCTTTGATGACCAGCGTGTTCGCTTTGCTGTCGGCCTCAAAGGACAGGTCTTTATTCCGGATGGCCTGACCACACAGAACGGACGGGACGAGCAGGAAACCCATGATAGATGACTTCATCGTGGATGAACATTGATGACAAGAGGATTGCACGGATTTCAGGTCTAACCCTGCGGATTAGTTTGGCACCCGATACAATTCGATAATGGATCTGCGTTCATCTGCGGTTTTATATACCTCTTCAGGCTAACAAACCGCTTGGGGGATGAAGGCCGTTGCCGGCGCTACCGGCCGGACCGCTGGGGTCCGGTTGCAAGATGTCAGATTGCCGGGGATCACGGGGCCGGTGTCACCACGAGGCGGGCGAATTTCGTCGCATCCACACCGCGAGGCAGGGTGAGGGTGACGGTGTCGAAGCCAGTCGGGACACCCTTGACGATGTTTACTTTGGCACTGGAACCGCCAGTGTCGGCACCTACGATGTAGGAGTCCGGCCAGGACACCAGATCGGGGCCGACTTCGATCGCCACGGTGGTGGTGCCGTCGATGGAATTCTGGTCCCGCTGGAAGGTGAAGACCATGTTGCCGCCGGGGGTGGAGAGTTGCGGCAGTTTGCCGAGATCATTGGTGGTATGGGTCCCGCCAAGGACGTATTCCACGACGTTGCTCACGCCATCGCCGTCATAGTCGTCAGCGGGGGTGCCGGTCGGCGCGTTGACGATTTTCCATCCGGCATAGCCGGTCGCCGGGCTGGCGGTGAGGTAGCCGTTGGCATCCAGGGCGAAGCTGGTCAGGCCGGACGCGGAGATGGCGGCCAATTGGCCGGATGTCAGGCCGGTATTGTCTGTGCCGAAGCGGAGGGAGGTGCCGGAAACAAATGTGCCGGTCAGGGTGAGCGAGCCGCTCCATGAAACCGAGTTGCTGTGGGCAAAGGCCAGGGCGGCCCCGGCACCGAGATGGATGGTGCCGCTGCCCGCGATGGCCAGCGTTCCGGCGGTCTCGGTGAAGGTGGCGGCGTCCAAGGTGGCATTGCCGAGGGTAACGTGCGAGCTGTCGGGGAGGACGTTGCTCGCGCCAAGAGCGAGGGTGCCTTGGGTAACATCGGTGGTGGCGGTGTAGGTGTTGGTGCCGCTCATGGTCAGTGTGCCCCCACCCTGCTTGATGACGCTGCCTGAATTCCAAACGAAGGATGTCAGGTTCAGGGTGCTAGTGCT
>Ga0073936_10012613_pt1 | contig 10044 bp, 10 predicted proteins | sample AliMusrvi5mmetaG_FD_87041 | JGI IMG/M metagenome (GOLD analysis project Ga0073936, IMG submission 87041) | Freshwater lake bacterial and archeal communities from Alinen Mustajarvi, Finland, to study Microbial Dark Matter (Phase II) - Alinen... | ecosystem: Environmental > Aquatic > Freshwater >... | reverse complement strand
GTACTACTGTACGCCGCACAAGGAATCCCGATGATTGCCGCCGCCAGGGCGGAAAAGAGCCCTTTACGGACGGAAACTACCTGGGTTCCAGCGCCTTGACCAAGCCTCGGATCATGCTGTTGTAGGGTGTGGGTATACCGGCCTGGACTCCGTATTCGACCACTTTACCGTTGATGAAATCGATTTCCGTTCGTCTTCCCGCCTCGATATCCTGAAGCATGGACGGCTTGTGGTTACCGGCGCTCTTTATGTAATTAATGCAATAAGGGTAGAAATCGTATCCAAGAGCAACTTCATTGCCCCGGGCAACCGCAACACCCTCCTTGATAAGTGCATCAACCAGGTTGAAGAGAATCGGATCCAGTATGAGCTCCACCATCGTCCGACCCGTTACGGCGCAGAGCGGGTTCATGCAGGCGTTCAAAAGAGTCTTGCGCCAGACCAGGTTGTTGATTTGATTGGTATGGTGGGTATCCAGCCCACATTCGGTGAATACTTTACAGATGCCGATCGCGGCCTCTCTTGATTGCGGATCAAGTTCCTGGAGATAGTGCGGGCGGTGATGAAAGGCAATCCGGAAGTGACCCGGGCCCAGCGGGACACAACCGAAATTAACAACAGCCCTCATGACGGATCTGTTCCCCAGGTGTTGCGCCAGTACGAGCTCTGTATTAATGCCGTTCTGCCAGCTGACGACATAGCGACCATCGGCGACAAAACCTTCAAGCGTGGATGCTATGAGAGGCAGCGCGGTAGCCTTGACCGTCAGCACGATAACGTCCGGAGGGTCGATCAGCAGCTCATCGACATGGGTGGTTATTCTGGTAACCCTGGCCTGAAGGTTATCGGTGCCCTCGATTATTATGCCAGGGTCAAGGGCCGGTTCAATCAGCGCGGGGATGACATCGCAAAGAGTGACCTCATAGCCGCCTCTGGAAAGAAATGCGGCGACGATACTCCCTACCGGCCCGGCTCCGACCACCGCAAATTTTTTGGGTTTGTAGCTGCTTTCTTCCTTCATAGCAGGCCCTTTCATCCGCAGACTACCTAAGATTATCGACGATTCCAAAATCCCTGTCATCGAGGAGCTTGATTTTGTTTGAGAGCAGTATCTCGATAGCCCGGTCGTTGTCGCTGAAGCGAAAAACCATCACCGCCTTATCGGACGAACCGCCGGTTCCGGCAAGCGCATACATGTATTCGACATTAACCTGTGATTCCTTGAAAAGGTACAGAACCCTGGCAAGACTGCCCGGGACATCGTCAATCTCAACCGCAACGACATCGTCCACGCGGGCCGGGAGCTGCTTCTCCATGATAACCCGTCTGGCCAGCGGAACGTCCGAAACGAGAATTCGCAACACACCGAATTCAAGAGTGTCGCAGATGGAGAGAGATCTCAGGTTTATACCGGCAGCGCCGAGAGCGTTAGTGGCCTCATACAGGCGGCCCGGAGAGTTTTCAAGAAAAACGGATAATTGTTTGAGCTTCATGAGTACCTCACCGATAGAAGATGGCGACAAAAACAAACTGCTTCATTCATCATTGTAAATAAGTACCGCAATACCAATTTAAATGTCAAGTCGAAAAGAGAGGGCTTTGGGGTACTATCTCTCACGAACTGCTACCAGGGATACAGGCCCCTCACCTGCGCATGCAGCCGGGCCAGGCCAAGGAGGGCATCGATGTTCGGTGTGGGTTCGCCTGTCATCCGGCCGATCTCCCGCACAACCCTGACCAGAGCATCTAGTTCCACAGCCCTCCCCGCTTCGACATCCTGCAGCATTGAAGTCTTGAACGCGCCAAGTTGTCGCGTCAACGCCATTCTTTCCTCACCGCTCTGGGCGATCGGGCAGCCGATTCCGGCGCCAATCCGGGAAGCCTCCGCCATGATATCCAGACAGAATCGATATACCAGCGGATCGTCAAGCATCTGGGCGCAGGTGGCGCCGGTAATCGCGGAAACAGGGTTCATGGTCATGTTCCCCCACAGCTTGAACCAGATGTCGGTCTGAATGCTGCGGGAGACTTCGATATCAAGTCCCGCATCGCCCAGCAGATGCGCCAGCCTCTGCAGACGCCCAGAATCGCTGCCGTCCGGTTCCCCGATGATCAGCCTTTTGCCGAAACTGTGGCGCACAAAACCGGCCTCGGTCAATGAGAAGCTACCGTGTACGACGCATCCCACCACATTGCGGGTCGGAATCGCAGCAGCAATCGAACCGTCAGGATCGACGGAGGCGAGGCGTGTTCCCGCGTATTCCCCGCCGAAGCCGTCGAAAAACCACCAGCTGATTCCGTTCATCGCCGTCATCACGATCGTATCCGGGCCGATCAGCGGGGCGATCTTCTGAGCCACATTCACAAGAGCGGTTGCTTTTACCGCCACAATGACCAGATCCTGTACGCCAAGTTCGGCGGGGTCGTCCGTTGCCCGCACCTTTTCAGTGAGGAGAATGCCGTCACTCTGCAACCGGAGGCCATGCTCGCGCAATGCCTTCAATGTAGCGCCTCTGGCCACAGCATTCACCTCGTACCCCGCGTGCGCGAGCTTTGTACCGATGAATCCGCCGACTGCCCCGGCTCCGTAGATGCAAATTTTCATAACCTTTTCCTCTTTTCCAGTTGGTACGTTTGTTAGAGCGGCTCTACTCGAACTGGTTTCACAAAATGCAATTTCTACAAGAATGCAGATGCCGCTATTAAAAGCGGCATCGTTACTTGTTTCAGAGATGGCGACAAACAGGGTAAATTGGATCCCCGGCGCAGCAGAGGGGAGAATATGATGGGCCAATCAAGCCGCAGCCCCGCCTTTGAGTGCCCTCAGATTAACATCAACCCCCTTTTCCTTCGAGACCGCCCTGACAACTCCCTCAACAACCTCAGCAATGATCGGAAGCTTTTTCATCACAGCGCCTACCATAACCATGTTGACCGCCTTGGCATTCCCTGCCTCCCTGGCGATGGCAAGCGCATCGATGCCGCGCGCATCCGGGCAAACCTCTACTATCCGTTCCTCTACATCGGACGGGTAAGTGGCGAGACCGGATGCGACCGTGCTCGGATTTATTGTGACATTATTGTAGACCAGCATGCCTCCAGGTTTCAGGTAGTGGATATACCTCAAAGCTTCAAGCGGCTCGAAGGAGATCAGGATATCGGCAGTTCCCGGAATAACCACGGGAGAGAAGACCTCTTCCCCGATACGGACAAAGGAAATGACGCTCCCTCCCCGCTGGGCCATTCCGTGGACTTCGTTCTGCTTTACATCCATACCGCTCGCAAGGGCACTTTCGGCGAGAACCCTGGAAGCCAAAAGCACTCCCTGCCCGCCAACGCCGGCAATAACTATATTAAATATTTCCATCAGATCCTCCCATTTATCGCACTACGGACATTGCATCGAATTTACAGAGCTGCACACAGACGCCACAACCGTTGCAGATGTTGGGATCCACCTGCACCTTCGGCTTTTCGCCTTCAGCAGCCGGCCCCAGCCCCAATGCCACGCAGGCGGCCTTCAGACAGGCGCGGCATCCGGTGCATTTTTCAGGATCAACGCTGATTACAGGCTGTTTGATCCGGTAGCGGAGAATACATGGGTTCTTGTCTACCAGCACGTAGGGGCCGGGGGTTTCAAGACCCTTCCTGACGGCGGACTCAGTCTCGGCCAGGTTGTATGCGTCCAGCTCGACAACATTTTCGACGCCCAGCACCTTCACCAGAGCCATGATATCGACCTGCCGGGCCGGCTGGCCTTGCAGATCACGTCCTGATCCGGGGTTCTCCTGACCACCAGTCATGCCGGTTGTGCGGTTGTCCATGATAATAACCAGCGCATTTCCCCTGTTGTAGGCCAGGCTCAACAGGCCGGTCATCCCGGAGTGGAAAAAGGTCGAATCGCCGATAACCGCCACCGGCTTTTCAGTTCTCCCGGCAATCTCGTTGACTTTGGCCATGCCATGAGCGGCGCTGATACTCGCTCCCATACAGATAGTTGTATGCATGGCGCTCATCGGAGGGAGAGCACCCAGTGTATAACAGCCGATGTCGCCCGACACGAATACCTTGAGCTTGCTCAAGATAGAGAAGAGCCCGCGATGGGCGCAGCCTGGGCAGAATATGGGGGGACGCTGCGGGAGGGCTGTAATTGGAGCGCTGCCCGCATGAGGTGTATCACCGGCGGCGACCCTGATAATGTCGGCATTGACCTCTCCACAGAGCGGAATTTTATCTTTTCCGATATCAACCCTGATCCCCATGGCCCGAATCTGCTCCTCGAAGATAGCATCCAGTTCATCTACGATCATCAACTTTTCGACCACGCCGGCAAACTCGCGGATCTTTCTTTCAGGAAGCGGATGAATCAGGCCGAGTTTGAGGATTGTGGCGTTCGGGTAGGCCTCCTTGACATGCTGATAGGCAACGCCCGAGGTAATTATGCCGAGTGATGTGTCACCCATTTCGATCCGGTTCAAGGGGGTGTTTTCGGCAAACTCCTGAAGCTTGAGGAGCCGCGCCTCAATTTCGACATGCTTGATCTTGCCGTAATTGGGAAGCATGACATATTTCGGTACATCCTTGACCCACGGCCCGATCTTCTGCTCAATCTTTTCCTTGGGTTTGACAACCCCCTTGGCATGGGAGATGCGGGTGGTGGTGCGGAGCATGACCGGTGTGTCAAACTGCTCGGATATTTCGAATCCGACCCTGACAAAGTCATAGGCCTCCTGCGAGTTTGCGGGATCAAGCATCGGAATTTTGGCAAACTTGGCATAATTTCGGCTGTCCTGCTCGTTCTGGGATGAATGCATGCCCGGATCATCGGCGACCATCAGGATCAGGCCGGCATTTACGCCGGTATGGTTGAGGGTCAAGAGAGCATCAGCGGCAACATTTACGCCTACATGCTTCATGGTCGCCAGTGCCCTTCCACCGGCTATCGAGGCGCCGATGGCGGACTCCAGCGCAACCTTTTCGTTCGGTGCCCACTCGCAGTAGACCTTCCCCAGACGGGCCACCTCTTCCAGAGTCTCGGTGCTCGGCGTTCCCGGATAACCGGAGGCAAAGACCCCGCCCGAATCACCGAAGCTCAAGGCAATCGCTTCGTTACCGGAAATGATTTTCTTCATTGATGCATTCCTTTCTTCTTAAGTTAAATCGACTGTTCAGCGAGTCAGTCACTTCGGCCTGTTGTCTATGAACCTCTTGGCTTTGCCTTCGCTGCGCGGGATTGTGCCGGGGGGAACCAGAGTAACTTTGACAGTAATACCGATGACATCCTTAATATCACGAATAAGACTTTTATTAATATCACGGGTCGCCAACTCATCACTCACGACTTGACGATCGCTAACTTTGAAAACTTCATGAACAGGCTTGATCGCATACTGATCAGTTACTTCAATTCTGACTTCAACTTCGTCCAAAGCTCCGGTACGATTAACCACAACCAGATAATTAGGCGTAACGCCCTTGTGTTTGAGAATAATTGATTCAACCTGTGAAGGGAAGAAATTCACCCCCCGAATGATCAACAGGTCATCGGTGCGCCCGGTCAGTTTGTTCATCCTGATCAGGGTGCGGCCGCAGATGCATGGTTCAGGATTCAGCCTGGTGATGTCCCTGGTGCGATAACGCAGTAAAGGTTGCCCCTCTTTTGCGAGCGTAGTAATGACCAGTTCCCCTTCTGCACCGAACGGCAACGTTTCTCCGGTTGCCGGGTTGATAATTTCCGGGTAGAAATAGTCTTCATTGATGTGCAGACCGTTCTGGGCCTCGTGACATTCGCAGGAAACGCCCGGGCCGGTTATTTCAGTCAGTCCGTAAATATCGCAGGCCTTGAGTCCAAACCCTTCCTGGATTTTTTCGCGCATCGATTCGGTCCAGAATTCGGCCCCCAGCACGGCGGTGCGCAGTTTGAGTCTGGTGAAATCGACCCCCATTTCCATCCCTACTTCGTGGATATGCATTAAAAACGACGGTGTGACCGTTAAGGCGGTAGTGCCGAAATCCTGCATCAGCATGATTTGTTTCTGGGTGTTGCCGCCCGATATCGGAATCACTCCGGCGCCGATTCTGATTCCTCCATAATGTGCCCCCAAACCGCCGGTAAAAAGTCCGTAACCGTAAATATTCTGCAGAATGTCCTTGTTGGTGATGCCGGAACTTGCCAGGCAGCGCGCCATGACTTCAGACCAGGTTTCGATATCATTTCTGGTGTAGCCGACAACGATCGGCTTTCCGGTTGTTCCGGACGTTGCATGATACTCAACAATTTTGTCCAGGGGGGCGGTAAAAAGATTGAAAGGATAATTATCCCTGAGATCATCCTTGAGGGTAAAGGGGAGCCTTCTGACGTCATCCAGCGACCTGATATCCGAGGGTTTTACCAGCAGATCATCCAGCCTCTTTCTGTAGACCCGGTTCCTGTCATATACATCGCTGACCGTTTTCTGTAGCCTGTCGAGCTGAATATCCTGCATTTCGCTGCGGCTGCATACTTCAACTTTGTTCCAGATCATGGGCGCCCCCCTTTTCTTATAATGACATCAGTTCCTGATCAGAGAATTCGTATTTGCAGGTAGCACAACACCTCTAATTTATTAGTTATTTCATAGCGTTTTGTTTAATGGCTCTCGGTTTCCGCCTCGACAAGGCTGCCGGCGAAATATTTTTCGCGGAGCTTTTGCTTTTCAATTTTCCCTGTGGGATTGCGCGGCACCTTTTCAAATATGATTCTGCGCGGACGTTTGTATCGCGGAAGCGCGGCGCAGAACTGCTCCATCTCGGCTTCGGAGCAGGAAAAACCTGGCTTTAACTCGACTATCGCCACAGCGATTTCCCCCAAACGATGGTCAGGAAAACCGATTACAGCCACATCCTTGATTGCTCCGTGCGTATGCAAAAAATTCTCGATTTGCACCGGATAAAGGTTCTCGCCGCCGCAAATGATTACGTCTTTTTTACGGTCGACCAGATAGACAAAGCCGTCTTCGTCCATTCGCGCCATATCGCCAGTGTACAACCAGCCGCCTTTGAGTACTTCGGCAGAGGCCTTGGGATTTTTGTAATAGCATTTCATTACGCCGGGGCCTTTGACGCAAAGCTCGCCAACTTCACCCTGCTTCACCGAACGGCCGCTTTCATCCGCAATCTGCAATTCCCAATTGTAACCAGCCTTCCCGATAGCACCGACTTGATGGATGTTTTCGATGCCTAGATGGACGCAGCCTGGGCCGATAGCTTCGGACAGACCGTAATTGGTGTCGTACGCGTGGTTCGGGAAATACCTTTTCCAGCGCTTGATCAAACTGGGCGGAACCGGTTGAGCGCCGATATGCATAAGCCGGCATTGATCAAGGTTGTATTCTTCCAGCTTTATATCCCCGTTTTCGATGGCGTCCAGAATATCCTGCGCCCACGGAACCAGCAGCCAGATGATGGTTATCTGCTCCTCGGATGCAGTTTTGATTATCCATTCCGGCTTGACGCCACGCAGCAGAACGGCTTTGCTGCCGGACAGGAGGCTTCCGAACCAGTGCATTTTCGCGCCGGTGTGGTATAGCGGCGGAATACAGAGGAAGTTGTCCTCGCGTGTCTGCTTGTGATGGTTCATTTCAACTTCACAGGATGTCATCAGGCTGCGATGCGCATGGAGAATCGCCTTTGGAAAACCGGTGGTGCCGGAAGAAAAATATATAACAGCGTCGTCATCGTCAGAAAGCGTGATTTTCGGAGCAATGGAGGAACAGCACGCGGTAAGCGCATAATAACTTTCGGCAAACGCAGGACAACCGAGCCCCAAAAACAGCCGCATTTTTATATTCGGAATCTGCCCGCGGATCGCAGCGACCCTCTCGGTAAATTCCGGTCCAAAAATCAGAACATCACATTCGGCCAGGTCGAGGCAATATTTGATCTCATCCTCCGTATAGCGGTAGTTAAGCGGCACCGCGATAGCGCCGGTTTTCAGGATACCGAAATAGATCGGCAGCCACTCCAGGCAGTTCATCAGCAATATCGCTCCCTAGTGGCCTTTTTCCAGCCCTCTTTCAAGTAAAAAGTTGGCCAGACGGTTGGCTTTGTCGTCAAACTCACGCCACGTCATCTCCCGGCGGTACTTCATTTCGGGATTGGTTTCAACAAGCTCATAATCCTTCCAGTTTGCTCTAACTTCTCTGACTCCTGGATTGATTTCAACCAGACTGTTTTGCTCACCGTACAAGGCGGCATTGCGGGCAAGGATTTCTGTGATTGGCATTGTTTTGTCTCTCTGATTTAGGTCTGTAAAAATATTGTATACGTGATTATTTATCCGAGTAGTCGAAAAAACCTCTCCCGTTCTTGCGTCCAAGATAACCGGCCTTGACCATGTTCCGCAACAGACCGGGAGGGGCGAAGCGGGGCTCTTTCATATACTCATAGAAGATGTTCCCGACATGATAACCGATATCTGTGCCTGCAAAGTCCTGCAGTTCCAGGGGGCCCATCGGCATGCCGCAACCAAGTTTCATGGCGGTGTCGATATCCTCGGCGGAAGCGACACCCTCCTCGAGCAGCCTGACTGCATCGAGCATATAAGGTACCAGCAGTCGATTTACAACAAAACCGGGCGTATCCTTGCAGGTGATTGATGTCTTGCCGATTCTAACGGCCATTGCCAGAGCCAGATCGGTGGTCGCCTTCTCGGTCTGCAGAGCCGGAATGATTTCAACTAGTTTCATCATCGGAACCGGGTTGAAAAAATGCATGCCGATGAACTTTGCCGGACGTTTTACCATGGCTGCCATCTCAGTTATGGCAAGGGACGAGGTGTTGGTGGCATAAACTACATCATCTCCGCATACGGCGTCCAGTTTTCCAAACAAATCTTTCTTGACGTCGATATTTTCGAAAACCGCTTCGAAGATGAAGGGAACACCGGCCAGAGAGGCTACATCTGTGGCAAAGCTTATACGGGCCAACGTATCCTGCATCTGCGCTTCGGTTATGACTTCCTTCTTGAGCATCCGTTCCAGACTCTTGGCAATCGTCTTCTCGGCCCGGCCCCACACCGCTTCACTGACATCAACCACTTTGACCTGAAATCCTGCCTGGGCGGCAACCTGCGCGATACCGGCCCCCATGCTGCCCGCTCCGCATACCCCTACAGAAGTGATATTTTCGATAGACATGATTTAATCTCCTTGTGACGTTTATGTTGAGCTATCTGCTTATGAAGTTGGGTTTGCGTTTTTCGGCAAAAGCCGTGAGACCCTCTTTAGCATCATGAGTCACACTGTTTTCACGTGCGTGTCTCCGTTCAAGGGCAAGGGCCTGTTCCAAGGGGAGATCGATACCTTCATAGACCGATGCCTTGATGGATCCCATCGCTTTTCCGGCTCCGGATGCAAGTTTGTTGGCAAATTCCATGACTTCAGCCATGAAGTTTTCCGTTTCGATGACCCGATTTACCAGGCCGATGGCCAGCGCCTCTTCAGGCCCCATCACTTTGCCGCACAGAAGAATATCCAGCGCCTTTGAAAGCCCGACCAGGCGCGGAAGTCTCTGGGTCCCACCGGCTCCGGGGATGATGCCGAGCGTCACCTCAGGCAGACCGATCAGTGCCTTTCCCGCTGCCATGAAGCGATAGTCACAGGCCATAGCCAGTTCGCAGCCGCCACCGAGAGCATGACCGCTGATAGCAGCGATAACAACCTTCCTCATGCTGGAAAGCAGATTATTGGCATCCTGCAGCAGTTTGGAAAAATCATCCAGTTCGCCGGGGTTCATGGCAACCATTTCCTTGATATCAGCCCCGGCAATAAATGCTTTCTCCAGAGCGCTTGTGATAACCACCACACTTACCTCATCCATCTGCCCGGCTTCGTTGAAGGCGCTGTAAAGCTCCTGTCCGAACTCTCTGCTCAGGGGATTGGTCGGAGGACGATTCAGGCTGATGATGAGCACTCGTCCTTCCGTTTTCATGTTAATAAACCGGTATGTCATTGTATTACTCCAGGTTGACTAGGATGTGACCGGGGTTATTACCCGATCTTTATT
>Ga0073936_10012611_pt1 | contig 10046 bp, 5 predicted proteins | sample AliMusrvi5mmetaG_FD_87041 | JGI IMG/M metagenome (GOLD analysis project Ga0073936, IMG submission 87041) | Freshwater lake bacterial and archeal communities from Alinen Mustajarvi, Finland, to study Microbial Dark Matter (Phase II) - Alinen... | ecosystem: Environmental > Aquatic > Freshwater >... | reverse complement strand
CTTCTACAACTTCTTCTACTTCAGGTTCGGATAGCACTTTACAAACTGAAGCAATTTCATCGTTGCGTTTTTCCAGATTTATCAAACGAACACCCTGAGTGGCACGTCCCATAACCCGAACATCAGCCACTTTCAAACGAATGGTAATACCGGATTTGTTTATAATCATCAAATCGTTTTCGTCAGTTACGCTTTTGATAGAAACCAGTTTACCGGTCTTATCAGTGATATTCATGGTTTTTACGCCTTTACCACCACGGTTGGTAACACGATAAACTGCCACAGGTTCACCATTTTCAAGCACCCAATCGCCATTTTCGTCTACTTCGTCGAGTAAGGTACGTTTGCCATAACCCTGTTGCGAAACAACCATGATGCTTTCTTTTTCTTCTTTGTTTACACAAATCATACCAACAACTTCGTCCTGACCATCTTCGTCGAGTGTCATACCACGAACACCGGTTGCTGTACGACCCATTTCACGCACTTTCGACTCATGGAAACGTATTGCACGACCATTACGGTTAGCCATCAACACTTCCGCATTTCCGTTCGTCAGACGAACCTGAATTACCTGATCGTCTTCACGAATGGTAATTGCATTTACACCATTCAAACGAGGACGGTAATAAGCTTCCAGCGAAGTTTTCTTGATTACACCGTTTTTAGTAGCAAATATCAGGTAGTGAGAATTGATATAATCGCTGTCGGTCAGACCTTTCACACGGATAAATGCATTTACTTTATCGTCGCCGTCAATGTTCAGCATATTCTGAATAGCGCGTCCTTTCGATACTTTTGTTCCTTCAGGTATGTCGTATACTTTCAACCAGTAACATTTACCCTTCGAAGTAAAGAATAACATGGTGTTGTGCATCGAAGCCGGGTAAATATATTCAATAAAGTCTTCGTCGCGTGAACTACCACCTTTTGAACCTACTCCACCACGGTTCTGAGCGCGGAATTCAGTCAGTGCAGTACGTTTAATATAACCCAAATGCGAAATGGTAATAATCATTTCATCATCCGAATAGAAATCTTCAGGATTAAATTCTTCGGAAGAATAAACAATCTGTGTACGACGACCATCACCATATTTTGCTTTTACTTCAAGCAATTCATCTTTAATGATTTGCATGCGAAGTTCCACTTTTTCCAGAATTTCTTTCAAACGGGCAATCAAAGCCAATACCTCTTCGTATTCAGCACGTAATTTGTCCTGTTCCATGCCGGTAAGCTGACGCAAACGCATTTCAACTATGGCACGTGATTGAATTTCAGACAAACCAAAACGTTCCATCAAACGGGTACGGGCTTCGTCTGGTGTTTTTGAATCACGAATAATCTTGATAGCTTCATCCAGATTATCCAGAATAATCATGTAACCTTCCAGCAGGTGAGCGCGTTTTTCGGCCTCACCCAGTTCAAACTGAGTACGGCGAATTACCACTTCGTGACGGTGTTCAACGAAATAATGAATCAGATCTTTCAGATTCAACATGCGTGGACGACCTTTTACAAGCGCAATATTATTTACGCTGAATGAAGTTTGTAATGCGGTATATTTAAATAATTTGTTCAATACCACATTTGAATTTGCATCGCGTTTGATATCAATTACGATACGCATACCTTCGCGGTCGGATTCGTCGTTGATATGCGAAATACCTTCTACTTTTTTATCTTCTACCAAAGCCACTACAGCCTTGATAAGTTCCACTTTATTTACCTGATAAGGGATTTCATTGACAATGATTTTTTCACGTCCTTGGTTGTCTGTTTCAATTTCAACTTTAGAACGTACCACAATACGACCACGACCGGTTTCAAAAGCATCTTTAACACCAGCATAACCATAAATGATACCGCCTGTTGGAAAATCAGGGGCTTTAATATATTGCATCAATTCAGGAATATCAATTTCGGTATTGTCGATATAAGCAATGATAGCATTAACAGCCTCAGTGAGGTTGTGAGGTGCCATATTGGTAGCCATACCCACGGCGATACCCGATGAACCATTTACCAATAAATTTGGAATGCGGCTTGGAAGAACTGTAGGTTCTTTCATGGTATCATCAAAGTTCAATTGAAAATCAACCGTATCTTTATTGATATCAATCAGCATATCTTCGGACAGTTTGCGCAGGCGGGCTTCGGTATAACGCATAGCAGCAGGGCTATCACCGTCAATAGAACCAAAGTTACCCTGACCATCGACCAACGGATAACGCATAGACCAATGTTGAGCCATACGAACCAGGGTGCCGTAAATGGACGAATCACCGTGTGGGTGATACTTACCCATTACTTCCCCAACGATACGGGCAGATTTTTTATAGGGTTTATCGGAATTGTTTCCTAATTCGTTCATTCCAAACAATACGCGGCGGTGAACCGGCTTGAATCCGTCACGCACATCGGGTAATGCACGCGAAACAATCACCGACATGGAATAATCGATGTACGAAGACTTCATTTCTTCGTCAATGTTTACCTTAATAATTCTGTCTTGATCAATCATCTACTTTTTAATTTTATTACTATCTAAAAAATCGCACTAAAGTACTACTTTTTGTTGAATTTGGCAAGTGTTTTTCTGAAAAAAAACTGACAGGTCTATTTTCTTATTTTATATCTAAAAAAATGATTGTAATTTGTTTTATTACAATTATTTAAAGCTTATATATGTACTTTTTATTCCAGCATGCCCCCGCTCACAAAGCAGCCCTCAAAAAAATCATTCTTCTCAGGCGCAGTTTCAAAAATTCCAAAAACCGATGAACCTGAGCCGGACATAGAAGCATAAACCGCACCCATTTCGTACAAGTCATTCTTTATTTTTCTGATAGCTGGATAGCGGGCAAAAACCGATTTTTCAAAGTCGTTTTTAATTGTGTTTTTCCATTCGAAAATAGGTTGTTTAATCAGCTCAATCAAAGAATATTGAGGTGTTTCAGGTACAACAAGTGAATAAGCCTCGGGTGTTGACACATGAATGTCGGGTTTCACCAACAAAAGAAAATATCCTTTCGGCGATAAATCAATGGCTGTAAACACATTACCTATTCCGGTTGCGAATACAGGCTTGTTACGAATAAATACCGGACAGTCAGCACCAAGTTTAGCGGCAATTTTTTCTAATCGTGAAGGAGTTATTTTCAACTTAAACATCTGGTTAATAGCCTTTAGCATAAAAGCCGCATCGGCAGAACCACCTCCCAAACCTGCTCCAAATGGTATCTGCTTAATCAGCGAAATATCTATCGGAGGAAACTGATATCCCGAACGCAACAAATGATATGCTTTCACGATGAGATTATCTTCAGGATCGCTATCGAGAAGAATTCCCGATGAGGAAAAACTATAATCAGTACAAGTCTCAGAAGGTTCTACGTCGAGTAGGTCGCATAAACCAATAGGATAGAAAACTGTTTCTATATTGTGGTAACCATCAGTACGTTTTTCTACGATATTCAGACCAAGGTTGATTTTGGCATTGGGAAAAAATTGCATATTCAGTTTATAGTTTATAATCAATAGTTGAAAACGTGAATCAAAAGTAATATTTTTTTCCGAATTAAGAATCATGATAGTTATCAACAAGTGTTGATATGTTTATTTTCTCATTTCCGAACTATTTACTACTTTTGAAACCCGCAATTATTAATTATTAATTGTGAATTATTAATTGATTAAATATGGCCGAAAAACGCAATTATTCCCGTAAACCCGCAACACCTGCTCCAATTCCGGCCAACGAGTTTGGCAAATTACCCCCACAAGCTCCAGAGTTGGAAGAAGCTGTGCTGGGTGCTATCATGATTGAAAAAGATGCTTATTCGTTGATTTCTGAAATTCTGAAACCGGAATGTTTTTATAAAATAGCTCATCAAAAAATATTTGAAGCTATCATGACGCTTGCCATGCACCAGGAACCTGTTGATATGCATACAGTTACAGAGCAATTGCGAAAAAGTGGAACAATTGATGATGTGGGTGGCGCCTATTACATTACCTTACTCACTGCAAAAGTTTCATCTGCGGCTCACCTCGAATATCATGCCCGGATTATTGTTCAGAAATACCTGGCGCGCGAGCTGATTCGTATTTCCAGCGATATACAGACCAAAGCTTTTGATGATAAATCGGATGTAGATGATTTAATGCAGGAAGCCGAAGGAATGTTGTTTGAAGTATCGCAACGCAGTCAGAAAAAGGATGTAACTCAGATTAGTCCGGTAATTGATGAAGCCATTCATCGTATGCAACTTGCCTCGCAAAAACAAGGTGCCAGTGGTGTTGCTACAGGATTTCATAGCCTGGATAAAATCACTTCCGGATGGCAAAGATCCGATTTAATTATTATCGCTGCACGTCCGGCAATGGGTAAAACCGCTTTTGTGCTTTCGATGGCTAAAAATATGGCAGTTGATTACAACACGCCTGTGGCTGTTTTTTCGCTCGAAATGTCAAACGTTCAATTAGTAAACCGTTTGATTATGAACGTTTGCGAATTGGAAGGTGAAAAAATTAAAAATGGCCAGCTGGACAAAGGCGAGTGGGAGAAATTCGACCGTGATATTAAAAATTTGATTGACGCTCCTATTTATATTGACGATACACCGAGTTTATCCATTTTCGAACTTCGAAGCAAAGCTCGCCGATTGGTAAAAGAACATAAAGTTCAGTGCTTAATTATTGATTACCTGCAACTTATGAATGCAAGTGGTATGAGTTTCGGCAGTCGTGAGCAGGAAGTGAGTATAATTTCGCGATCGTTGAAAGGATTGGCGAAGGAGCTTGACATTCCGATTATTGCTCTGTCGCAGTTAAATCGTGGTGTGGAAGGCCGTTCGGGGATTGAAGGTAAGCGCCCTCAATTGTCCGATCTTCGTGAATCTGGTGCCATCGAGCAGGATGCTGATATGGTGTGCTTTATTCATCGTCCTGAATACTATCATCTTACTGAAGATTCGCAGGGAAATTCGCTTATTGGTATTGCAGAAATTATCGTTGCAAAACACCGTAATGGTGCTACCGGCGATGTACAACTCAAATTTAAAGGCACTTATGCCAAGTTCCTCAATAAAGATGATTTTGATAAAGACGATAATCCGTTTGCATCTTCGGGATATCAGGTTATTTCGTCGAAAATGAATGATGGCGAAGCTACTTTCTATGGAGCTGGTGACCTGAAAACTCCTGCAAATCCGTTTAGTTTGAACGGAAGTAAAGACGAAGTTCCGTTTTAATATAATATATTGACAATCAAACAACAAAGCCTGCAATTTTGCAGGCTTTGTTGTTTTTTGAGATTAGAGCTTGTTTAATTGAATGTCGGTAAATTAGAATACTCTTTGGCATACCGCAAATGTTGTTCGATATAATTCTCTTCATAAGAAACTTTTACATCAGTAATCTCGCCCTTCTTGTCATTTTTTACAAGTTTATAAACCGGATTTACAAAGCCTTTGTATGGTGCCAGGTTCAGTTTCTTGTAACGACTGAGAACTTCTGCATGAAGTTTATGATCCACATTCACTCCATACACTTCCACCAGATTTTTAGCAGTTTCAAAATCTCCGGTTGATTTTATGCGTTGTATTTCAGCCAATAGATTTCCAAACAATTCACGCACTTTCACGTAATCATTAATCAGCACAAAAGTTTCATTATTTCGTTGAACCATCTCCACGGCTTTTGTAGCTTTGGCACGTTCGTATACCCACAAAGCTATCAACTGACGGTTTCGCATGTGTGCTTCTTCAATATTTTTTCCGGGTTGAATGCGGGTAAGTTGTGTCATCAATCCGTTCATTATAAAGCCATAATATTCCGCTTTATAGGCTTCTTTATCTGGCAATAAACCAAGTTCCACCACTTTTGCATCCCCCATATAATACAATCCAAATAAGTCGGCACGGGCTTCTTCTATTGTTGAACCGTAAGCTTTTAGTGCATCAGGGTCAACACCCGGCAGAAGTTTTCCTGAACCATGTCCGAGGCATTCATGCAGGTCGGTATGGAGGTTGTTGGTGAGCGATGCAAAATCTTTGGCGCGTTTACGCTCAGTGTCGCTCCACATAAATTCTTCCGCAAAACCATTTCCCAGCGATGCCTGGTCGTATGCTTCAGTAATATTTTCTATTGTAACCGATTTAGAGCCATATTCGTGGCGTATCCAGTTGGAATTTGGCAAATTAATACCAATTGGTGTGGCCGGATAACAATCGCCGGCCAGAATTGCCGCTGTAATTACTTTAGCGGAAACACCTTTTACTTTTTCCTTCTTGAATTTCGGGTCAATCGGCGAATGGTCTTCGAACCACTGTGCGTTGGTGCTGATTATTTCGGTGCGTTTGGTGGCTTCTATATTTTTGAAATTCACCAGCGATTCCCAACTTGCTTTCATTCCGAGTGGATCACCATACGATTCGGTGAAGCCGTTTACGAAATCGACCAGCGAAGTTACATCTTTCACCCATTTAATTGAATAATCATCGTATGTTTTCAGATTTCCGGTAATATAAAAGCTAATCAGCGAATTAATCACTTCTTTTTGATTGTTATTTTCGGCTACTGCAGCTGCTTTTTCGAGCCAATCTACAATTTTAAGAATGGCTTGACTATACAATCCGCCCACTTTATAGGTTTTTTCAACCAATACTCCGTTTTCCTTTAGCAGTTTGCTATTCAGACCGTAAGAAACAGGTGCATTGTCATTCGGGTTCTTCATCTTGCCATAGAATGCTTCCACTTCAGCCTGAGTAATTCCGTCGCCATAATAATTGTTAGCCGATGTCTTTATTAAATCAACGCCTGACGCCTGATTGGTGCGTTTCGGATAAACTGTCGGATCAAAAATAATTGGTTCTAACTTCTTAATCAGATCTTCAGCTTTTTCGTTGGGTAGTAATACCGCTTCCAAACATTTGGGGTTTAATTCAAGTACAGCTGATTTAAAAAACTTTTCAGAAAATTCCGGTACAAACTTATCTTCGGAATAATGGTGATGAATTCCATTTCCCATCCACAGCTGTTTCAAATAAGTGGTCATGCGTTCAAAATCAGCTGATTTGCGGTCGCCCTTATAATTGATATAAATGGCCTCCAGCGTGCGACGAATGCACAGATTGTAGCGGTTATTCTGATCGTACAGAATATCATGCCCTTCCAAAGCGGCTTCGGTGAGATAATATACCAGTTCCTTTTGTTTTAGACTCAGTTTCTCAAAGTCAGGAACACGATAGCGCAGAATTTCAATATCGGCAAATCGATCGACTGTGTACTTAAAATCATCAATCTTTGGAGTGGCACTTTTTTCAGCACCACAGGCCATCAACATACTTGTCATAGTAATTAATATTAGTTTTTTCATACATACGAATTGAAAGAATAATCATTCTCAAGGGCTACAAAAATAAGGATTATTTTGCTATTAATCCCGTTTTGGCCATTGGATTTAAATTTATCCACTTTCAATCTTTATTTGTCCTCCCAATATTTGTATATTGCTGCTTATCTTTGTAACCTCAAATCTTATATTCTTTTGAAAAGTAAAAACCACAAAATTGTAATGAAAAACAGATTCTTATTCACAGGTTTTTTTCTGATTAGTACTTTGTTTTCAGGCATATCGGCACAGACCAGTATGATTGTGAAACTTGGCAATGCTACCTACAAGGGTACAACACTTAGTATAGTCAATAAAATTACTTTTCCAACGGGAACGATGCTGGTAAGTAAAACCGATGCAACCAACGATAGCTATTTGTTGGCAGATATTGCCAGAATAAATTTTGGACTGTTTTCAGGAATCAATTCAGTATCTGAAAATTCTGTCACAATAGCGGTTTATCCCAATCCGGCCAATTCATTTATCTGTATCAAAAATTTACCCGATGCTGCAAGTTACAATATTTGCATTTTCAATATGGATGGCAGACGTTTGGTTCTGAAACATCTGAGTTCTAACTCCGAAGGCATTAATGTGAGCTCACTGAGCAAAGGAATATATTTATTGAATGTAAACGGTTGTATTTTGAAATTTTGTAAACAATGAAAAAAACATTTTTCCTGATAAGCTGGTCTTTATTAATCCTGTTGCAATTACCGGCTCAAAACAAGACTTATATTCACCGTACAAATGGTTCGTTGCTGGGTTATTCTGTTTCTCAAATCGACAGCATTAATTTCAGCAATTCGAACAAAACCCTGAATGTATATAAAACCGACACTACCGTTACAAGTGTCGATGTTTCCAGCATCGACAGTATCAAATTTGCCACCGAAACAGCCGTTGCATACTCTGCACCCACTTATGCCGATGATTATTCGTCTGTTTCCAGTTACGCCACCCGGGCTAAATGGTATTTGGGGAATGTGCATGATCCTACCGTAGTTAAATGCGGAAGTTATTGGTATATGTATGGCACCGATGCATCGTATGGCAATGTGTTGAATGGCTACGGACATTTTCCGTACAAAATTTCCAGAGATTTGGTCAACTGGAGTTATATTGGTTGTGCAATGCCACAAACCCCACCTGCCTGGGTGAAAGATTCGCTTAATGCCATAAGGGCACGCTTAGGTCTTGCAGCTATAGCAAGTCCGAACTACGGGTATTGGGCGCCTTGTGTGCGTAAAGTGGGTAATGTGTACCGTATGTATTACAGCATTATTATCGATAATTATATTGGTAACGGACTGGCAAATACCACTGCAAATTTTGATAATACCTGGACGGAACGTGCATTTATCGGCATGATGGAATGTGCCGATCTGGCAACGAATGTGTGGGTGGATAAAGGCTATGTAATCAGTTCGGTTTCCGATAAAACCAGCTGGGCACGAACCAGTACATCCGACTGGAGCGCTTATTTTAAATGGAATGCTATCGACCCGACCTACATTGTAACTCCCGAAGGACAACACTGGCTTATTTATGGCTCGTGGCACAGTGGAATTCCCGAAGTGAGGCTCGATTCGGCTAGCGGAAAACCTTTGCAACTAAAAGTGCTGACCGACTACGGAACACGTGTGGTGCGACGGGTAAACAATGATGCTAACCGCTGGCAGGGACAGGAAGGTCCCGAAATAATGTATAATCCTAAAACAGGGTACTATTATCTGTTTCTGGCTTATGATGAACTTTCTGTAAATTATAATACCCGTGTGTGTCGCTCTAAAACCATCACCGGACCATTTTATGGTTACAATGGTGCCAATATCACAACAGGTAACGAATGTTATCCTATCATCACCCATCCGTATAAATTCAACAATCATTCGGGTTGGGTGGGTTTCTCGCATTGTTGTGTGTTTCAGGATGAGCTTACCGAACAGTGGTATTACTGCTCTCAGGCACGATTGCCTGCCAATACCAATGGAAATGCCTACAGTAATGCCATTATGATGGGACATCTGCGCAAAATGCTCTGGACTGACGATGGATGGCCTGTGGTGCTGCCCGAACGCTATGCTGCCGTTCCTCAAACTACGATTTGCGACAATGACCTTGTGGGAACTTGGGAAAACATTACACTAAACTATGTGGCCGGAGTACAGCAAACTTCCACCACGCTTATACTTGCTGCCAATTACACTGCATCGGGAGCATTGACCGGAACCTGGTCGTACAATGCCACTACAAATACGCTTACGGTAGGCACACAAAAACTGAAAGTTCAGCGCGAGCTCGATTGGGAACTGACTACACGTGTTCCAACAATTGTTTATGCCGGACTAAATGCTGCCGGAAAATCTGTTTGGGGTAAAAAAGTACAGTGATTAAATTGTTTATCACAACACAAAGAGTTGCACAATATGCCGTGCAACTCTTTGTGTTTTTTATTCGGGCTTCACCCTGATGCCCACGAATTCTATGTGGCTTAGTTTAGTTTACTCCTTTAATAATACCACGCGATGCAATTCGCGCGGTAGCGGGAGCGCAAAATCTATGGTTCGATATACATTGCTGTTATCAGGCGTGTGTTGCTATTCCCTTTGCTAATTCTTCCCTGTTTGCTTGCAAATATCTCAAT
>Ga0073936_10012610_pt1 | contig 10046 bp, 6 predicted proteins | sample AliMusrvi5mmetaG_FD_87041 | JGI IMG/M metagenome (GOLD analysis project Ga0073936, IMG submission 87041) | Freshwater lake bacterial and archeal communities from Alinen Mustajarvi, Finland, to study Microbial Dark Matter (Phase II) - Alinen... | ecosystem: Environmental > Aquatic > Freshwater >... | reverse complement strand
GATAGAAGTCGCCGCCGGTTCGCGCCGGAATCAGCCGTGGCAGTTGCCAGATCCGGTCGGCGGTGCCCCGCTCTTTCTCGAGACGATGATGTACATGTTCCGTCACCAGCCTGAAGTTCTTCATGAGCCCTTCGGGCTTCTGAAAGACCCGCTTGTTGACGCGCTGGATTATGCAACGGGCTTCCGAGAAGCTCGTACGATAGATGGCAAGAAAAGTGTCGTTGATGTTGCCGGAACCGAGCGGGAACATGCCAACAGGTGCACCTGATATGTCAAAACGACCGGCAATCTGTTCGGTGAGCCGCACATCACGTTGGGCATATAGCGATTGAATATTTCGAAACATATTTTTCTACTTTGCAGTGAACAGTGAGCTAGTTTGCTGGATTCTCGCCGATGGCAAGGATCTCGAGCATGCGTTCGTAGGCGTGGTGTTCGTGGAGATACTTGAGCTGCCTCGCCATCATGGGGAACGTATTGGCACAAGTTCTGATATGCAGCCCTACTTCAGCGCTATTGCCCTGCGTTATCGCGTCGCGCAGCGCAACTCTGACTTCTCTGGGAAGCCACCGTGCCTGGCTGGAGGAGTCCGATTTTGCGGTCAAAGCAATGGCTTCTGCCGTCACAAGGGGAATGCGCCGTCCAGAGGCATCCGCTGGCTCATTCCGAACGCACTTCTGCTGGATGGCGTTAACAACGATATCGCCCACAAAACGCAGCAACTCAACGGAATCGTCATCCCACACACGGCTTGCGCGAACAACATCAAAGCCCAGGAACCCGCTCAATTCGCCATGCTGTGCGAGGGGGATGACCAGGACGGACTGAATCCCCTGTGCCTCAAGTATCGCACGCTCAGCGCCGGCAACATCGGACATGGCAGTGACCAGTGGCACCCGTATGGTTTCGCCATTCGCCAACAGTGTCATCCACCACGGAAACACATTGGTCGGCACGTTCTGGAGATTATTGATTTGAGCATCGACACCGGGAGCGCACCACTCATGTGTGTTGTCCATCAATTCGCGCCCGGGCTTTATCAGGAACACATAGACCCGATCCACTCCTACAAACTCGCCAGTTTCCTTGAGAGCTTTGTCTATGCCGTCATCGATGCCGGCGACAGGATTAATAAGGTTTCTGGAAAGTCTGGCCAACAGCGCCTGAAAACGCATACGGTAGTTCAGGCGGGTCTCCATGCTCCTTGCGGCTGTGATATCCCTGCTGAGGCCGACGATCCCGACGACAACACCATCCGGCCCGGTGATCGGTGACTTGAGAGTCTCCAAGAGGACACGTCTGCCGTCCGGGTAACCTATCCATTCCTCATTCCGGCGCGCCTTGTTGCTGGAAAGGACCTCTTGATCTTTGCTGCGGTAGAATTCGGCCGTTTCCTTCGGAAGAAGATCCAAATCGGTCTTGCCGATGATGTACTTCTCAGGAAGTCCGATATAGGCCGCGAAGGCCGCGTTTGCACCAAGATATCGGCCCTGACAGTCTTTGTAGAACACTATATCCGGGATCGACGCTATCAGGCTGCGTAGCAGGGCAAGGCCCTGATGTTCATCATTATCCTGCATGGGACAGTTCCTTCCGTGGCATCAGGTTGCGGAGTCGTCTTTTTCGGGCTTTCCGCCATAGGCTTTGCTGTGGCGGTACGGATCGTAGCCCAACCAATAGCCATATCTGCTCTTCGAATAATCCAGATCATTCACGATGGCGGCCAGCATATTGACGCCTGCCTCTCTGAAGCGATATATGGTGTGCCATACGGCTTGTTTGCGACTTACCTCTGATCTGGCCACGACCAGAACCACATCCGAGATTGTCGCCAAAGAGAGTGCATCGCTGACCAATCCAAGCGGCGGTGCATCCATGATGACCCTGTCATAGTTGGTGCGTGCCCAGTGCAACAGGGCGGCGAGTTTGTTTTCGTTAACGAGTTCCGGATGACTGTGCGGGGCCGCCCGGCCAGCCATGACAGAAAGGCCTGGAGCGCCCTGTACTGCATAGGCCAGTTGCTGAAAACTGCACTCCGGCGCACCGTCCGCCAGAAAGGCTGATAGGCTGAGTTGGTTCGCAGGTTGCGGGAAGATGCCGGCGAGCCGCGGACGACGCAGGTCGAAATCGATGAGCAGTGTCTTCTCGCCGTGCCTGGCATAGGTGAGTGCCATATTGCAGGCGGTGATGGTCTTGCCTTCGCCCGGCACTGAACTGGAAACCAGAATGACGCCGTTATGGGTCTTGTACCTGGGGGAATCAAGCATGGCCCGCAGACCGGCAAACGATTCCGATACTTCGTTTTGCTCCAAAGCTGCAGAGGCAGTTGCGACGGTGGCGCGATCTTTGGCTTTTGAACGTGGTATTACCGCCAACACTCTGATCTTTCCAGTAGCCTCAAGTTCGTGCGGCGACACGAGCTGGTCGTCAGAGGAGTCCTGGATGAGCGCCAGCCCGACGCCTCCCATCAACCCGAGCAGGATGGCAAGCGCTATGATACGAGGCGGCTTTGGCTTGATGGGGTTTTCAGGAACTGATGGCCGTTCGATGATCTTTATGGTGGCGGTGTTTTCGTCCGCCGCAAGTTTCGCTTCCTGGATCCGGACAAGAATTCCACGATAGGCTGCATCGCATGCGTTGCGTGTTCGTTCAAGGGATGTGAGCTGGGTTTGTCGCTCAACGATCATGAGTTCAAGATCGGAACCAAGCTTGGCTTGATCTGCTTTCTTCCGGTGCAGACTTTCTGCCTGCTTGCCAAGCAACTTCAGGTTGCTTATGGAAATAGTCTTGGCGCGATCTATATTGCTAAGCACCTGGCTGAGGAGCATGGAAACAATCGCATCTTGTGCCAGAACTTCGGGATGTTTCACGGTGAATTTTGACAACATGGCATCTCGTGCGGCAACAGCCGCTAACCACTTGTCCATTGATGCTTTGATTTCGGCGGCGTTGGGTGTCGAAGACGGGAGTTTGCCGACGCTTTCCGGCTTGGGTTCAACAGCCAACAGTGAATTCAACAGTTCGCGCTCCTTGGCCTCCTGACTTTCCAGATCCACAAGCACTTTGTTGAAGTCACTGAGAGCTTCATCTACGGTCTTGCGCTGGCTCTCAAGAACATCAAATTTGTTCTCCTGCCGGTATTTCAGGAGCGTATCGTCAGCCTTCTCAACCGCTGCGCGCAGAGTGAGCGATTGCCCCTCAAGCCAGGTCACAGCGGCATCAGAATCCAACCGGTTTTCACCATAGACACTTGCCTCGGCGGCCTCAGTGAAAGCGGTGCAGAAGTCGGCTGCGAACTTGGGATCGGTGTGGGAGAACTCGATCTTGACCAGACGTGTCTTGCGAAGGAGTGTGCATGATGGGGAAGACACCTTTGACAAAACGTCATCATTCCTGGCTTCCGGATATTGTTTGCGGTAACGAGCGACGGCATCCTCACGCACTTCCCGCCCTTTGAGCTTCTCTATGCGTGTATTGAAGATTTCCTCGGACTGGGAGCCGGCTGTGTCCTCAATGACAGCGGCCTGCTGAGCCATGATCCTCGGGCGCCTCACACTGAGTTCGATCAGGCCGGTGGCCCGATACACCTTCTTCGTGGTCGTTAGGTAGTAAAATGCCGCGAGTCCGGCGAAGATGAGAACAAGCAGGATGGTCAGCCATTTCCTTCTCATTACGCGAAGCAGACGTGCCGGATCAAGCGAGCCGAGGATTCCCTGAGAGGCCGCTGACGGGTCACCTGAGTATGGAGCACCGTACGGAGCCCCGTAGTACGGAGTGCCGTTTGTGGTGGCATCATTGGAAGCGGGATCAGTTTGAGTATGAGGCGGTTGCGTTATCATAGTGTGATAGAGTCTTTGTGGAATGTTCCTTTGTTGTTAACTGCTCAGCACCCTTCAAACATTTTCGCGTTACGATTTTCACAACGCAACGCGTGGTAAGTAGTTGCGTTTGTTGTTCACCTACAGCGAAGCGACACTCCGGTGGCGCGAATTATTCTGCCTTCTCAGTCTCGGAAGGGCGGCCAGTACGACCACCCACGTGCAGAGAATTGCGGGACAACGGAAGGGAAGGTCTATGAGGCTGAAAACCACAACGAGATAAAGACCGATGGTGGCCATGACCAGAACTGGATTGGCCCTTCTTGCCCCTCCCTGCCGCATGCCGTGTACACGTGCGTCGGGCACCGTGGCTTCAGCGCGGTCAACCTTCGCGGTCACCACCGGGCGACGCAGCGGAACAAACAATGCCAGGAGGGTGGCCAGCATAAGTCCGGACCCGATAATCCCAAATTCCGCCAGAAACTGCAGTACATCGCAATGCACATTGGCTTTGCCAAAGCCTTCCACAACCGTCTTCCAGTCCTCTTTCGGCACATAGAACGCCAGCAAGTACCTGTATCCCCAGCCGCCTACGCCAAAAACCGGATTATCACGCCATATTTCCAGGGCAACACGATCCAGCAACGGACGGCCACCCAGGGCAAGGTTCACGTTGTCCAGCACCGGGAACAGAACGTGGTGGATGGGCTTCCTGACCTGAAATTCCTGAACAATGGCCTTCTCGCCGAAGCCCGACACGGCGAAATAGAGAACGCAAACAGTGGCAACTGTTGCAGCTACCATGTTGACCCGCACTATGGGGCGGAATCTCCGCCAGCCGCTGATGAGCCCGTAGCCGGCTACGAACAGCGCCAAGGACCAGGCAAGGATGACCCCTGCCCTACTGAGCGACAGATTTGCACCGACCAGGCAGAGCAGCAACGATGCTGCCAGGGCCACCATTCTCACCGTCAATCGCCTTCCCGCACTCGACTGTTCCCTGTGAAGCTGGCGCCAGGGGGCTTCCGGCAAACTTGCCCGCTGGACTGCTCCCGCCCACTTGGATTCCGTTGGCCTGGTCCGGAACACTTCGCGATATAGCAAACCTGCCGCGACTGCACTCATCAACACAAAGAACGCCGCAGCGTGGTTCGTATAGCCGAATGAGGCGAAGAACTGGCCAACGGCAGGCCTGATCCAGTACCGCGCAGTTGCATGAGTTGCAAACTGGGCAATTCCCACCAATGCAAGGAGTCCCGCCCCATAGACCAGGGCGCGAAGCATGACGAGAACAGTCCTTTTGCAGAGCAGCGGTGACCGCATGACCATGCCCAGCACCCATGCTGGAAAGAACCACGTGAGCATCTGGGCGGCCTCTGCTTTTGTAAAAGCTGATGGCCAGCCGGGATGCGGCGGAGATGAGTAGCGCCACGCCTGCTGTCCCGCGTCAAAGAACAGAGCCCGGCCGGCATTCCACCACTGAATGGCGAGGTAGCCCAGAAACAGCAGCCCGCAATAGAAAAAGGCATCCCGCCACCAGGGCGTGCCGCTATGCTCCGCGTCGACAGCGCTTTTGAGCGACGTGGCACACAGGCCGAGAAGGAGAACGGCAGAGGCGCCAACCGCCGGCATAATCCAGACCGGGTGCAGGCCACCCCAGACCCACGCCAGATAAAGCAGGATGACTACCGTGCTGATGGAAACGAGTTTCTCTCGCATATCGAAAAGAGATTTCAAAGAGCCGCCGGTATGCATCAATGACGCAGGGGAATGGTAGGTACGAGCGGCCTCGCCCGTCCGTGTCTCCGTTTCGCCGGGATCAGTATACCAGAATCGTGCCCAGTGCGATACGGACGTCGTCGTAGCCGTTAACATTGGAGGACGAATCCTCATATGCTGCTTCCGCATACAATTGCAGGAACTTGGCAGGGGCCTGGTAGTCTGCGCGAAGACGGGCGGCAAATCCCTTGTCTTTCCTGTCAACCGGACCATTCTCGCTTGGAACTGGATTCATGTAGTTATCAATACGATAAGCGCCGCTCAGTGTGGTGGTGATTGTTGGATTGATGCGACAGGTTGCCCCCAACCAGTAGATCTGGTAATCAGTCCCGTTGTTGGCATACAGCGACGACATTTGCGAACCGTTGCGACCACCTGCTTCGAAACCAAGTTTTTCCGTGGCAATCCAGGATGCAATCAGGTCGAAATTGAACCCGGTCTCGCTGTCGCCATCCGGCGGGCTATAACGCTGAAATCCTGCGCTCCCCTTGAAGACCAGCTTATCCGTGCCTTCGGTCTTCAAACCCAGCCTGGCTGCAACATAGTTGGCGCTATCGTCCGATGAGCGGTTCTCCTGAATGGCCGCCTTGGCCATCAGCAGCCCTGCGGACTTGTCGGTCACCTTGTATGCGGCTTCAATCTGCCCGACATGATTGCGCAGGTCAGCCAGTGCAGCCTGATCGTAGTTGATGTCATCAAAACGGTAACCTGCATCCAGTTGCAGCTTGTCTGTCACATTCTTTCCGGCTGAAATCCCGACCTGATTGATGTCGCGCCGTGATCGAGCGCTGACATCGAGCACGGAATCCGGCGAAACACCTCCAACAGCGGCCTCAGATCCGTATCTGTCAATGTCGGTCGTACGGCGAAAGGTCTGGTCGACCTCAATTTCAACCTGATCACGGTCCCCGTATTTGCCCCGGAGAAATTCCCCGCCTGCTCCAAAATCGCTGTCCGTGTTATCGGAGTATTTACGGGCTGACAAGAAGCCGAGGCCTTTGAATTCAAAGTCATACAAACTGCAGCCTGCGCGCAGTCCAAGAGTTGCATCTCCGAAAACGTCACCATTCCCGCCCGACCCGGACTGCTTCACGTTCGAATCGTACGTTGCCGACACATCCACGTACGGATTGAAGGTCCATTGCCCGTAATGAATGCCCTGCCCTGGATCGGCGCTGACCCTGCCGGCAAGAATTGCTCCAACCAACCCGCTCATCAACAACATTCGCTTCGTCATTATTTCAACCTCTCCTTGCTAGAATCTCAACTCAGGCACAAACACCACATCATCAGGTTCGAGTTTGATGTCGTCGTCGACATGCCCCTCCTCGCCAACGGAACGAAAATCCACCTCACGACTTTCCAATGAGCCGCCCGACAGCCGGCGTGTGATGCGAATTGCTGCCTGTTTGGCACTGGTGTCAAAGCCACCAGCCTGCTGGATCGCTGCGCTCAACACGAGATCACGGGTTGCAGGAATGTTGATCTTGCCGGGCTTCTTCACACGCCCCAGCACTGTCACGGAGCCCCATGGCGAAGCGCCCTCCCTGTTGTCGTCCCTGACAAACTCCACGATCACCTGCGGGTTGACAAAGTAATCTTTATAAGACGTCGCGAGCTTGGCACTCATCTCCTCAAGAGTCAGGTCGTGTACATCGACTGTGCCAAGCAGCGGCATGGCAATCGCCCCCTTGTCCGTGATTCGCTTGCCAGCGGCTTCAATTTCCGCCTTGCCCGCAACAAGGACGCTCACATTGACAACCAGACCGGGGCGAAGGTGGGCCAAATCGGCAACCGACAATGCGGCTGATCTCTCATCAAGCCGCTTCGTGGGCCACGCTCTTTCAGCCGGCCCTGCGATCGAACTGCCGGGCACGCTTGATGCCGGCGTCGCTGCAGCCGCCCGTGTTGACAATGCAGCCCTGTTTGCTTGCTCCGCCGGGCTGGGCTTCCGCCCCTGCGTGCTGCATGCGGTAGTGAATGTCAATGCAGCAAGCAGAATGAGCAATCCTGAAGAAATAGACGATGATTTGGTCAAAGCAGACTCCGTCCCCATGAGTTATGCACGTATGAGTGAACTTATGTAGGCTTCGAGAAGGCGTGAACGCTCGGAAAGCTGGTCCATTCCAGAATGCACCTACGCGCAAATTAAAGCACAGGCTATATTAACGGGAGCTGAACGGCACGAGACCACGTCCATTGTGTTAACCACGTATTATTCCAAGCTCCCTGTACCGAAAGAACTAGGATTCCGAGTATATCGTCGTGTGTCAGGTTATGTTAAATCAGGGATTATCTGCCATTATCTGTGGGGCGCATCTGCGATTGGGTGCAGTGGGCTGGCTCTCTATGGGCTGGCTCGGAAGGGGGAAGCAGCTCAACCAGAAAATCCGGAAAATCCGGAGAAGCCACTAGGAGTTTTGACAGAATGAACCAGAATGTTCAGAATGTGGTAGAAAGGTCATGTTTGTGAAGCGAACTGCCTTCTGAGCTTCCTATTCTGTGCGTTCTGCCTGCCTGACCGTAGCGCCTTGGCGAAGGCTGGTCGAAGAAATCTTTCATTCTACTCCCTGGGCGGCAGTAATTGCAATTAGTGTACAGTAGGATGCCCGTGAACCTCGCCTAAGAACAGACCGTCAACGCTGCAACAACCATTCTCCTCAACGCCAACACGGCGTCGCATAGCTCCACCCTCCAGCGGAATCATCTCTCATGTCTCGATGACGTAAGTCTGGAGGGCGGAGCTATGCGACGCCGTGTTAATGGGTTGAATGAATAGAGTGCACCCAAGCGCAGAGCGCTTAGGCGAGGATTTGGGAGAAGTCCTGGTCAGCGATCCTCTTCCCAAACTCTGTCGCATTTGGGGCTTGCCTTCTCACATAAGTAGTCTAAGTTCCCCCGCATGAAAATATTCCATATCAATATCGGCCGCTTGTTGACACTGGCGTTTCTTGCTTTCGGGATGGTTAACGTTTCTTTTGCAGCGGATGCAAAACCGGGCAACATCAAGGTTCTGGATGTCAAAGGTGACGTGTCCCAGAAGCTAACCACTGACGGCGCACCGCAGCCACTGGTAAAGAATACGTTTATCCAGCAGGGCCAGGTCATCAAGACCGGCAAGGGGGCAAAGGCGCTCCTGCTCATGTCAAACGGCACCACGATCAGCATCGATCAGAACACCTCATTCCGTGTGGACAAATTTACCCAAACCCCGTTCGACTCAAGCAACATATCCTACCGGGATTCCAAGACTGAACCCTCCCGGTCCCATACGTTGATTTTCATTACAGAGGGAAGCATCGTTGCGCAGGTCGCGAAGCTCTTGAAAGGATCAACCTTCAAAATCGGAACGCCTGCTGGAGTCGCGGAGGTTCACGGAACCCTCATTCAGGTGACCGTCAATACCACGGCCGGAGGATCGGTCAGCGTTACCGTGAACCTGCCGCAAGGCTTGTCGGATTTTGCCGCAACCAACGGACAGCAGGTCACTCTGAGTAACGGGCAAACGATTACGGTCAGCTCAAATCCCGTTACCGGAACCATGACGATCAGTAATGTCAGTCCTCTGGCTGCCCAGACAATGCAACAGATTCTATCTCTGGCTGAGCAAGTAGCATCAGCAATCCCAGCCACGGCCACCTTTGAGGGCGTCCCAGCAGGCGCCCCGGAACAGCTTGGTGCTGCTCTTCCTCCGCCGGACCAGTCTGGTACTACTCCTGGCAGCGATCAAAGTGCCGGTCCCGTGGGCGGGACTGGCGGCAATGGCACGACAATCATATTACCCCCAATCGGCACATTGTACTCAGACCAGAACTAATTTCACCCGGTTTCGGCAAGCTGGGATCGGATACAGTGCTCATGGGTCACAAACCCGACCTTCTTGCCACATTCTGAACATTCTGGTTCATTCTGTCACAATTCCTAACCCGGACATTGCACGAGTATCGTGCAATGCCCGCCCAAAGTACCGTGATGTGGCCGGTCAGAGCGGGGATAAACGGGGCAGGCCACTATCACATCCTTCGGCAAAACGGCGGTATTGCATGTCGGACTTGAGGATGTGATTGAGCAGCCACTCTTTTAAGTACTGGTGCACTCCAACTGCGTCGCGCTTGCCATCAAGAGCGGCCATATTGAAGTCGGCCATGGCTTCTACAAATGCATTGTGTTCTTTTGTGTGTGCAGAGAGGCCTGGAAATTCAATGTTTTTCAAGTAGCCTTCTTCGGCTTTGAAATGAACTGCGACGTAGTCAAACATCGCGGATAGCACTCTGAGGAATGCATCTGAAGGCTGCACCCCACTGGCCGCATGGCAGTCGGCCAGTTGATTCAACGGAATCTCCGCATTCTCCATACGGTTGAGATCGATCACTGTTGTTATCATGTTGGAAAGCCGCTCCACGCCGTGGACAGCATCGCTCAAGATGGCGAGATCTGTCTCATCCAGCG
>Ga0073936_10012605_pt1 | contig 10049 bp, 8 predicted proteins | sample AliMusrvi5mmetaG_FD_87041 | JGI IMG/M metagenome (GOLD analysis project Ga0073936, IMG submission 87041) | Freshwater lake bacterial and archeal communities from Alinen Mustajarvi, Finland, to study Microbial Dark Matter (Phase II) - Alinen... | ecosystem: Environmental > Aquatic > Freshwater >... | reverse complement strand
CAAGATCAAGATGATTGAACCTATAAAAAGAAGTACAAGAGAAGAACGCGAAAAATGGATTAAAGAGGCTAAATACAATCTCTTTAATTTAAGTAGCGACAAAGTGTTCATTGACTTGCTTACCGATTCGGGTACAGGTGCAATGAGCGATCGTCAATGGAGCGAAATGATGCTTGGCGACGAAAGTTATGCAGGCGCTTCTTCTTATTTTAAGATGAAGAATGCTATCAAAAACATTTTAGGTTTCGATTACTTCCTGCCTACACATCAGGGGCGTGCCGCAGAGAATGTTTTGTTTTCAGTATTAGTTAAAGAAGGTGATATTGTTCCTGGCAATTCACACTTTGATACCACAAAAGGACATATCGAATTTCGTAAAGCTAAAGCTTACGACTGTACAATTGCTGAAGCTTTTGATACAGCTTTAGAGCATCCTTTTAAAGGGAATGTAGATATTGAAAAGCTCGAAACAGTAATAAAGAACAATACCGATAAGATTACTTTTATCGTAATGACAGTTACCTGTAATTCATCAGGAGGTCAGCCTGTATCTATTCAGAATTTGAAAGATGTAAGAGCTGTTGCTGATAAGTATGGCAAGATGGTTGTATTTGATGCAGCTCGTTTTGCTGAGAATGCTTACTTCATAAAGATGCGCGAAAAAGGTTACCAAAATAAAACGATTAAAGAAATCACTAAAGAAATGTTTTCTTACGCTGATGTTATGACGATGAGTGCTAAGAAAGATGCTATCGTTAACATGGGCGGTTTTATTGGTATGCGTACCGAAGAGCTCTTTAAGAAAGCAAGTGTATTTAATATCATGTTCGAAGGCTATGTAACTTATGGTGGCATGTCGGGTAGAGATATGAATGCTTTGGCACAAGGCCTAGACGAAAACACAGAGTTCGAAACCTTAGAAACACGTATAAAACAAGTAGAGTATTTAGGTGCAAGACTTGATGCATTTGGTGTTCCTTTTCAACGTCCGGTGGGTGGTCATGCTATATTTGTTGATACGAAGAAAGTATTAACACATGTACCAAAAGAAGAATATATAGCTCAGACTTTAGGTGTGGAATTATATATTGAAGCAGGTATCCGTGCTGTAGAAATTGGAACAATACTTGCCGATAGAGATCCTGAAACCAGAATAAATCGTTATCCTGCTTTAGAGTTTTTGCGTTTAGCAATTCCTCGTCGTGTTTACACTAATAACCACATGGATGTAGTGGCTGTAGCTTTAAAGAATGTTTTCGATCGTAGAGAAAGCATCACTAAAGGTTATAAAATAACTTACGAAGCTCCAATCATGCGTCACTTTACTGTTGAATTAGAAAAAGCTTAATCAAAATACAAACAAAAACTGAAAGACGATGTTTTTATTAGACATCGTCTTTTTTACATTATGGCAAAGTTACAGAAATACGAACGTATATATATCCAGTTAAAAGAACTGCTAAAGAAAAGCAATGATATTGATGCAAGGATGTGCAGTGTTGTTGCAGTGCTTCATCATAAGATTGACTATAATTTCTGGACGGGCTTTTATTGTTTAAATGATGGCAAGCTAATTGTAAAAACATATCAGGGACCTGTTGCTTGTATGGAATTAAAGAAAGATGATGGAGTTTGCTGGGCTGCTATCAATACAAAAGAAACTATTATTGTTGCTGATGTAGAACAATTCCCCGGACATATTGCTTGTGATTCCCGCTCTAAGTCGGAGATTGCTGTGCCTCTTAAAAACAATATCGGAGAAATTGTAGGTGTTCTTGATATTGACAGTAAAGAGTTGAATTCTTTTGATAAGGTAGATGCTGATTGCTTACTAAAGATAGTAGCTCTTATTTATAACATTGATTAATTATCCTACATTTTACACAAAATTATGATCAACATAAAGAGAAGTTTTCTTACAATACTATTATTCTTATCCTTTATATATATAAGCTTTGCGCAGATACCTGCCGGCTATTATGACAGTACACAAGGTTTATACACAGCTCAGTTAAAGACAGCTTTGAAAACAATTATTACTAACGGGCATACTCAAAATGATTATGCCAGCCTCTGGTCTTTGTTCGTAAAAACGGATACTAAGCCCAATGCAATTGCTAATTATGTATGGGATCCCTATTCGGATGGCAATCCTACGTATCATTATATTCACAATCAAAATCAGTGTGGTAATTATAGTCAGGAAGGTGATTGTTATAATAGGGAGCATTCGTTTCCGGCAAGTTATTTCGGTGATGCTTATCCCATGTATGGGGATTTAAATCATTTGTATCCTACTGATGGATATGTTAATAACCGTCGTTCAAACTTTCCTTTCGGCAAAGTTACCAGTCCCAGCTGGACTTCATCTAATGGTAGTAAGCTAGGACCTTGTACTTATCCCGGTTATACTGGAACAGTGTTTGAACCTACTGATTCATTTAAAGGAGATTTTGCACGTACTTATTTTTATATGGTTACCCGATATGAGGATCTTATTGTAAGTTGGTTTACTTCTGCGGCATCGGGCAACGAAGTGGTGCATGTGCTTGATGGAACTACTTATCCGGCTTTGCAAGCTTGGCAAGTAAATCTGTTTTTGCAATGGAATGCTTTGGATCCGGTTAGCCAAAAGGAGATTAATCGCAACGATTCGGTTTATGCTATTCAACATAATAGAAATCCTTTTATTGATCATCCTGAATTTGCTCCTATGATTTGGAGTCCTGATGCTTTCGCGTATTCACAGCTATCAGCAACAAACAATATTCTGGTGTATCCTAATCCCGCCAAGGAAATATTTAATGTAAGCTTTGGCAATACAATGCCCAACAATCCTATTTTTCTTTTAGCAGATATTACCGGTAAAAAGATAGACATTAGCTTTAATAAACAAGCTTATAATTACGAGTTCGATAGTAGTACGCTTCCCAAAGGAGTTTATATATTAACAGTATTTATGGATGCTAGTTCATCCACATCATTTAATTTCAAAATCATTAAATAAGTTATGGCTAAGATTAGATTAACCAAAGAGTTTAGGTTCGAGAGCGCTCATGTTTTATTAGGATATGATGGCCCTTGCCGCAACATTCACGGTCATTCTTATAAGATGGCTGTAACTGTAATCGGCGAACCTATTAAAGATAATACTTCACCCAAAAATGGTATGGTTATGGACTTTGGTTTGTTAAAGACTATTGTGAACGAAACTATCGTTAACCCATTTGATCATGCACTAATTATTAATGATGAAACACCGGGTATTAATGATGGTGTATGGCATAAAGTCTCCGAGAAACTTATCATTGTGCCTTATCAACCAAGTTGCGAAAACCTGTTGCTTGATTTTGCCCAAAAGATTATGGAGAAACTTCCTTCTCCAACTAAACTTCATCATATCCGCCTTGACGAAACTCCTAATTCGTATGCCGAATGGTATGCTGAAGACAATTAACAATTAATTGTATCTATCGATATTTAATCCTATAGGAATTGTTTTATAACATTAAAGCCGTATAAAAATTAATTGATTAGGATTTAATATTCAAAAAGGGATGCTTCTCAATTATCAGTACTTCATATATTTATTTCATCATTTAAACCCAAAGTATATGATAGAGATTTTATTATATTGTAAATTGATGCCTTTGTAAAAAGGAACGATATCCCTGCATCAAGTCGTCATTCCAATAAATCAAGGAATCATACAGGCAAAGAGAGGATTCATGCCCTGAGATCAGGGTGTCATTTCTGTACATCAAGGAATAATCCCTTGACATCAAGGAAGCACTACGTGACAATAGGGATTCATTCCCTGACATCAGGGAGTCGCCTCACGAGATCAAGGATTCGCTCCGTGACTTCAAGGAGTCGCCTCACGAGATCAAGGAATCATTCCCCGACTTCAAGGAATCGTTCCGTGACTTCAAGGGATCATCCCGTGATTTCAGCGGATCATTCCGTGATTTCAAGAGGACATTCCGTGATTTCAAGGGGTCATTCCTTGATTTCAAGGGGTCATTCCTTGACGTCAGGGAATCATCCCGTGATCTCACGGAATCATTTCCTTAGATCCGGGGTTGAATTATGTCTATAAGATATTGGCTATTAAGCATGTCAGAATGATTGCCAAATAAGTAAAAATCAGGGAATAATCGGTAAAAAGTATCTAATACAATGCAACGATGGGGGTTAAGAAGGATTTAACCGATAAATGCATTAATGTAGTTAATTTAATTGATTATCACGTGGATCTATTATATATAATGTCCAAAATTATACAAAAAGGTATAACTAATAAATAGAGAAAGTTGTTTGAAGAAAGAAACTAATGTCTAATCTGATATCTTACAAAGGTATTAACTCTTATCTTTATTCTGATACATTGCGCTAAGGTTAAACTTTTCGGGATATTTGGCATTCTTTCCTCTATAAAAGTCTTCAATAATCTTAAAATCGTCAGCAAAGTTACCACTAGGATGGATTACTGCTCCAATGCCACCTTCTTTTTTAGCATAATCAACAAAAGCCAAAACAATAGGAACATTTGCACGCTGCGCTATGTAATAAAATCCTTTCTTCCAATGTGCATTATACTTCCTTGTGCCCTCGGGAGTGATTACAATGATAAGTTGCTCAGTCTTGTGAAACAATCCAGAAACATATTCAACAGTATTATTTTTAGTATTACGATTTACGGGGATACCTCCAAGAGCCTTAAGTAATCCCCCGAAAGGGAAAGCAAACAATTCTTTTTTGATAAGGAACTTTACTTTGATGCCAAATCTGTAAAATGCCATACGACCCAGAATAAAGTCCCACATACTTGTGTGAGGACCTGCTACCAAAATACATTTTTTGACATCTGACGGGAAGGTGCCTACTACATTCCAACCCATTAACTTTAATATAATCCTACAAATAAAATCCATCATTATCATTAATTAATTATGCAAAATTAAGCATTCCTTTTCAATCAAAGTACTATTTATTTAAAAATAAAAAAGGAATCTTATCTTAAATAAACTTGATATCTTACATAAAGTCTTGTTACGGCTGCACACTCAATGCTTTTTCCCAATTCCAGGCACTAAGCATCATGTCTTCGAGCGAATGAATACACTTCCAGTTTAGCTCTTTTGTTGCCAATGAATTATCAGCATATACAGCTTCCACATCTCCCGCTCTGCGAGGAACTAATTCATATTTAATTTTGATGCCTGTAGCTGTTTCAAAAGCTTTAATCATATCTAAAACAGAATAACCAATACCGGTGCCCAGATTAAACACTTCGTATTTAGCATCTGTTTTATTGTTAAGAAGTCTTTCGATAGCCGAAATGTGAGCTATGGCAACGTCAACCACATGTATATAATCTCTTACGCATGTTCCATCAGGAGTATTATAATCACTGCCAAACACTCTTAAAACAGAACGTTTGCCGGATGCAGTTTCTGTTATATAAGGTATCAAATGATGAGGTGGACCGTCCTGAAACTCTCCAATTAAAGCAGTTTCATGAGCTCCAATAGGATTAAAATATCTTAAAGAAATAGTTTTAATATCACTAACAGCAGTAGTATCTTTTAAAATGTCTTCGCATATCTTTTTAGTATTCCCGTAAGGAGACATGGCGGGCTTAACAGGCGCATACTCATCAACAGGAAGTACATCAGGCTCACCATAAACAGTACATGACGAAGAGAAAACAATATTCTTAATGTTGAATTCCTGCATGCACTTCAACAAATTGACCATCGAAAACAAATTGTTTTGATAATACATCAAAGGTTTGTCAACAGATTCGTTTACCAATAAAATAGCAGCAAAATGAATCACAGCATCAATTTCAGGATACTTCTTAAAGAAATTAGATAGCTCATCATAGTTACACATCTCTACCTTCTCGAAATCCGGACGCTTACCCGTAATCTTTTCGATACGATCAAGCACTTCGATATCCGAATTAACAAGATTATCAATAATGATAGGATTGTAACCACGATTCATAAGCTCAATCACCGTGTGAGAACCTATGTAACCAATGCCGCCTGTGACCAAAATGTTCTTCATATTGTTTTTATTTATTATGGTATAAAAAAGGAGATGCTGATTAACTCAAAAACATCTCCTTATCTTATGATTATTCTTTATTTTAATTTATTTGTGAAGAAAAGGATGATAGTCGCCCACCAAACCAATTGCTTCCTGATGACGAATATCATGTACTATCTGTATGCTTTTGCGAGCTTCTTTTACACGGAAACCTTCGCCACCTAAAATATGATTGTAAGAAAGTGTATGCAACTCCGTAAAACCTTCGCTGAATTCAATTTCTTCACCATCAACGGTGATTGAACGGTAAGTGCGTTGCTTAGCTTTAAACTCATCGGGCACATCATTAAAATCAATGCTTAAAAACCAACGAACACGTGCTTGTTCTAATTGTAGAAAGCCAGCTGCTTTACTATCTTCACACTTATGAACGATGTTCTCTTTAACATCTCCAAAAATCCATGTCAACATATCATAAAAGTGAACACCAATGTTTGTGGCAATCCCCCCTGATTTCTCTGGATCGCCCTTCCATGAATGATGATACCAACCACCTCTACTGGTAATATAAGTAAGATCTACATCATAGATTTTATCCTTTGGCCCGTTCTTAATCTTATCTCTTAACGCGATAATTGCAGTATGCAATCTCAACTGAAGTATGTTAAATATCTTCTTTCCGGTTTCTTCTTCCAGCTTTTCCAGGAACTCAATGTTCCATGGATTCAGAACTAAAGGTTTCTCACAAATTGCATGTGCATCATTGCGCAAAGCAAGTCGAATATGTGAATCGTGAAGATAATTAGGCGAACAAATACTTACGTAATCTATCTTATGACCTTCACCTTTTCTTCTTAGTTTATCCATATGTCTGTCGAAACGTTCTGTTTCCAGAAAGAAATCTGCATTTGGAAAATAACTATCGATGATCCCAACACTATCAAACTTATCTAATGCAGCAACCAGATTGTTGCCTGTATCTTTAATGGCTTTCATGTGGCGGACGGCAATATAACCGGCTGCTCCAATCAAACCAAAATTCAAATTATCATTCATATAATAATACTATTTTTAAACTATTTTAGTAACACAACCATTCTCAAGTTTATATTTCTCTTTACTTTCAGGACAAGTAGCAAAACCTTCTTTATTAAATTCCAATCTATGTCCATATTCGCTCATCCATCCCAACTGACGGGCAGGATTGCCAACCAAAAGAGCATAAGCAGGAACATTTTTGGTAACCACAGCGCCGGCACCTATAAAAGCAAACTCTCCTATATCGTGTCCGCAAACTATTGTTGAATTAGCTCCAATTGTTGCACCTTTCTTTACAGTTGTCTTTGCATATTCGCTTTTGCGATTAACTGCCGAACGAGGATTGGTTACATTTGTAAACACCATAGAAGGCCCCAGGAAGACATCATCCTCGCAAATAACACCTGTATAAATGGAAACATTGTTTTGAACCTTTACATTATTGCCTAAGATACATCCCGGAGAAACAACAACATTTTGTCCAAGATTACAATTCTCACCTAAAGTACAATTAGACATTACATGTGTAAAATGCCATATCTTTGTTCCTTTTCCGATTGTGCAACCTTCGTCGATGATTGCTGTTTCGTGAGCAAAATATTCTTTTTCCATTATAAATTTAGTTATTTAGTTATTGTTTACAAACTCCAACACGCTATCTGTAATGTACTTTAATTGTTCATCATCCAATTCAGTATGCATAGGTAATGAAACTACACTATTGCAAAGAGCTTCCGTTACCGGGAAATCTCCTTCTTTGTATCTTGGATCAATGTAAGCTTTCTGCATGTGCATTGGTACCGGATAATATATCATTGCAGGGATTTCTTTTTGGGTAAGATGAGCTATCAAAGCAGCACGATCAATATTCTTTGTTACTAATGTATATTGATGAAATACATGTGTTGAGAAATCTGAAGTAACAGGAGTTACGAGTTTATCAGTGTTTGCGAAAGCATTATTATAATAAGATGCAGCATGATTGCGAGCTTCAGCATACTTATCCAAACGTTTAAGTTTAACACCCAGAACTGCTGCCTGAATACTGTCAAGTCTTGAATTTACTCCGATATAATCATGATAATAACGAACAACCATCCCATGGTTAACAACAACTCTTATCTGTTTGGCAAGTTCATCATTATTTGTAAATATTGCTCCACCATCACCATAACATCCTAAATTCTTTGAAGGGAAGAAAGAAGTACATCCTATTTCACCGATAGTGCCGGCTTTCTTTTTGCTGCCATCTTTAAAGATATAATCAGCGCCTATAGCCTGACAAGCATCTTCGATAATATGTAAATTATGTTTCTTTGCAATATCCATCAACGCTTCCATATCTGCACACTGTCCAAATAAATGTACAGGCACAATAGCTTTTGTTTTATTTGTAATTGCTTTTTCAACTGCAATAGGGTCAATATTAAAAGTATCAGGTAAAACATCAACCAATACAGGAGTTAAACCTAATAGAGCAATAACTTCGGCGGTAGCAATAAAAGTAAAAGAAGTTGTGATAACTTCATCACCGGGTTGTAGCCCCAAAGCCATCATCGAAACCTGCAATGCATCAGTTCCATTTGCACAAGGAATAACATGCTTTACGCCAAGATATGTTTCTAAATCTTTTTGAAAGTTGTTAACATAAGGGCCATTTATAAAAGCACATGTATCTATTACTTCTTGAATTCCTTTGTCAATCTCCGGTTTTATCTTTTCATATTGACTTTTTAAGTCAACCATCTGTATCTTTTTCATTGTAAGTGAATGTTATTAATTATTTAATGAGTTTCATATAAATCGATGCAAAATTACATAATATTATTTACCTGTACACAACATGAGTAAAAGAATCATTAAACTTTCCTTATAGGTTTCCCATCCCGTAAGGTAAAATAGCCCTTTTGATCTAGACCTGAAAGGAAATCAATATCTGTCAGGAGTATTAGTCTCCACTATTAATTGAGTCGTCAAACGATTCTTTTGTTCTACATAAATCCTTCTGTTGCCTACAATTTTATCAATAGTTTGCTGATCATAATGACGAATAGTTATTAATTCGAGTTCTTGATTATACTTAACTTGATAATCTTTTTTAAGGCTTTCAATTAATCTATCAAGTCTCTTTTTATTTTCATCAATACAAATAGAAAAACTAATTGCAGAATTCTGCATAAGGTTAATTTTAATACCTGTATCGGCAATAATCCTAAAGATATCTGATAAATTATCTTCGGCAATAAAAGAAAAGTCGCGGGGAGAAATCGAAACCAAAGTTTGATTCTTTTTAAAGATAAACGAAGGCATCAAACCATCAGCATGATCAATATCCGATATAATTGTCCCCGACTCGTCAGGGTTGATAAATGATTTTACCCTTAGCGGGATATTCTTGTTCTGTAAAGGTTTTATTGTTTTAGGATGAATAATACTTGCTCCATAATATGCCAATTCTATTGCTTCGCGATACGAAATGCTATCTAATTTGTGTGTGTCTTCAAAGTATTTAGGGTCGGCATTTAAAACTCCCGGAACATCTTTCCAAATAATTACCTCTTCGGCATTTAAACAATATGCAAATATAGAGGCGGTATAATCACTGCCTTCCCTACCTAGTGTAGTTGAAATTCCGTTTAGTGTGCCACCAATAAAACCTTGGGTAATAATTATTCTATTTTCATTATTTTTATATTTTGAGGCAATAGAAAAATCAATTTCATCGCTTGTCAATTCCCAGTTAACTTTAGCTTCCTTAAAGGTGTTATCTGTTATAATTACTTTACGAGCATCAAACCAAATATTCCAAACACCTGTTGTTTTAAGGTAATGATGAATAATTTTAGTTGATAATAACTCCCCATAAACAACTATCTGATCGTATTCATAATCATAATTAGTTGTTGGTTTAAGGTTAAGTTTTTTATCTAAACTTTTAAAGAGTGTATTTATAT
>Ga0073936_10012602_pt1 | contig 10051 bp, 5 predicted proteins | sample AliMusrvi5mmetaG_FD_87041 | JGI IMG/M metagenome (GOLD analysis project Ga0073936, IMG submission 87041) | Freshwater lake bacterial and archeal communities from Alinen Mustajarvi, Finland, to study Microbial Dark Matter (Phase II) - Alinen... | ecosystem: Environmental > Aquatic > Freshwater >... | reverse complement strand
GGTATTTACAAATGTTCCCATTGAAATGGAAAAATTTATTGAAAGAATTATGCAATGCTATATTGTACCACAAAACAGAGTACTTATAACCTATCATTCCCATAACGATAATAAAAAGCAAATAAAAAATGAAAGTGAAGTAGCAAGAGCCTTCATTATTATTCAACATGGGTTTGCTGTTTGTATTGATAATGATAAAATACTTATCATGTATAGCAATTGGAAATTAAAGGATGAAGTATTGAAAATTGCTGAAATGGCACAAGAATTCAAAAAAAATGAAAAACCTAAAAAGAAATTCTTTATGATAACCAGAGCCGATTCCGGAATTGGATATGCACTCATAACTTTTGATGTTAAGGAACATTTAACCAATATTGAAGATAATTACAACAATGATTTTCCTGTTATTCATAACATCATCTTAGATTCGCTTAACGTAAATAAAAAGAACGGTCTAATTTTGCTTCACGGCAATTATGGTTCTGGCAAAACATATTATATTCGTCATTTGATAAGTACAGTGGAGAAAAGGTTTATCTATTTGCCATTACAATTGATTGGTTTTTTAACAAGTCCTGATTTTCTGCCCTTCATTGCAAAATTTGAAAATTCGGTTTTAATACTTGAAGACTGTGAAGATATTTTAATGCATCGCGAAGATGGCAATTCAAAATCTGAAGCTTTATCGAATTTGCTGAACATCGGAGACGGACTGCTTTCCGATGCCCTTTCCCTAAATATTATATGCTCATTTAATGCCAACCTTAAAAAGATAGATGATGCATTGCTGCGCAAGGGCAGGCTTATTGCCCGCTATGAATTTAAGGAACTTGAAATACCGAAAGCACAAGCCCTGGCTGATAAACTTGAGAAAAACATTTTTGTGGAAAAGCCAATGACTTTAACTGATATTTATAATACCGATAACATGAAGTTTGAAAACAAAAAGACTAATAGGATTGGGTTTGCTTATGTTTAGTAAATTTCAAATCTTTGATTTTAAATTTTATTTACTTTTGCGAAAAAATAATTCTTGAACAAGATTTAAAAATTAAAAAATGGAATACTCAAAAGAATTTAAGGATCTGGTTACATCTTCTGTAAAAAAGAATGTTTATATAGGAATTGGTAACCCAAGCGCATCTATATTATTCGTAGGTAAAGAAGCTAGTAGCAAAGGAAAAAATGGTTATACTGAAGAATGGAAAAGGCATATTGAAAATTCTACTTGCCAAATTCTTGCTTATCCAATATCAGATAAACCCGAATTAAAAAATCCTGGAAATACATGGCGTAAATACCAAAAATTACATGATTATATTTTTAAAGAAAAAGAGGAAAATAAAGATACAAAAAATCGAATTGATTTTCTTGAAAATGTCTTTACAACTGAAATGAGTGAAAAATCTAATCCAAATACAACAGAAGCTCAAAAGAAACCAGATTTTAAAGAAAATTTGAAAAACAGAAGAGAAACTTTTTTTCGATCAGATTTTATAAAGCAATTTCCAGTTGTTGTGTTAGCATGCGGAAATTATATTCGCTATTATGATAATGCCAATCAAATTGAAGATACTTTTGGAGTTGTTTTTCAAGAGGAAAAAGGCAATGTAAAAAATCAAAAATTTTGGACACATTTCAATTCTGATAAACCCAAATTAGTTATTCACACAAGACAATTGAGTGGCTATGTATCTAATAAATTATTAGAAGGAATGGCTTCGGAAATAAAACAATTTCTTGAAGAAAATAATTTATATTAAAGCAAAACAAAGAAAATAAAATATGAAAACAAGTAAAATTTTATTTAAGATTACAAAGGATAAACAACTTAATGATTCCATAATAAAAATAGGAACTATAATTTACATATATTTTGTGTCAATTTTTGTCAGGAGTTTTATATTCTTAAAACTTTGGCAATGGATAATAATTCCGGTATTTCATTTTCAAGCAATTAATTATATCCAATCATTAGGATTAATGTTGATACTTAAATTCTTGTTTTTTAAAATTAAATTACAAAAAAAAATAACGAATGATCTAAATATGGAGGAAACCATGAATGAATTTCTAGAACATTTATTCTCACCTTGGTTAATTTTAGGTGCCTGTTGGATAATATCTTTATTTATTTAATGTCTATTTGCTAATTTAAAAATTTTTAATTTTTAAATTGAAAAATATTTTTCAATGACTTCTTTTTCCAATGTCGTTTTATTCTCATTTTAATAATAAAATATTCTAATGCCCAAAGAAAAATATCTTCTCCGCTACAACCTTATCATAAACCGGCTGGACAAAGGCAAACAGGCAACATTCGAAGAAATAAAAGAGCATATTGAAAATCATGCCGACCTCGGTGATTTGAGCAGTAATTATTCAAAAAGAACATTCAACAGGGATGTTGTGGAAATTGCAAATCTGTTTGGCACTGTCATAGAATATGATTTCAGTAAAAAGACATATTCCATAATTGAACAAGTACAGGACAGCAGAAGAACACGCCTTCTGGAAGCTTTCAACATGTACAATTTTTTACACACTTCCGATAATCTTGCAAAGCAGGTGATCTTCGAAAAACGCAAACCTTTAGGCACGGAGCATTTTCATGGGCTACTTCATGCCATACAAAATCATTTGATCATAAAATTCATCCACACCAAATACTGGGAGGATAATGTTACAGTGCGCACTGTTGAACCTTATGCGTTGAAAGAATCAGGTTACAGATGGTATTTGCTGGCAAAAGATTTGAATGATGGACGGATTAAATCATTTGGTCTGGATAGAATTTCTGATTTGGAGATGACAAAAACCAAATTCACTTTCCCTGTTGACTATGATCCTGACGAAGTGTACAGGAATTATTTTGGAGTTATCAACAATGGAGAAGGCGATCCGGAAGAGGTGATACTATCATTTGATACTTTCAAAGGGAAGTATATTCTTTCTTTCCCACTGCATGAATCGCAGGAAACTTTAGTGAACAATGAAGATGAAATTAAAATAAAACTCACTCTCTACATCACTGAAGATTTTATCAAAGAAATTATTTCTTACGGTGATTCTATTAAGATCATTGCACCGGAAAGCCTGAAAACAGAGGTACGTGGAATGTGGTCCAGGGCATTGAAGAAGAATAAATAATGAAGTCATTGGTCAATAGTCATTCGTCAATTCCCTCGTATTTAAACCGACCTAATGACCAATGACCAATGACCATTTTTTAACAAAATAATTCCTTTCAAAACCGTAACATTTTTTACGTTTTTACGTTTTATATTATAGTGAGGTCCAGGAAAGAAGATGTGATTTATAACCTTCCTGATCGTGATAGGAATAAAAGGAAGAGATCAGCAAACAATTTTTCCATACTTCACTGAAAAAATAAATTGTAATAACAATTAAAGAATGAAGCATTTAAAAAGTAAAAATTCACCAATTTAAATAATAACGTTATGAAAACAATAGTAAAAAAATCAGCAGGAATCATCCCCGGTATGATATTTTTTCTTGCCATGGTTCCAACAGTGATCGTTCACAAAATAGTCGTTGTGGCAAAGCTGCCACGCAGTGTTGATAATTTGATCATAAAGGTTTATGCTATCCTTAAGGCTATGACCGATAATGCATGGTTTCCGGACGCCTCATCATTACTTGCTGAACTGAAAATGAAAAACGACAAACTTCTGGCAGCACAAAACCTTGCAAAAACCAGAGAACTTGGCAAAGTCAAATTTCGTGATACTGCGAAATATGACGTTCTGAATGTAGTCTCCGAACTTATTGCACATGTTCAAAGTATCTGTATCCATAATCCTGATTTAGCGGTTAGTATTGCCGAAAGTGCATTATTTCATGCAAGAGGACGCGGAGGAATGCCAAAACAAAAATTCAGTGTAAAAAACATAGCCTCCGGTAGAGTTCAATTGAGAGGCTCAGTCACTTATCCCTGTTACGCACATTATTGGATAATGTCGAACAATCCTTTAAATAAAGCAAGTTGGTATATCACGATTATTCCCTCGACAACGAAAGCAAAAACGATTGTAACCGGACTGGTTCCGGGTGAGAGGGTTTATTTCCGTCATCGCTTTTTATCCAATCACGGACTTTCTGATTGGGAGCAAATGATAAGCATAATCGTCACGTGATGATCTTCTGAATAAAAAAGATTGCCGGGAGGGCTTTATCCAAAAACAACTCCATTCTGAAGTGCAACATTCCGGATTGTCGGGATGCGTCATTTCTGATTTTATTTTCCAATAGAGCTTATTCGATGATGTTATTGGATACAGTCATTATCGTTTTCAAAATTTAATAAAACCGTATCTGTTGAAAAACACTCAATCCCTCTTTAACTTTGTACACTGTTCCTGCAAAGTGAATCACTTACTCAAAACATTGTGTCATTCCACAAAATGCATGTGCTGATCGTCAACTGAAATGACAAAATTCCAAACTATTTGTTGTAAGTATGCAATAAAAAACCAAAATTGATCAAGATCTTATTTGCATTATCGAAATGAAATGCCATAATGATCGCTATCTTTTTGTCATTATGCAAGTAAAATCATAAAATGATAACAATCTCTTTGTCTTTTTATAAGCGAAATGTGAGAATGATAGTAATCTTCCTGGTAATTTGCTTGCGAAATGTAAAAATGATAGCAATCTTTTTATCATTTTGTAAATGAAATGTCAAAATGATTGTAATCTTTTTGTCTTTTTGTTAGCAAAATATCGTAATGATAGTAATCTTTTTGTCTTTTAGAAAGCGAAATGTATGAGTGATAGATATCTTTTTCTGATTATGCTTGCGAAAAAACACAATATTCAGAGTTTTAAGAAAAACAAAAAAGGCTGCCCACAAACCCAGGCAGCCCTTTTATTCACCATGAATGATAGCATCCCTTTTTATTAAAATTGATATGACAGCGGCATAAAAAGCCGTTCATATCAACATAGCATAAAGCAAAATATATAATTTTCAAAAACATTATTGCACCGAAGTACGAACAAAAATACATACTTCGGTGAAATAATATCAGTCACGATGAAATAGCACGGTTTTGCAGAGACAATGAAAGCCTATAATTTAAAACATGGATTAATCCTAACCTACGATAATGAAGAAAACATTAAAAAAAAAGCAGTAAAATAAAGGTCTTGTCTGTATGGAAATGGTTAATGAGTAAAAATTCTGACAGTTGAATTACAAACTCCATTATTAAAAAAGTGGCGGAGCGCAGATCAACTACGACGGAAGACATTTGGAATTAATGTCTTCAATAATTAAAATAATATTTAATAAAAAACTAATAGATGAAATTTAAATAACCTCAAGGTTATTTGCAACAATTATATCAATTTAGTATTGAAAATAAATTTCACCTCAGCATAGTGTTCATTGTGATCGTCAACCAGGTGAATTAATTTGTCAGGCTGCTCTATGCCGTCAACTGTTACCTGCATCTCTTTATCTGCAATTAGCAATTTATCATTTGTTGCAAATTGAAAAACAGTAATCTGGTAGTTTGTTTCCCTGTAACGGTAATACAGTTTAAAAGATTCCCAATTTCCGGGAATACATGGATTGACAGATAACTTGTCTATATCTAAATGGAGCCCCATTAAAGATTCTATAATAAGCCTGTACATCCATGCAGCAGAGCCGGTGTACCAGGTCCATCCACCGCGTCCTGCGTGTGGAATTACAGAATATACATCAGCGGCTACCACATAAGGCTCTACTTTATAAATATTAATCGCTTCGGGTGAATTACCATGATTAATTGGGTTTATCATATTCATCAATTCCCAGACACGCTCTCGATCTCCGATTTTGGCAAATGCCATAATCGCCCAAATAGCAGAATGAGTGTATTGCCCTCCATTCTCTCTAACTCCTGGTGAATATCCTTTTATATAGCCTGGATTTAAGTCGGATTTATCAAATGGCGGATTTAATAATTGAATCAGTTTATCATCGGGACGGACCAGGTTTTTATAAAGTGAAGCCATTGCTTTACCATTTAAATTATCATCGCCGGCTCCTGATAAAACAGCCCAACTTTGTGCAATGGAATCAATCTGACATTCCGGATTGCTTTTGGAACCAAGAGGAGTGCCATCATCGAAGAATGCACGCAGATACCATTCTCCATCCCATGCATGTTTCTGAAGATTCGCGTGAAGCTGCCCGGCTTCTTTCTTGCAAAGATCGGTAAAAGCAATATCCCCGGAAATAGTTGAGATTTTAGAGAATTGATCAAGTACTGTGAACAAGAAGAATCCAAGCCATATACTTTCACCTTTGCCTTCAATACCGACAAGGTTCATCCCATCATTCCAATCGCCGGAACCCATCAAAGGCAATCCATGTTCACCAAACGACAAGCCCTTTTGAATAGCCCGGACACAGTGGTCGTATAAAGTGGCAAACTTACCCGAACGGACCGGAATATCGAAATAAGAATCTTCATTTGTATTTAATTGCCTTCCTTCAAGGTAGTGAATATTCTGATCAAGTATGCCCGTGTCGCCTGTTGTTAGAACATATCGGCAAGTTGCCAATGGGAGCCAGAGATAATCATCAGAGCAGCGGGTACGGACGCCCCTTCCTGTCAGGGGATGCCACCAATGTTGAACGTCGCCTTCTAAAAACTGCCGGGAAGCGCAAACAATCAAGTGATCCCTAACGATAGCGGGTTCAGCATAAATGAACGCCATAGAATCCTGCAACTGGTCGCGGAAGCCAAATGCCCCGGAAGACTGGTAAAAGCCTGTGCGTGCCCAGAAACGACTTGAGAGAGTCTGATAAAAAAGCCAACCATTTGCAAGGATATTAAGAGATGCATCGGGAGTTTCAATTTGAACGGTTCCAAGCGTATGTTTCCAATATTCCCAAACTTTTTCCAAAGCATTTTTTGCCGCTGCTGCACCTTTAAAACGTTTGGCAATTTCGCTTGCTTTTTCTGCATTTTCTTCAGCTCCGAGCCTGAAAATAATTTCCCTTTCCTGCCCGGCTCCAAGTTCAATTTTAACCTGAAGTGCAGCACATGAGTCCATCGCAGCTCCATATTTGCCGGACAATTGAGATTTTTGCATAGCTTCAGGATGCTGTGTAGTGTTATTACGTCCAATGAATTCAGCTCTATCGCAGGTTATTGTTCTGTATGTTTCATCAACGTCAAAGAAAGCGGTATATTTATTAAAATCTGTTCTGTAAGGATTTTTTGCGAATATAGCCCCACTGCCCGGATCAATCTCAGTCACTAAATGCATGTTTGTTTTAGATTTCAATTCACCCAGCACCCATTCTGCATAACCTGTAACAGATATACGACGGTGATATGCGGATTCGTTCCTGATTTTTATCACTGTGAACTTAACAGGAGCATCACTTGCTACATAAATCCATACTTCTGTTCTTATGCCATCTTCAGTATGCTCAAATACACTATAGCCAAATCCATGACGGCTGATATAATATTCTGCACTACCAGCAGGCAATGGTGTGGGAGACCAGTAATGACCTGTTTCTTCGTCACGTATATAATACGTCTCGCCTTTTGAATCAGTAACCGGATCATTGCTCCAGGGTGTAAGTCTCATTTCATGAGCGTTTTCAAACCATGTGTAAACAGGGCCACTTTCAGAAACAACAGATCCAAAATGTGAATTTGACAATATATTTACCCATGGAGTAGGTGTCATTTTTCCCTTTTGAGAATAAATTATATATTCTTTTCCGTCATGAGTAAATCCGCCAAACCCATTAAAGAACAATAAATCCTGGTTTGGTATCGATTTAACTTTGTTCAATTCTTTCTGATAAATACGTGAAGTTTTTAAAAGAGGTACGATAGTTTTTATTTTACTTTTTCGTTTGATCTGTTCTGCGAGACTACCGAGTTTATCACTAATAATAATACGTGCAACAGAATGGAAAAGAATACGGTCTTCACTTGATATCTGTTCACCGGTTCTTATAAATATACCTCCTTTTTTGTCTAACATGTTTGCTTCGATACTGCCAGCAATGATACTTATTATTTGTTCGTGCAATAGCTGGCGATATCCCGAATGGTCTTCATTAAGAATAAGCAGATCGGCAGATAAGCCTTTTAAACGCCAATACGCATGTGCCTGAATAAGTTGTTTTACAAGGATTATGTTTGCTGTGTTTTCAATAAGTAAAAGCACAATCGGTAAATCGCCGGATATAGAATAGCTCCATAATCCCGGTTGCCCTCGCTGATTTTTAATGATGATTGCCGGGTCTGCTCTTAATGTAGAGTTATTATAAACGATCGAGCTTGCCAGCCGGGTATATAATTGTGCATCCGCTTCAGAAGCATTTATATTCCTCAGGGCAACCTGGCTATGCGTCCATGCCAATTCAATCACGCGGTCTGCCAGTCGCAGGTCTTTATATTTTTCTATCATCTGAAGACTGTTGTCCCGTGTTTCACCTATACCTGTAATAATATCTACAATTGCAGTTTCCTCGGGCTCAATGGTAATATGGCATTGAATTGCAACTATGGGGTCTAAAACAGATCCCTGACTATTAGAGAGTGTGGTTGATTTTGTAACAGCAGATGGCTCAGCAATAGTGTTGCCTCGTCCAATGAACTGCAAACGGTCAGTTTCATAAGAAAATTCATACGCCTCAGCTCCATGGACAGACACGATATGAAACATGTACGGAGTATTTTCATCAACAGAGCGGGGTCGTCTTTTACATAATATTGCTTTTTGCTGATTTAGTATTTCAGTCTGTACAAATAAATTGCTGAACGCCGGATGGTTTTCATCGGCAGAGTTGAGAGCAAGGACAATTTCTGCATAGGTTGTTATTACTATTGTCCTGGTTGCCCTTGTTCTGTTTATGATATGTATTCGGCGAAGTTCTATATCATCTTCAGGAGAAATAACTATTTCGGTATGAGTATCGAAATTAGTTCCACGCCGTCTGAACTCGGCACGTCCCATTGAAAATATTACTTCGTAGCTTTTTGATTGGGCAAGAGTTGGCTGAAAAGTATTTGACCAAATTTCATTTGTGGCAGCATCACGGATAAAACAGAAACTCCCACGGTTATCAGATGTGCTATCCTCCCGCCATCGGGTTATTGCCAGATTTTCCCAAAGACTATATCCGCCTCCGGAATTTGTTATCATTACATGGTACTTGCCATTAGATAATAATTGAATTTCAGGTGTAGGTGTGGAAGGGGTTCTGATGATACGCATTGGCATACCAGTTTCTACCAAAGAAGTTCTTGTCTCCGATAATTCAGGTGATTGGGAATAATATACAATAGACCTTGGAATTCTTTCCTGCAATAACAAAAGAGTTGCCTGCATCTGTGGATCAGAAATAAATCTTTTCTGCATAAGCCGGGAAAGCAATACATGATTAAGGGATAGCATGATCATTCCCTGGTGGTGTGTCATAAAGGATTGGACAACTGCATATGACTGCCCTATGGGGAGACGTGCAGGAGTATAATCTATTGCTTCATAAAACCCGTAGTTTCCTTCAAAACCATTCTTTGATAAACGTTCAAGATTCTCACAGGCGTCTTCGGGATTAACCATTAAGGCCAGTGCTGAAGCATATGGAGCAATTACCAGATCGTCTGCCAATCCCCGTTTGAAGCCGAGTCCGGGTACTCCAAAGGCACGATACTGGTAATTAAGCTGAACATCAAAAGAATAATAACCCGATTCAGATATACCCCAGGGGACGTCATGTTGTTTGCCATACTCTATTTGTCTTTTAACAGCTGCTTTATTACTCTGGTCAATCAATGTATTTTCATAAGTTGGCATCACTAATAAAGGCATGAGATATTCGAACATGGATCCGCTCCAGGAAAGTAGGGCAGATTCTCCGCTTGCTGTAGTGATCTGAAAATTCCGATGATTCGGCGCCACCCCTACCGGTCGAAACGGCGCCACCCGTACCGGTGCAAACGGCGCCACCTAAATTGGGCAAATTTGTGATGCAATATTAATCATTTTTTTTCATTTT
>Ga0073936_10012599_pt1 | contig 10053 bp, 11 predicted proteins | sample AliMusrvi5mmetaG_FD_87041 | JGI IMG/M metagenome (GOLD analysis project Ga0073936, IMG submission 87041) | Freshwater lake bacterial and archeal communities from Alinen Mustajarvi, Finland, to study Microbial Dark Matter (Phase II) - Alinen... | ecosystem: Environmental > Aquatic > Freshwater >... | reverse complement strand
TTGATATCTGGGGCAGGATACGCCGCGGGGTCGAAGCCAGCCAGGCCAACGTCCAAGCCAGCGCTGCGGACCTGGCTGCAGCGACTCTGAGCGCTCAAGCGGAATTGGCCGGCGACTACTTTCAACTGCGAGTACTGGATGCCCAGAAACGGCTGCTTGAAGACACTATAACCGTGTACCGCAAGTCCCTCGAAATGACTAAAAATCGCTATGATGCCGGCATTGTGGCTAAATCTGACGTACTTCAGGCAGAGACACAACTGAATAGCACCGAGGCCCAGACTATTGATCTAGGCGTACAGCGCGCCCAGTTGGAGCACGCCATAGCCCTGCTGATCGGCAAACCGCCAACAGCATTTTCCCTGCCATCGACGACTTTGGCAACCACAATTCCTGTCATCCCGACCGGCCTCCCTTCCGAGCTTCTCGAACGGCGACCTGATATCGCTTCCTCCGAAAGAAGCATGGCAGCGGCAAATGCGCAGATCGGCATTGCCAAAGCAGCCTATTTTCCGACAGTCAAGCTCTCTGCCGCAGCCGGTTTTGAGGCGTCGAGCCTCGCCACATGGTTTGCCTGGCCAAGCCGCTTCTGGTCTGTCGGCCCGGCGGTGGCAGCAACCCTGTTCGACGGCGGCCTGCGCAAGTCCCAGTCCGACCAGGCCATGGCTGTCTATGACGCTACGGTGGCCGCATACCGTGAATCGGTGCTGACAGCTTTTCAGGAAGTTGAGGATAATCTTGCTGCGCTGCGCATTCTGGAAGAAGAGGCACTGGTCCAGGATCGGGCGGTACAGGCGGCACATCAGGTTGTAAACATCACCACCAATCAGTACCAGGCCGGAACCGTTGCCTATCTCAACGTTCTTGTCGCCCAATCGACCGCTCTCGCAAACGAACGAACCGCATTAAGCCTTTTGGGCAGAAAATTTACCGCCACCATCCTGTTAGTAAAAGCATTAGGGGGAGGCTGGATTCCAGATCACTGATATTCTTGATTGGAAATGCAAAACATGTTCTATACTAACGATATGGCGATATTCAAATGAAGGTCTGTCACTGACAGAATATCCATATTTTTCTTTGCCGCACTGTATTCTCAGTTGTTAATTGTCGTACAGATTTGTGCCGATGAGTAATCCTTGAACTTCCATGTGGTTACGAAACTGAAAGGAACCGTTACCATGCGTAAACTGATATTGTTTTCTCTCATACTTCTTGTTTTGACCGGATGCAGCACGAAAGATTATCGCACGGCAAGTCGCGAATCGGCCGGAATTGCCCCGAGTCCAACAGCGAGCCGAGAGGCGGTGCTTCAAATATACGGGGCGCCGGCGTGGGGCTGGCGCGGCTGGTTCGCAATTCATACCTGGATTGCGACCAAACCGGCGAACGCAGAGTCCTATACGGTCTACGAAGCCATCGGCTGGAGGCAGCGTCGCGGACTGCCGATCGTGCGGATCGAGAAAGACCTGCCCGACCGCTACTGGTACGGGGAACGCCCCAGACTGCTTAAAGAGTTTCGAGGAGAATCGGCGGATAAATTGATCGAAGCGGTTGACCGGGCCGCGAAGAGCTACCCTTGGCCCGATACCTACCGTGCTTTTCCCGGCCCGAACAGCAACACGTTTACCGCCTGGATATCCAGGCAGGTTCCCGAACTTGGCCTGGAGCTTCCATTTTCAGCCATTGGAAGCGGATATGCGAGTAAAGGGTATTGATGTTTACCTCCGTTAATCAACCGATGTTCCGCTTCCTTGCCATTCTCACCGCAGCCTCTATGGTGGGGTTACAGGGGTATACCATCCTGTTTAACAACTACGCAGTTGAGACCGTTCATCTCGATGGGCTCCATATCGGCCTGATCCAGTCAGTGCGCGAGATCCCAGGTTTTCTGGCGCTCACTGCGATCTATGTCATGATGGTTATCCGGGAGCATCGCCTGGCGGCCATTTCCATAGTTCTTCTCGGCCTCGGTGTCGCCTTGACGGGCTTTTTTCCTTCCTTCAGCGGTCTTGCCATCACTACCCTGATAATGAGCTTCGGCTTTCACTATTACGAGACCGTCAATCAATCGCTGACCCTGCAGTACTTTTCTACTCACCACTCGCCGCTGGTGATAGGGAAACTGCGCAGTCTGGCGGCTATCACCAGCATCATCTCTGCTGCCTTTATCTGGTGTCTGGGATTCGTGATGGACTATGCCGGCATTTTTCTGGTAGTGGGGGGCGTGGTTTTTCTGGCGGGGCTATGGGCAGTTTTTCAGGATCCTTCTCACGCCGATGTTCCGCCACAGAAGCTGAAGATGTTCCTGAAGAGGCGCTACTGGCTCTACTACCTGCTGACCTTCATGTCCGGCGCCAGGCGCCAGATATACATGGTCTTTTCCATGTTGCTGCTGGTTAAGGTGTTTCACTTCTCGATACAGGCGATAACTGTTCTCTTTATCATCAACAATGTCATAAACTGGATTGTCAACCCGATGATCGGCAGAGCCATCAACGCCTTTGGCGAGCGGACTCTCTGCACGGTCGAATATACAGGGGTGATCATGGTCTTTTTGACATACGCCTACGCATCATCCAAGTGGGTTGTAGCAGGGATGTACATCCTCGACTACATCCTGTTCAACTTTGCCGTGGCAATCCGCACCTACTTTCAGAAGATTGCCGACCCGGAGGATATTGCCCCGTCAACGGCCGTCGGCTTCACCATCAACCATATCGCCGCGGTCTTCCTGCCTGCCCTGGGGGGGTATCTCTGGATGCTAAATTACCGTATTCCTTTCCTCATGGGCGCTGCCCTGGGAATCGTTTCCCTGCTCCTGGCCCAGTTCATCAGGGTACCGCCGCATCACGCAGCAGAAGTTCAGAGCGCATGAAATATTCCAATTTTAAATCAAGGCGGCGAGGATAAGGCGACGGTGGCGTACAAATCAGTGCGCTGAGGAGCCGAAGAGGAGCCAACGATGATAGCGCCTTGATTTGGAATTGGAATCACCCGTCCGCCCGTTGTTCCCTTTCGGCCAATGCCAAATCCGCATCAGTCATCATATTCACCAGTTGCTCAAAGCTGGTCTTGACTTCCCACCCCAACTGACGCTTCGCCTTGGTCGGATCGCCCAGCAGCAGGTCTACTTCTGCTGGGCGGAAGTACTTGGGATCAATCTGAATAAGAACCTTTCCGGTGGTCCGGTCGATGCCTTTTTCCGCCTCGCCGCTCCCCTGCCACTCAAGCGGCATGCCGAGACGCTCAAATACCTTTTCGGCAAAGGTTCGCACCATGCAGGTCTTGCCAGTGGCGATGACGTAATCTTCAGCCCGCTCCTGCTGAAGCATCAGCCACATGGCCTCGACGTAGTCGCCGGCAAAGCCCCAGTCGCGCTTGGCATCCAGATTTCCCAGGTACAGGTTGTTCTGCATCCCCAGTTTGATACGGGCGGCGGCACGGGTGATCTTGCGGGTGACGAAGGTTTCACCGCGGCGGGGTGACTCGTGATTGAAAAGGATGCCGTTGCAGGCGTACATGCCGTAACTTTCGCGGTAGTTCGTGGTGATGTAGAAGGCATAAGCCTTGGCGCAGGCATAAGGTGAGCGGGGATAGAAGGGGGTCGTCTCTTTCTGGGGTGTTTCAACAACCTTGCCGAACAGTTCGGAGGAGGAAGCCTGGTAGAATCTGGTTTTCAATCCGGTCTCGCGAATACCTTCCAGAATACGCACCGTACCCAGACCATCCACGTCGGCAGTGTACTCCGGGACATCGAAAGAGACGCGTACATGGCTCTGGGCACCCAGGTTGTAAATCTCGTCCGGGCGAATATCCCGCAGCAACAGGTTGATCGAGCTGGCGTCGTTCAGGTCGCCGTAGTGCAGAAACATGCGCACATCCTTCTCGTGCGGGTCCCGGTAGATATGGTTTATGCGTCCGGTGTTGAAGGATGAGGAGCGCCTGATCATGCCGTGGACCTCATAACCCTTCTTAATAAGGAGTTCTGCCAGATAGGAACCGTCCTGCCCGGTGATACCGGTTATGAGCGCTTTTTTCATCGGATGAATTCGCCTTTCAAATATGTGTATGGCCTCTTTTTCTCAACGACCGCGTTTTGCTCACCTGCCCAGCAGCGGACTCAATACCTGATAGGTCAGATAGGCCATGAGAGCCGCCGCCGGTATCGTCAAAACCCAGGCCGTCAGGATCCGTTTGGCCACATTCCAGTTGACGGCGGTCAGACGTTTGGAGAGCCCGACTCCCAGGATGGCTGAGGTTATGACGTGGGTGGTGCTGGTCGGCATACCGAAAGCCGAGGCGCCCAGGATAACTCCGGCCGACGCGGTTTCTACGCAGAAACCGTGTACCGGCTGCAGCTTGACAAAATCACGCCCCACAGTCTTGATGATACGCCAGCCGCCTGCAGCAGTCCCCAAAGCCATGGCCGTCGCACAGGCCATCATGACTTCCCAGGGTACGACAAAGGTTTTGAGAAAACCATAGCTGACCAGGGCCAGCGTGATGACCCCCATCGATTTCTGGGCATCGGCGGTTCCATGCGAGAAGCCCATCAGCGCCGCAGATGCGATCTGCATCCGGCGAAAGTTCTTATTTAGACCGCTGGGGGCGCTGTTACGGAAAACACGGTACAGGATCAACATGAAGATAAAACCGAAGGCGGTTCCAAGGATCGGGGAGAGAATCAATGCCATGACAATCATCTTAAGTCCGGTCCATTTCAGGGCGCTTGTGCCGGCATGGGCAATCACAGCTCCCGAGATACCGCCAATAATGGCGTGCGACGACGAGGATGGCAGCCCGTAGTACCAAGTGATCAGGTTCCAGATAATTGCTCCGGCTATCCCTGCCAGCACAACCATCTGCGTCACATTGGAGGCGTCGACAATCCCTTTGCCGATTGTTGTGGCAACCTTTGTGGAGATCATGGCACCGGCAAAATTAAGCACTGCCGCCATAATTATGGCGGACTTGACCGAGAGGGCGCGGGTCGAGATACAGGTAGCTATGGCGTTGGCCGTATCGTGGAAACCGTTGATGTAGTCAAAGATCAACGCCGAAAGGACCACCAGACAGAGCATCAGGAATGCCGGCTCAACCATTCTTTACCACCACGCTTTCAAGGATGTTGGAGGCATCTTCGCACCTGTCGGTCGCCTTTTCGAGCGTCTCGAAAATCTCCTTCCATTTGATAAGCTGGATCGGGTCCTTCTCCTCGTCGAACAGCCGGCTGATAGCCCCGCGCGAGACCCGGTCCGCCTCGTTTTCCAGAGAGTTGATCTCTATGCAGGCCTCAAAGATCTGCTCGTTGGTCTTCTTGCCAAGCATGGCAACCGCCTTGTCTACCGCGTGGCACGACTGCAGGATTATGAATCCGAGTGACTTGGCTTCGGGGGGAATGACCTCGACATTGTACATAATGATCCGCTGGGCAGAGGCGTCAATCAGGTCAAGTATGTCATCGAGTTTGGATGCCAGGGAATAAATATCTTCACGATCCAGAGGCGTCACAAAGCTCTTGTTAAGCTTCTTGATGATCTGGTGAGTCAGTGAATCTCCCTTATGTTCGATATCCTTGATCCTGCGCTGGCTTTCAGTCGGGTTTTCAAAATTATCGAGCATATCCTTGAGGAGCTTGGCCCCTTCAGTGATATTCTCGGTCATCTCTTTGAAAAGCTGAAAGAATTTTTCCTCTTTCGGGATAAGACCGAACATATGTACGCCTCCATTTAGTCTCTGGAATAAAAATCGTAGATTTATACCATACAACGCAACCTTTTTCCCACAGAAAAGTCAAACCTGAATCACTGTGCGCTGCAGCCGCAACGGTATGATTGCCTTTAAATCCGATTTGCAGTACTCTGCCGCATTCCTAAAAAAGGAGTTGCACATGAATCTGCTCCATGCCTCAATTCTTGGCGCTTTACAGGGTTTCGCCGAGGTGCTCCCAATCAGCAGCTCCGCTCATCTTATCCTGGTGCCATGGCTGCTGAAATGGCCCGAATCCGGCTTGACCTTTGATGTCGCCCTGCACCTGGGAACTTTTCTGGCACTGGCAGCTTACTTCTGGCGCGATATAATCGAACTGATGTTCTCTTTCTTCGATGCAGTGGCAAGCCGCTCGCTGAATTCCCCGGCCAGGAGGATGCCTTTCCTGATTATCGCCGCCACAATCCCGGCCGCTGTTATAGGCAAGTTGTTCGAGCGTCAGGTTGAGGAAATATTTCGATCCAGTCCACTACTTATCGCCTCGTTTCTGGTGGTTTTCGGCCTTATTCTGGGACTGACCGACTACCTCGGACGCAAACGACTGGTTATGGATGAGATCAAACCTGCCGGAGCTCTGACCATAGGCCTGTTCCAGTGTCTGGCCCTTATTCCGGGAGTCTCCCGCTCCGGCATCACCATCACAGCAGGGCTGATGCTTGGCCTTACCCGCGAGAGCGCCGCCCGCTTCTCGTTCCTGATGTCGCTGCCGATCGTGGCCGGTGCGGCGCTGCTAAAAACCCTGCATCTTTTCAAACACGGCATACCGGCCGGAGAAGGGCTGCCGATGCTGGTCGGCATCGCATTCTCGGCCCTCACCGGTTATATCAGCGTGGCCCTCCTGCTGCGACTTGTCCAGAAGCAGAGTCTCTCGCCGTTTGTCTGGTACCGCGTTATCGTTGGCGGCGGATTGATTGTAGCAATACTGTCGGGATTCAAGGGGTAGCATCTAAACCAACCCCCCTCAGTCCCCCCTTGTCAGGGGGGAGGTTCGGAGGGGTTGCCTTTTAATGGATTGAGGGGGATTTATGGGCGGAGGCATCAAGAAATGGCCCGAGGGCGAACGGCCGCGCGAGAAGATGCAGAAGAGCGGGGTCGCCTCCCTGTCTGACGCCGAGTTGCTGGCGCTGATCATCAGAACGGGTGATCCCGGCTCCAGGCAGAGCGCCATCGACCTGGGGCGGGGATTGATCACGCACTTCAGCGGGAATCTTCGTGAGCTGGGGGGCGCCGACCTCGGCGAACTGTGCGCTATCAAAGGGATCGGACTGGCCAAGGCAACCAGCATCAAGGCCGCCTTCACACTGGCTTCACGATTTCAGGCGCGTAAACTGGAACGCCTCGACCGCTTCACCTCTCCGCAACAGATCTTTGACTATTTCAATCATGAGTTTCGCGACAGCCGCAAAGAATATTTTCTGGCTCTGCTCCTGGACGGCAAGAATCGTATCATCCGGCGAGTTCAAATCTCTGAGGGAAGCCTCAACCAGAGTATCGTCCATCCGCGTGAAGTCTTCAACCCGGCGGTCAAGGAATCAGCCGCCGCCGTGATTCTGGTTCACAATCACCCCACCGGCGACCCGGCCCCCAGCAGCGAGGATATCGCCATCACGCGGCGCCTGAAAGAGGCTGGAGAGATCATGGGGATCAAGGTGCTTGATCACATCATCATCGGTGATGGGGAGTACCTGAGTTTTGTGGAGCGGGGACTTATTTAGCAGGGCTCAGGTCAGAAATAATCCCCAGACCTACTCCCGCCAGCTTATCGCCGCTTCTTTCCTCAGCGGCAACCTGTGGTATTTGTAGGCGGGATAACCGATCATCAACGCCCCGAAACAGGAATGACCATCGGGCAGATCAAGAGCTTGCTGCAGGGGCGGCCACTGGGCAACTGCCATCATTAAGAGGCCGGCCCAGCAGGTGCCAAGACCGAATGTCGGCGCGGCCAGATCCAGGAAGGTGAGAGCGATTGTGCTGTCAACCTGGGCCAGAGCGTACACCTTGGGGGCATGGGCGACGACAAGAGCCGGAGCACCCCGCAAAACCGGATCTTTCCCCGCCTCCCACGCCGTTACGGAACGCTCCAGCCGATAGGCCTTTGCCATGGGATGCCCTTCTTTAATCAGATGCCGGAACATATCTATGACCATCCCGGCCAAATCATGAAGCCTATCCTTTGAGTTGATGACAAGCCACTGCACCTGCTGACTGTTGGTGCCGGTCGGGGCATAGTGGGCCATGTCGATTAATCTGGCGAGGTTCTCACGTTTGACCCCCTTGTCCCGGTAGGTGCGAATCGATCGGCGCGACCGTAGAAAATACCCCACCTGCTCGCTGCCAAGAGCCGGTTCCGCCCTCACCGGCAGGCAATCATCCACTTTCATTTCATCCAGAGACAGTGCGCCGTGCGGACAGACTGCGACACAATGACCGCATTTGATACAGAGTTCCTCAACTCCGGCTATCAGGCTCGGCACCGGCGCGCCCTCCTTCAGTTCTATGATACTCCTGGGGCATACTGCAGCGCAGATGCCGTCAAGTTTGCATTTTTCCTGTTCCACGTTGATTTGAGTCATGTTATACCTCCTGCTGGATTTGATCATTTGATCTGCAAATTGCTAGTTGCATTGGAATTAATAAATACAGGACTATCCTACAATTTTCAATAGCCCACAGACAAACAAAATGGGGGACAAAGATGTTCGAGAAGAGCAGCAAGGACGGCTACAAACGAGCATTGGACGGAATCGATCAAAAGACCCTGGTGCATGGCGACAAAACATTGATGGTGGAATTTCGGCTGCAAAAAGGGGCCGTTCTGCCGCTTCACTCCCATCCCCACGAGCAGACCGGCTATCTGGTTAAGGGTCGAATCCGGCTGAACATCGGCGCTGATGTTTATGAGGTGCTGCCCGGGGATAGCTGGTGTATTCCGGGCGACGAGCTCCATAGCGCCGAGATCATTGAAAAATCGGTGGCTGTCGAGGTGTTTTCGCCGATAAGGGAAGATTATCTGCCTGAAAAACCTTGCTGAATCCTTTAAAATGGAGCGGGGTTGATTTTTCTGATTGAAGAAGGGTTACAATAAGATATGGGCTCCTCGACCGGAGCCCATATCTGCTCACTTGATGAAAATCAGTAGTGATCTTCTATCAGCTCGAAATATGCCTGCGGATGTTTGCATACCGGGCAGATTTTGAGGGCTTCCTTGCCTTCATGGATGTGGCCGCAGTTGCGGCATTTCCATCTGACTATCTCTTCTTTGACAAAGAACTCTCCGGTTTCAACCTCTTCCAGCAGTTTGAGGTAACGTTCCTTGTGTGCCTTCTCGATCTTGCCGATAGCATCAAAAACATAGGCAATATCGTTGAAGCCTTCTTCCCTTGCTTCCTTGGCCATGCGCGGATACATGTCGCTATGCTCTTCAAGCTCCCCGGCTGCTGCTTCTTTCAGGTTCTCAATCGTTGAACCGATGCCGCCAAGGTATTGGAAGTGCAGTTTGGCATGCTCTTTTTCGTTCTCCGCGGTCTCCAGGAAATACTCGGCAATTTTCTCATACCCTTCCTTCCTGGCTACGGAGGCGAAGTAGGTATACTTGTTGCGAGCTTGTGATTCCCCGGCAAAAGCCTCCTTGAGGTTATTCTCTGTTTTGGTTCCTTTGATCTCCGGCATCTGGTTATTCCTCCTGTAATTTTATTCCTTCATTGCACGCATCATCAGTTCAAAATCTTCCAGCAGCGCTTGAAGGTCTTCCTCATGCTCCACCTCTTGCTGAAGAATCTGCAGAACCATGTTGTAGGTGATCGGATCTGCGTCCTTCGTTATATCCATGAGACTTTTATATACGCCGATCGCGCATTGCTCCCCCTTTATATTCTGCACCAGGATGGTTTTCACGAACGGGTCATCAGGGGCATCATAGCCACAGTTGGTCAGCTTATACCACTCCTCCGGTTTCGTTACAGGCGTGCCGCCCAGTTGAATGATACGCATTGCAACCATGTCGGCGTGCATTAGTTCCTGGGTGGCATGCTGGAGCAGTTCTGCACCGACAGCATCTTTCATCGGTCCTTTGACCAGTTTTGCCCCCGGCCAGTACTGATAATAGGCAAGCCATTCGTCACAATAGGCTCGGCGCAACAAGTCAATAAGCTTTTCTACGTCCATCCCGATAATTTCACGACCTTTGGAACCCATGCAATAACCTCCTATGCTTTAGTGTAACCTACCTGTATGCAATACTGGGAGGTCCTTTCGCGCTGTTACTGTATATCAGGTTACAGG
>Ga0073936_10012598_pt1 | contig 10054 bp, 4 predicted proteins | sample AliMusrvi5mmetaG_FD_87041 | JGI IMG/M metagenome (GOLD analysis project Ga0073936, IMG submission 87041) | Freshwater lake bacterial and archeal communities from Alinen Mustajarvi, Finland, to study Microbial Dark Matter (Phase II) - Alinen... | ecosystem: Environmental > Aquatic > Freshwater >... | reverse complement strand
CGGCACCCAGCAAGTCACCGCCACCATCACCGATGACGATCCGCCACCGGCGGCGATCAGCTTCGACGCGGCCAGTTCGAGCAGCGGTACGTCCGTGTCGTCGCTCACTTGGTCACATACCGTGGGCAGCGGCGCCAATCGCATGCTGGTGGTCGGCGTGACCTACGAGAACAGCGCGACCACGACGGTCAGCGGTGTCACCTTCGGCGGCGTGGCACTGACCCGCGTCAACAACTCATGGGTCGAACAGGGGACCTCAGCCTACAATGGCAGCGAGTTGTGGTATCTGGCCACACCGGCCAGCGGCTCCGGTTCGATCGTGGTGAGCTATTCCGCCACGGTGAGTTCGGCCATCGCCGGGGCCACCTCGCTCGCCGGCGTGGCGCAGAGCGGACCGGAGGTCGTGGCGACCAACCTGCTGGCCTCGGACACGACCTTGACCTGCGGGATCACGACTCTAACCGACGGAGCGTGGGTGGTCGACGTCGTGAATCACGGCAAGGACTCCTCGGTTCTAACTGCCACCGGCCCGACCAAACAGTGGGGCCTCAACACCGCCGCGCACACGGCTGCGGGTGGCACACGCTTGGTCCCCACCCACGGGCTCGTCACCAACTCGTGGACCACCTCCGGCGCCGCCAGCCGCGAGTCGATGGCCATGGCAGCCTTCGCGCCCTACGCCGCCCCGGCGGCGCAGTATGTCATCGCCATCAGCGTCGACGGCCTCGGCGGGGCCTACCTCAAAAAGTTGTTTGATGGGACCGCCACCGGGGGGCCCTACGCGATTCCCAACTTCATCCGTTTGCGCAACGAGGGTGCAACCACGCTGACGGCCCACTGCGACAACGACAATTGGGAGACCCTGCCGAATCATTCGTCGATGATGACAGGCCGCCAGCAGGTCGGTGCCAACGGCCACAACTGGACCCTCAACAGCGATCCGGCCGTCGGGCAAACCCTTCACACGAACAAGGGTTCCTATTTGGCCAGTGTTTTCGACGTGGCCCACGACAACGGGTTGAGAACCGGCATGTATGCCAACAAGACCAAGTTCTCGCTGTTCCACACCTACGGCTCCTACACCGGTGGCGGCTCGTACGATGCCGCCAACGGTGCCGTCGATATGACCGGGGTCGACAACGGGCGCGACAAGGTCGACAACACCTACATCGACACCACCCTCGGCGGCGTGGTGGTCGACACCTACATCGCGGCACAGAAATCCGCCAATCCCAACCAATATGCGTTCCTCCACATCAACGAGCCGGATTCCTATGGCCACGGCACCGGTTGGGGCAGCGCCACCTGGAACAGCCAGGTAGTGGTGGTCGATACGATGCTGGGCAAGCTCTTGAAACTGATCGAACAGGATGTTCCCGCGATGAAAGGCCATACCGCCATCGTGCTTACGGCCGATCACGGCAACCAGGACAACCCGCCCACCCCGCAGGACCGCTATTCGGTTCCGTTCTTCGTGTGGGGACCCGGGGTGACCGCTGGCGCGGATCTCTACACGCTGAATGTCGGCAGGCGCCTCGTGGCGGCTAGCTATCCGATGACAACTTACAGCGGCTTGCAGCCCGTGCGGAATGCTGAAATCAACAACGTGGCCTTGAAACTGCTGGGATTGAGCGCGATTCCGGGGTCCACCATCGGCAGTGCCCAGGATCTCGTGGTCACCGGCGCCGCACCGGTGACACCACCCACTGTCACGCTCAGCCTGACTGGCAGCCCCATGGCGGAAGCCGCTGGCGTCGCCACCGTCACCGCGACTTTGTCGGCCGTCTCCGCCTTGCCGGTGACGGTGAACCTGGCCTTCTCGGGCACCGCGACGCTGACCAGCGACTACACCCGTTCCGCCACCAGCATCGTGATTCCGGCCGGCAGCACCACGGGCTCGATCACTCTAACAGCCGTGCAGGACGCCGTCTATGATCCTAACGAAACCATCATCGTCGATATCGACACGGTGGTCAACGCCACCGAGAACGGCGTCCAGCAAGTGACCGCCACCATTGCCGACGACGAAGTGGCGCCGGCCTATCGCAGTTACACCGGCACGCCCATCGGTGAGAATTTCGACGCCTTGGGCGCGACCGGCACCAGCATCACCGCACTCGTCGGTTGGGACGCGGGACATTTCAGCACCAACCCGCAACAGGGAACCACCGGCGGCACCGATCTGATCACCGTGACCGATCCGCTGGTCGTCGATGACGGCAGCCACGACGTCGGCGGCCTGCCGATCCTCGGCAACTTCGGCACCACCGGCTCGGCCGATCGCGCCCTGGGCAGTTTCGCCCGCACGACTCCGGCCGGCGACCAGTACCTCCAGTTGGCCATCAGAAATGACACGGCCACCCCGCTCGCCTCATTTACCTTGAGCTACCGCGGCGAGGAGTGGCGCAACTCCAACGCGGCCGTGCAACAGCTCACCCTGTGGTATGGCAATACCAACGCCACCAACGGCTTTGTGAGCATGGGCAGCAGCTTCACCTTCAATTCGCCTAACAATACGGGCGGCAATGTCGCGATCGATGGCAACGCCGCGGGCAACTTCACCGCAATAACTGGCAACTACACGCCGGCCAGCCCGATTGCTCCCGGCAGCACCTTCTACATCCGTTGGTATGACATCAACGACAGCGGCATTTCCGACGACTTCCTCGCGATTGACGACGTGACTGTGACGCCCGTCGCCTTGGTTCCGCAGCCGACAGTCACGTTAGGTTTGACCGGTAGCCCGATGGCGGAAGCCGGCGGCGTGGCGACCGTGACGGCGACGCTCTCGGCGGCCTACAACCAGCCGGTGACGGTGAACCTGGCCTTCACCGGCACCGCGACACCGACGAGCGACTACACCCGCTCCGGCACCAGCATTGTGATCCCGGCGGGCAGCACCACCGGTTCGATCACTCTAACAGCCGTGCAGGACGCCATCTACGAGTACCCCTACGAAACCATCATCGTGGACATCGCGACGGTGGTCAATGGCACCGAAAGCGGCACGCAGCAGGTCACGGCGATCATCACCGACGACGATCCGGTACCCGCCGGCGGCTATGCCACGCGCGAGACCTTCGACAGTTATACCAACGGCACCCTGCTGTCAGCCATCAGTGGCTGGTGGACCGTCGGCAGCTACGCGGTGGTCAGCGGTGGCGGCGTGAATGGCTCGCCAGGCATCGGCACCGACGGCGGCCAAAGTCACATTCTCAACTGGCAGTCCCAGCCGTTCCAGTGGAGCACGCTGCCGGTGAGCACCAAGGTGGCCATCGGCATGGACTTCCAGTCGAGCCCGGCCGGCACGTTTGATGATGACCGGGTGGCCTGGACCGTGGATGCAGCATCGGATACCACCTCGGCCAACCAGTGCGGACTCCAAATCGATACCGTGTCGGACGGTGGCATGGTGGTCTACTGGGGCGGCACGAAAAATGTGCTCAACGCCTTGAGCGGCATCAAGGTCAGCACCTGGTATCGCTTCGGTGTCGAATACACCAAGTTGAGCGCCACCAGCGCACAAATCATCGGCACCCTCACCGAATTGGATGGCTCCGGCAACCCGGTGGGCACCCCGTATGTCGGCACCGTGGCCGACTCGAGCACGTTTGCCAATCCGGTGCCCGCCGCCCGCTTCACCAGCACCTATCAGTGGCCGTCGTTCAAGAACTACGGCGTTACCGCCGGCAATGCGGACAATCCAACCCTCGCCATCACGCCGCCCCCATCCGTGACGCTTGGCCTGGCTGGCAGCCCGATGGCTGAAGCAGGCGGCGTGGCGACGGTAACCGCGACATTGTCCGCCGCACATTCGCAGCCGGTGACGGTGAATCTGGCATTCACGGGCACCGCGACGTTGACCAGCGATTACACCCGTTCCGCCACCAGCATCCTGATCCCGGCCGGCAGCACCACGGGCTCAATCACTCTAACAGCCGTTCCGGACGCGGTCTACGATCCTAACGAAACCATCATTGTCGACATCACTACGGTGGTCAACGGCACCGAGAACGGCACCCAGCAAGTCACCGCCACCATCAACGACCCGAATCGGCCGCCGGTTTTCGCGGGTTACGCGGCGAGCGGCACGACCGACAAGGCGATGTCCATCGCCGCCGCGAAAATCCTCGCACAAGCCAGCGATCCGGACGCGGATGCGCTGAGCCTGACCGCAGTGTTTGGACCCAGCGCCCACGGCGGCACGGTGGCTTTGGCGGGTGACCTCAATTACACGCCGCCAGCCGGCTACGCCGGAACGGATACCTTCGACGTGCAAATCACCGACGCCAGGGGTGCGAGTGTCCGCGGCACGGTCACCATCACGCTGAGCGCCCCGGCCGCCGGGCAGGGTCATAATCTAACTGACTTCACGCTGCACAACGGCCAGGCCGACATGGTCTTCCGTGGCATTCCGGGACGCTCCTACACCGTCCAGCGGAGCACTGACATGGTCACGTGGAGCGATTTCGCCACGGTCACCGCCGGCGCCGACGGCAAGATCTCATTCACCGACCCCGCGCCGCCCGCGCCGAGCGGTTTCTATCGCACCAAGTCCAACTGACCCGCCAGTTCCATGTTCGTTGCCAATTTCAAACCACTATTTCCCATGCAATCCACGCTTCTTTCCCTCTCGGTGTGCGCTTTGGTCTTCTCCCCGTGTGGCGCCAGCGCAGCCACCACGCTGGGCTTTGACAAACCCGTCAACACCGCCATCCCCGACAACAACGACAGCGGCCTTGCCTCGATTCTAGGCGTGACCGACGGCGGCCAGACCGTCACTGCCGTCCAAGTTGTCCTAACAACCCACAACGGCTGGAACGGCGATTTGTATGCCTACCTCGAGCATGACGGGGTGATCAGTGTGTTGCTAAACCGCCCCGGCAGCACGGCCGCGAATCCATCCGGCTCGGCTTCCAGCGGCATGACGCTCACCTTGGCTGATTCCGCCCCGCTGGACATCCACACCGCCATCTCCGCCACCGCCGGCGCGTTGGCCACCGGCACCTATCAGCCCGATGGCCGCGCCGCGGACCCCGGCCTGGTCACCGACAGCTCGCCGCGCAGCCTCTACCTATCCGGCTTCACCGGCCAGAATACAGCCGGCAACTGGACCCTGTTTGTTGCCGATCTGGCAGACGGCGGGGTGGCGACCCTTGACAGCTGGAGCCTGTCCCTGACGGTGGTTCCCGAGCCGGGGGTCTTCTTGTTAGGTGGCGTCGGTCTGCTCGGCATGCTGCGGCGCCGGCGCATTCCTTAGCTCTCGCCGCAGCCCACCAAGGAACGACACTTGCTGGCCGTCTGCTACGCTCGGTCCGGCTGGAACGGAAGTCAAAAAAATCCGGCAACGGGATCACCGGTACAAGGCTTTGCATTCGCTGCGACGGTCACAGACCGCCGCTACAATGGCGCTTCAGCAGTTAGATCCTTCAGTTCGCCGTTGACGCGGAGTCTGACTTTGGCGGGCTTGGCGGCGCGGATGTGATAGCTGGTGACCTGGCCGTCCTTCCAGGCGCAATCGACGCTGAAGCCGCCGCGCGCCCGCAGGCCGCTGAACGAGCCGCTGGCGGCCCAGGCCTTGGGCAGGGCCGGCAACAGCGCGATTTCGCCGGCATGGGATTGCACTAACATTTCGGCCATGGCGCCGGTGATGCCGAAGTTGCCGTCCATCTGGAATGGCGGATGATTGGTGAAAAGGTTGGGCAGGGTGTTGTAGGTGAGCAAGCCGCGCACCATGGTGCCGGCCCGCTCCGCATCGCCCAAGCGCGCCCACATCGCGCAGCGCCACGGCCAGGTCCACGAGCGGCGGCTGTCGCCGATGGTGGTGTCCACACTGAAGGGCTGGCCGGTTTGGTCCTGGTGGTCGTTGCTGCGCACCTTGAGCGAGACGATGGCGGCCTTGGCCAGCTCCGGGGTGAGGGTCGGGGTGATTTGACGGCCCGGATAGACCGCGAACAAGTGCGAGGTGTGGCGGTGAGTGTCGTTCGGGTCGTCCCGATCGGACTGCCATTCCTGCAGTTGGCCCCACCCGCCAACTTTGTTAGGCGCGAGTTTCGCTTGCATCGCGGCCACCACTTTCTGGTAGTCCGCATCGCTGCCCAGAGCCCTGGCGGCTTCGAGGTAGTTTTGGAACAAGTCCCAGATGAGTTGTTGGTCGTGCATGACGCCATCCTCGCGCGGACCGTGTTCGGGGGACCAGCCGTTGGGGACAACCAGCGAGCCGTCGGGCAGGGTCTTGAGGCGGTCTTCCCACATCTGGCAGATTTCCTTGAGCATTGGATAGGCGGATTTCCGCAGATAGTCCGGGTCGCGGGAGAAAGCCCAATGCTCATATACATGTTGGGCATACCAGGCGCTGGCGGGGATGTTCCATTCCCAGCCGTTGCCGCCGAAGATGCTCTGGCTGGTGCGCGCGGTCCAGCCGCGGGTTTTCTCACCAAATGCCTTGCGCGTGGCGATGCGGCACGGTTCGGCAGCCGCCTCGATGAACTCGACCAAGGGCACCTGGCATTCGGCTAGATTGGTGGACTCGGCACCCCAGTAGTTCATCTGGACGTTGATGTTGTTATGATAGTCGCTGGCCCACGGCGGGGTGTTGCTGTCGTTCCACAAGCCCTGCAAATTGGCGGGCAGCCCGCCGGGCCGCGAGCAACTGGCCAGCAGGTAGCGGCCGTATTGAAACAGGGTGGCCTCGAGGTCCGGATCAGCCATCGATTCGGCGATGCGCCTGAGCGAGTCGCCGGCACTCGCGTCCACGCCATTGCCTTGCGCGGGCTTGAACTCGCCGCCAATGCCCGAGAAGCGTTTCAGGCGTTGATCGGTGGGCAGCGCGAGGACGTCGGGCGCCGAGCTGCCGAGGTTGATGCGCGCGCGGTCGAGCAAGGATGTTAGATCCGTGGCGTGGGAGGTCCTGAGGGCGGCATAGGGTTTGGCGAGGGCGGCGGCGAGTTCCTGCTCGAGCCGCGGCAGTGGCTCGCTGCCGCGCCAGCCCGCCGCGTAATCCGGCTTGTAATTGGTGCGGGCATCGAGCAACAGCAACAGGCTGTCGCAGTTTTCAAAAATCAGCGAGGCGCCCTCGACGCGGGTTTTGCCCCCCGTGGCGAGGACGCGGACGGCGGCGGCGTGTTTCAGCTTGTTAGGCATCTCGCCATTGAACACCAAGCCAGTGGCCGAGGCGGTGGTGGCGGCATCCTGCGCGGATTTCAACGCGATGGAGCCCGTCAGCGAGCCGGCCTTGTCGGCGCCATAGCGGAACACCAACACCTGATCGGGGTGGCTGGCAAAGGCCTCGCGGGTGAACTTGACGCCGTTATGGGTGAAGCTGGTGGAGTGGATGCCGTTGTTGATGTTGAGGCTGCGCTGGTAATCCGCGGGCAGCGCCGCGGGGAAGTCCCAGGTGATGGATAGATCGCCGAAGTTGCGATAACAACCGAACCCGTGATCGCCGCACTCATAGGCGCCATCCCAGTTGTTATCGCCCGACCACAGGCTTTGTTCGTTGAACTGGATGCGTTCGTCGCGCACGCCACCGAAAAGCATGGCGCCCATGCGGCCATTGCCGATGGGCAGGGCACCGCCGGCCCAGTCGGTGGCGGGTTGACGATAATTCAATGTCTGGCCGGCGTCTTGCGATGTGGCCCACACCGGCACCAACAACGCGCCGAACAACAGCAAACTTGGGAGACGGTTCATGGTTGCGCTAGGTGCTGGGTGGCTGCCCGGCAGGTGCGGGTTTGACGACAATGACCTTGGTCTTGGCCCACTCGTCACCGAGGCGGCGGCCATGTTCGGGTTTGTCCTCGCGGCTGAGCAGGATGAACACCTCGACGACGGCAAACAACGGGATCATCAGCACCGCATTGCGGATCAAGCCGGGTTCCCAATTGCCGGCAAGCGATTTGCCGTCGAGCGTAACCGCCTGGAGATGCATGGCCTTTTTGCCAACGCTCTGGCCGCCGAGAAATGGCAGGGAATCACGGGTGACCAGATAGGCCAGGCCCACCAGTGAGGGAGCAGAGGCACCAACAAAGCCTGGTAGTATCTTTCTGGCGGCCAGAGTCAGGCCAAACGCCAGCACGCAATCGATCAACGCGGCGATGACGCGGGAGTTGAATGGCGCCTGGCTTCCATCGGGGGTGAGATCGATGGCGGGCTCCGGTGACACCCGGATGTTGAGTTTGGGAGGCTCGTCCAACGCTGGAGCGACTGGCGGCGGGGTGTCGGGAGGCGCTTGGAAAGGCGGCACGGGCGGCGTGTAGCGCGGCAGGTCCGGCGGCGGCGGCGGCGTGGAGCGGGCGGGGGTGTCGGATGCGTTATCCATGGCAGTTGGCTTGCTGATACGCGCGGGTCCGGCCAATGTCCAGCCCGATTCGCCACGGCATCGCCTTGCTGGCCGCCGGGGCTAACCGTTGAGCTGGGTGGTCTCCGTGCCGGCCTGCCCGCTGCCACGCCGCCTGCGGGGCTGTCCATGCGGATGCAGGGCCACCGAGCTATTCGGCTTGAACCGAGCGCCACATATCCATATCAACCCCAGTCGCCGCCACGCTCGGTCGTGGTACCCCTCAGCCTTTTCCGCCATGAACACACCCACCCTCGGCACCCCGTGCTTTCCCTCACCGCTCCCGCTAACCATCAGCGATGACATCCGCATTCCGCAACACATCGAAATGGGTGCCGATCCGGGCTACCTGTTTGAGTTGGCCGGACCGCGGGCCCGACTTTTTTTCGATCCGGCGCAGACTCGCGCCGGAATTGTCACTTGCGGCGGCCTGTGTCCCGGCTTGAACAACGTCATCCGCTCGCTCTTCCTCGAACTGCACCACGGCTACGGGGTGAAGGAAGTGCTGGGCTTCCGCGGCGGCTACCAAGGGCTCGATCCGCACCGCGGCGCCGAACCTGTGGTCATGACGCCCGCCTTTGTCGACGACATCCATCAGGAAGGCGGAACCGTGTTAGGCACCTCGCGCGGCCCGGTGGATACCGCCGTGGCGGTGGACAATCTGATCCAGCGCCGGGTGAACCTGCTCTTCACCATTGGCGGCGACGGCACGCAACTCGGCGGCAACGAGCTTTTTCAGGAAGCGCAACGCCGCGGCTATCCGCTGGCCGTGGTGGGTATCCCCAAGACGGTGGACAACGACGTGGCGTTTGTGTCGCGCACCTTCGGGTATTTCACCGCCGTGGAGGAAGCCTCCAAAGTCCTCAAATGCGCACATACCGAGGCGCACAGCGTCCTCAACGGGATTGCACTGGTCAAACTGATGGGCCGCAATGCCGGCTTTATCGCCGGCGGCGCCACGGTGGCCAGCCAGGATGTGAATTTCTGTCTGATCCCCGAGGTGCCCTTCGCACTCGACGGCGAAGGCGGCTTGCTGGCCGCGCTCGAACGCCGCATCGTGCGGCGCGCTCACGCGGTCATTGTGGTGGCGGAAGGCGCCGGCCAGGAATTGATAGAGACAAGCACCGAACAACGCGATGCCTCGGGCAACCTCAAGCTCAAGGACATCGGCCAGTTCTTGCGCGAGAAAATCGAGGCCCACTTCAAAGCCGCGCAAATCCCCGCCACGCTGCGTTATTTCGAGCCGAACTATATCATCCGCAGCGTCCCCGCCGATGCCGAGGATTCCATGTTATGTGATCTGTTCGCCCGCCATGCCGCACATGCCGCCATGGCCGGCAAAACCGGCGTGGTCGTGGGCATCCTCCACGACCGGTTCATCCATGTGCCGATCGCGCTGCTAACAAAACAAAAGAAGTGCGTCGACCCCGCCGGCCCCGCCTGGCGCGCGGTGCTGGCCGCCACCGGCCAAGCCGAATGCTTCGTCTAGCGAGGCTTCGGCTCAATCCCAACTGGCAAGACTGCAAGACGCAAGACGGGAAACCTGACAGGGCGATTGCTTGGCGGCTCATGTGGCGGCGGAGAGTTGTGAGTTGAGTAACTTCAGAACTCAGCGTTCGACCTCAAAAGAGCCAATGTGTGGAGCAAGTTGGATTCCCTGAAGCGCGAGCGGGCTGAACGCTGGCTGTGGGTCAGGTTGAGGACGGTTGGACGTCG
>Ga0073936_10012596_pt1 | contig 10056 bp, 9 predicted proteins | sample AliMusrvi5mmetaG_FD_87041 | JGI IMG/M metagenome (GOLD analysis project Ga0073936, IMG submission 87041) | Freshwater lake bacterial and archeal communities from Alinen Mustajarvi, Finland, to study Microbial Dark Matter (Phase II) - Alinen... | ecosystem: Environmental > Aquatic > Freshwater >... | reverse complement strand
TGGACCCGCTTGAGCCGGGTGTGGATCCGCCTGGGCTTGCTCTCCGGGGTGGCGCCCCAGGCCCTGGAGTTTTCGTTTACCGCCATGGCGGACGGCACGGTTGCCGAAGGGGCGGAATTGGTGATGGAAACCTTGCCAGGCCGCTTCGGCTGTGGCGCGTGCGGAGAGTTCGATCTCGAACGCATCGAATTTGCCTGTCCACAATGCGGCGGGCCGTTACAATTGCTCAAGGCCGGCCGGGAGTTGACGATTTCCGGGGTCGAGCTGATGGATGACTCTCCAACCAACCCTGACACCTGATATGTGCGAAAATTGCGGCTGCGGAAACAACGATCATTTTCATGTCCATCCAGACCCCGGCGCGGGGCATGAGGCTCATGGGCACCACGCGGCTCATGAGCACGGTCCGGCTCACAGCCATGTCCACGATGCGGACAGCGGCTGGCACGCCCACACTGCGGCCGATGGTTCCGTGAGTTGGCACAGCCATGGCGGTCACGGTGGCCAGCCGGTCCTCGATGCGAACCAACGCGAGGCGGAACGCAACCGAGGATACTTCCGGGCACGCGACATGCTCGCGCTCAACCTGGTTTCCTCACCCGGTGCCGGGAAAACCACCCTCCTGCGGAAAACGCTGGAACGGCTGCACCCACGGGTCGGCTGCGCGGTGGTGGTCGGCGATTTGGAAACCCAGGCGGATGCCGAGGCCTTGCGCCCGGGCGGAGCCCCGGTGGTCCAGATCACGACCGGCACCGTCTGCCATCTGGATGCCCGCATGGTGTCCGCAGCGGTGGACACCTTGCCGAAGGATGGCGTGCGCCTGCTCTTCATCGAGAACGTCGGCAACCTCGTCTGCCCGGCATCGTTCGATCTCGGCGAATCCCACCGCATCGTTCTGTTAGCCGCGACCGAAGGTGAGAACAAACCGCTGAAATACCCGCCGATCTTTCACGGCGCGCGGGCGGTGCTCATTTCCAAAACCGACCTCGCCGTACCGGCGGGCTTCGATATCGCCCTGGCCCGCGAAGCCATCACCCAAGTCGCGCCCGAGGCGGAAATCATCGAAGTGTCGGCCCGCACCGGTGATGGCCTCGACGCATGGATTTCATTGTTAGGGCGGTTGTTGGATGAAGAGCATTAAATCTTAAGCATTCCATTGCCTCCGGCCATGCCATTCAGGGCTTCGCCAAATTTTCCCAAGCTCGCTAATGCTCGCCCCGCGTTCTAAACGGAAGAGAAGATTGGAGAAACCTGACACATTTCCAGTTGGTCTAACAGACGTTCCGTCGCGCCGGCGATGGCGTGTTTATGGGATCGTGCAGGGCGTGGGGTTCAGGCCGTGGTTGTGCCTGACAGCCAATCACCTCGGCCTGACAGGCGAGGTGGGAAACGATGCCGCCGGCGTTTGGATCGAGGCCCAGGGGCCTGCCACGGCGCTGGACGAACTGCGGGCGTTGTTGCCCCAGGCCCCGCATCCGGCGCAGGTCGCGGCGGTCGATGAGGAAACGATGCCGCCTCACAGTGTGTTAGATATGCCGTTCCGCATCGCGCCGAGCCGCCTGGCCGGTGCCGGTGGTTCGGCGTTGGCCCCAGATCTGGCGCCCTGTGCCGAGTGCCGCCGCGAGTTGTCGGATCCGCAGGACCGTCGCTTTGCTTATCCGTTTCTCGCCTGTGCCCGGTGTGGTCCGCGCTTCACCATCACCGAGGCGCTGCCCTACGACCGTGCCCGCACCGCATTGGCCGAGTTCCCGCTTTGTCCGGACTGTGCGGCCGAATACGCCAACCCTGCCGATCGCCGGTTCCATGCCGAGGCGATCGCCTGCCGACGTTGCGGCCCGCGCCTCCAAGCTCTAACAAACGAGGGTGAGGTGCTGGCGGAATCCCGCGAGGCGGTGACGGCCGCGATCCTTGCGCTGGCAGCCGGCCGGATCGTGGCGGTACAGGCGACCGGCGGATTTCAATTGTGGGTGGACGCGACCCGCTCCGATGCCGTGACCCGCCTCCGCGAACGCAAACACCGCGAGGCAAAACCGCTGGCCGTGATGGTCCGCGATCTAACGGAAGCGCGGAAGTTCGCCGATCTCACGTCCCTGGAGGGAAACCTGTTGCAAGATCCCGCCGCGCCGATTGTGCTGGTTGCGGCGCGTTTTCCCACGGCATTGGCACCGGAGATCGCGCCCGGTTGCACGATAGTCGGTCTGTGTTTGCCGGCCTCGCCGCTGCAACTCCTCCTGTGCCAGGGATTTTCCCGACCGGTGGTCGCCACCAGCGGAAATCTCAGCGACGAACCGCTGTGCCATGATCCGCAGGAGGCGATCCGCCGACTCGGGCAAGTGGCGGATATTCTGTTAGTCCATGACCGGAGGATTCCGCAACCCGCCGACGACTCGGTGGTGCGGGTGGCCGCGGGTCAGGCCCGCCTGCTGCGCCGCGCCCGCGGTTACGCCCCGGCACCGGTGCGCCTGTCGCAAGCCGTGGCCCGTCCCGGGTTGGCTGTCGGGGGGCAGGTGAAAGGCGCGCTGGCGCTTGTTAGATGGCGCGACCTGGTGCTGAGTCCGCACCTCGGCGATCAGGACACGGTGCTTGCCCGCGAGCGTCATGCCGCCACGGCGGTGGCCTTGCAACGCCTGCTGCGTCTTGATCCGCAGTGGGTGGCCTGCGATCCGCATCCCGATTACGCCGCGTCGCTCGCCGCGCGCCGTTTGCCGCTGCCACGGCTGGAAGTGCAGCACCACCACGCCCACCTGCTCGCCGTGCTGGCCGAACAACCGCTATTGCCCGCGGAACCGGTGCTGGGCGTCATCTGGGATGGCAGCGGCTACGGTCCCGACGGCACCGTTTGGGGCGGCGAGTTCCTGTTAGCCCGCGGCCCCACCTGCCGCCGCGTGGCATGGTTGCGCCGGTTCGCGCTGCCCGGCGGCGAACAAGCCGTGCGCGAACCGCGCCGATCCGCCTTCGCCTGGCTCTGGGAAACCCTCGGCCCGGAAACCGCCGCCGCCGCCGCCCGCCAACTCGATCTATCAGCAAGTCTGTTAGGAAAACTTTGCGCGGGTGCTGCCGGCACGCTTCGTACCAGCAGTGCCGGCCGCCTGTTTGATGCCGTGGCCGCCCTTGCTGGTATTTGCCAAATGGCCCGTTACGAAGGCGAGGCTGCCGTGATGCTGGAATCGGCCGCCGCCATGCACCACGGCCCGGCGGAACCCTATCCGTTCACCCTGAGCCCGCAACCCGCAGCCGTTCCCACCGATGTGGTTCTAACAGGAGACTGCGCCGGCTGGCGGCTCGAACGTCCCGGTTTGCCGGAACAGTCGGCATGGGAAGTCGATACCGCGCCGATGGCTGCGGCCATCTGGCGGGCGGTGGGAGCGAGCGTGCCGGCCGCAGAAATCGCGGCCCGTTTCCACCAAACCCTCACCGCGATGGCGGCGGCGGTGGCGGAAAATGTCGCGGTCACCACGGTGGCGCTCGGCGGCGGTTGCTTCCAGAATGTCCGCTTGTTGGAAGCGACGGCTGCGGCCCTCGCCCACCGTGGCCATGAGGTGTTGCTGCCCGCACGGTTTCCCGCCAACGATGGCGGTCTGGCCGCCGGACAAGCGTTTGCCGGTGCATGGCTGTGTCCCAAGTAAGGAGCGCGGACGTCTCGTCCGCGACTTTTGAAGGGAGGAGACCTCCCTTCCCCTTACTGATTATTCCTTGTGATTTCACCAAGGGCGGCGATGATTCACGGCATCGCCCATGTGCCTCGCCATCCCAGGTCAAGTTCTTACTGTTGATTCCGCCTCCGAACCGTGGAACCGGAGTGGCCGCGTCCGCTTCGGCACCATCGAGAAAACCATCAATCTGGCCTACGCGCCCGATGCGGAGGTCGGCGATTACGTGCTCGTGCATGTCGGCTTCGCCCTGCAACGGATCGACCCGGAGGAAGCCGAACGCACCTTGGAGATACTGCGGGAAATGGAGGAATTGCAGGAACTGGAAACCGTCGCCGCCGCGCCCCAAGGAGTGCGGGAGACCCGCCCGCAGCTGCCATCAGATCCATCATGAAATTCATCGAGGAATACCGCAATCCCGCAGCGGCCCACGCCCTGGCCGCCGAGATCGCCCGCACCGTCACCCGGCCATGGACGCTGATGGAAGTCTGCGGCGGACAAACCCATGCCATCCTGCGTTTCGGCATCGACCGACTGCTTCCACCATCGCTCAGGCTGATCCATGGTCCCGGTTGCCCGGTCTGCGTGACCCCCGCCGGTTTGATCGACCAGGCGGTCGCCCTGACCAAACGGCCGGAGGTGATCCTGTGTTCGTTCGGCGACATGTTGCGGGTGCCGGGCCGCACCGGCGATTTGTTGCATGCCAAGGCGGCCGGCGGCGACGTGCGGGTTGTCTATTCGCCCTTGGACGCACTGGCGCTCGCCCAACGCGAACCCGCCCGCGAAGTCGTCTTTTTTGCCATCGGTTTTGAAACCACGGCACCTGCCAATGCCATGGCCGCGCACCAGGCCAAGGCCGGAAATGTTAGAAACTTCTCGCTGTTGGTATCCCAGGTGTTGGTTGGACCAGCGATGGATTTCATCCTGCGCTCGCCCGGGTCGCTGGTGCAGGGGTTCCTGGCCGCCGGCCATGCCACCGCCGTCACCGGCGTCGGCGAATTGCACGACCTCTGCTGCCGCCACCGCATCCCCATCGTCGTCACCGGCTTCGAACCGGTTGATTTGTTAGATGGCATCCTGCGCTGCGTCCGCCAATTGGAATCCGGCCGCGCCGAAGTGGAAAACGCCTATGCCAGGGCGGTCCGCCTGGAAGGCAACCTGCCCGCCCTGGCCATGACTCACCGCGTTTTCGAGGTGATCGACCGCGAATGGCGCGGCCTCGGTGTCCTTCCCTCCAGCGGCCTCGGCCTGCGCGACGACTACGCCGACGTTGACGCCGCCCGCCGTTTTCACCTCGGCCCCGCACCTGTCAGCGACGACGAGGATTGTCTCGGCGGCCAGGTCATGCTCGGCACCCTGCGCCCCGACCAGTGCCCGGCCTTCGGCCAACGCTGCAAACCCGAACATCCGTTAGGCGCACCCATGGTTTCCTCGGAAGGTGCCTGTGCCGCCTACTTCCGCTTCCGCGGACCAGGCGCGGGGTGATCGCGCATCGCGTGGATCCATTGGAACACCGCGGCCTGCTCAGTGCGCGGATTTTTCGCCGTGTGCCGCGGCATCCCCATGGCCCGTCGCCTGTTCGTGAAGCTGCTTGGTCCCGTTCGGACCATTGAATTCATGGCGCTCGCAGGAAACTCCCGCCAGCGCCCCGGCCACGAAAAGCAGGGAAATCAGTTTCATCGCGCGGTTTCATACCCCATCCCCGCCGGAACGCAACCCCGAACTCAAGGAGGAGCATCTCTGAACGCCCTCGCCCATGGGATGCCGCTCCTTGGGCTGCGCGTCATGGCGGTTCCGAAATCGCCACTCCGACCTCTGACAATAACCTTGGCACCGCAAAACGGGCTGCTATGCTCGGATACATGATGCTCACAAGACGCTTTGGACGCACGGGACTGCAAATGCCGGTATTCACCTGCGGTGGCATGCGTTACCAACATTCCTGGCAGGACGAGGAGGTGGTGCCGGATGACAACCAACGGAACCTGGAGGCGACGGTTCGCCGGGCGCTCGAGTGCGGCATCAATCACATTGAAACGGCACGCGGCTACGGGAGTTCGGAATATCAACTCGGTCGCCTGCTGCCGCAGCTTCCCCGCGAGGATCTCATCGTGCAAACCAAGGTGATGCCGGACGGCGATGGTGCCAGATTCCGGGCCACGTTTGATAGATCCATGTCGCTGCTGCATCTCGACCATGTGGATTTGCTCTCACTGCACGGGATCAATAACCTTGAATTGTTAGAAAATTCCCTGACCCCCGGTGGCCCGCTGGCGGTGGCCCGCGAAATCCAAAAGGAAGGCCGCGCGCGTTTCATCGGGTTCTCCACCCACGCCGATTGCGATACCATCTGCGCTGCCATCGAAACCGGCGAGTTCGACTATGTGAACCTGCATTGGTATTGGGTGAACCAATCGAATGCCCGCGCGCTGGAAGCCGCCTGGCGCCATGACATGGGCGTCTTCATCATCAGCCCGAACGACAAGGGCGGCAAACTCTATCAGCCACCCGCAAAACTGAGCCGCCTGTGCGCGCCGCTCAGTCCGATGGCGTTCAACAACCTGTGGTGCCTGCGCCATCCGGGGATCCACACGCTATCGATCGGCGCGGCCAGACCTACGGATTTCGACGAGCACCTGCGGTCACTCGATCTCCTCGCCCAGGCGGACACCCTGGTCCCGGAAATCGAACAACGCCTGGTGACCGAGATGGAACGGGTCCTCGGCCAGGATTGGTGCCGCAATTGGGAAACCGGTTTGCCTCAGTGGCAGGACACTCCGGGTGACATCCATATCTGGGAAATCCTCCGGCTGTGGAATTATGCCAAAGCCCTCGACATGGTGGAATTCGCGAAAATGCGCTACAATCTGTTAGGCCAGGCCGAGCACTGGTTTCCCGGGGAAAACGCCGCGGATATCCCGGATCTGCGGATGGCCTTGGCACCCAGCCCGTTCTGCGAGCAAATCCCCGCGGTGTTGCGCCAGGCGCACGAGATGCTCTACGACAAGCCGGTTGAGCGGCTCAGCAAGACCGAATGATCCTGACCCGTTCCGGATCTTCACCCGCAAGCTGCATCAACTGGGGGCCCCCTACATGGTGAGCGGAAGCATCACCGCCGGATCGTCGTAACAGGGTTGGGGGCATGGTTCACCCGATGCCGTCCTTGCGGCAGATGGATGAGCAGCGGTTGCATTGGATGCAGCGGTAGGAGGAGATGCCGTATTCGTTGGTTTGCGCATCGCGCATGATGGCTTGGACCGGGCATTGTTTCTCGCAGCGGCCGCATTTCACACACTGGCTTTGTTCGATGTGCCGGCGCTTGATGGCGATCATCGAAAACATTCCTAACAGAACACCGTAGGGACAGACGAAGCGGCAGAACGGTCGGTAAACGCGGATTCCCAGGGCCACTGCGGCGAGCAGGATCGCCCATGCGGTGAGGTCACCTACCCGCAGGATGCCGGGTTCCACCAAGCCGCCATGAGTCATGTGGATGAGGCGTTGCAGCCAGCCGTAACCCCAGAAGAAGGCGGTCTTGTAGGGATCCAGCAGACAGACGAAATAACAAGCGCCGCGCAGGGCGAGCCAGGTGGTGACCACCAGCACGATCCACGGCAGACCGCTGAGAAGAGTGTGCGGGAGCGCCGGGATGCGCCGCGCGCGGCCACCGCCGAGCAGGTCCTGGAAGGCACCGAGCGGACAGCCCGCCACGCAGAATATCCGCCCCATGACGAAGGCCGCCACCAGCGGTAACAGAAACATCACGCCGGTGCTCACGCCGATCATCTCCGGATGCCGCAAGCCGATCGTCATGTTCGCAACCGACCCAACCGGACAGATACATCCGCCGCGGATCACCCCGAAATAGAGCAAAGTGGTGGCCGGGAGCGGCCAGAACCGGCTGAAGGGCGCGTGGCGCCAGACCATCACGCCGCCGGCTAACAGGATTGCCGCCAGCATGGCGATGTCCGCCGCGATCCAATGGTCGGATTCGGGAAAATACTGCCGCGGCCGCCATTGTTCCCGATAGCTGGCGATGCCCTCGTTGGAACTGATATCCTCCTGACTCGGGATTTTGAAACATGGCGGCGCCTCGGCGGTCCCCGCAGCGGCCAGCCATTGCATGCAGGCGAATACCAAAACAACGACTAACAGAAAAAGCCGCTTCATGGCTGCGCCCCGGTTTCCAACTCATAGAATCCGCGGAAATCGTCTTCGGGATAGGAATGGGCCCTCTCGACGGCGTTTTCCGGGCAGACGACGGCGATGGCGCAGCGGTTGCAGCCGAGGCACAGGTCCGGCCGCAGGATCAGGAACATCGACTTGGTGCCGAGCTTGTTGCAGCGTTTGGCGCACTTGCCGCAGGCGGTGCATTTGGCGTCGTCGATGGTATATAGATGGTATCCGTCCTTGCCGCCGGAATGTTGCTTGCGGATCACCGCGTCATAGGGGCAGACCCGCACGCCCTTGCTCTGGATGTTGTCCGATGACACGTGCAGATCCGCGAGGTGGCCGTAACAGGCGACGCAATACGAACATTTCTTCTGATCATTGACCGCCTTGACGGCGGACGGTTTCCTCACGCAAGCCGTTTCGCACAGCCCGCAGAACGTGCATTTGTCCGGGTTGATGCGCCAGACATAGGGACCCTTCGGCTGGGTGAATTCCGCCTCGGAATCGCTGTCGGCGAAAACCCGCCAACCGGCACCGCCCAGCGCCGCCGCGCCGATGAGTTGTCCGCCGAAACGGATGAAGCCGCGTCGTCCCTGGTTCATGGAGTTTCAGGTTTCCAGGAGGCTGGCAGCACGAAACCCTTGCCGGTCAGATCCTTCGGCACCTTGTCGCCGGAGACCGCCAACAGCGCGCGTTGCAGGCGCACGGCGTCGGTCAGGGAAATCTTATGCATATCTAACAAAAACGATGTCAGGGGCATTTTGGCGGTTTCCCCGATGGTGCGGAATTGATCGGGTTTGGCGAAGTCCACCGCGCAACTGGCGGTTAGGGCATAACTCGATACCACCGCCACATCGACCTTGCCGTCCAGCAGTGCGCTGATGTTCTCGCCGCAACTTGAGTAGGTCACCTGCGAGGCCGGCTTGATATTCTTGGCCGCCAACATGGCCAGGGGTGACTGGTTCTTTTCGTAGGAATCCGGTTGGCCGAGCGCGATGCGTTTTCCCTGCACGTCGGTCAGGGCATGGAGCGACGAATCGGCGAGTGTCAGGAACACCCCGCTCATCATTGGCTGGTCCTGCGGATCGCACAGATCGGCCACGCGTTTGAAGTCCGCGCCATTTTTGTTAGGCAAGTGGAGGACCGACCATGGTTTGCAGATGAACCCGTCGAATTTTCCGCCGGCGACCGCGTTCTGGAGGTCGAAGATCTCCATGAAATAGGTGAACTTGAGCGTGATGTGGTGTTGGTCCTTCAGTTGCGCCAGCAGTTGATCATAACTGCGGGTGGCGATGTTGCTGATGCACGAGCAGGCGGTTTTGGTGCAATAGATGTCATTGACCGCGATCTTGAGGACCAGCGGATTTCGCGGCGGGTCCTTGTCGGCTGCGGGCACCGGGGGCAGGGCGGTTTCCGGGACGGCGGAATCCGCCGCGAGTCGCGGTGCGGCTAACAAACAGGACGCGGCGAGCGCCGTGATGCAGGTGATATATGATTTCATGGCGCTCAAAACTGGTTCCAACGGGTGTGTTTTAGACCTGGGATGCCAGCCACACAAGCGATTTTCCCGAAATCCCCGGTTTGGATCAGCCGCGGTTGCAGACCGGGGACGATGTCAGGGACTCGGTTTTCTCTTGTCGGAAATCATTCCGATCATCAGGATAAGCGCGTCCAGGTTCAATGCCATTCGGTTCTGTCCCGCAACCAGCGCCTTCTATCAAGAATCCTCCGCCTTGCCATGCTCCACGATCCCAGTCACCGCCCGCAGCCGATCATTACCGATGAGATCAAGCTCCAGCCGCAGGAGAAGGATGTCCTGCGGCGGTTGGTTGCCGAATTGGCGGGGATTGCGGCATTGCCCGTTCACCGTGAGAAGGCCGGACTCTGGAGGTGCCTCAATGACCTCGAATCGGTGCGGCCGATGGTTTGGATCAACGAGATCCCGTGGCACGAGATGAACGTGGATGACGAGTTGACCCTGCGCACCGGCCACCCGTGGGCACGCGACTGGGAGACGACCTTGCGGCAGACGATCTATCAGTGGAAGCATCTGCCGGCCGACATGATCGTCAGTGATTTCATGGAATGCCCGCTGGCGATCCACAGCAGTGACTTCGGCATCATCGAGGATGTGGATGTGGCGAGAACGGATGCCGCCAATCCGATTGTTTCGCGGCATTACAACATCCAGATCCGCGATTGGCCGGATCTGGAGAAAATCCGGATGCCCAGG
>Ga0073936_10012594_pt1 | contig 10057 bp, 7 predicted proteins | sample AliMusrvi5mmetaG_FD_87041 | JGI IMG/M metagenome (GOLD analysis project Ga0073936, IMG submission 87041) | Freshwater lake bacterial and archeal communities from Alinen Mustajarvi, Finland, to study Microbial Dark Matter (Phase II) - Alinen... | ecosystem: Environmental > Aquatic > Freshwater >... | reverse complement strand
TCCGCGTCGACAGCGCCCTCTACCAGGGCTACACCGTGCCGCCGTACTACGACTCGCTCGTCGCCAAGCTGATCGTCCACGCCCCGACCCGCATGGAGGCGATCCTCCGTATGCGGCGCGCCCTGTCGGAGTTCCTGATCTCCGGCATCGCGACCAACATCGACTTCCACCTCTCGATCCTCCGCGACCCCGAATTCATCGAGGGCCGCTACGACATCGGGTATCTCGGACGCAGGACCGACGCACTGCTCGGCCGCTAGCGGGAAAGGATGTCACGCGCATGATCAAGGAGAACCTCCGGCAGGTCCGCGAGCGGGCCGCCATGGACCACCCCGAGCCGTCGGCCGAGGACGCGTACGTCTACCGCCGCCCGATTCCCGACGACCTCTGGGTCAAGTGCCCCGAGTGCGGCGGCGTCATGTTCTGCGAGGAGTTCGAGAAGGAATACAGCGTCTGCACGAAGTGCAACCACCACTTCCGCCTCGACGCCCGCGAGCGCATCGACATGGTCGTCGACCAGGACACGTTCGTCGAGATGGACAAGAACATGCGCAGCGTCAACCCGCTCGGCTTCCCCGGCTACGGGCAGAAAATCGAGAAGCTCATGGAGGAGACGGGGCTTTCCGAGGCCATCGTGACGGGCGAGGCGAGGATCGGCGGGTTCGCCTGCATGGTCGGCGCGATGGACAGCCGCTTCCTGATGGGCTCGATGGGCTCCGTCGTCGGCGAGAAGATCACGCGCATGTTCGAGTCCGCGACCGACCGCCGGCTGCCGGTGGTGCTGTTCTCCGCATCGGGCGGCGCCCGCATGCAGGAGGGCATCGTCTCGCTGATGCAGATGGCCAAGACCTCCGGTGCCGTCGCGCGCCACGACCGGGCCGGGCTACTCTACATCTCGGTCATGACCGACCCGACGACGGGCGGCGTCACGGCCAGCTTCGCGAGCCTCGGCGACGTCATCCTCTCCGAGCCCGGCACGCTGATCGGCTTCGCCGGCCGGCGGGTCATCGAGGGCACGATCGCCCAGAAGCTCCCCGAGGGCTTCCAGCGCGCGGAGTTCCTCCTCGAGCACGGCTTCCTCGACCGCATCGTCCAGCGCAGCCAGATGCGCCCGACGCTGATCCAGCTGCTCACCGCGCACGTCAGCCCGGCCGCCAAGCGCTCGCGCCGACGCATCCGCGACTTCCGCGACGCCGCCGCCGAATACTCCGAGACGACCGTCGCCCGCGTGCGCGAGTTCTTCGCCGACGCCCGCCACATCGGCCTCTTCGGCGTCGACCACGACCACCCGCCGGAGGGCGCGGCCGGACCGGCCGTCGCGCCGCCGCGCAAGGCGTCGGAGCGGCTCGACCTGATCCGCCACAAGAACCGCCCCACGCTGCGCGACTACATCCCGCTGATCTTCGACGACTTCCTCGAACTGCATGGCGACCGCCTCTTCTCGGACGACCCTGCGCTGTGCGGCGGCATCGCGATGTTCCAGGGCGTGCCGGTGACCGTCGTCGGGCACGTCAAGGGCCGCAGCCTCGAGGAGAACAGCCGCACGAACTTCGGCATGCCGCACCCCGAGGGCTACCGCAAGGCCATGCGCCTCATGCGCCAGGCCGAGAAGTTCGGCCGGCCGGTGCTGTGCTTCGTCGACACGTCGGGCGCCTACTGCGGCATCGGCGCGGAGGAGCGCGGCCAGGGCGAGGCGATCGCCCGCAACCTGTTCGAGATGATGGACCTGCGCACCCCGATCGTCAGCATCGTGACGGGCGAGGGCGGAAGCGGCGGCGCGCTGGCCGTGGCCGTGTGCGACGAGCTCGCCATGCTGCGCAACGCGATCTACTCGGTCATCTCCCCGCGCGGGTTCTCGAGCATCCTGTGGAAGGACGGCACCCGCGAGAAGGAGGCCGCCGACCTGATGAAGATCACCGGCGAGGACCTCGTGGAGTTCGGCATCTGCGACGCGATCCTGCCCGAGCCGGACGAAGGCGCCCACGCCGATCCGCGCGCGACCGCGGCGGGCATCGTCGACTTCCTGTCGCGCACGCTGCCGAAGGTGTGCGGGCACCCGGTCGCGGACATGCTCGAGAAGCGGTACGAGAAGTACCGGAAGATCGGGATGTATCTGGAGTAGGGACGGAATCCGGGCGGTAGGCCCGGCGGAGACCTAGAGCGGCAGGCGGGAGAGCTCGGAGAGCATGTCCCGGCCGGTCGAGGGGGGGAGCGTCGCGAGGCGCTCCTTCGCTTCGTCCAGATACCTGCGGGCGGTCCGGCGGGCGGCTTCGACGCCGCCGAGGCCAGCCATCCCGCGCGTGAGCGCCTGGACGCGGTCGGGCAGCGGCGGGGCGCCGGGCGCGCCGCCGTCGCGGAAGTAGACCTCGAGGTCGGCGCGGAACTCCGGGCTGGCCTTGGCGGCGAGCAGGTAGGGGAGCGTCGCGATGCCCTGGACGAGGTCGTGCCCGGTGGGCTTGCCGGCCGGACCGGACGTCACGCCGCCGACGTCGAGCAGGTCGTCGGCGATCTGGAACGCGATGCCGTAGGCGCGGCCGAACTCCGCGCAGGTACGGACGACCGCCTCGTCCTGCCCCGAGGCCGCGGCGCCCGCGGCGCAGGCGGCCGCGAAGAGGGCGGCGGTCTTGCGCTCGATCCGGGACAGGTAGGTCTTCACGGAGGGGATCCGGCCCCGTCCGAGATACTGGTCGACCTCGCCCGCGCACAGGGACTCGAGCCCCGCGACCAGGACCTCGGGCACGGCGGAGCGGTGGCGGACGCCCTTCTCGTCGGCGGGGAGGAGCGCCTCCTCGAGCGTCGAGAGGGAGCGGAGCGCCTTCACGAGCATCCAGTCGCCGGTGTAGACGGCCGTGTGCGCCCCGTGGAGCGCGTACGTCGTCGCGGCGCCGCGGCGGGTCGGGGCGGCGTCGATCACGTCGTCGTGGACCAGCGTCGCCATGTGGATCATCTCGACGGCGGCCGCGACCGGCAGCACGCGTGTCGGGTCATAGGCGCCGAGGTGCCCCGCGGCGATCGCCATGGAGGGACGCAGGCGCTTACCGCCGCTGTCCAGCAGCCGGAGCCCCTCCCGTCGGAGGAAGGGGCCGCCGGCCCCGAGATCCTCCCGAAGCCGGCGTTCCAGTTCCTGCAGCTGCGGTGCCAGGTCCGACAGGACCTGCCCGCCGGGGGCCGTAGGGCGCATCATGCGCCGCGTTTCTTGAAGAAGGTCAGGCGGAGGGTCTTGTTCTTGCGGACGTTCTCCCACACCCGGGTGAGGTAGGGCAGCACATAGGCGTCGAGGCCGAACGCGCGGCCGACGCCGCCCATGCAGGCGATCGAGGCGAAGACCATCCACCAGGTGCTGTCGTAGATGCCGGTGGAGGTGATGAACATGGCCATCAGGGCGAAGGAGATCAGGGAGCCGAGGAAGGTGAACATGCCGCCGAGCAGCATCAGGCCGACGAGCACCTCGAAGACCACGACCAGGACCTGGAAGAACATCGCGAGGCCGTCGGTCGCGAGGACGATGTTCTGCAGCAGCCAGTGCACGAGGTCGAAGTTCCCGTAATGGAAGAAGAGGACCTTGAAGATCATGCGCGGGTCGCCCTGGACGGCCTGCGTCACGGTGCCGACGAGGGACTCCTTCACGAGCGTGCCGTGGACGAGGCCGAGGATGTTGACGTTGAGGATGTCGGCGTATTTCGCGACGGTGTCGACGACGCCGCTCCCGCCGCCCTGGGACGCGCTACCCGTCGTATCGGCCCCGCCGACCGCCATGCCGAGGAAGGAGGCGAGCTTGGGATCGACGAACCAGCCCTGGACGATCTTCTGGATCCCCTCGTAGAGCCACATCGCGCCGAGGAACACGCGGAGCGGGGCGCCCCACCACGCGGGCTGCATCTTCGTGTAGTGCTTCTGGAGGAAGGTCTCCCGCTGGCGGCGGAACAGGATCTCGTCGTGGAGGTAGGTCCAGACGCCGGCGGCGCCGCGGATCCCGTAGAGGTAGTGGCAGTTGACGAGGATCTTCATCGTGAGCGACAGCCAGCTCGGGAGGCGGAAGCCCATGATGTCGGAGACGGCGTGGTAGTTGCCGATGCAGACCATGATGCCGTGGAACTTGACTTCGACCTTCGTCGGCTCCTTGCCGCGGATCGCGGCGAGGATGTTGTCGGCGACGCCGTCGCCGGTCTGGAGGGCCGTCTCGACCATCGCGGCGTAGGGCTTCTTCCCGGCCGCGGGAGCGAGTCCGCCGACGTCGCCGATCGCGTAGACGCCGGGCTTGCCGGTGCGGCAGAAGGAGTCGACCTCGATGCGGCGGGCGGCGACGGTGGGGAGGCCCATATGCGCGACGTCGGGCGCCGCGCACACGCCGGCCGCCCAGATCAGGGTGCGGGTCTGGATGCGGTCGTCGCCGAGGTCGACGTAGTCGCAGGTGAGTTCCTTGATGCCGGTCTTCAGCTGGATCTCGACGCCCATCTTCTCCATGCGGTGGTGGGCCTTGCGGGAGCTCTTCTCGTCGAGGACGGGCAGCACGCGGTCGAGCATGTCGACGATCGTGAGACGGACCTCGGAGTAGGGGATCCCGTTGTCCTTGGCGAGGGCCCTCGTCCAGATCGCGAGCTCGCCGACCATCTCGACGCCGGTGAAGCCGGCGCCGCCGACCACGAAGGTCAGGAGGCGGGAGCGCTCCACGGCGTCCTTCTCGACGGCCGCCTTGTGGAAGCAATCCTTGATGTGGTCGCGGATCGCGACGGCGTCCTCGAGCGACCAGAGCGGAAAGGCGTTGGTGTCGAGGCCCTTGATGCCGAAGTAGTTCGGGGTGGAGCCGACCGCGATCACGAGGTGCTCGTACGGGTACGCGTTCTTCGCGGAGGAGACCGTCCTCGCGTCGTAGTCGTAGGAGACGATCTCGTCCTGCACGACCGTCACGCGGGTGTCGCGGAAGATATCCTTCAGGGGAATCCGGACCGAATCCTCGCCGACGCGGTTGCCGGCGACCTCGTGGATTTCCGTCAGCAGCGTGTGGTAGGAGTGGCGGTCAATCAGGACGATCTCGAGGTCGTCCTTGCGGCCCTTCCTGTTCAGATGGAGCGCGGCCTCGATCCCGGCGTACCCGGCTCCGACGATGACGATGCGATGCGGCATGGAGTTCTCCTTTCGTGGCGAAAAAGGCGGCTCCCCCTTGGGAAACCCCCACACTTTTATACAACAATGCCCGGGGGTTGGCAAACGGAATCCGGTGCGGTGCAGAAATCGCGCAATTATGGGATAATCTTCGCAGAAAACATCCTACAGGAGGCATCACCATGGGTTCCTTCCAGTCGACGCCCGGACTCGACGCCCGCTTCTTCTCCGGCAACCGCGCGCGGCTGCTGGGCATGCTCGAAGAGGACACCATCCTCCTCGTCTTCGCCGGACGCGCCCCGCGCCGCACGGCGGACCAGGAATACGCGTTCCACGCCGACCGCAGCTTCTTCTACCTGACCGGCTTCGAGGAGCCGGAGGCCTTCCTGCTGGCCGCCCGCCACGACGGGCGCACCGAGGAGCGCCTCTACATCCGGCCCAAGGACCCGTCCCGCGAGCGCTGGACCGGCCGCCGCTCCTCCGCCGAGGAGGCGTCCGCCGCCTCCGGGATCCAGGTCATGCGCGACGTCGAACGCTTCGAGGGCGACCTCAAGGACCTGATTGACGGAGGCCGCTTTTCGTCCGTCTCGCTCGACCTCTCCGGCTATGACGCGCACCCCTCCGAGGACCCGGTCCACCGTTTCGCGAACCGGATCCACGGGGAGCACCCGCACATCGCGATCGACAACGTCCACGGGCGGCTCGCCGCCCTCCGCGCGATCAAGAAGCCCGAGGAGGTCTCGCTGCTGCGCGCCGCCGCGGAGCGCACCGGCCGGGGGATCCGCGCGATGATGGACGTCTGCCGGCCCGGCGCGATGGAGTACGAACTGGCCGCCGCGTTCCAGTGCGCGATCGCCAACGAGGGATGCCCCGAACCTTCCTTCTCCTCGATCGTCGCCACGGGTCGCAACGCCTTCTACCTGCACTACGACAAGCCCCTGTCCCGGATCGAGGACGGGGACCTCGTCCAGATCGACGTCGGCGCCCCCTTCGGCGGCCTGCACGCCGACATCTCCCGCTCCCTGCCTGCGAACGGCCGCTTCTCGCCGCGACAGCGCGAACTGTACGGCATCGTCCTGCGCTGCCAGGAGGTCGCGTTCGCGGCGCTGGTGCCCGGTGCCACGGTGCGCGACGCCAACGAGGCCGCGCGCGACGTCGCGTATGCCGCCCTCAAGGACCTCGGGGTCCTCGAGCGCCGCGAGCAGGTCGACGACTACTACTGGCACAGCTGCTCGCACCACCTCGGAATGGACGTCCACGACATCGCGTCGCGCGGGCTTCCGATCGAGGCCGGCATGGTCTTCACGGTCGAACCCGGCCTCTACGTCCCGGAATGGGGCATGGGCATCCGCATCGAGGACGACATGCTGGTCACCGAGGACGGCGGTGTCGACCTGTCGCCCACGATCCCGAAGGATCCGGACGAGATCGAGCGCCTCATGGCGGAATCCAGGAGATAGAGGACCGGCAGATCCGCCCGCTCCTCCCGGCAGTACAGGTCCAGCCCCTCGCAAGCAAGCAGTCGCGACGCCCATTCGGCGCCGAGCCGCCGCGACCGCGCACAGCGGACCGCCCTGCGCAGTCCGACGCCGTATCCGGCGAACGTCCTCCGCAGGAAGGCGTCGTAGTCCCGGACCTCCAGCGGTCCGTATACCTCCGCATTCCGGCAGGCCATGTCCGCGAACGCGTCGACGACCAGCCGCTCGAGGCAGGGGTGGTCGACGCCGCGCGCCGTGTCGAAGGGCGCGTGGGACGGCAGGGGTCGCACGACCAGCTTGTGTCCGGGAAACGCCTCGCGCAGAGGCGACAGGCTCCGGTCGCGCAGGAGCGAGCGAAGGGCCTCGGCGTCCTCGCGGGCGGCTTCCAGCAGCACCACGGACCGGCCCGCCGGCGGCCCGAGACCGAACGGCGCGAGCCAGTCGCTGTCGAGCAGGGAGAAGGCCCGCCCTTCGAGCGCGCGCCGGCAGCAGTCGGAGAGCGCGACGTGGGCGGCTTCCGGCCGGGGGCGGAACCTCCGGCCGACCGCAAAGGGCGCGGCGGGAGCGCCGGGACGGCAGCCGCGCGCGGTGAAAAGCCCGCGGTCGATCTGTCGGACGGTCCCGGCGTCCAGCATGCGCCCGAGCAGCGCGCGGGTCCCGTTGCGCGTCAGGTGCGCGCCGCGGCGCACGAACGCGGACAGCAGCTCTTCGGCTGTGAAATAGGGGAGGGAGGCCAGCGCCCCGGGCAGCGGCGGCACGCCGTCGAGGCATCCGTCCGGCCCGAGACTGTCGGAGTCGGTCATCGTCGCATCACCTCCTCGGTTCCATGCTACGCCGCTCGCGGGTCCCCACTCGACGCCCATTCGCGACAACCATGGACCGGCGCGACTCAATTCACGACAAACCCGCCGCAAATGATAGAATGGGGGCGACGCCGTCCTTCGGCCGCCGAGGCAGCCGGGCGGGGAGAACGGGTCGGACGGCGGGAGGCCGGAAGCAACATGGTGGAAAGACCGAAGATCGACCGCGGGGCCGCGCTGGCCCTGCTCGAGGAATACAACGCGAACCCGCGCCTCCGGACGCACGCCAGGTGCGTCGAGGCGACGATGCGGGCCTTCGCTCGGGACGCCGGCGAGGACGTGGAGAAATGGGGCGCGGTCGGCCTCGTCCACGACCTCGACTACGAGCGCTGGCCCGAGCGGCACTGCGCGCGCAGCGCCGAGCTGCTAGAGGAGGCGGGATGGCCCGAGGACATGATCCGCGCGGTGGTCTCGCACGGCTGGGGGATCTGCTCGGACGTCGAGCCGCTCTCGTACATGGAGAACGTCCTGTACGCCACCGACGAGCTGACCGGCCTGATATACGCAGCGGCGCTGATGCGGCCGTCGCGCAGCGTGCTCGACCTCGAGGTGCCGTCCGTCATGAAGAAATGGAAGGACAAGCGGTTCGCCGCGGGCGTCGACCGGGGCGTCGTGGAGGCGGGCGCCGCCCGGCTCGGACTGACGGTCGAGGAACTCGTGGCGCGGACGGTCTCCACGATGCGCGAGGCGGCCGACGGGATCGGTCTGGCGGGGTCTCCTGCCGGGCAGGGGAACGCATGAGCCCGAAGAAGGTCCGCACCCGCACCCTGCGCCTGCCCCGCAAGCCCAGCCAGGCGTTCAATCTCTTCCTCAAGGGCACGCTGCAGGTCGTCCTGCGCATCCTCTACAACTACCACGTCGACGCGCGCGGCATCCGGGGCCTGAAACCCCCGTACCTGGTGATCGCGAACCACGACATGAACCTGGACCCGTTCCTCGCGCTGTCCGGTTTCCACAAGCCCGCCTACATCGTCACGAGCGAGCACCTGTTCCGCATCCCGATCCTCGGCTTCCTGCTGTCGAACCTCGTCGGCGCGATTCCCAAGACCAAGGCGAAGGCCGAGTCGCGCACCGTCCGCGGAATGCTCGAGGCGCGCAGGAACGGCTATCCCGTGCTCGTGTATCCCGAATACGGCGGCCGCAACTGGGGCGGGCAGACGAGCCGGCTCATCCCCGCGACCGGTAAGCTCCCGCGGCTGCTCAAGATCCCCGTCGTCGCGATCGTCTTCGAGGGCGCCTACCTCGCGACCCCGCGCTGGTGCTTCAAGCGCCGCCGCGGCCGCATCACGCTGCGCTACCACGTCGCCCTGACCGCCGAGGAGTCGGCGACGCTTCCCGAAAAGGAGGCGCTCGCGCGCATGCAGGCCTCGATTGACCACGACGACAACCTCTGGCAGAGGAAGAACCTCGAGGCCGGGCACGGCGTCGTCTTCCACGCGCGCAACCGCGCCGAGGGCGTCGAGCGCTCGCTCTACGCCTGCCCGAAGTGCGGGACGCTGCGGGCGCTCCATTCGCACGGCGACTCGTTCTCGTGCTCGCACTGCGGCTTCTCCGCCTCGATCGACAAGTACGGACTAGTCGACGGGTCGACCGCGATGCGCGAATACACCGTCGAGGTCGAACGGATCCTCGAGGACCGGGCGGCGGAGTACCTGGCGTCGGGCGGGTCGACGGAACCGTTCCTCGCGGACGTCATGACGGTCTGGTCCAGCCCGCGCATGCAGCCGATGGAGAAGCTCGCGCACGGCGAGCTCCGGCTGGACGCGGAAGGGCTGGCGTTCGACGGCCCGGACGGTCCCGTCCGGCTCGCCATCGGAAACATCACGGGCGCCACGTGCATCCACGCCCACATCCTGGAGTTCGTCTGGGAGGACCGGGTCTACCGCGTGATCTTCGACGACCGCAAGACGTCGTGCCGGCTCTGGCTGACGGCGGTCAGGATCTTCGCCGACCACGCAAAGGGCGGCGACTCCGGGATAATCGAGGACTGAACGTGCGCTCCCCGGAGCTGCGGCGTCCGTACGGGCGCATCAGCGTCAGGACGAGGACGAGCAGCCCCGCGGCGGCGACGAGCGTGCCGAGGGAGAGGTAGGGCGGGTCGGCGGGCAGCAGCGGCAGCGGGATCGTCCAGGCGAGCCAGGGCAGGACCGTGCCGGGCCCGACCAGCGACCGGTCCAGGTAGGATCCGTGCATGAGCCCGTATTTCAGGGCGGGGTTGTCCGTCGAGAGCAGCAGGTCGACGCTGACGGGCATGGTCCCCTGGTTCGCGAGCACGACGGCGGCCATCCCCGCGACGCCGAGCAGCAGCAGCCCGAGGCCCGCGCGGTCGGCCGCGTCGACGGAAGGCCGCTTCCAGGGGATCAGGTTCAGGACGAGGAACAGGACGGCGACGCCGAAGACGAGCGAGGCGTGCGCGGTGCGGATCGCGACGAGGGCGGCGCCGGACGGCCAGTCCTCGAAGCCGGCCATTACGAGGACCTGCGGAATGACGGCCAGGACGAGCCAGACCGGCAGCAGGCCGACGAAACGCAGCTTCTCCAGCAGCAGGCCGCGCAGGCGACCGCCGGCGGCCAGGCCGACGACGGCGCCCAGGATCGCGATCGAGAAGAGGAACAC
>Ga0073936_10012591_pt1 | contig 10058 bp, 6 predicted proteins | sample AliMusrvi5mmetaG_FD_87041 | JGI IMG/M metagenome (GOLD analysis project Ga0073936, IMG submission 87041) | Freshwater lake bacterial and archeal communities from Alinen Mustajarvi, Finland, to study Microbial Dark Matter (Phase II) - Alinen... | ecosystem: Environmental > Aquatic > Freshwater >... | reverse complement strand
GTATTTACAAACTCTTACAATGTACATTCAACGAAAAGCAGATACGAAACTGGCAAAATGGAAACTCGAAAACAAGCATAAACCTCTTCTGGTCAGGGGGGCACGACAGGTTGGAAAAACGAATACCATCAGAGAGTTTGGAAAAAACTTCGAGTTTTTTATAGAAATCAATTTTGAGCAAAGCCCTCGGTTAAAAGCGTTGTTTTCGGATGAATTATCACCTGAAACCATTTGTGGAAATATAGCCGCTATATTTAAAACCAGCATTATTCCCGGGAAAACGCTTCTTTTTCTCGATGAAATTCAGGAATGTCAGGAAGCAATTGCCTCGCTTCGTTTTTTTTACGAAAGAATGCCGGAATTACATGTTATTGCAGCTGGTTCGTTACTCGAATTTGCACTTTCAGAAATTCCAACCTTTGGAGTAGGGAGAATTCGGTCAATGTTCATGTATCCCATCAGCTTTTCCGAATTTCTTGAAGGAGCCGGAGAGCAACTTTTGCTTAATAAGGTAAGGGAAGGAAATCCAAACAAACCAGTGAATGAAGTAATACATTCCAGATTGATAGAGCTAATCCGGAGATTCATCTGCCTTGGAGGTATGCCTGAGGTAATCGCAACCTACCTTGAAACCGGCGATCTGCATCAATGTCAACAATTGCTCGATGACTTGATTATTTCGATTCAGGCAGATTTTACAAAATACAGGAAGAAAACTCCGGTTTCAAGATTAAATGAAGTATTTCAGTCAGTTGTATTTCAGGCAGGACAGAAGTTTGTCTATTCAAAAGCTTGTGCAGAGGCCAACCACAACCAGGTTAAGGAAGCGTTACAATTACTGATAAAGGCAGGTCTTGTAATTCCGGTCACACACAGCTCTTCAAATGGTTTGCCATTGGGTGGCGGGGCAAATCCTCAGAAGCAAAAAATGTTGGTGTATGATACCGGCATTTTTCAACGCATGATGGGACTTGATTTGGAAGATTTTCTGCTTTCTAAAAAGTTCGATGCCATTAACAGAGGAAACCTGGCAGAGCAATTTGTTGGTTTGGAATTGATTAAATCAGAATCATGTTATCAGCATCCTTCGCTCTATTATTGGCATAGGGAGGCAAAAAGCAGCAACGCCGAAGTGGATTATGTGATGCCCATTTCTCAGGAAATCGTTCCGGTTGAAGTCAAAGCAGGAACCAAAGGATCGATGCAGAGCATGTTTTTGTTTTTACAGGAAAAAAAGCTTAACAGGGGCATACGAATATCGAATGAGAACTTTTCGGTTTATGACTCCATTGAAGTTTACCCTTTATATGCTATCGAAAATTTAAGATTAGGATGAACAAACAAACCCAATGCCCTGAATGCCATTCCATCGACATTAAATTTTTTGAGCTACGAAACAGATACAGCTGCAATATTTGTGGTTGCAGCTTTTCTGGTGAAGTTCAGAAAACCCGGAAACTCCGCATCTTCCTTTCCTACGGTCACGACGACAATGAAGAACTCGTTCGCCTAATAAAAGCTGACCTCGAAAAACGGGGAAATGATATGTTTTTGAAACTACAGACATACAAAGGTAAAATACTGAAATAAAAACTATTGCCTATTATGACACAAAGTTCGCCCCGTCTCCGCCCTGTCATCCGGGTCTTCGTCAGCTCAACGTTCAGTGACATGAAACATGAGCGCAATGCGCTGCAGGAGCAGGTTTTTCCCAAGCTTGAGCAACTTTGCATGCAAAACAGATTTCAGTTTCAGGCTATTGACCTTCGTTGGGGTGTTTCGTCTGAGGCGGGGCTGGATCACCGAACAATGCGGATATGTTTTGATGAGCTGAAACGCGCACAGGAAATCTCACCCGAGCCCAATTTTCTGGTTTTGCTCGGTGACAGATATGGCTGGAGGCCTCTGCCGGAAGAGATTTCGCAGAGTGAATTTGATTTACTGCGGACATTTGCAAAAGGTAAAATCGAGAAACAACCTGAGATACCCGGGATACATGGAAAATCTTCTATTCAGATTCTGGAAGAATGGTATCGTTGCGACCATAATATGATATTGGCTGACCCGCCTGAAACTTCACCAGACCATGCGTTGTTTAATTACATCCTACAGCCCCGAACCCAAAACCTGGGAGACGGGTGTGACTATACACGAAGAAAAGATGACTCGACAAAGGATACACAAGACTGGATAGATATCCAACGGGTTTTATGGAGTATGATCAATGCGGCGTTTCCTTATGAACTGATGAGCCAAAGGTTTGACAGGGATTGGAGCCAACACCTTGCTGATGTTCATTCCGAAAAACATCCCATACGGGAAGTCCCACAGATTGCCCGTTTTCAGGCTTCGGCCACCGAGCAGGAGATCTGGTGCGGAGCACTGTCGGCATTAAATGCAGAATATCATGTAATTGCATGCTACCGTGAAATTACTAACCGGGATGAATTTAACACCTATGAATTGGGTGAATTTTATAATCTGAATGAATCAGGTGAATTTGATTCATTTTCGTCCAACTGTCAATCAGACCTGAAAGCTGCAATTCGCCATCGGTTAGGCAAAAATGTCCCAATTAGCATTCCTTTTAACCGGTTAAAACGAGAACATGATAAACTGGCAATAGAAGCCACTGAAACAACTACAAATAAGTTCTGTGACGATGTATTTAATAGAATTAAGCCCATTATTGAAAGGCAGATTGAAGAGTATTGGGAAAAGTCAGAACCATCTTCCTCAGAAAGGGCAGCACGGGAATTAAATATTGAACGAAACGAACATAAGCGTTTTGGAACGGAACGTGGCGGTAAAAAATCGTTTGTTGGTCGTGAACCTGAACTACAAGCCATTCGATATTATTTGAAGAATACGTCACCCTGGCCGATGGTGATTCATGGGGTATCAGGCTGTGGCAAGACAGCACTATTGGCTCGTGCAACAGAAGAAATCCCTGAGAATCAAAAACCAATCATCCGTTTTATCGGGACAACACCTTATTCCTCTGATATTCGTTCTTTACTTCTAAGCCTTTGTCAGGAATTGAGGGAAAGATATCCCAGGGAAGATATCCTTCCTTCAGATACCAAAGCATTGCAAGATGAATTTGATCTGCAGTTACATGCTGTCTCGCCGGAACAGCCACTTATACTATTTCTAGATGCTTTGGACCAGCTTTTAGATGCTGATAACGGCAGGTTGTTGAATTGGATACCTTATGGGCAATTGCCACCTAATGTAAAGCTTGTTGTATCCTGTTTGTCTTACCGATCCGAAGATGAACTGGCAAGCCAGCCTTACATTGCACTCACAAAACGCCAACTCCCAAAGGAGAATATAATAAATATAGATGTTCTTAATGAAGGCGAAGCCAGAATATTGCTGTTCAAAAATTGGTTGCCTCAGGCTGGACGCAAGCTTAGTGATCTTCAACGGGACTGCATCGAGAAAACATTAGAGACCAAGGAATGCTGCCAACCAATCTATCTCAAAGTGTTGTTCGAAGAAGTCCGACTTTGGCGGTCTTATGATGCTTTACCCAAAATTGGCAAGGATTTACCCGCGCTCCTTCATCAACTCTTTGACCGACTTAGCTTGGAAGCTAATCATGGTCAGCTATTGGTTGAACGTGTTCTGAGTTATTTTACCGCCTCCCGTTATGGGTTGGCAGAGAGTGAATTACTTGAAATATTGTTTGATGATCCGGATTACAAAGCAAAACTTAAAGATGATAACCTAAAGAACCGCCACGAACTGCCTATTAGCGCAACCCGTATTCCCATTGTGATCTGGTCACGGCTCCGCTTCGACCTTGCTCCCTACCTCACTGAGCGCGCCGCTCCCGGTGCCAACGTGCTGACGTTTTACCACCGGCAATTAGCGGAGTGGATACTTAAAATCGGTTTGAAACATCTCTGGATTGACTGGAACCCGCATGAGCGACTGGCTGACTTTTTCAAGAGTAAGGCCGATCCGGATAGCAATCTGAATTGGAAACTCAATCCGAGATTTTTAGGAGAGCTTCCTTTTCATATTGCACATGCTGGAAAAGAAATGGAGCTTCAAGGGTTATTCTCGCAATTGGCATTTTTATCTTCGCGTGTAGCAACAAACCAGATTTATGAACAAATTGAGGATTACAATCTGGCGAGTCCATTATCCGAGGTCCTAGAACCTTGGCTCAATTTCCTTAAAAAGCACGCGCAACGATTAAATCAGCATCCAACCATGCTTGTACCGCTTATTAATCATGAGGGGTTCCATGAGGCTAGAGTACAAGTTACAAATATCACATGGAGTCAACCATGGTTATATACATCGCATGAAATTATGCCTAAAGCTATTGAAACAACTCCAGAAGGAGTTCATGTTCAAGTCATCGGAAATCTCGAATTTGCATGGGGCAGAGCATCAGCTATCTCACCTAAAAAGGCATTAGCTTTTTGTGTTGAGCGGTTGGGTCTTATAAGTGTTATTGATTTAAATAAGATGCAGCAAATAGATACAAGTTTACGAATTAGACGAGATCGTCCACTTGTTATTGCTTGCTCTGATACTGCTGATTCTATAGCGGTCTTTTATGAATCCGGGATAGCGGAACTTTATCAATGTGTATTTGATCAGAACAATTCGCCTATGAGTTTAGAGAAAATACTTGAGTTTGAATTTTATTTACCGGAAAGTGAAGATCCAGTGGTTGTGTGGCATAATAATTCTTTTTGGTACCAATCGACTTACAGTACAATTTCATCTATTTCGAAACAACTTCCAAGAGCAGTTGAAGAAAAACTTGCTGAGAATCAAAATGGAGAACTAGCTGCATTAGTTTTTATTAAAAATTCGCCAATAATTGCATTACGCCAAGGGAGCGACACTGTTTTTCTTACTTCATCAACTTTGTTGCTACGACAAAAAGGTGTCTATATCACAACGATGTGTTTATGTGGAGAAAATCGAATTGCTGTTGTTTTCACTAATGGTTACCTTAATCTATTCGAACTCGATGACAAAATAACACTAAAGGCAAAGTTGAATATTGGTATGGTTCGAGGCACAGTTGGCTGGGATGGTTCAAGATTGTTATGGTTGAGTGAAACGGGTGTATTTAATTCATGGAGACCTAACGAAGATACTCCAACGAAAGTACAAGACAACCAAGAAATATTTCCTATTAATCTGCAAATTGTTCCTCGTAATTGGTTCTTTTTCTCTGATAACTCTATCTTGCTTTGTACAAATCAGAATATAGTAGTATTCAAAATTTTGTTTGGAGGAACTATAATTGATAGTAATTTAGAAGAAATCTTTGGAGGCCCTGTATGGAGAACAGTATGCAAACGTGGAAAGGATCAATGGCTAATTGAAAAAAATCCTTTACGTGAAGTTCTTCTTGGAAAAGAAGTTTTAGGACGATTGTATTGTGCATTAGATGGTAAAGGTTGGTTTTATGCATTGCGCGGATACGGACCTGGATTAGTAATTGAATTATCAAGCATACAGACAAAAACACTTAAAGAATGTCCTTATGGATTAAATGTTGTTGTTGGCGATGACGAAGGGGGTTGTTGGTTTACAGATCGCGCAGGAGATATCTACTACATAGATACATTTGGGTATTCTCATTGTATTTTAAAAATAGGACTTGATGACGTCCATGGTGCAATCCTGGAGAACTGTGGAGACTATCTTGTTTGGATAGGATATTCTACTAAATACTTTCCAGATACTGGTGTCGAACCTGCAAGAACTTTAATCTTCTTTAGAAAGCACATCGCTAATGTACCAACGCTAGAACGAGTAGGAGAACAATTTAGACACCCAAGAGAAGGACTATGCGTAGCTTTCTTGTATGATCACGTCGCAAAAAGATTAGTTACCCTTTGGGTCAATAGTATAGAAGGCATCGAGAATTACGGACTCAGAATTGGTTCTGTTGAAGAATTTGCACAGTGGAGGTTTCAAGAATTAAATGTAATTGGTTTGGGTCAAATAAAATTAGTTCAGGCTAATCTTTCTGCTGATGGCAGATTCTTTGGTGTTGTAAACATGGCTGGAGAAATAGTGTGTATTTCGATATTAGACGGAAAGGTCATTACTACATTGTCAGGTAGTTCTCCATTCACTGCTGTAGTACATGGCTGCGAAGGTTCTGAATTCTGGATAGTTGAAAAAAGTTCAACTATTTATAAATGCAAATTAATTGAAGAGAAAAAATGAGTATAGGTATCACTAAACTAATGGAAGATGCTGAATCACTTGCAGATCAACGAAGATTGATGCCTGCAATTAAGCTGCTGGAAGAAGCTCGGATGTTAACTAAAATCCCTGATCGCCGCGCTATTATTACATATAATCTTGGAGCTATACAATGGCATTTACTTGGCGACGGGGTCGCAGCTCGCCGAGAGTTCTTGGCAACCATCGCGGAATTTGAAAAAAACGGTTATGGACAAAATCCAAATTTGAGAATCATCCACGCAAATGCTCTTGAAAATGCAATGCTAAATGCACTTTCATTTGATGAATTTGAAAACTTCGCTGCGAAACTTAAGGTGCTAGCACCTGGAATACCAATACTTACAGGTTTAGTTCCAGAAGTTAAAAACTGGAGAGAAAGAGGAGATTCGTGGACTGATAGAATTTTTAATTTGGCAGCATCATATTATAATCGAAATGATCCTCGACGTGATGTCGGCCGATATGGTGAGGCGAGGTCAGCATATCATCTTATGCTTACCAATCGTCGCCAATTGCGTGTAAAGCAAGAAGATTTTCGAATGGCATTGTTCGAATTTTGTGCTCTTTCGATGCGGATGGCTGCCGACTGTATCAAAATCCGTGGTGGTGATAATGATATGAATTCTCCAGAAGAATTTCTTCCAATTCTTACGGAAGCAATTCCGATTGTGGATCAATACATTAGCCTTAATTCTGGGGATAATGATATAAAAAAAGTTCGCGGTGATATGGAATTAATGATAAATGATTATCGCTCTCGATGGAATACATTAAACAAAGGGATAAATACAATGTCACAAAAAACTGATTTTCAAGTGTGTCAGAAGTGTGGATATGTCTTTGATCGCAGAGACTTTGATGGTCCTGACTTCATTACTGCAAGAATGAACATTTATGATCATTCAACAATGTGCCCGAAGTGCGGCGGAAAGGTGGTGTGGCAGTCCAGACCTGAAATTGAGTCGAAATTTGGGCGAGGCTGCCTACCAGTGATCTTCTTAATAGTCTTATTCGTTGCGCTCGCGATATACATGCTCATATAATTCGCTTAACATCACCTAAAAATAAAAAGGAGGTAATAAACATGTGGCCATTCTCTTCACATAAACACAAAACTCTCTCACATGCAGTTCTGGCTGGTGATTTGGACGCAGCTAGAAAAATGCTTGTTAAAGGTGCTGACCCGAATAGATGTAATCCCGATGATGACGCATATCCAATTCATTATGCCGTAAATCATGGTCCAGAAATGGTTCAGCTACTTGTTGACTATGGTGCAGACGTGAATATTCCAGCGAGAGGATCGTTGCCCTTGGCAGTAGCCGAAGCGAGGGGGTTTACGGATGTGGCAAAAATTCTGCGAAAAGCGGGCGCTAAATTGCGCTCACCCTATGAAGAATTCCTGCTCGATCCGCGGATCAGACTTCAATTGGAGCCGAAAATAGCTAAGATTGCCTGTATGGCACACATCTATTTTCCGAATGAATCTCCTGAAGAGGTTGCTAAGCACGTCGAAGAGAAACTCAATATGGAGTTTCCACAATACATATCAGGGGCGGAGCAAGAGAGTATCCGAAGGGACGTTCGAGCTCTGATTCAGAAAAAGTGTGGTGTGAAGAACTATCAGAAATCGACGCTCCCGTCGGTCGAACAAGCGAAAATTATTACTGGGATGTCCGAAGACGAATTGACTCGCCGCTTCATGGAACATCTAATCCAACAGGGCAAAAATCCATTCGCGGATATGCCTAACAACATGCTCCGAGACGTGGAGATGAAATTTCCCGATCTTGTCCAATTGGCGCATCGGAAGTTCGGCACAAATCAGTGAATGAGGAGTTCCGTCATGAGCGAACAGAAACATGTTCTACGAACTTGGGAGAATCTGCCATCAATAGTAATGGTCCCAGTTCTCCGGGGTTTATCTTATTCACAACTGGTGGATCGATCAACAATCAAGCTCCTGACAAAGAACTTATCTGCCTCGTCAATTGGGGTTGGATCAGTTCATATGAAGATGCAGCCTGGCGAATCAAGCTGCTGTATGAATTTGCCGATGTTCCCCACAGCTTCTTCACATATCAATCTTCCTCCACATCGCTTCCATAATTCCCTGATTGATTTCATCATCGAGTTTTTGGATTTCATCGTTCCAGATGGAGTGTAGCTGGGCAACAGTTTTCGGCCAGTTGGCAACAGCATGTTCAAGAACATGCCTGTACTTGGCTGTCATTTTAAATAGATCCCATTGTATAAAATAGGAAGGTTCGAGGCACAACTCATTCAGGATTTCAACTTGCCGGATGATGAATCTTTTTAATTCTTCCATTTGTATGGAATTCTTCTTTTTATCATTCGGTTCATATATAACCGGGCGCATTTTTATTTTTATGGAACGCAAAATATTCTGGATAGAAATAAGTACTTGCTGGCTCTTAATTTTAAGCAATTGTGCCGGGTCATCCGTTTTATAGCTTATTGCCTGATGCAATTCTTCCTGCCGCGATTTGCGAATGGCTTCAACATGTTCAGGTGTTGGCGCAATGTCGCCGAAATAATCGATAATACTGTTCAGTAGCGCATTGAGTTCCCGAACGTTTCCTGGCCAGTAATAAGTCTTAAGATAATCGAGAAATTTTGTAGAAAGCTGATTGGTTTGGCCCTTCTTTTCCCAAAAAGCTTTTGCTAATAAGGGTATGTCGTTTGGATGCTCACGTAAAGGATAAGCGTTGATCCGGAAGTGGCAGATCCGGAAATATAAATCTTCCCTAAAAGTGCCCTGTTTCATCATAGCATCGAGATTCCGGTTGGTCGCTGCAATAATTCGAACATCAACTTGTTTCGATTCGTTGGAACCGATTTGCCGAATTTCCTTGTTTTCTACAGCATGCAATAACTTTGCCTGATTAGCCAGCGAAAGGTCTCCTATCTCATCGAGAAATATCGTACCTCCATTTGCTGCCTCAAATAAGCCTGTCTTATTTTCGGAGGCTCCGGTGAAAATTCCCTTTTTGTAACCGAATAATTCTCCTTCGAACAATGTTTCCGGGAGTGCAGAACAATTGACGCGAAAGGGTTTCTTTTTATACGTAGTTGAATTCTCAAAAATCTGAGTGAAAATTACATCTTTGCCTGTTCCCGATTCACCCAGAATCAAAACCGGTGAACTTGATTGACATGCACGAAAAATAAGTGCCCTTGTATGCTGAACTTCAATAGATTCCCCAATGTAAGCCTTTTCCAGTTTCTTCATTAACGGACTGGATTCCGGGATATTCATCAATTGAAAAAGGGAATCCTGCTCCTGATCCGAGGGATTATGTTTCACTTTTTTTGATTTTTTTGTTCCTTCCAGCATTAAAGACCCGAAAATTGCTTCAGTAATAATAATCAGGCAGGGTGGATCACCCGCCGTATAATGTTTTTCATAAAAGGCACTTAATCCACTTTTAAAGGCGCCAATGCTGTTTGAACTAAAACTCAGCAATTTTGGCTTGTCGCGATCCCGCTTCTCATCAAACCTTAAGGCCCGTTTCAGATTGATCTTCGCTCCCTTCTCACCGCAATCGCAATACCCATTTTTCATGAACTGGTTTCGAACCAATTCAAACATTAATCCAGTTGTCAGACAAATGGTTCCGGGAAGCGTGATCTCCTCCGGAAGCTTACTGTTATTGACCGGAGCCAATTCAACCAGGATCGGGATTGCAGGTTCAACGTGTTTTTTTGAATAGATCAGGAGTTGCATAGGTTGATTTGATAATGGATTATGGTTTAAAGCATTCAATTTTTGTCATTAACCGGTTAAGTCAACTACTCTATCT
>Ga0073936_10012588_pt1 | contig 10060 bp, 9 predicted proteins | sample AliMusrvi5mmetaG_FD_87041 | JGI IMG/M metagenome (GOLD analysis project Ga0073936, IMG submission 87041) | Freshwater lake bacterial and archeal communities from Alinen Mustajarvi, Finland, to study Microbial Dark Matter (Phase II) - Alinen... | ecosystem: Environmental > Aquatic > Freshwater >... | reverse complement strand
TAGCTCAGTGGTAGAGCACATCCTTCACACGGATGGGGTCGCAGGTTCGAAACCTGCAGCGCGCACCATCAAAACAAGGGGTTTTGTGGAAGGAAATACGCTTTTCCCCGAAAATAAGGCGAAAAAGAAAATGCTGAAAAACAAGCCTTTGAGGGAATTTTGGCTTGAATTTAGCACGGGGCATTTAGCACGGTTAACGCATGGCCCGCCCCCCCAAGAGTAAAGTTGCACCTGGCATCTACGAAAAAGACCACGGTTTCTGGCTCCGCTACACGTACGATGCCAAACAGGTCCGTGTGAGGCTCGGAACGAACGACCCGGCAGAGGCCATCAAGCGGGCCGATGAACTCCGGGGGAGGCCACCGGTGGACAAAAAAACCGGCCGGGTGATCCAGGGGAAACCACCCATTGAACGGGCCGTGGAAAAGTATTCCGCGGGGAAACTCAAGTCCGGTGATTTTGGGAACCTGGCATCCAAAAACGCCTGCCAGGCAGTCAGGGATTTTTCCAAAACCATGGGGATCAGCGATCCTCAGCAAATAACGAGCGAAAACCTGTCGGCCTATTACCAAAAGACCCGCAAAGCCAAATCCGAAGCAACGGCACAAACCTACGTTTCCAGGGTGGCCACCTTTGCACGGGGCTGCGGCCTGCGGGTATCCACTCCGGAATTTTCATCCCCCACCCCAAGCCGTGACGTGGTGATTTCCAAAGAGCGGGTGGAGGAACTTTTGGAACTGGCCACTGGTGATCTGAAATTTGTTTTGTATTGCGGGTTCAGGGCGGGAATGAGACGTGGTGAAATCTGCATGGCCCGCCCCTCGTGGTTCGACTTGGCACGCCGTGTAATCCGCATCCCCTGTCCAGACCCGGTGACTGGTTGGGTGCCCAAATCAAACAGGCCGCGAACCATCCCGTTGGTTTCCGAGTTTGCCGAGTTTATCCAAGCCACTTTTCCTGATTGGAACACCCGGTCGTTTTGCTTGCGGCCTGATAAGAAGGTCGGCCAGTGGATTTACCGATTCGATTTCAGAAAGCTGATGGCGGCATTCTCAGCAAAGCATTGCCCGGAACTCACTGCCCATGTGATGCGCCACACGTTCACGAGCCATCACGCCAACAACCCGCGCGTTTCGATCGCCAAACTTTCGCAGTGGACGGGTGATAGGATTGCCACGCTTGAGCGTCATTATATCCACTTGGAAAGCGATGCTGACGAGGCCGCAGAATCATTCAAAACGAAGGAAAAGGCCCCGGTAGACATGGTGTTTGGTGATCCGAACGCACCTGACCAGGGAATGCCACCGCCAGAATCTGAACTCAGGAAACGCCGCCTTGAGGGTGAATGATTGCGACCACTACCATCGCCAGCAACCCGGCGCCGGTGAAATCATCTCGGCTATGTCCAATTGTCTAAGCGCGATGGGGAATGCCGTTCGCGGGCGGCCCACGCCACAGTGCCGCCGTCTGGGATTGTCCCCCCCGGCGAGGCCACGAAACAATTGCGGAACAGAATTCCCTCGCTCACTATGTGGTCGAACGCTGGCGTGCGAAGCGACCGGTTACTCGCCGCCGAGGGGTGGGCAAATGATGAATCATCAGAAATGGCGATCAGGATGTCAGGACTGGAATTCCTTAATGCTGGAGCGGAGGCCGCCGGGCTGTGTCCTGCGCCAACGAGCATCAGCGCAAAAACCGATAGGGACCCGGCGTAAGACGGATTTCATCGCCCTTTCTTGGGTTGCTCGGCAAGCGTCTTGCTGGCCAGCGCGGTATAGCAGTCGGCCTGTTCCTGCCAGATCCGCTCCATTTCCTTCACCTTGTCCGGCGTCTTGGCGGACAGATCGATCTGTTCGGCGCGGTCGGTTCTCAAATCGTAGAGCGCCCACGGATCGCCCTTGGCGGCGACAATTTTCCAATCACCGACACGCAACGCGCGATTGCCTTCGTGATACCACCAGAGGCTATCGTGCGGAATGATTAGATCTGCGGCAAATGCGGGAACGATGCTGCGGCCCGGCACCTCAGGAATCGGTTGCCCATTCCATTCCTTGGGCTTTTGAATTCCCGCCAAATCAAGAATGGTCGGCACTATGTCCACGAAATGTCCGGGCGTGTGGCGCAGTTCGCCCTTGGCACTTATGCCGGCGGGCCAATGCACGACAAGCGGCGTGCTAATGCCGCCTTCGTGAACCCAAGTCTTGTGCCGGCGAAATGGAGTATTACAGGCACTGGAAAAACCCGGTCCTAGGCAGAGAAAACTTTTGGCACTGCCGGGAGGTGCGGACGGATCATGCCCGCCATCGCGAATCATCATCTCGGCGCTGGCACCATTGTCGGAGGCGAAGAAAATCACGGTGTTTGAGTATGCGTTCATCGTCTTGAGTTGCGCGATGATGCGCCCGATTTCCTGATCCATGCGGTCCACCATGGCGGCGTGAATCGCCATTTTGGTCGCCTGAAAGCGGTGTTGTTCATCGGTCAGCTCGATCCACGGCACAGGGCGGTTGATTTCGCCGGGGCCGAGCACCTTCATGATTTCCGGAAAGGCATAAGGCGGACCGAGTTTTCGTTCCAGAGGAGATAACGTCGTGCTGGTGATCCCCAGCTCTTTTTGGCGATTGAAACGCGCTGCCCGCATGGCATCCCAGCCGGCGAGGTATTTGTCGCGATACTTCGCAATATCCTGCGGCAACGCTTGCAGCGGGAAATGCGGGGCGGTGAACGCAACGTATTCGAAGAACGGCCGCCCGGGGAAGTTCGTCGCATGATCCTTGAGGAAATCGATGGCATGGTCGGCGATCCCGGTGGTGATGTAATAGCCGCTTTCATTCGCACGAGGGGAAATCGCCTGGTCATCCAGCATGTCGCCCATGCCGGAAAAGTAGTTTCCTTGGTGGATGTTCACGCAGAACGAATGGTCAAACCCGCCCGCGAGGGTGGTGCCGTCAATGTGCCATTTGCCGCTGTGATAACAGCGGTATCCGGCGGCCTTGAGAAAGTCCGGCAACAGACGCGCCCACGATTGCCGTACCCCGGAAACACCACCGCCAATCCCAGGCATGCCATCACGGTGAATCTCCTGGGCGTAGTAACCGGTCAACAGCGCACCACGCGAGGGCCAGCAGCGCGCGGTGTTGTAATACTGGGTGAAGCGCAACCCATTGTGCGCCAGGCCGTCAAGATTCGGCGTCGCAATGTCGCTGCCATAACAGCCGAGGTCGGAATATCCAAGGTCGTCACTCAGGACGAAGAGAATGTTGGGTTTGGAAGGGGTGGACGGCACGGCGGCCCCACACGCGAGCGTGGCGGCGGCGAGAGTGAGGAGGAGGCAGGCTGTTTGCATGCAGATAAGTTTCATGAAAAAAGCCAAGCCGCAAGCGCGGTGGTCGACATGGTTGAATCTTGGTAAATCGCACTGGCAGTGGAAAGACTGTCATGACAAGCTCCGTATTTTACAAATGATAACCCGTACACATCCGCTCAACCTGGACAGATTCAGGACAAAACCATGAGGTCCGCTCTCGTACTTTTCTCGGCGTGTTGCATGATCTGCGGGCAGGCACTTGCCGACCTCAAGCCCAACGTCCTCTTCGTCGCCATCGACGACCAGAACGACTGGATCGGCCACCTTGGCACGCATCCGAGCGCGAAGACGCCCAATCTCGACAAGCTCGCCGTGCGCGGCACCACGTTTCTCAACGCGCACTGCAACGCGCCGCTGTGCAACCCGTCCCGCACCAGCCTGATGTTCGGCCTGCGACCGTCATCGACGGGCGTTTACGGTCTGGCCCCGCAGCCGCGCAAGGTGCCGCTGCTCAAGGACCGCGTCGCCCTGCCGCAGCACTTCGCCGCCCAAGGCTATCGCACCGCCGCGACGGGAAAAATCTATCACCGCGGCACCACCGCCGGCGCCGATGGCCCGGGCGCCGCACCCGAGTTCCAGGTCACCGCGCCCTTTGGCGGCGTCGGCACCAGGCCTCCGCACAAACTCGTCGGTCACACCCCGATGGGAGATAATCCGCTGATGGACTGGGGCGTCTGGCCGCTGGACAACGACGATTCCAGCAAGGGTGACTACAAGGTGGCGAGTTGGGCCGTTGAACAGATCAAGTCCGCGCCCAAGGATCAGCCGTTTTTCATCGCGGCGGGTTTCTTCCAGCCGCATGTCCCATGCTACGCCACCCAGAAGTGGTTTGATCTCTATCCCGACGACGACAGTGTGCTGCCAGATGTTCGCGAGGGCGACCGTGACGACACGCCGCGCTTCTCATGGTACCTGCACTGGAAGCTGCCCGAGCCGCGGCTCTCCTGGTTGAAGGAGCATAACCAGTGGCGTAACCTCGTTAGGAGTTACCTCGCCTGCACCAGCTTCGTGGACTCGCAGATTGGCCGCTTGCTCACCGCGCTGGACGAGGCGGGCGTCGCCGACAACACGATCGTCGTCGTCTGGGGTGACAACGGCTGGCATCTCGGCGAGAAAAAAATCACGGGAAAGAACAGCCTGTGGGAGCGCAGTACCAGGATCCCTCTCATATTCGCCGGTCCCGGCGTGAAGGGCGGCCAGCGCTGCATGCAGCCTGCGGAACTGATGGATATTTATCCGACGCTCATCGGACTGGCCGGCGTTCCGGTTAGAAACGATCTCGAGGGACTGAGCCTTGTCCCGCAACTCAAGGATGCCACGACCGTGCGCGAACGTCCCGCCATCACGACCTGCAACCAGGGCAACCACGCAGTTAGCAGCGAACGCTGGCGTTACATCCATTACGCCGACGGCAGCGAGGAACTCTACGACATCCGCAACGATCCCAACCAGTGGACCAACCTGGCGGGAAAACCCGAATTTTCAACCGTGATCGTGGACCACAGGAAATGGCTGCCGCAGACCGACCTTCCGCCCGCTCCCGGCAGCGCCGACCGCATCCTGACTTATGACAAGACCACGGACGAGGGCGTGTGGGAGGGCCTGAAAGTCCACCGCAGTGATCCGATCCCCCGCTGACAGCTCACGACACCCCACCACAACGCACCACCATGAACCACCACCTGCTCACGCTCTCGTTGACCGCCTGCCTCGGCTGCCCGGCTTTCGCCGCAGACACGCAGCGCCCCAACATTCTCTTCATCTTCTCCGACGATCACGCCCAGAACGCCATCTCCGCCTATGGCTCCAAGGTGAATCAAACACCTAACATCGACCGCCTCGCCACCCAAGGCGCGCGTTTCACCAATTCCTTCGTCACCAACTCAATCTGCACGCCGAGCCGCGCCACGCTGCTCACCGGGCAATATTCCCACCTCAATGGCGTGCCGGTCTTCAACCGCTTCGACGGCGCGCGCGACAACGTCGCCAAGCACCTGCAGGCCGGCGGGTATCATACCGGCATCATCGGCAAGTGGCATCTCGGGTCCGATCCCACCGGCTTCGACCGCTGGATCGTGCTGCCCGGCCAGGGCGTCTATTGGAATCCCACCTTCCTCGTGCCCGGCCATCAGTTCACCATCAAGGGCCACTGCACCGACATCACCACCGAGCTCGGCATCGAGTGGCTCAACACCTGGCCCAAGGACAAGCCGTTCTTCCTCATGCTCCATCACAAGGCACCGCATCGCGACTGGCAGCCCGACGAGCACAACAAGGCGCTGTTCAAGGACAAGGTCTTCCCCGAGCCCGCCACGCTGTGGGACGATTACCGCACGCGGCCCACCGCACTGCCTTACAACAAACAAACCGTCGCTAAGGACCTCACCCGCCGCGACCTCAAGCTCGAACCGCCCGCCGATCTCAAGGGCCCCGCGCTCGCCAAATGGCTCTCGACCAAACCGATGGAAGTGGAACTCACCCAGCCCGACGGCACCACCAAAACCCTCACCGGCAAGCCACTCGTGCAATGGAAATACCAGCGTTACATGCAGGACTACCTCGCCTGCGTGCAGGGCGTGGACGAATCCGTCGGACACATCCTCGACTATCTCGACAAGACCGGACTCGCGAAAAACACCATCGTCATGTACTCGGCCGACAACGGTTGGTATCTTGGCGACCTGGGCCTTTACGACAAGCGTTTCATGTATGAGCCCGGCCTCAGGGTTCCGCTGCTCGCGCGCGGCCCCGGCATCAAGGCCGGCAGCACTCCCGTGCAGTTCATCGCCAACATCGACCTCGCGCCCACTTTCCTCGATCTCGCCGGCTTGCCGGTTCCCGCGTCGATGCAGGGCCGCTCGCTCGCCCCGCTGCTGCGCGGCGAATCGCCCGCCGACTGGCGCACCAGCGTTTATTACCGCTACTACCACGATCCGGGCGATCACAACACCGCCGCCCATCTCGGAGTCCGCACCGCGACCCACAAGCTCATCTACTATTGGAAAAAGGATGCCTACGAGATGTTCGACCTGACCCAGGATCCAACCGAACAGCACAACCTCCTCTTCGACGAGGCGAGTGTGCCCGCGGTCGCCGCGAAGTTTGCCGAGTTGAAGGCCGAAGTCGCCCGGCTGCAGAAGGAATACAAGGACGACGGCCAATACGCCGACCCGAAGACCTGGCCGAAAGACAGCTCTTACAGTCCTTCCGGAAACAAGGAACCCAGTGGAACCAAGACCGTCGCCGAAGCCATATCGGCCGCCGCCTCCAGATAAGGCTCAAAGCCACCCAACTGTTCGATGAACTCATGACCGATACCGATGGGCCCCGACGGCACGCCACTAATAGATCCACGGGATAAATCGGCGAACGCGCCGCTCATAATCCGCATAGTCGGGAAACTTCTCACGCAGCCATCGTTCTTCGTGACGGGCTTTGGCGTGGAAGAAAGGGATCAGCATCACGGCAACCAGCAGTGCCGGCCAGCTTTGCCAGACTAAAGCCCAGCCAAACGCTACCGTAATAACGCTGGTATAGAGCGGGTGGCGGATCACCGCATAGATGCCGTGCCGCACCAGTTGTGCCGAGACTGAAGGCTTGGGAAATGGGGTGAGGTTTCTGCCGAGCGCCATCGCTCCGGCCAGCGCGACGCCCGCGCCCACGAGCATCAAAGCCATCCCCGCAATTAAAATCACCGGAGAAAATCGGTCTCGAAAGAATACCGCCAACAGCGCGACCGCCATGAGCAGAACGCCTTGCCCGGCCACCCAGACTCCCCCGCGTTGAAAAAAGCGATTCATGCGGGAATTGCCCACGCGATTTCAAGGAGGCGGGATTTCATGGGACCAAGAGTTTTGTAGCGTGTAGCTGATGAATTGAGGAATGAGCCAATTTCTCGCATATCCTGAAGAAAATGATGCACGGCATTGGATCATCGGTCAATCGGGGAAGCGACGGATTCTGCCTTGCGCGGGGGCGGGTGATGGGATGAGTTGCTCGGGTGATCGCAACCTACGTGGATAATCTGAACCCGGTGGCCTTGCCGAACTGTACGGCCGCGTGGCGGAGGGCGTGGTCTGGGCGGTGAAATTCCCGCTTTCATTGGGCGAAGAGCCTGCCGATGTGCAACATGCCGCCTGGCAGGCTTGCGCATGCGTGGACCCCAGCCTCGCCGATGTGACTTCGCTGAATGCCTGATCACTGCCGCACGCGAAAAACCGGAGGTGTCCACGCCGCGAACAGGGCCGGTTTCGCGGTGATCGTCCCAGTCGGGACCAGTCACAATATCATCAATACCGGAAATATTCCGTTGAAGCTATATACGCTCTATGCTCTGCCGAACCACCGGGACGGCGGCTTCCATTCCACCCGCGCCGAGGTCGACCACGAGCACTTAGATGGCAAGACCATGGAATAGCACTATGGGGAAAATACCCCATGGCAAACCAACTGGTTATCGGATCATCGTAAGACACCATGAATACACTAAGACTATCAGAAGAAGCCGCGGACGGAAACGCCGACTACTCCGGCACGGTGACTCGCGGAATGATGCGGAAACGCGCAATCGAACTCGCCATGAGCGACGGTCGGTCAGCGCTCGAAGCTTCCAAATCCGATTGGGAACAAGCCAAACAGGAATTTGGCGGACAGGACGGGGATCAAATACAAAGTTGACATCAAGCTTCCGTCTGCGGGTGGTTCTGGCCAACTTGCTCAAGGATCAATTCTGCTGCCCCTACTGCAATGAATCCACGGCATTGGTACTCCACAGCACGGCCCGCCATGACACCGACGAATGGTCGCAACTGGATTAACGGGAGGTAGGCTTTCACCCCATGGCCTCCCGAACGGCAATGGGGGTATTGTTCCTTCGTCCCGAAGAGCAGTCTCCGCATCCAAATTGGAACGTCAGGCGATACACTGGCGCTATTCGTCCGGCGGTTGCACATCGAAAGAACAGATTATGTCAATCGCAGATAGGCATTCACTTTCATGCACCGCCAATTCCAGAACCCCTTTCCAGATAGAACGGAAGCCGATATAGATCTCGCCGACGCAGTTGCCACTGAAGCCGAGTTGCTTCGCTCTGAGCTCGCGGAGCAAAAGGACCAGAATCTGCGCCTGGCTGCCGACTTCGAGAATTTCAAGCGTCGCAGTCGCCAAGAAAGCGAGGTCCGTGCGGCTGCTCAAAAGGAATCGTTCATCCAAGAATTGCTACCCGTTCTCGACAATCTCGAACGGGCCATGGGCTCCAGTGCTTCGCCCGACTCCCGGCAGTTTCATCAAGGCGTGAAACTAACCCTGCAGCAGATGCGCGGGTTGCTGCACCAACACGGCATCGAAATCCAGGATTGTGTCGGTCAACCGTTTGATCCGCACCAGCATGAGGCCGTCGCTCTCCACCACGACCCGGCCCAGCCTGATCACACCATCCTGGAGGTCTATCAATCCGGTTACCGGCGTGGCGAGAGCGTTTTTCGTCCTGCCAAAGTGGTTGTGAATGACCTGACACATTCCACGCAGGCACGCCATGTCCGTTGAATTCAGACACCCCTGCCGCTGGATCGTCTCCTCGTCCATCGTTGACGTATTCGTTGCAGCGACCATGGCTGGCTGTGGCTGGCTTCCGTCAAGATTCCAGCACTCCGCGATGCCTTCCGTAAGGGATCTGAAAATGTAGGGTAATACCCCATCGCACCCGAATGGTGGGCGGCGATAAGCTCATACCATGAGATACCAGTGGATCAATACCCGGGAAAGTCCGGGAATGAACACGAGTGTCGGAACCGGAACCATTGATCCAATGATATGAACAACAACCCTCTCAACAAAGGCATAATATCTGAAAATTTCATCGGCGTTGGCGCAGCAAGTCCCGAAATGGTGCAGGCACGTGCTGTGGAACTCGCTGTGATCAACGGACGTTCCGCGCAAGGCATGTCGAGCGCCGACTGGGACGAGGCCAAACGCGAATTAACGGGAGGGCAGGAGATGGACCCGCGGCAGACGAGTCTGGAATCATTGCCCGAAGAGGATCGCTGGGATCCCGTGCCTGGCTCGACAGGATTCCAGGTGCCGGATTCCCCGCCCGAAGATGAAGATGACGAGGGGCGTAGCGAGGGTGCGCAACTGGTCGAACAAGGCGTGGCCGAAGCGGAGCATGACCAAATGCTCCAAGCGGCCCGGCAAGCCACGAAAGAAGACCGCCGTCAGGTGCAAGACGACCGCAAACCGGCATAATCCCCTACCCGCAGAAACCATGGATTCCCATCCGCTCTTTCAACCATTCCGCCTGAAGTCTCTCGAACTCAAGAACCGCATTGTCATGGCTCCGATGACACGCTCGTTTTCACCAGGCGGGGTGCCCACATCGGATGTGGCGGACTACTATGCCCGCCGTGCCCAAGGCGAAATCGGACTGATACTATCAGAGGGCACCGTGGTCAACCGTCCCGCCTCTTCCAGTGATCCGAATATTCCCCGGTTTCATGGCCAGAAACCGCTCCTCGGGTGGAAGGGGGTGATTGACAAGGTGCATGCCGCTGGCGGTGTCATGGCTCCGCAACTCTGGCACATGGGCGTGGTGATCCCCAATGCTTCAGGTTGGCTGCCACCCGGTCCGTTTGAAGGGCCGTCAGGCTTGGTCGAACCCGGGAAAACCGGCGGGGTTGCCATGTCGGAAGCCGATAT
>Ga0073936_10012584_pt1 | contig 10062 bp, 10 predicted proteins | sample AliMusrvi5mmetaG_FD_87041 | JGI IMG/M metagenome (GOLD analysis project Ga0073936, IMG submission 87041) | Freshwater lake bacterial and archeal communities from Alinen Mustajarvi, Finland, to study Microbial Dark Matter (Phase II) - Alinen... | ecosystem: Environmental > Aquatic > Freshwater >... | reverse complement strand
TACGCCAACTGGGTCGCCCGCGACAAGATCATTACGAGCAATGTCTGGAGCGCCGAGCTTTCAAAGCTCGTTGCCAATGCCTTCCTTGCGCAGCGCATTTCATCTATCAACTCGATTTCCGCGCTCTGCGAAAAAACCGAGGCGGATGTCGCGGAGGTAGCGCGGTCCATCGGCATGGACTCGCGCATCGGCTCGCGGTTTCTTGCGTCAAGCGTCGGTTTCGGCGGCTCCTGCTTCCAAAAGGATATTTTGAATCTTGTCTACATTGCCGAGAACTACGGCCTGCATGAAGTTGCCCGGTACTGGGAGAGCGTTGTTCTCATGAACAACTACCAGAAGCGCCGGTTTGTCGCCAATATGATAGCGGCCATGTTCAATACGGTGGCCGGTAAAAGAATTGCCGTCTTCGGGTTCGCCTTCAAGGCCGACACCGGCGACACCCGCGAATCCCCTGCAATTGACGTGGTAAGGCAGCTTCTGGACGAGCGTGCGCGGGTTGTTATTACTGATTTCGAAGCGCTTGATAATGCAAAAATCGATCTTGCGGACTGCCTTGACAAGGTGGAAATGGTCAGCGATCCATACGTGGCTGCGCAGGGCGCCCATGCCATTGCGCTCTGCACCGAGTGGCGGCAGTATAGAAACCTTGATTATAGGAAAATATTTGACAGCATGGAAAAGCCGGCTTTCATATTTGACGGCAGGAATATTCTTGATCACAAATTGCTTTTTGATATCGGGTTTAATGTTTTCTCTATCGGTAAGCCTGCGCATAAGCATTATTGATTCCGTCGTAAAAAGTCCCGGCGTGTGCCTTGCGAGGAGCGTCGCGGTAATTCGATTTTTTGTAGGAGCTTAAAATTTGAAGCCCCTACGTGCTGCATTAATTATGAATACGCCCGTACCATGATTTGTATTGACACGGTACTGTCCCCGGCCTATCCTCCCCACATTAAAAAACCATTTACAGACGCTGCATGATGAAAATTTTAATCATCCGCCTCAGCGCCATCGGCGATGTCGTGCATACCCTGCCGGCGGTGCATCTTCTTAAAAAATATCTGCCCGGCTGTCATATCACCTGGGTGGTTGAGCAGGCAGCGGCGGATCTGCTCCGCGGCTATGACGACATTGATGAGCTGCTCGTCTCACAACGCAAAAAATGGCTCGGGCTTCTGCGGACAGGGGCCGTTGTTGCAGCTTTCGCGCAAGCCGGCGCTTTTTTTCGCCGGTTAAGAAACGCCGAGTATGATCTGGTGCTTGATTTTCAGGGGCTTTTCAAAAGCGCGGTCCTTGCGGGTCTTTCCCGGGGAAAGCGCACAATAGGATTTGCCGGCGCACGGGAGCTTGCCGCCCTGTTTTATACTGAGCGGGCCGCGGCGCCGGCTTTTGATGATCATGCGATCAAGCGGCATATGGGCCTTTTGCGGCATCTTGGCATAGCCGATTCACAAACAGTCTTTTCCTCTTTCTGGGGAAAAGACGAGGAGGCAAGTACAGCAGGGTTTTTATCGAATTTTGACGCTGCGTCAAGAAGCCCCCTTATCTGTGTTCATCCCTGTGCAGCCTGGCCGACAAAGTGTTGGGACGACGAAAAAATGGCTGTCATGTGCGACAAACTGCAAAAGGATTCTGGAGCACGAATCGTATTTACCGGCGCAGCAGCAGAGCAGGACTATATAGCAGGAATTCTGTCGCGCATGGCCACACCAGCTTTAAATCTTGCCGGCCGCACGAACCTGCGTGAACTAGCTTGTTTGTTTGCCCAATCAGCCCTTGTAATTGCAATGGACTCAGGGCCCCTGCATCTTGCCTGCGCCGTGGGCGCGCCGGTTGTGGCGCTTTTCGGGCCGACGGCGCCCTGGCGCACCGGGCCCTTCGGGCCGCGGGCAAGGGTCGTGAGAAAAGAGCTTGCCTGCAGCCCCTGTTATAAAAAAAAAGCCTGCCCCCTCGGGCATCATCGCTGCATGCATGATATGACGGTTGAGGATGTCTATGGGGTGTGCGCTGAGTATTTACGAGGGAGAACTTAATTATAGATTATAGCAGAGTTTTTTGTAGGTTGGGTTAAGCCCGGAAAAAATTGTTGGGTTTCGTCCCTCAACCCAACCTACCCAAAAATAAATGCTTGCGAAAAAATACGTGCATAAGGGCGAACCCAACAAATCTTTGGTGCAGGGTTTCCGTTTATGCGCTTCGTAGCGGCAAAACTTAATTTTAAATCATAGCAAAGGGAGATAAAGGCAGTGGCAATAAACAAAGAGCTATTAGATATTCTAGCCTGCCCGAAATGCAAAGGCGGTATTTATCTGAACACGGAAAAAAACGGCTTGATATGTGACGCCTGCAAGCTGCTCTATCATATAAAAGATGATATTCCCGTCATGCTGATTGATGAGGCGTCACCTGTTGAAGGACCGGCGGGCGGCAATCTCGATAAGTAGGGGCTCGCAATTATTGTAGGGGCTTAAAATTTTAAGCCCCTACTTATAAAAATTCTTATACCAGGCCACAAATTGTTTTATGCCCTCCTGTATTGGCGTTGCAGGCTGGTAGCCGGTGTCGTCCATAAGATCGTTGACATCCGCCCAGGTAGCCTCCACATCGCCCGGCTGCAGGGGCAGCATGTTTTTTTGAGCTTTTTTACCAAGCTCGTTCTCAAGGGCTTCGATAAAATCAAGGAGGCGCACGGGGCTGCTGTTGCCGATATTGTAGACTTTATACGGCGCCGTGCTTGACGAGGGGTCGGGGGTCATGCTGTTCCAGACCGGGTTGCCCTGGGGCGGCCTGTCGATGATGCGCATCACGCCTTCGACGATATCGTCGACATAGGTAAAGTCACGCCGCATCTGGCCATTATTGAATACGTCAATGGGGCTGCCCGCAAGAATTGCCCTGGTGAAGATAAACAGCGCCATGTCGGGCCTGCCCCAGGGCCCATAGACGGTGAAGAATCGCAGGCCGGTTGTGGGTATGCCGTACAGGTGGCTGTAGCAGTGCGCCATGAGCTCATTGGCCTTTTTGCTGGCCGCATAGAGGCTCACGGGATGGTCGATATTGTGATGCGTTGAAAAAGGCATGATCTGGTTCAGGCCGTAGACGCTTGAACTGCTGGCATAGGCAAGGTGCCGGACGGGGTTGTGCCGGCATGCTTCAAGAATGTTGATAAAGCCGGTAATGTTGCTGTCGATGTAGGCATGGGGGTTGGTGAGCGAATAGCGCACGCCCGCCTGCGCCGCAAGGTGGCAGACGCTATCGAAACGGTGCTTCTTGAAAAGATTCATGAGCCCCTCGCGGTCATCAAGCTTGAGCTGCATGAAGGTATAGGGCGAGCCGGCTGAGCTCTCCACCGGCATGCCGTAGCGTATCTGGTCGCGCTGGATGCCTGCCAGGGCAAGGCGGCCGAATTTGAGGTTGACATCATAGTAGTCGTTGATGCTGTCGATGCCGATGACTTCATCGCCCCGTTCAAGCAGCCTTTGCGCCAGATGAAATCCGATAAATCCGGCTGTGCCGGTGACGAGAATTTTCATAGCGGGAAATCCTTAAATTTATTATTATACGGTGAGTTTAGGCTACTCACAGCTTCAGTGTCAAGCCCAAACAAGCACCGCTGCGCGCAGCTGCTGTTGCGTTTTGCAGCACCATTAATTTTACGAGCAGAGAGCATGACCCTTCCGCACGGCATAACTGAATACCGGCCACTGAGCCCCTACACCAGTATCGGCATCGGCGGCCGTGCGCGCTATTTTGCTGCTGCGGCCTCGGCTGCGGATCTGGAGGGGATTGCCTGCTTTGCCAGGGAAAAGAGGCTTCCCGTATGCCTGCTGGGCAGAGGATCAAATGTGCTTATTGAAGACGGGGCCATTGATGCCGTGGTGGTGGTGCTTGCAGGAGCATTCAAGAAGATCACCTTTGCCGCAGATACCGGCACGGTCACAGCAGGGGCAGGTGTGCCCCTCATAAAACTTGGGGTGGCCCTTGCACGGCACGGCTGTCCCGGCTGCGCCTATATGGGGGTCATACCCGGAAGCGTCGGCGGAGCAGTGCGCATGAATGCCGGCACGGGCCAGGGGCAGGAAATTTCTTCTCATCTGCTGCAAGCCCTCGTGTTTGATCCGGTGCGGCTTGAGGAACACTGTTTCGGGCATGACGAGTTGCAGTTTTCCTACCGGGCAAGTCTTTTATCACGAATGCCTCTCATCGTGCTTGAAGCAGTCTTCAGGCTGCCGGAAGAGCGGGATGTTGCGCCGGGGCAGGCCCTCGCAGACATCAAGTCGCTTTTTGCCCAGCGCCGAGCTGCGCAGCCGAAATGCCGCTTCACCTTCGGCTCGACTTTTAAAAATCCCGCCGGGGCTGAACATTCGGCCGGCTGGTATCTTGAGCAGACAGGCATGAAGGGCCAGCGCTGCGGCGGGGCCATGGTGCCCCATGAGCATGCCAACTGGATCATCAACACGGGCGGCGCCCGAAGCGCTGAGGTGAAAGAGCTTATCGAACAAAGCCGCACCCGGGTGCTTGAAAAATTCGGCATACTGCTTGAACGGGAAGTTGTCTACCTGCCCGAGGATATGGCGGTGTGATAGCGCTTGATGCTGTGGACGTAAATTGTAGTAAATTGTAGGGCGGGTGCCAACCCGCCATTTTTGAACGATGCCGAATTACAAACGAAATTATAAAAAGGGCGGCACTTACTTTTTTACGGTGGTTACCGGCAACCGTGCAAAAATTCTTTGCGGCGACGCAGTCGATGTGCTGCGCGCAAGTTTCAAAGAGTGCATGCAGCTAATTCCATTTCACATGAAGGCTATCGTCGTCCTGCCCGATCATATACATTGTCTTTGGACCCTGCCCGATGGTGATGATAACTTCTCCTTACGATGGAAATACATAAAAGCTTCTTTTACGAAAAGCTATATTCGTCAGAAGGATGGAGCAGATTCACGGGCCACTGAAACTATGAAAAAAAAGGGCGAGAAAGGTGTGTGGCAGCAGCGGTTTTGGGAACACACGATACGAGACGACAGGGACTTTACACTCCACTGCGATTATATTCATTACAACCCTGTGAAGCATGGCTATGCATCAACGCCTGGAAAGTGGCCTTATTCAAGTTTCAACCGCTATGTTGCACAAGGATTCTACGATGCCGATTGGGGATCACAACCCGTATCGTTTCCTGAGATGATTGTTATGGAATAAGATCATAAACGGCGGGTTGGCACCCGCCCTACGTATTCTGCAACGTATCTTCGATTGTGTGATAAGTGCTTACGCTCGAACCGCAACAAACCTATTCCACAAAATGCCTCATGAGTTCCTGCACCGCCAGCTCTTTTGCTTTAGCCTCAACCTCGACTGTTATTTTCAACTCCCGCCAGCATTCGGGAATGTCGGCAGGATTGATGAAATCATCATGATTTCGTATCGTGCCGGAGCTCCAGCCGCCAAGGGGGCTTGACAGGTGAAACAGGGGCTCGTGGTTCCAGGTGGCAAGGGCCTGCCGGGTTGCATCCTCAATACTCAGGCCATCGGGCAGGCACCGGTGATGATGCACGTCATAGACAAACGGCACGCCGGTTGCGCGGCACACGGGCAGCAGGTCGGCGGGCGTGTAGACGCGGTCGTCATTTTCAAGGGTGAGCAGTGAGCGGACCTTCCGCGGCAGACTTTTAATGACCCGTACCAGGCGTTTCAGCGCAACTTCTTTATCGCCATAGGCGCCGCCGCCATGCAGGTTGATGACATCGGCATGCACCCAGCCGGCGACCTCGGCCTGATAGACAAGCTCGGCAACCGAGCGCTGCACTATGCCCGGATCAGCAGATGAGAGCACAATAAACTGGTCGGGATGAAAGGTGGTCCGCAGATCATGGCGCCTGCAGAATGCGCCGCATTCCTTGAAGCTGTCGATGATATCGCTGCCGCCCGGCAGGCCGCTGACTGAATAGCCAACCTCGGGATGCGTTGTAAGCGGTAAAATTTGACTGTTGATGCGAAAGCTCCCGATGCCGTGGTCCCGGCAATAGGTGAGCGCAGCCATAAGCGACCGTGCATTGTGCAGGCACAGTTGGGCAAGACTCTTCTTTTGGTCATCCCGTGCCTGTTTTATTAAAAATGCCGCTGTTGTCCGTCTGAACGTGATCGGCTCATTTTTAAACAGGCAGCACAGCCCGAAGCGAAACGGTGGAATCATGATGTGTGTGTAACATGTCTCTGAACATTATTCAACGCTGGCTGATTTGACAGTTGTATTTTTTTGTTCAAAGATATAATAAAACAACAACAGCATAAAACAGGAGACCAATCCATGAGCAAAAAAGAGGTCATCATCGTTGGAGCAGGTCCCGGCGGGCTTACCAGCGCCATGATTCTGGCGCACCGTGGCTTTAAGGTAACAGTGTTTGAGAAGGCGCCCGAGGTGGGCGGCAGAAATGCTCCGATCAGGCTTGACGGCTTTACCTTCGACACGGGCCCCACCTTCCTCATGATGAACTTCATCCTGCGGGAAATGTTCGAGGAAACGGGCCGGAAGCCCGAGGACTATATGAAGGTGACCAGGCTCGACCCCATGTACCGGCTCAAATTCAATAAATTCCAGCTGAAGATGACGGGCGACCGGCAGGAGATGCACGAGGAGCTGGCCTCGGTGTTCCCGGGAAGCTTCGACGGGTATGAAATTTTCATGCAGGACGAGCACCATCGTTTTGAAAAGCTGTTCCCCTGCATACAGAAGCCCTATTCGCGCCTTGCCGACTTTTTTGATATGCGGCTTCTGCGCGCCCTTCCCTCCCTGGCCGTGGGCAGCACCATGTTTGACAAACTCGGCGAGTATTTTGCCAACGACGATCTTCGCATTTCCTTCACGTTTCAGGCGAAATATCTCGGCATGTCGGCCTGGGAGTGCCCGGCCTTTTTTACCATTATTCCGCTGGTTGAGCATGCCTATGGCATTTATCATGTGCAGGGCGGCCTGAACGCAATCTCTCTGGCCATGGAAAAAATTATTGCCGAGGAAGGCGGGACCATCGTGAAGAATGCGCCGGTCAAGCGGGTGCTGGTGAAAAACCGGGCCATTACGGGCATCGAGCTTGAAAACGGCCAGACGCATTCGGCTGATGAATACATACTCAATGCCGATTTCGGCTATGCCATGAAAGAGCTTTTTAATGAAGCGGACCTGCACAAATACAAACGCGCCCGCATTGACAGCATGGAATTTTCCTGCTCCACGTTCATGCTGTACCTGGGCGTTAACAAGGTCTACGACATTCCGCACCACAATGTTTTTTTCGCCGATGATTACAAGACCAATGTCGATGATATTTTCAAACGGCGCGTGCTTTCCGATGACTTCTCTTTTTATGTGCAAAACGCTTCAGTAACTGACCCGACCCTTGCCCCCGAGGGCAAGTCGACCATTTATGTTCTTGTGCCCGTGCCCAACAACCGCGGCAACATAAACTGGGATACGGAGAAGGAGGGGTTCAAAAACAAGCTGCTTGACCGGATACAAAAAAGAACCGAGTTAAAGGACATCCGGGAGCACATAGAGGTGGAGAAGGTTATAACCCCCACGGACTGGGAGCGTGACTACAATGTCTGCGTGGGCGCCACGTTCAACCTGAAGCATAACTGGGGGCAGATGCTGTATTTCCGGCCCCACAACCAGTTTGAGGAATTCGATAACTGCTTTCTGACCGGCGGCGGCACGCATCCCGGCAGCGGCCTGCCGACCATTTATGAATCGGCCCGGATCTCGGCAAACCTGCTGTGCAAAAAATACGGTGTTCCGTTTGCCGAGCCCACGACGCTGAGTTCAAAAAAACCGCTGGCATGAACACCAGCTATCAAAAGAATCAACCTGCGGGGTCCGGCATGGTGCTTGCCGCGGCCCTGTTTCTTTTTTTATCGCAGACTGCCGCTTTTGCCCTGCAGCCCGGTGATAAAATGCCGGCATTCACCGTGGAGGCTGAAAAGAGCCGTCTCTCGTCCCGGGATATCGCGGGCCGTGTAGCCATCATCAGCTATGAAACAAAAGGCACTGCCGAGCTGAACCGGCCGTTTAAGCAGGCTGTGCTTGCGCGCTGGCGCCAGGGGGACAGCGCGGCCCCGGCCATCGTGCCGGTCATTAACTGCTTTTCCTTTCTTGGATTTGTCCGCTCCATCTGCGCAAACCGCGTGGCCGCGGCCGCAAAAAAAGAAAACCTCATAATCTACACGGACTGCGACGGCGCAATGTTTCGCGATTTCGGCCTGGCGGAAGACCAGAGCATTATAATCATTGTTGATAAAAAAGGTTTGGTGCGCTTTGTCCATGCCGGCAGGCTTGACGATAGTGGTGTGCAGCAGTGCATTCAGCTTGTCGAGAAGCTTTTAAAAGAATGAAGCCGGCTGGTGATATCGACCTGACTTTATATGTTTTTTACAGGAGTTATCAGCTGGGATTCTACGGTTCTGCTGTCGAGGGTAGTTGACCTGGCGGGCATTCCGGATATTTACGCCGATGGCGATAGTGATACGCCACTCTGAAAGCATCACGTTACTGCACGCGTCACCTCACGGACGGGGCGGATTTTTTGCGATGACTTGATCAAGCTCGGCCAGCCCGAACCCGGCCTCAATGTCTCTAATGTGTTTTACGGTATGCTCTGTCCACCATCGGACAGAAATTGATTAGCATGCATTATCACAAACTGTATATTTGTAGTCGCCATGAATTGAACTGGTGCGAGATGAAAACACTACAAACTGCGGCAATAAGTTGAACATCATATGGTTACGCAGGAGACAAAGTGTTAATCAGCAGGCGAAATATAGTGGTGCAGAAAAAAAACAGGCGGGCAATTTATTAAATACGTCAACAGCGCAGGCACGCCCCCCCTTCGCCTTCAGCAATGCTGACCGTATTAGTGTGTCTGGCGTAACGTGCCGCTTGAGCGAACTTCAATTTGCGCACCGGTCAGATCATGCGGCACACCGTCAACTGTAAAAACAACACATAAATCCGAGCATTCTTGTCCGGGAACAGTATTGTCGCAGTCATCGAGATTGCCTGCCCTGCTGACGCCGTGATAAATAAAAGAGTTGAATCCCTGTTCGCCCATGGAATTTTTAATCGGCGCCCCGTTCGTGCTGCACAGCCTGTATAAAGACAACCAGTCCGGCAGGTCAGCAGTCATCGGAAAAGCGCTGGTGTTGGTTATGCTTGCATACCCGGCAAATGCGTCCTTGATCGAGTGGGCTGTTTCAATCGCACTTGCTACCCGGCTTTTATTTCGGTATGTAATAAAATTTGGTACTGCAATTAGCGCCAGAATACCGATGATCGCAACAACGATCATAAGTTCTATAAGGGTAAAACCCCTGGTTTTTTCTGACGGAACTATCATTTCCACTCTTTATATTGCACTACGCCCCAACAACTTTAATTAAGACCTCATTAAATATGCCATGGCATGATACTATTTTTTTGTGTCTCTATCACATCACTATCATGCAATTTACATACCGAAATAAAAAATAAGTTATTTGCATTAGATACAATCAAAACACACTATAAAAAATTTTTTTTCTCCGCTAAATGTCATTAATACAAAAAATGTCACTTTTTGAGCTCTGTTACCCGTTAGGGTAGAGCAGGTAACTTATCCATAGGCTCGGGGTAAAGTAGCTGATCGAGCATTTAAATTTATTCTATAGCATATAGCCGTCCCGGCACGGAGGAGTTTTTGGTTCATTCGCCCGTGCTATATTCTCGCAAGACACGCCGCTAAGGAAAATACGCCCGTGGCTCGAACCGCACGGGCTGCTTCACCAAAAACCCCTCGATGCCTATGTGGCTCCAGGATTTTGTGAAATGATCGAGAGAGGCTTGTCAGCGAAAAATGACTTGACAGGATTTTTTCAAATTATTAAGAGCTATCTGCTCTCTGGATACTAAGTACAATGCCACACAATAAAGGGGTCGGTTGTGTGCAGGCTGAAAATCCCCTCTAACTCCCCTTTGCAAAAGGGGAGGACATTTTGCTCCCCCTTTTGCAAAGGGGGATTAAGGGGGAT
>Ga0073936_10012583_pt1 | contig 10065 bp, 6 predicted proteins | sample AliMusrvi5mmetaG_FD_87041 | JGI IMG/M metagenome (GOLD analysis project Ga0073936, IMG submission 87041) | Freshwater lake bacterial and archeal communities from Alinen Mustajarvi, Finland, to study Microbial Dark Matter (Phase II) - Alinen... | ecosystem: Environmental > Aquatic > Freshwater >... | reverse complement strand
CTGCACATCCGTGCGCGCAATGCCGAAATGACGGAATTCCGGCGAGTCGAATACTCCGCCGCCACCGCCCGCACCACTGTCGTGCAAGGCGGCCCAGTTCGAATTCATGTAGCCAAGGTGGGTAATATTATGGCCGAAATTTTCCGGACAGGAAAGCGTAATCATGCGATTCATCGTGTAGACGTTGACCGAATCAACCATCGGGAACTCGGAGTCTATGATGGAGTCGGCCCAGGGCAGCATTTTGATGCTGATGGAATTGGTAGCATGACCGCTAACACCGCCTGGATATAGATCGTTCTCCTGCATCATCGCCCAGACGCGCTTGTACCAGTCGCGCATGGTGCCGCAGGTGCCGGTGGGCTGGATGCGCCCATCGGGCAAACGATAGCCAAAGCCGGCGGATAGTGACGAATCGGTGCCGATCATGCTGATATCGAAGTAAAAATGCCGGCAACCACCTTCACGCACCTGCCTGTTCATCAGGTAAACCATATAATCGTTATAGGTTTTATTGAGCGATTCATGTCCGACTCGCCATTCAGCGCCGAAATAGTCATATAAACCCGACTCTACGGTTTTATTCATATAGCCGCGCAGCGCGATCTGATTGGTAGTGTATGATGTCAAGCGATCACCAATGCCATACCAGCCATGATGTGCTTTACTGTCCGCTTCCGCCTTGCAGAACGCGTAGTATTCCGGCCAGCGCTTGGTATCCGTGAACGGCGGACTCAGGATCGAGAAAAAGTCCTGGCCGGTATCCCAATTGACTTTATATTTGCCGCCGGAAAATCCGTTGCAGGCGGAAACCTGGTTCAACCGCCATCCGGGAACGAACGGTCGGAAAGGCGAGGCGTTGTACTGAAGCTGCACCGTGCGCGGCGAATCGAGCAAGAAGGTGGCATCACCCGGATAAGTGCTGATCAGGTTATTGCGCAGGATAAGCGTGCGGCCGTCGCGGAAGAGGCTGTGCGCGGGAGTTTTGTCATTGGGCACCCACCCCTGATCGCTGTCCGCCGCCCACAGCAGGCCGCGCTGCTCGGTCCCAAGCCACACATTGTCATAGAAGTTGCCCAGCGCCATGCTGGAGCCGACTTTGCCCAGATTATCCAGGGTATTCCACACAGGCCCCTGGCCATCCGGCACTTTGTCGATGTAGCGCGGCGAGTAATTGCCTCCCACCCCGATACAAGACAGATAACTGCCCAGCGTATCGTCGAGGGGCCATTCTACGCGTAGAGCCTGGATATGCACCGGACCATTGACGGGCGCATAGGTGAGATCGACGTTGACCAGCCCGTCCTGCTCCATCCAGCCTTTAGTGGTAAAGCGGACGCCACCCGCTACCGCGGGAGCACCGGCGAACTCGATACGCCAATCCTTCATGCTGGTCATCGCGAGTTTGCCGGTGACCGGCACGCTATATTCCTGCCCGTCAATCGTAAGAACGATATGCGCCGGGGCGGCCAGCACATTGCCACCATTGCTGACGAGTTGTGCAGGCAACCCAAGGCCGTCGAACTCGTAGCGCCGTCCCACACATGCAACGGTGACATGTTTGCCCTGTGTGACCTTCAGCGGCGCAAACGGCTTCAGCACTTTTTCCGTATCGCCGATTTTGTTATTCCACCAGGCGGCGAACTCTTTGGCCTCGTCTTTTTTCGCGAATGTCATCTCGCGCGTCGCCAGCACCGCGCCGGCTGCATCTACCATGTTCATCGTCGCTTTATAGTCTCCCGGTAACAATGACGGCAACTGCACCATGTCCTCATATTTGTAATGCACCTGCCTGTCAATGTGGCCTTTTGCCAACTCTTTGCCGTCTTTGGTCACGTGATATTCCAACGCGGCCGCTTTTTCCGACGGAAAAGAACCATCCAGCGTGTCACCGCTTACCCATAACGTCCCACGCACCGGATTGAACGTCGTTTCCATGCGGAACGGCTCAATCGTGGGCTTCCAGTCACGATATTTATCCGCAGCTTTGGTAAAATTTAGATAATATTTGTAAATCGGGTCAGCCGCCAGATTGTCCGCCGAGGTGACTTTGAATTCATAGACACCGTGCATCTGGTTATAATTGGGATGGCCTTCGTTGCGATAATCGAGGCCGGGGAAAGCTCGCTCCATATCAAAATGAACTGATCCGCCAGCGGGAATGTCCAGCGTGCGCTGCTCATCGATCGCCGTCTTGTTTACCGGTTTGTGCGCCACCTGACCCTCGTTGCGGATCTGCAGTAGTACCTTCATCCGCGCCGGTTTGCTGCCGGGATTATAGATTACCGACTTTTGCGCGATTTTCTCCTGTTCCAGCCCGGCAAGCTGCTCCACCTGCACGTAGGGTTGATCACTGGTGAATACCGCGGCCGGATAACCATACGGCGTCAGGTAGCCGGTGGCCGAGGGAACACAAGCCCATTCCCAGGTGGGATTTTTCAAGTCAGTGCCAAGTTGAATCTTTATTTTATCGCCGGCCTTCATATCCGCGGGCAACTGCAGATCGTCCAGATTCATAGCGATCTCCATCTCCCAAAAACGCCCCTCCGGACTGTCGTAGACGCGGGAAGCAATCTTCATATCCGGTGTCCAGTTATATAAATACTGTCCGATGGAGGGGTACATTTTCAGGTACTCGCCGCTGCCAAGTGAGTTGAGAATGAACTTAAAAAAGCTGGGAGACTCGCCGGGAAGCTGGTTGCGTCCTAGGAAATCCAGCCCAAATTCGAAGGAATCGTCGAACACTACCCCGGAGATATACCGCTCGCGCTTGGAACGATAGAGCTTATGCCCGGGCAATATATGCGCCCGCGCGGCAAGGTAGAGATGCTTCTCGTTCCAGCCGACATAGAATGTATGCGGTCGGGTCCAGTAGTCGAATGAACCAACCCAGGACATTCCCATCGGCTTCACCGCTTCCTGCCATTCATTCGTGTTAATCACGCCATCGATCACCGGCGGCTTGCTCATATGTGGAATATTGAAACGAATGATCCGCTCATCCGTCTCCGCGCTTACCGCGGCGAGAGAAAGACAAAATAACAGGATCGCAATAAAGAGATAGCCTGTGCGAGTAAGCATGGTTGGCTCCTTTAGCTCCTTTGGTTAGTTCAAGGTTCAAAGTTCAAGGTTCCAGGCGTCCACCCCCTGAAGGAGGTGGCTAACGAGGACAAGCACGCTGAAGCGTGCTAACAAATAAATACCGCTGTTGTAACAGATATCTGCTACAAAAGCCGGTATTGCGTGAAAATCACTTCTAACTGCTTACTGCTTACTGCTCACTTTCAGCGACCGTCTCAACCTGCGACTTCGTGAGAATACCCGCATAGATACCCGGGGTGGACCCATCAATCAGAGTGGCGCCGACAGCCTTAGCGTAGAATTCTGCCGGGCCGACGCCGCCGATGACGGCGTAGCCATAGTCGAGCGCGTTCATGGCGTCGAGGCAAGCCCAGAGCAGCACCTTGCCGATCTGCCGTCCACGCCGGTCCTCGCGCACACCGGTTGGGCCGAAAAAGCCGCGTTTGGTGGCATCATAACTGGCGAAACCGATAAGCACGCCATTTTCAATCGCGATGAAGGTGGAAACCGGCGAGTTGAAGAATCCTTTCTCACACTCGGTACCCCAGAGCGAGGAAAAAGTCTGCCCCACCCATTCGACCACAATATCTTTTTCCAGCGCCAGCGCCGGACGTATTACCACGCCCTCCGCGCGCAATTTCAGCAGCAACTCATGATAATCCGGCAAATCATACAACCGCACCAGCATATCAGGCATGTAAAAATCTCCTGTGTAATTAAGGTGGTTTATCATGCCAGAGACAGCAGGGACTGTCAATAAAAGATTCAGGATTTGAGATTCAGGATTCAGGATTATGTCGGACACATCAGTCCGATTTATCCGATATGTCCGATATATCCGATAAAAAAACATGCATCGTAAATCCTGAGTAGGAGAAAGAGGAAGGCGAAGAGAAAGAGAAAGAATAAAAGAAAGTTTCGCGAAGCGAGGTGAACCATGGTTCCTCATGATGTTGATCCCACGATGCTACGGGGAGTGCGCGCGTTAATCGAGATGGCGCTGGCGGAAGATATCGGCACTGGTGATATTACCACCTCGGTGGCCATCTCTGCTGGTGCGATGGCGCATGCAGTGCTGGTCACCAAGGCAGAAGGCATTGTAGCAGGGATGCCAGTGGTGGCGGAGGTGTTGTATGCTGTCGACCCTAACCTCATCATGCACCAGTTGCTCGCGGACGGCGCGTCCGTGACGGCGGGCACGCGATTGGCGCAGATCACCGGCCCGGCGCGCAGCTTGCTCACCGCGGAACGTACGGCGCTGAATTTTCTGCAGCGCATGTCCGGCATCGCCAGCACTACGGCACGTTATGTCGAAGCAGTCGCCGGCACTTCGGCGCGCATCGTCGATACCAGAAAAACCGCCCCCGGGCATCGTGTGCTGGATAAATATGCTGTCCGTGTCGGCGGCGGCCATAATCATCGCTTCAACCTTGCCGATGGCGTGCTCATCAAGGATAACCACATCGCCGCGCTGGGCAGCGTGGCAGCCGCGGTGCGCGCCGCGCGCGACGGTGCGCCGCATACGCTGAAAATTGAAGTGGAAGTCACCAATCGCGATATGGTGACACAAGCACTGGATGCCGGCGCCGATATCATTTTACTGGATAACATGTCGCTGGAGGAGATGCGCGCCTGCGTGTGCATGATCGCCGGCAAAGCGCTCACAGAAGCGTCAGGCAACGTCACCCTGGAAACCGTGCGCGCCATCGCCGAATGTGGTGTTGATCTCATCTCCGTCGGCGCGCTCACGCATTCGGTCAAGGCGATGGATATTTCGTTGGAGTTCGAGGCGTAAGATGCGCCGCCAAAATCTTAATCTCATTACTTAATCTCCTTTCTTAATCTCTCTGTAAATTATCTACTTATAGCTCAGTCCAGACCAAAATAGCTTTTGCATCAGATTAAGAAGGCAGAGCTAAGAGAGATTAAGTAAGGAGATTAAGCAGCAAGATTAAGTAGGTAACACTTCCGGCAGGAGAGGATAATTATTGCGCTGTCGAATTCAAATTTTTCAGAAAAACGACCGAATAGTGAAAGATATCAACATGTCACACACCGATGTAATGGGATGCTGACAGTTGTTTTATCCCCTTGGCTTCGGTCGTCACTACGTGACTTCTGCTGATTCTATACCCTTGACCCGCCAATGAATTGGCGGGCTATTTTCGATTGTCCCTACGGGACAGCGATGATAATCCACACTGTCTATTCTCCAGCCGGGAGTGTTACCCTCTTAATCTATCTGCTTAATCTCCATGCTTAATCTCTCTTCATCTATTCACTAACGTGAGCCTTGCCCACAACCCCAAAAGTCAATACAACCTGGCTTTGTTTATTACAGATCGCATTACTCTTGCGGGCACCTTAAGCCTCCGAAACTGCGATAGAACTATCAGCATACGTAATAATGATCTTATTTATCGCAGTTTCGAAGGCTTAAGGTACTAACTCCTCCGAGTCCATTCGAAGTTAGAGTAGAGGAAAAAGAGAGATTAAGCATGGAGATTAAGATTGAACTCATTCCAAACAGGTCTGGCACCCCCAAGGAATCAGGATATCTACGGTCCTGGCGCGTGGAAAACACAGCGAAAACCGTAGTCGTCATGCCTATAGTCGACCGAGTAGTCACACCACCGCTGGGTGGAACGGAAGAGGAAGACCAAGTTAAAATGAGGGGTCCAGGAGCCGCCGCGCAGCACGCGCCTACTCCCAGTGTCAGCACCGATAGGGTTGCGTAATGGCGAATTAGTGTAATAATCCTTCCCATACCAGTCCGAGCACCACTGCCATACGTTCCCCGCCATATCCAGGCAGCCATATTGACTGACGCCCGTTGGGAAGCTGCCCACTGGACTCGGTTCGCTTGGATGATTATACCCGACGTTATTGCTGCATTTTGCCGCGTCCCACTCGTTTCCCCACGGAAAAATCCGCTCGTTCGTCCCGCGCGCCGCCTTCTCCCATTGCGCTTCCGTCGGCAGCGTTGCTCCCGCCCATATCGCGTAAGCATTCGCCTCCTTCCAGTTCACGTTCACCATCGGGTAGTCGTCATGCCAGCCAAAACTCGGCGGGTCAGGCATAGCACGTCCTGTCGCTAGGCAAAATTTCCGGTACTGCACCACTGTCACGTCATTTTTATACATCCAGAAGCCATACAGATAGACTTTATGACAGGGACTTTCGTCTTTAAAAAGATCTGAAGAGTACTTTTTGAATTTGTCAGGCAGGCTATTCACGGCATCCGCAATCTCCTCCGGCGTACTGCCCATGAGGAATGCCCCCGCCGGAATCCACACCATGGTCGCGCCGTCCTTCGTGTTGGTCTTTTCCACAATCTTCGGCATCGGCGCAGGCGTCACCGGCGGCTTCGCGGTCGGGGTATCCGCGGCCAAACAGGTTGTGCTGAACACGGACAGACAGAGTAGCAGCATTAACCAGCTTACTCGGTTCATAGCATTTATCCCTATTTCGGCGATCTGGGATCTCCTTCCGGGAGCGTTACCCTCTTAATCTCCATGCTTAATCTCTCTTAATCTCTTCACTGACCCTGGCGAGTTCATTTCGCTAGTTAGAGTAGAGAAAAAAGAGAGATTAAGCATAGAGATTAAGACGACGGCTATCTGATGTGGGAGTCAGTCTACATTTTCACTTCCTACCCACGAGAAATCCTATTACTTCTTCCCCACCGGCGTAATACTCCCAACCTGTCCGGCTAAAGTGAGCTGGTATTGATGCTGCCGCAACAAATCGCGCAGCGCGGTCAGGGGAGGGGTATTGGTTACCGTGCAGGAGAGATGTTGTTCAGCCAATGTGCTGGGGCAAAGCAGGTAGATGCCGGCATCGTCTGCCAGGTGCAGCAAGGGGTGGTAAGCGAGCTGGTCGTGGGCTGTCACTGTGCTGAAGTCGCGGGAGGGATTAATGCCCGGGACGAGTAGGTACAACGTCGCCAATTCGTGCTCCGCGTGAAAGGTAAGCGCGAGGGTGTCGCCGCCGGCTTTCACGGGCACGGGCAGACTGAGGGTGCGCGCAGTCGCGGAGATGGAAAGCTGCAGCTCATGTTGCGCGGGGTCGAGTGGATGGATGGTGAGCTGCACCGGCAATGTGCCTCCCAGGCGGAATTGCACCACATGTACTGTCTGATGCGCACGTGATGCGTCCTGAAGTGCCCCAGGCGCCATAGGCAGGTTATCCACCCACATCTCAATGTTGCCAAAAGCAAGAATCTGACTCACTGTCGGGCTTGCCTGCCTTTTTGCGAGCGCTTTCCCCATTGGTTTGGCTGCTGCCATACCGGCACTCTGAGGTATGGCATCTGCATTCGACGGCATCATCCGGGCAGACTGTGTACCGGCAATCAGCTCCGATCTTGCTTGTGCTCCGCCAAGAGATTTTGAGGCTTGCGCGGAGGCAACGGCATGCCCATTATCGGGGAGAGTATGAAGTAATGGAGCCGCTCCCTTTGCCGGCGCCATGTGTACCGTTGCCGCCGCGGGAGCCGCCGGTTCGCAGGTAGATGAATGCGCCGCCATGGATGCGGTATGCTCTGCCGTAGCAGTTGCCGTCACACTCGCTTCCACCTTCCCATTGGTTCCCTTCGCGCCAAAGCTTGCACTGTTGGCGTTTACCGGCGCCGCGGGAGCGCTTGTTTTCCTGGCGAGTTTATCGGTGTCCGTTATCGCCGGCACATTAATATTGGTGCTGCCGTATTGCTCCCCTCTCATCACCCTAGTGTCATTGTTGCCGTTGCCGGCACGTATTACTGACACCGGTGGGGTGGTCAGGATGGTTTTGCGAGCGTCATGCGCGATGCCGACAGCAGGCGCAGCGTTATTCGCGATAACACGGTCAGCATTGGCCGTTGTAGGCACGGTAGCACTGCTGGCCGCTGGCTTACTCGTACATGGCGCCGCGATGCTGCCGTTTCCTGGCAACTTTACGGTGTTATCGGCCTGGTCAAGTGCCACAGGCGGCATCAACACATGCGCATTCTTTCGTTGCGCGGGTGGCACCGCTTTAACCATGGGTTGCCGAACAGCACCAGAGGCCGGGGACTTCGGAAGCGCAGACACCTGAACATGTTGATGTGTGATAGAGGTAAGGCGCAGGCAGATGAAAAATAAAGCAATGGCAACGACAGCCAATCCGCCGGCGAAGGCCGGCCAGCGTGGAAAAATGGGCTGTGGTTGTTGGTGTGCGGCAATCCGCGCGCGCACTCCCGCGGTCAATTGCGCGGGAGGCAGCTCCGGTGGCATGGCGCGCAAATCAGCTACGAGCAGACGCAACGCGACAAGTTCCGTGGCGCAACGCGGGCATTGGGACAGATGCGCCTCCACCTGCTGGCGGCGCGACTCCGGCAAAGTGCCTTCCAGATACGCGGTATACAACTCGTCGAAATGTGCGTGTTTCATAGTTTGAGCCTGCAGTATTCATAACTATTTCGAATAATGCCCAGCTAGCCCTGCAGTCCTTACGTTTCATGAATAATCCGGGCTAGTTTCATATATGACTGCCAGTGACGCCAAAAAGTTCCCGCGCGGGGGATAATTTTTCGCGCAACACATTACGCGCGCGATTCAAGCGCGATTTCACTGTGCCGACATTAATTTTCAGGATTTCGGCAATCTCCCCGTAACTGAATCCCTGCACATCATACAGCACCAGCACCAGGCGAAATGACTCAGGCAGCATGGCGATGGCCTGCTGCAGCATTGCCGTGCGCTCGCGCCGCAGCAGCGCCTCTTCCGCGGTATCCCCGGTAGTGGCCAGCGATGAGCAGTCCGGCTTATCTTCTTCATTGTCTACCACGCTGAAGAGCATCGGCCGGCGTTTGCGCCGTTTAATTTCATCCTGGCATACATTTACCACAATGCGGTACAGCCAGGTGGAAAATGCCGCATTACCTTTGAAGCGTGGCAAGGCATGATACACACGCAAGAAGGCGTCCTGCGCAACATCCTGGGCATCATCGGCATTGCCAAGTAATCGGAAGGCAAGGTTATAGACACGCGCTGAACAGATCTCAACCAGACGATCAAACGCCGCGTCGTCCCCTTGTTGGATACGGCGAACCAGCTCTTCTTCACTCTGATCAGCTAAGGCCGTGTTAGGCACAGGCAAGCTCCATCAGTCCCAGACCCCGTGACAAGTCTATTATACCAGTTTGTTGAAGTTTACATAGCGCTCCTCACTCTGCTGCTCCTGCTCTTACTCAACGCCAAAGACAAATAGCGGTAAGAGTTTCAGAAAGAGAAAGAAAAAGAGATGCTATAGGGTTCTTTGTGGGTATTGGGTAAATCTATCACTGTATGCACATTCCCAGGGACCGTAGCGCGCGCCCGCCGTGGCGCGCTGACTGGAAATTGCTACCCCCCTGCAGCCAACTCATACTCCGCAACTATTATTAATAGTGAGAAACTTCTACACTAGCTTCGCTTCACTTGCGATGATCTTCACGGATGAGTCAAGTTTCAAATTGAGCCAGATTCGTGATGGCAGACCGTTGAACTTTGAACTAACGAAGCTCCGCCTCAAACCGCCCAGTAAGCGGCAATGGTATTCATTTTCGATGCGGTTTTTCGTCATGGGCGGTTTGAGGAGGAGCTTCGTTAGAACTATTGCCACATTTGTGTTGGCACTCCCAGCGTGGTGACTTCCAGCCAGCGCGCCACGGCGGGCGCGCGCTACATCATTTATGTGTATAATACGAGCGACGATGCATGCGTCGTAGACCAATAGCATGTCGAATGGCGAACGGCACTCCGGCATCCATGCCTCCGAGCCTCTACGAGCCGGGCGACTGCTCACTGCTCACTGCTCACCTACAGAATCTCCGCTCGCGTTCTCGTGCCATCACCGGAAACAGCCCCAACCACCAGAAAGTCGCCGCGATCAGTTTCAGGGGGAACTAGCCCGGATTATTCATGAAACGTAAGGACTGCCGGGCTAGCTGGGCATTATTCGAAATAGTTATGAATAATGCAGGCT
>Ga0073936_10012582_pt1 | contig 10065 bp, 7 predicted proteins | sample AliMusrvi5mmetaG_FD_87041 | JGI IMG/M metagenome (GOLD analysis project Ga0073936, IMG submission 87041) | Freshwater lake bacterial and archeal communities from Alinen Mustajarvi, Finland, to study Microbial Dark Matter (Phase II) - Alinen... | ecosystem: Environmental > Aquatic > Freshwater >... | reverse complement strand
CAAGGGCTTTCCTGACAATTGGTTCATCAAACCAGCCAATCATACAACTTCCTAATCCTTCTGCAGCAGCAGCCAGGCAAATATGTCCTGCAAAGATTCCTATGTCGATCAGCGGGAAGTGTTTTTTCTTGATCCATCCACCCAGTTTGGAAGAATAATTGCCGGGTTCTTCAATGATTACAAGATGAATGGGAGCCTGTTTGGTGAAATGATTAATTCCAATAATTTTACTGGATGTGGCATCAGCAATTTTATTTCTTAATTCAGGCAGATCAACGATGATGACTTTCCATGGTTGTGCGTTACAGGCAGATGGGGCCATCCGGGCACATTCCAGAATGCGTTCCAGTTTTTCATTTTCCACTGGACGGTCGAGGTAGTTGCGGTCGCTTTGGCGCAGGAGTGTAAGTGAATGAAAGTCCATGAAAGACAGCTTTATATGAAAAATACAAACATACCGCCTACCGCCAGAAATGCGCCAATGACCTCTTTCCAGTTTAGTTTTTCGCCGAGGAATAATACGGAGGGCAAAAGAATAAACACCGGAACCGTGGCAATCAGCGTTGAAGCAACACCTACCTTTGTGTGTTGAAAGGCCAGAAGGCTAAGTGAAACACCGAGAAATGGGCCAAAGAATGAACCCACCAGAAGAGGCTTAATGGCTTTTGTATGCAGGATGGATGTTTTAACATTTTTCCAGTTTTTTGTCAGGCTGATAATCAGCAGGAATCCGATGATGCCGGTAACAGTTCTGATTTGGGAGGAGGCAAAGGGGTCATAGCTTCCCATTCCCAGTTTGGAGAATACCGCGCCGATGCCCTGTCCTGCAGCGCCGCCTAGTGCCAGCAGCAATCCTTTGATGGGATAGTTGAGTCCGTGTGTCATTTTATCATCTACCTCTTCCCGCTTCAGGATGACAATGGCAATCCCGGAGAGAACCAGAATCATTCCAAGTAAATTCAGCCATGTAAAGCTCTCGTGCAGAACTATAACCCCGAATATTGTTGCAATCGGGGGAGCAAGCGACATGATCAGCATGGATACCTTGGCCGACTGGTAGGAATAGGAATAGAAAAGAAAATAATCACCGAGTACAAATCCGATCAAACCTGAAACAGAGAGCCATTTCCAGGCTTCTGGAGTTGCATCTGAAGGCAACCATAGCCCTCTTACCACTTTCGACCATGCCATGTACATGATCATGGCAAATAGTAGTCTGAAAAGGTTGACGGTCAATGATCCTGCACGACGGGTCGCAACGGAAAAAGTTAGGGCAGACACGGTCCAGCAAATAGCCGTCAATATGCCTGCAATTTCACCAAGATGGTTAATTTGCATCGGTTTAATTATGATTGGCGCAAATGTAGCTAAGTAATTGACATTTGACAATTGACGATTGACAATGTTGCAAAGAGCCAAATTCGAAAAGAAAAGATTGGATTCAAAGCGAACATTAATATTTCAAAAAACTTAAAATGTAAATTTTAGTGGATACCAATGATTTTTTTTTGGAAAGAGTTGTTTACAAAACGATTTGCATGGAACCAACGATACCAAACTGCGAACCATTCTGATCGAGTTTGTTTGATCTCCAGACCCCCACAATTTTGAATACTTTGAAGATATTCTCCAGACCCAGTGACAGTTCGGTATATGGATTGTTCTGAAGACCCTTCATTCCTGTTGGGAAAAGCATGGAAGTGTGTTGAGAAGGATCATAGTTTCCCCACAAGGTATGTACTCCGGCCAGTTCTCTCCATTTTAACCTTCTGAAAATCGGAATCTTGTTCAGAAAATAGCCTTGAAAGTGTTGTTCCAGAAAGACCGATGCATATTTGTCACTAACAAATTCCTGCATGTTCATCATGTTGAAAGCATAGAAATCATAGGCATACGTGTCATTCCCTTCATGAATTTTCATCAGCGGGAAAGGCACTTCTCCCCAGATACGGCCTGCCTGTATGGTATAATAAAGGAAACCAAAAGGATTCAATTTCAATTTCTGGTTAACCCTTGCCTCCAATTTGAAATAGTCGTACTCTCCACCAAACATTCCTTTGATGCCCGTGTACAATCCAAGGTTGAAAATGGGTCTGGAGTTTTCAAATTTGGATCTTTCGAATCCATCCTGGATATAGTATTCATTGGGTGCGTACCGTGTGTTGAGGCCAATTTCACTGTTGGTGATGGAGGGTATGACATCTCCCGAAGGGCCAATAAACGGCACATAAGGGCCAGTGAAAAATTGAGTCCTGTTGAAGGAGATTCTGTTGGTAAGTCCCGCCACCCACTCTTTTTCATAATTGATTTCGAGTCGGTTGGTGAGGTTTAACTTGTTGAAAGCCCTCTTTTTCAAAATGGTATTCAGGACATTGTCGATCATGAAAGCATTTTCACTTTTACCAAATATCTCGTAGTCATGCTTGTATTGGACCGACAGATAATCCTTCGGCTTCTTCGAAAAATAGTATTCGAAGCCTCCGCTGTATTTCCATAACTCATCTTTTGACCCATACGCAAAGTAACCATTGAGGCGGAGATTGGGATTAAACTTCATGGTGGTTCTGGCTCCAAACTTCCACCTGTTGCCTTCGACAGCATTGTTGGAGTAAAATGAATAATACTGACCAAGTTCGATTTTACCAAGATCGCGGTAGCCGTAATAGAGCATGTAGATGTATTCGGCGGCGGTTTTGTACAATGGAACATGTTTGATGGAATCAACCATCGTGTATATCCCAAGTTCCCTTTTCTGCAGTTCTATAGGTCTTGTATCTTCCCAATATTTCTCATCCCGATTGTAGGCATCATCCCGGACACTGATCTGTTGATTGGCCTCTAATTTGACTCCTGCCGCTTTTTCTACAACAAAGTCCTGATAAAAATTTGTCTTCCTGCCAATGACGCCGATTCTTTTTGATTTTGGATTCTTCTGGATGTCAACATCCAATACGATCAACTCATGCTTTGGGGTCCATCTTTCGCCAACGAGTTCATATTCGACAGAATATTTGAAACTGTTGATAAAGTTGATATTTGCTTTTTCGGATAGTTGCATGTCTATTTTTGTGACGGCATAATTATCTGCTGCAACCCAGAATTTCCCTTTAAAAGTGGGACTCTGTATGGATTTAGGCTTGAAAGAAAGCTCGTAATACTTCTTTCCGTCCCTGATCGTACTATCCTGCAAATAATACTTATAAAACTGCAAACCCATGTTGTTCAAGGGAGATACTAATCCTACATCCTTGATCATCAGGTAATTTTCGTACGGACTTAAGCCTTCATAAACCTTTCCCGTAAACTTGGAAATCATGCTGGTCGTCATACCGGAGGCCTTATTGGCAACGATTTCCTCACGGTCTTTGATCTCGCCGCTTTCATGGTAATAATTGGAAAATGTTTCTGAAAAAAACACGGGCAAAAAGGCTTTTCCTTCTGTCTTGAGTGAGTCGAGGTAGTCAAAAACAAAATCGAAAGATTCCAGCAATTTTTTGGTTCTCAGATTCTTGTCGATATTTTTGAGATCGACTTCTACCTTCGAATATAGCCGGCTGTGCCAGGAGGGAAAATTGGCTGGATTGTTCTCTTTTTTGTGTTCAATGATTTTTTTAAAAAGGGGGATTGCCGGATTCTCTCCCGGCCGGACTACCACTTCGCCAGTCATGATCACGTCCTCTTCCAGGGAAATGGTTATGTTGACGGTTTTTTTTATGTTAACCGTTAACTCTTTCTTCTTGTACCCGATGCAGGTGATTTCGATGGTTGTGGTCGGAGTGTTTGAACTTAGGTTGAAATTCCCGTTGAGGTCAGACATGGTCCCGATGAAGGTGCCTTTGAAAACAATGGTGACATATGGGATTGGAGTCCCGGTTTTTGCCTCAATGATCTTGCCGGAAAATACTGTTTTCTGAGCCTGTGATAGATGGACAAAAAATAAAAAAAACAGGATGAAAATCAGTGAGATCTGTTTATTCATATAGAGGTCTCCTGATTCAATTTTGTTGCCATAACGAAAAAAATTATATCTTTCAAAAAGGTCGGGTCAAGTTATTCGGCATAATTAATGAAAAAAGGAACATTTCTGTTCAATTTCCAGCCAAAGTTCAATTTTGACAACAAATTATAACAATAGTTTAACAGGACAGATCTGTGCATGCTATTTCTTAACATATTGCTACATTGTTTTGCAAATTTACGATGCATTAGTCAAAAAGTAATATTTTGGATCCAAGCAGGCGCCAAGATTTGAAGCAAACCGAAAATAAAATCTTCTTTTTTGAAAAAAAAGGTTGATCGTTTTGTAAATTTTCTCAATTTTGAGACATCTTTCAGCTAATTTAATCTTCAAGAAGATGAGACTAATCATTCTACCCGAACCGAATAGTGTAGCCAGATGGTCTGCCAATTATATTGCTCATAAAATTGGCAGTGCAAACCCTACTCCTGAAAACCCATTTGTGTTAGGCTTGCCGACGGGAAGCACACCCCTTGGAACCTATGTCGAACTGATCCGGTTGTACAAGGAGGGGAAAGTCTCTTTTCAGAATGTGATCACCTTCAACATGGATGAATATGTGGGGATAGAGAAGACGCATCCCCAGAGCTACCATACCTTCATGTGGGATAATTTTTTCAACTTCATCGATATTAAACCTGCCAATGTAAATCTCCTTGACGGCAATGCCACTGATCTGAGAATGGAATGCAGCAGGTATGAAGCAAAAATCAAATCCGTAGGCGGCATAGATCTTTTCCTCGGGGGCGTTGGTGCTGACGGACATATTGCGTTTAATGAACCCGGTTCCAGTCTGACCTCGAGAACCCGTGACAAGGCTTTAAATACGGATACAAAAATTGTCAACAGCCGGTTCTTCAATAACGATGTGAACCAGGTTCCTCAAAAGGCACTAACGGTAGGTGTCGGCACCATCATGGATGCCCAGGAGGTTCTGATCCTGGTGACGGGTCACAACAAGGCCCGTGCCCTGCACAAGGCCGTTGAAGGAGCTATTAATCATATGTGGACGATCACTGCGTTGCAGAACCACCCGCACGGAATGATCGTCTGCGACGAAGATGCCACCATCGAGCTGAAGGTTGGAACCTACAACTATTTTAAAGAACTCGAAAGGGAGAACCTCGATCCTGAGACTGTTTGGTCGAACAAAAGAAATTCTTGCTGGTAACTAAAGAAGGCAAAAGTTAAAAGGCTAAAGGATAAAGTACGCTACTATCAAAGTTTCGCGTAACTCGCAACTCGTATCCTGTAACTTACAACAATTTTTTGCAAGCAACTAACTCACACCTGGCTTAGCGTTGCCACCAGGATGGCCTTGATGGTATGCATCCTGTTTTCTGCCTGGTCGAAGACGATCGAAGCCTTGCTTTCGAACACTTCATCCGTAACTTCCATGGCTTCAATCCCGAATTTTTGGTAGATTTCTTCCCCTGTTTTGGTTTCCCTATTGTGGTAAGCAGGAAGACAATGCAAAAATTTAACTTCGGGATTTCCTGTCATTTTCATCATTTGTGCATTGACCTGATAAGGTTTCAGCAATTCAATCCTTTCCTGCCAAACGGCAGCAGGTTCGCCCATGGATACCCAAACATCCGTGTAAAGGAAATCACAATCCCTGACGGCTACTTCCGGATTCTCCGTCATGGTAATCCTGGCGCCGCTGGTTTTGGCAATGTCAAGGCAAATTCCCTGCAATTCTTCCGAAGGCTGGTATTTTGAAGGGGCTGCCGCCCTGAAGTCCATACCCATCTTGGCTGCTCCTACCATCAACGAATTGCCCATGTTGTTTCTGGCATCCCCCAGGTAAGCGAATTTGATTTCAGACAGTGGTTTGTTGGAATGCTCGCGCATGGTCAGAAAATCAGCTAGAATCTGGGTGGGGTGAAATTCGTCCGTCAATCCGTTCCAGACCGGCACTCCGGCATATTGAGCCAGTGTTTCGACCAGTTCCTGACCGTAACCGCGGTATTGGATTCCGTCGTACATCCTCCCGAGAACACGAGCAGTATCCTTCATCGACTCCTTTGAACCTATTTGTGAGCCTGTTGGCCCAAGATAGGTCACGTGTGCTCCCTGGTCATAGGCAGCCACTTCAAATGCACACCTCGTTCGGGTGGAACTTTTCTCAAATATCAAGGCAATATTTTTACCTGTCAGTACCGGTTCTTCCGTGCCCGACTTCTTGGCCCACTTCAGTTCTGCCGCAAGATCAAGCAGGTATTCGATTTCGATGGGCTGAAAATCCAGCAATTTCAGAAAATTCTTGTGGTAGAGCATGTGTGGCATAGGTATGTTTTTTTTATTGTTCGTAATGCAAGGTTATCTTGGAGCCGTAGGACTTGTCTTCCAGTTTGGAGGCCTCCGTAATGATACTTTTTATTCCGCCATTTTCGACAAAATTCATGGCGGCTACGATTTTTGGAGCCATGCTGCCTTCGGCAAAGGTACCCATTTCGAGGTATTTTTTGGTATCCTGATAGTCCAGAAACTCGAGTTTCTCCTGCGTGGGCAGACTGAAATCCTTGTAGATGAAGGAGACATCCGTCAGGATATAAAATTCATCAGCGCCAACACCGGAGGCAAGGAGAGAGGAGGCAAGATCCTTGTCGATGACGGCATCTGAAGTACGAAGGTTGCCCTGTTCATCGTAGAATACTGGTATACCACCCCCGCCGCAGGTAATGATGATATTTCCTTTCCGGGCAAGTTCTTCAATCAGCCCGAGGTTCAGGATTTTCTTTGGTATGGGGGAGGGAACCACCCTTCTCAGGCCGTTCCCGGTTTTTTTGCTTTCCCTGAAGGTCCATCCCTTCTGCACTTCCAGCATTTTCGCCTGTTCAGGGCTGTAGGTCGCTCCGATCCGCTTGGTGGGATTTTGAAATGCAGGATCTTCCGGGTCAACTTCCACCATCCCAACCATGGTCACCACTTCGCGTTCGATCTTGTATTTATTGAGGATATTCCTGAAAATGCGTTCGATCATATAGCCAATCCCACCCTGCGAATCCGCAACGCAAACATCCATAGGCATCTGGGTGATGCCATAAACCTGTTCGCCTGCCTCATTCCGCATCAGGATATTTCCAATCTGCGGTCCGTTTCCGTGCGTGACAATCAGATCGTAACCCTCCCTTACCAGGAAGAGCAGGTTCTCAATGGTTTCTGCCGTGTGCTGCTCCTGTTCTTCAATCGTGCCCTTTTCGTTGTCGCGCAACAACGCGTTGCCGCCAAGGGCAACTACTGCAAGTTTCTTCATTTCTATTTGGTCCGTGGTTTAATCAAGACCAAAGTTAAGCAGTCTTTTCGGACCAGCACATGATAAATATCCTCTAAGCAAGGGATAATTGACAATTGACAGTTGACAATGATGCAAGAAGCAGATTTGTAAAAAAAATGGGATAAGGAATAAAACCCAGCCTAATGGCTTTGGTCGTAATTTTTGATTTTTTGGATCACCTGCTCCTCGGCCTGATCGTACATATCCCTTATAAACTCATCATTGAAATCCATGGTGCGGTATTCGAAAGGCATATCTTCCAGCCTGTCGAGCAATCGTTCCTTTACCGTATTCGGGTCTTTGCCATAGATGTGGAATGAATCGGCCTGCCAGTTCATTCGCCCCAGCCTGACCGTCTTCCCTGTTTTCGCCGCAACTCCTGCTGCGATGATTTCCTTGCTGAACTGAATAAATCCGAACATATTCATGAAATTGGCTCCCCAGGCATCGTTGCTTCTGAAACGGACATTGCAGTTCAACCACCAGATTCCTTCCTCATCTTCGAGGATCCGGTACCAAAGCGATTGCAGGCATGGCGGATCAAAGCAATCGTTGTCGATGTCGGGCATCCAGGTGATCATCTGGGCCTGTCGTGTAAATGGTTGTTTGGACAATTTATCAATCACGGTCTGAATTTGGTCAATTTTCATGGATCCTGCTTCAATCGACTTGCCATCGATCAGTTCCTTCCATACACCGTAATTCTGAAGCCTCCCATGATAGGTATATTCCCAGCGCTTGTCGCTCTCTACATTCATGTTTTTGGTCCAGTGATCCTTGTAGCCCTTCAGTTCCATCACATATTCCTTCAGTTCCTCGATACCGCCGGGAAATGCCATGTGGATCATAGGATCGGTTTCAGGTTCTTCGATGGTGATGTTGATGGTGCAATCCATGCTCTCTGGGTCTTCCGGCTTGTCATACTGGGTTTTGAACCGGACTCCCTTTTCATAAACTGCGATGATGGCTGCTTCATATGCTTCCGCCAGGGTCTTTTCCGAGATGGCGATAACGGGAATATTCTTCATAGATGTTTTGTATTAATATTTTTCAATCAGGAATTTTCAACAATATTTTCAGGTGTTTTCCGGGTTCTGCTACGAGCAGTTCAAATCCTTGCTGGGTATCCTCCAGATCCAGGATTCCTGTTATCATGTTTTCGGGATGGATGGTCTGCTTGTCGAGTGCATCGATCGCCTTCGCAAACTCACCGTGGCTGACTCTGGATGAGACGATTTTTGCCTCCTTCCAGATCAGTTCCTTCATGAGTACTTCGGTCGGGTGGTCGCCGAGTCCCAGCACACAAACCGTTCCTCCGCCTTTGATGGCATTGACACAGGTTCGGGTCGGATTCATCCTTCCTTCCACCTTTACGTCATGGCCGACAGCCTCAAAGGCCACGTCCACACCCCTGCCGTTTGTGATTTCCTTCACGTAGGCGACAGGATCTGTCCGGGTCGTATTGATCGCGAAAAGATTGGGGAAGGCCGACAAGGCAATGGCCAGCCTGTCGTCGAGAATATCCGCCATGAAGATTCTGCCTGTGGTGATGGTGCTGGCTGCATGGAGAATGGACTGGCCAACCTTGCCTGCTCCCATGATCAGCACATCATCCTGTTCCCTGAGTCCTGAACGGGCCGAGGCATGAAATCCGATAGACAGGATCTCGATGAGGGCAGCATACTCGTCGGAGATATGATCGGGAACTTTAAATACGGTATGAGCAGGTGCCGAGACATATTGCGCGAACCCTCCGTCCAGATCGATGCCAATCAGTTTGAGGGAACTGCAGGCAGGGTAGTGGCCCACCTTGCAGGCGGCACATTTTCCACACCAGAGAATGGGATCAACAGTTACTTTTTCGCCGGGATGGAAATTCTTCACCTCTTTGCCGACTGCTTCTACGATTCCGGCAAATTCATGCCCTGGGATCAGGGGCAATTGGGTGCGTGGATGAAATTCCCCCTTGAAAATATGCTGGTCAGAACCGCAGATGCTGGCGTATTTGACTTTGATCAGCACATGATCGTCCTGCAGATCCGGTTTTGCCACCTCTTCGAGAGCAATTTTCCCATATTCCCTGATGATAGCTGCTTTCATAAATTGTTGGATTAGTTATGTAAAGATAGAAAATCGCAACGTTAGGGAAAGGATTTTTTTTAAAATTTCGGAGGTAAAAAGAAGGTAGGTATTAAGTGACCGGGTGACTTGGAGCTGATTTTCATTAAGGACTTTATTTCCCAGTCACCCGGTCACTTTTATTTGCTTTCAGATTGTATCTTTGACTTACTGATAAACACCCGTGTTTAGGTGGTGGGCCACAATGATGGAGTTGTGATTTGCTTTCAGATTGTATCTTTGACTTACTGATAAACACCATGGTACGGGAAGGAGATAACCAAAATCTGGGTTGTGATTTGCTTTCAGATTGTATCTTTGACTTACTGATAAACACCATACGGTTTTCGTTATCCTTCTTTGCTTTCGTTGTGATTTGCTTTCAGATTGTATCTTTGACTTACTGATAAACACCCTAGCGTAGTAAATGCAACAACAACGCCTGGTTGTGATTTGCTTTCAGATTGTATCTTTGACTTACTGATAAACACCACCGCCTGAGGTGGTATCATTCCGTCTGTAGTTGTGATTTGCTTTCAGATTGTATCTTTGACTTACTGATAAACACCATGCAATACAAAAGGCTTGAAATGCTTACTGTTGTGATTTGCTTTCAGATTGTATCTTTGACTTACTGATAAACACCGAT
>Ga0073936_10012580_pt1 | contig 10067 bp, 10 predicted proteins | sample AliMusrvi5mmetaG_FD_87041 | JGI IMG/M metagenome (GOLD analysis project Ga0073936, IMG submission 87041) | Freshwater lake bacterial and archeal communities from Alinen Mustajarvi, Finland, to study Microbial Dark Matter (Phase II) - Alinen... | ecosystem: Environmental > Aquatic > Freshwater >... | reverse complement strand
TGGATTGCGATCCGCGAAGACGAACTCGCCGCGTCCTGCATGGGTGTGAACCCGATGAAAATGAAACTACTCGCCTTCTCGCTCGGCGCGGCGCAATGCAGCCTGGCCGGCGCGTTATGGGCAAGCTTTCTCGGCTCCAGCGGTGAACCCGGCAACTACGATTTTCAAGTTTCGATCATCGCGCTCTGTATTGTCATCGTCGGCGGCATGGGCAACATTGGCGGCGTCTTGCTCGGCGCGCTCGTGGTCGTGGGTTGCAATTCACTCGTACTCGAAACCATCACCAATTTCCTGAAAGCCCACGAGCTCATCAGCAGCACCAACGTCTATACCGCGCCCGGTAACTGGAAATATATGCTCTTCGGCCTCGCGCTGATTCTGATGATGCGCTTCAAGCCCGAAGGCCTGTTGCCATCCCGGCAAGTCAAAGCGGAATTGCATCCCCATGAGCCTCCTCCAAGTTGACAAACTCACGATGCGCTTCGGCGGTCTCGTGGCGGTGGACGCAGTCACGCTGGCCATTCCGCCGCGCGAAATTGTTTCGCTGATCGGCCCCAACGGCGCCGGGAAGACCACCGTCTTCAATGCGATTACCGGCATCTACGAACCGTCGGCCGGCCGCATCCAATTTGCCGGCCACGAAACTCGCAGCGAATTCCACTGGACCACCGCCGCCCTGTTGCTGCTGACCGGTTTCCTGACCGCCACGTGGCTGACGTTGCTTAGCAACATCGAACCCCTCTGGGAATCCGTCATCACCGGCAACTATCAATACCGGCAGGCGTTTTCGTGGCAACTGGCCGGCACGACATTTGGCAGTTACTTTGCTGATAATCCCGGTATGCGTTTGGTTTTACCGGCAGTCATCGGTTTGCTCCTTGGCCTCGCCGGCGCGTGGGCGGTCTGGCAACGGTCCCGGCGCGCGCCGGAAGTTGCCGCCTATGCTGGGATCGCCCGCACCTTTCAAAACATCCGGCTCTTCAACCAGATGACCGTCCTCGACAACGTCCTGCTCGGCATGGACACGCGACTGCGGACGCGGTTCTGGCACGCCGCGCTACGATTGCCGCTGTTCTGGCGCGAACGCCGGGAAGCGACCGGCAAGGCCATCGAGATTCTCCGATTTGTCGCCTTGGACCGTGAGGTTAATCAGCTGGCGGAAAACTTGTCATACGGCCACCAGCGCCGTCTGGAAATTGCCCGCGCACTGGCGATGCAACCGAAACTGTTGTTGCTCGACGAACCTGCGGCCGGTTTGAATCCAGCCGAAAGTCAGGCGTTGATGGAACTCATCCGGCAAATCCGCGAACGCGGCATCACGGTGTTGTTGATCGAACACGACATGCAAGTGGTCATGGGCATTTCGGATCGTATTGCCGTCCTCGATTACGGCGAGAAAATTGCCGAAGGATCACCCGCTGAAGTACGCATGAATCCAGCCGTCATCGAAGCCTATTTGGGGAAAACCGATGTTAGCGATTGAGAACCTTCACGCCGGCTATGGTCCTGTCGATGTTCTAAAAGGTGTTTCGCTGCACGTCGGCAAAGGCGAAATTGTGGCGATCCTCGGCGCGAATGGCGCCGGGAAGAGCACGACGCTAATGACCGTATGCGGGGCAAATCCAACCCGGCAAGGCATAGTCACTTTTGACAGTCAACCAATCACAAACTTGCCGGTCCATGAGATTGTGCGGCTTGGTATTTCACAGGTGCCGGAAGGACGGCGAATCTTTCCGCGCCTGACTGTCCGTGAGAATCTGGAACTCGGGGCGTTTCAACGCCACGATGACATTGCCGGTGATCTGGAACGGGCGTTTGATTTATTCCCGATTCTCCGGGAACGCACCGGTCAACTCGGTGGCACGCTTAGCGGCGGCGAACAGCAAATGCTGGCAATTGCGCGAGCGTTGATGGCGCGGCCGAAACTGCTCTTGCTCGATGAACCGTCGCTTGGGCTCGCACCGTTGATGGTGGCCAAGATTTTCGAGATCATCCGCACGATCAACCGGCAGGGCACGACGATCCTGCTGGTCGAGCAAAATGCGAACATGGCCTTGCACATCGCCCAACGCGGCTACGTACTCGAAACCGGACGAATTGTGTTGGAAGATTTGGCGGAGAACCTGATGCACAACGACCAGGTAAAGCAAAGCTATTTAGGCGGATAGAACTCCGACGTACATCATTGAAATTAGGCACATGAACTTAAAAACCTTACTATACAAGTTTTTTAAGTTGGTGCGGACGAGAGGAGTTGAACCTCCACGCCCTTGCGGGCACAGCCTTCTGAGGGCTGCGCGTCTGCCAGTTTCGCCACGTCCGCACAGTTGGACAAAAGACTATACCGGAGCCATTTCGGTGGTGCAATGAGAATCAAATGTTGTGTGTGTAGTTTTCAAAAGTTAGTTTTACATATCAGAAAAATACATTTCTAACCGTGGGACTGGCCAGATTGGTGAACCACGCTAGGCTTTGATATTTAATTTTCGCCGGTGTGGCGGACTGCCGTTTCCCGGATTGGCTTTTTTATGCCGAACCGATAGTATTTGAGTCGAGTCAGCCATGTTCGATATTTTCTTCCAATGCGGCTCTTGCGGGAAACAGCAAGTTGTTAATGTTGCCGGCACTCAGTCGCAGCTTAACTGTCCGGACTGTGCCTCCAAACATGCAGTCCCGCAAACTGCCATTGTTCAACACTGTCCCCATTGCAATCAGACAGTTAAAATTGACCCGGCCCTGAAAGGCGAGGTGCTGCATTGCCACGGATGCAACAAATCGATTCTACTGCCAATGCGTCGAGGGGATCAGATTCTTTGTCTTTGCAAACGGTGTGATAAATCAATCGAGATCTCGGTAGCAGAAGCTGGGAAGCTCTTAGCCTGTCCCAAATGCGAAGGTTGGATTACGGGGCCGGAATTGAAAGATGTTGTCGATGGCTTGCTCGCCGGACAGACCACCGGCAATCCAAAGAGTGGTCTTGTTCAAACCGCTGTAAATCTAAAAACGGAGACTAAACTCACCTCTACTGTTAGTGCCGTGACGAGTGAGAGGGCAACCTTCACATCTGTCCCCACCGATGTTCGACGGACGAAAACGCCGCCCAGTAGTGCGCAGGCTCTATTGCAAAAACTGGAAGCCGAGGCATCGCACCTCGCTTCGAATAACTGCTTCTTTTTGGCGTCGTTTGTGCTCAAGTACTATGAAGGTGAATATGCTGAGGAAACGCTGGTGACCCGCCTCGAACTTGCTAGCCGATATTTCGATGCAGCGATGAAGAATGATGCGTAAACGATGAACACTTCCATACGCCTAATACTGATGCTGTTTGTCGTGTTACTTGTGACGGGATGTTCTACCGTTTCTGATGACGACAGAAATTTCTTTTACAATGGCTGGTTCAATTCACAGACTAACAAGGATAACAACCCAGTACCGTCCTCAGATTACTATGAGAACCGACGTTGAACGACCATCAGCATTTGGTTGGCTACTTCATCGCTAATTCATGGCCGCTGTCATCGCATTGACATGGGTTCTTGGCGTGTGCTGACGACGCTGTCAGACTGTGGCAAAAAACAAAACCTCTGCAACTGGTTTAAATTGCAGAGGATAGGATGGAGGCGGGTGTCGGAATCGAACCGACTCATAGAAGTTTTGCAGAAAGACAAATGCTGTTTCTGCACTTTCCTGACCTGTTTAAATTTTCAGCACAATTGGTTTTCAGGCAAGCAATTGTGTCCGTCATCAACAGGGGCGTAAATGGGTTGAAATAGCCCCCAATACTTGCGAATGCTGGTATCAAGGCTGGTATCAAGTTTTTTGGAGACGTGAAGTCGACCACTCTGCTAGAGCTGGGCAATTGCTTGGAGTCGGAGAGTCAAAATTTTCAGTCGCTGTTGATTGCTTTGATCCGGCGGCATATGGCCGGAGAGTGCTTCGACGAAGTTCGTGTTGCGCAAAAATTCTTTGATCGCGGCAATCAAATAATCGCGTAGAGCAGGTGTGACCTGTGCAATCTCATTAGCCAACTCGGGCCGACCGTTGACCACCACAACAATATCCTCAAGATCGGTGCTCATGATAAAATCTCCCTTGCCCCGATCTCTGAAGGCTTCAATCTTGGTCGCCAAGAAATAAGGCGCAGCAATCACCTTGGCAACCAGTGTACCCTCCATGGGGATGTCGATAGCCGTTTCCACAGCCTCTTTGAACCAGCGACTCTTCATCCCGAAAATGACTTCTTCAGATGGCATCAGGTCAACTTTTACACCGTCAATTATCCATCGGCAAATGGGGGCCTCTTCGGAATGGTCGTGCTTAAAGCCCTCGGCTCGCAATTGCGCTTCCACCGCTGCAAATTTGGCGTTTGTCGTCGCCACGATTATCGCATCGACATCTTTTGTGGGCCGTATACTCATTACCGGAGACTCGGTGATGAGCAACTCGACAATCGCGCCGCCCAAAAAAGCATACGGTATTCCCACCCGATTGAGATGGGGGATGACTTTGGCTAACGCTTCAAGATTGGGAGATTTCGTCATTTTCAAGAAGTGCTTTGAGTTGCTCGCCAGCCAGAGCCCGCTCTCTGGCGCGACCTTCGCGAACTGCATCCACCAACGCCAAAAGTTCGTACAGCAATTTATCTTGGCGGACGGCTTTTGGCACCGATGGGTAAAGAGGAAACAGCGCATAGCCCTTCGTGGAGCCTTCTGGATCGGGCCAAACCGGTGGCGGTTCATTTGCCGATTGCGAAAAATGTTCTGACAGTGGCGGTGCCGCGTAGCCAGTTGGGATGCCTCTGGTAATTGGGCCGCGCTTAGGTGGATAAACAAATCGGAGGCCATGTAGCAGAAATTCCTGCAACGCTGCTCGGATGGGCATGTTGCTCACTGGATCCAATAAGCCAGATTCGGTTGCCCGCCGCATACCCGCATGAACTTCCGATGCACTCATGGACAACTGACTTGCCAAAGCTGAATATGAGGACGGCTGGCCTTGGGAGACCAGCTTTAAGAGAACAACAACATCCTGTGGTTTCAGATTCATTGAGGCATATACTATTCGCGAATAGCGAATATGTCAAATAGTAATTATGTATGGCATTCTACTAAAGCATGATACGCTATTCGCGAATAGCGAATATTGCCTTTATCAGGTCAGGCGGCGGTGGGTTTGTCACCGGCGGACGCATCCGTCCATTCCGTCGCCAACAATCGTACCCGTTTCGCCTGTGCCATAAGATGATCGCCCGCGGTTACGATCTCGAGAGTCATCCCCAATAGTTGGTCAGATTCTTCCGGAGGCCAAGCGATTTTTCAAAGAATCCTAAGGAGTGCTGAATACATTCCGTGCGCGGTCAGCAGCGGTGGTGGATTCCACCGATTCCACGCTTCCACGCAGGGGTGTCGCCAGACTCCAAGATTATGGCAAATTGCCAGAAGCTTGGCTACAGACTGAGACCAAGCCGCGTGCCGCACTTGCAATTGCAGTCAAGATCGGCACGCCCCGGATGCTGGCGGACGAACTGGTGCAGCAAGGCTGGCTGTAGTACGGCTGGCGGCTGGCGTTGCCATGATGAACACCATGCAACGTGCTTGAGGCGATTGCCAAACCGAGTGATTTCAGATTGTTCAGGCACTGAGGGCGGCAGGCTTTTCACGCGTGGAACTCAATACTGGTAGGCGCATCCCAGCCAGAATCGCAAGAATTGCAATCACAACCAACGATTCAATCAGCGTAAAGCTGCTGATTCGATTTGTGAACTCTTGTTCATGTCGGAACCTCCCCTTCAGTCTTTGTTGGTCGCCATACATGAATAGTGGCGACAGCGTTACTCGTGCACTGATCCGCTTCCAGAAAGTGCTGGGCTTGTTGGATGGCACGGAAAGCCACTGCGTTGTCGGTGGTCAGGACGGCAATGCTTAGTACGTCGGCATCGCACGAACACAGGTGCGAACTTAGGATGCTGACTCCGGCCCGCTCCAGAGTGTCATGCAATTTTATCAGCAGGGCCGGGTTGTAGGGTTTGATTTCAATCAGGATGACCGCCTGGCTTTTGTATTGATGGCCGGATTTTCCCAGCACGTCCAACGTGTGGGCGGGATCATCAGCGATCAATAGCGCCATCTGCCCGGTGGGTTCTTGGTAATAAGTGCAGGTGCGTATTTGGATGTGCGCGTCACGCAATTGCGAGAGAATATCCGCTGTTCCCTTTTTGTGCGCTGGTAGCAGAACGGAAAATTCGACCTCCTGCTGGGCGGTGAACATCGCTGGCCCTTAGACTCCCTTCCCCTGGCCCGCGCGAAGTCCACAATTCTTGACGCCGGTGGCGGTCACCGTAATGAACAACTGAGTAATCGGGGCGGACTGCATCGCATAGAATACCCGCTCCGCTTGGTCCGGGGGAGGTGGTGAAGTTGTCTGTCGGTTTATCGTTCTGATTCTCCCGTGTGATTGGTGGTTGGTCATCATCAGTTTACGCTACGACTGTAGTCGCGCTAGCAGGCTGCCACAATCAGATGGCAGCCTGAATCCGAGCTAGGACGAAATCCTATTAGAAGGTCTGTGTCGCGTTAAACGGTAAAAAATGGTCAGGGGGCGCGGCGCGCACCGGCTTGGCCCGCGGCTTCATCGCGGAGGAACTCGATGGCGTGATGCAGCAACGCGGAGGAGCCACGCAAACCGAGTTTCTTACAGATGTTGGCGCGATGGGTTTCAATGGTTTTGACACTGAGATGTAATTGCGCGGCGACTTCTTTCCGTTGCATGCCCTCGCCAAATAGACGAAAAACCTCTAACTCCCGGTCAGTGAGCAGTTCGATGGGCGACGCCCCGGCGGCACGGCTTCCTGTCGCCGTCCGCGTTAACGCGCGGTTGATGATCTGGCGACCCACGGCGATTTCGCCGGCGAGAACCTGATGGACGGCTTGGATCAATTCCTCAGTCGGCGCGCTTTTCATGACGTAGCCGCGTGCGCCAGCCCGCAAGACTCGCTCGGCGTACAACGACTCGTCGTGCATCGAGTAAACCAGCACGACCGCATTGCGATTTTGGTACTGGATGTCCTTGATTAATTCCAAGCCGTCGCGCCCCGGCAGAGTGATGTCCACGATCGCCAGTTCCGGTTTCAAGACGCTGATCCCGGCCAACGCTTCGATGGCATCGCCGGCCTGGCCGCAGACGATCAGGCCCGGCTCGCGATTTATGCGCTGGGCGATACCGTCACGCAAATAAGGATGGTCATCTACCAGAAATATCCGGGTCTTTGTGTTTTCGGTTTTTTTCGCGGTCTTAGTATGCATGTTTATTATCCTGCCGTTGCCCCCGGTTCGCTACCAGCGAACAACTGACAATCGTGCCTTTGCCTTTTTGGCTGCTTACGCTGAGCGTCGCGCCAATGGTGCTGGCCCGGTATTTCATAATTTCCAAACCCAATCCTAGTTGCGACGCCTTGGTTTTAGGCAAACCGCGACCGTCGTCTTTGATGATGAGATTAATTTGGCCAGCGCGTTCTTGCAAACTTATCCAGATATTCTTTGGGTGGCCGTGCATGCCGGCGTTGCGCGCGGATTCCTGCGCAATTCGGTACAGGTTCGTGGCGGCTTCATTGTCTGTGACCAGTACCGGCTGGTGGCAGTCGAACTGGCAACGCACCTTGAAGTTTCGCGCGATGGTGTCCGCCAGATCCATCAATGCCGACATCAGGCCTTCGGCTTCGGGCTTGACCGGATGCAGGCCGCGCGCCAGCGCCCGCGTCTGCTGCAACGCTTCGTGGATATTGACGCCGATCTGGTCCGCGTCGCCGGCTTCGGGGCGCCCGGCCAGGGTGAGTTGATTATTCAGCGCTTCAATTTTAAAAGCGATTCCGACAAGCCGTTGACCGAGGTCATCATGCAGATCGTGGCTGATGCGGCGCTGTTCGCGTTCACTGATCTCGAGGACCTGCTGTTCGAGCTGCCGCCGATGCTACATCTCGTTGCGCAACGACTCGTTGCTGGCGGCGAGTGCGAGCGTGCGTTCGGTCACGCGTCGTTCCAATTCTTCGTTGAACCGTTGCAGCGCCTGCTCAGCCTGTTTGCGGGCGGTGATATCGCGTAACACGCCGTAGGTACTGGTCAGCTGTTCGTCGATGTAGACCGGGATCCGGCGGTCTTCGATGCAGCGGCGGGTGCCGTCTTTGCATCGCCACCAGGCTTCCCAGTGGTCCGGTAACACCTGAAACGCCAGTTGCATGTCAGCAAATTTGCCATCCTCAACCACCTGCATCAGGAACGCTCCGCGCCCGCCCATACCGGCCACGTCGGCCAGTGTATAACCGAGCAGCCGCTCAAAGGCGGCGCTCACGTAGAGGAACTCACCGGTCGCGCCGTCGACGGCGTAGAGGACGTCCTCGATAGTGCTGGCCATCTGCTGAAACCGCGCTTCGCTGGCGCGCAACGCGACCTCGGCTTGCCGCCGTTGGCGGCGCACTTCGGCGTCGCCCAGCTCGCGTGCGATCGCTGGTATCAGGCGGGTCAACTTGTCCTTGAGTACGTAATCGTGCGCTCCCGCTCTCATGATCGCCACGGCCTGTTCTTCGCCGATGATACCCGAAACGATGATGAACGGCAGATCCAGGCCGGATTCGCGGATTAGTTTCAACGCCGCGACGCCGTCGAACTGCGGCAGCCGGTAGTCGCTGAGCACGATGTCCCATTGTTCCTCCGTCAGCGCCGCCGACAAGGCGGCCGCAGTCTGAACGCACCGATGGTGCACCGGTTCGTAACCGCCATGCCGCAGCGTCCGCAACAGCAACAGCCGGTCGTCGTCATTGTCTTCGACGATCAGGACTCGGAGCGGCAGGCTCATTAATTGCTCCGGCTTTTCGGGGCGCCGATGTTGATCACCAACCAGTACAGCCCGAGTTGGCGGACGGCCTCAGTGAACTCGGTGAAATTAACCGGCTTGCGCACATAGCTATTGCAGCCGTTGGCGTAGCTCTCGACGACGTCGCGCTCCTCCAGCGACGAGGTCAACACGATGACAGGCAATAGCCGGGTGCGCTCGTCGTTGCGGATGCGGCGCAACACTTCCACTCCGTCGACCTTTGGCAGTTTCAGGTCCAGCAGCACCAACTCGGGTAATTGCTGCGGCCCGCGCCCGGCGAACTTACCGGTGCCAAACAGGTAATCGAGCGCCTCGACGCCGTCGCGGGCGACCACCACCTCGTTGCGGATGTTGTTTTTCTTCAAGGCGCGCAACGTCAGCGCCTCGTCGCCGGGGTTGTCTTCCACCAGCAGGATGATGCGGTTTTCAGTGGCGGAATTGTTCATGTGATTCTCCGATCTATTTTTGTTGTGGCAACTTCGCCGGTTCGGGTTCAAGCGTGAAATAAAACGTCGCGCCACGACCGACCGCCGCGGCGGCCCAGATCCGGCCGCCGTGGCGCCGGATGACGCGGGCCACCGTGGCCAGACCGATACCGGTACCGGGGTATTCATGAGTTGTGTGCAGCCGCTGAAACGCGTGGAACAGCTTGTCGGCGTACTGCATGTCGAAGCCGGTGCCGTTGTCGCGAATGAAGAAGACCGACGCGCTGGGGGCCGCGCTCGCTTCAACTCCAACTTCAATCACGGCCACGGGGCATTGGGCGGTGAACTTCCAAGCGTTCTCCAGCAGGTTGAAAAGCGCGGCGCGCAACAATGGGGCGTCGCCAACGGCCGCCAATCCCGGCGCGATGCGGACTTGAACGTTGCGCGCAGGCGCGCTGTCGCGAAGTTGCTGGACCACCTCTTTGGCCACCGCCGTCAGGTCGACAATCTCACGGTGCATCTCGTTGCGGGTCACGCACGAGAGATTGAGCAGATCGTCAATCAATTGGCCCATCTGCTGGCAACCGCGGCGGATGCGGTTCAGGAAATCCTGACCGGTGTCGTCGAGCCGGGCGTTGTAATCTTCGAGCACCGCCTGACTGAACCCGTCAATCGTCCGCAGCGGCGTGCGCAGGTCGTGCGAGACGGAGTAACAGAACGCCTCCAGTTCCTTGTTGGCCGTTTCCAGTTCGGCGGTCCGCTCGCGCACGCGCTGTT
>Ga0073936_10012578_pt1 | contig 10068 bp, 8 predicted proteins | sample AliMusrvi5mmetaG_FD_87041 | JGI IMG/M metagenome (GOLD analysis project Ga0073936, IMG submission 87041) | Freshwater lake bacterial and archeal communities from Alinen Mustajarvi, Finland, to study Microbial Dark Matter (Phase II) - Alinen... | ecosystem: Environmental > Aquatic > Freshwater >... | reverse complement strand
TTGGTGGACTGGCGAGGGATAGCCCACATTGCGTTGAAAGTCGAACGGCGGGTACGAATCTGCCAAGTCTGTCATCAGCTTGTCTCGGGTCACTTTCGCTAAAACCGACGCTGCTGCCACCGTGGCACAACATTGATCACCCTTGACGACGGGTAGGACCCGCGGAGGAGTCGCTCTCCATCGGTGATCAGCCACATACGCTTCCAAAAGCAAGGACTCAGCGTCCAAGAGATCAAGTGGACCGTCAACAATGACCACGTCGGGGGTCACCGTCAACGAGTCCAGTGCACGGGAACTTGCAAGCGCAATCGCTGCCCGCATACCGAGGCGATCACACTCCCGAGCTGTTGCATTGCCAGTAGCGCTCTCCAAGGCCCAGGCTTCGATTGCTGGTATGAGGTTCTCCCGTACTCGCCGGGCCAGCATCTTTGAGTCGCGGACTTTCTCCGGCTGTGGTTCGTCGGTGGATTGAATGCTCACGACGCCCACAGTTACTGGGCCAGCCCACGCCCCGCGACCTACTTCGTCGATTCCCGCAACGACGCGAGCCCCTTGGATAAAAGCTTGTTCTTCATGGACAAGGTCTGGGACAACCCTCATGTGAGGAGATGCCGCTGTAATTTTCCCAGAGCGTTCCGCGGCAGTGACTGCTCCACGATAAGTCGGCGAGGAATTTTGTACGAACTAAGCACTTCACTGAGTGCGGCCAGGACGATTGATTCCTTGAATCCCTCTCTCACCACGACGTAGCCGATCACGACCTCACCCCACTCGTCATCTGGCATTCCAACGACAGCTGAATCAACAATCGATGCTTGAACGTTCAGGAGATCTTCCACCTCTGAGGGGTAGACATTGAAGCCGCCTGTGATGATGAGCTCTTTTGAACGACCGCACACAACGACATATCCCTGGCTATCGACGCGCACGATATCGCCTGTTTTTAGCCACCCGTCGTCGAATACTTCTGCCGTTGCATCAGGGAGGTTCCAATATCCAGCAAAGACTCCCGGCCCTTTAATACGGAGTTCTTGTTCTCCGTCATCTTTCTCTGGCAAATCAGCGACGACCCCCGGTAACGGCAATCCAACCGTCCCAGGACGTCGCTCCCCGACCAGCGGATTCGACAGCGTTAGCAGGGACTCGGTCATTCCATAGCGCTCCAGAATCGAAATACCGTGCGCTTGGTAGCGCTCATGGAGGCTCTGTGCGAGTGGTGCTGAGCCTGAAACGACAAGTCGGATCTGCGCGAGTACGCCGACGTCTGGAGTATCGATCATCCGATGCAACATGGTCGGGACGCAGAAGCACATAGTGATCTCCATCTTCTTAATGGCAGCAAGAAAATCGTTGGCCTCAAATCGCTCCTTAACAACGATTGATCCACCTTGTGCAAGCGAAGTGAAGAGAGAAACAACAAGACCGTGCACGTGAAACAGTGGCAAGGCACTCAAAAGTCGATCATCAAGTGTCCAGCCCCACGCCTCGGCTAGAGCATCGGCTTGCGCCGCCAAATTCCCATGAGTGATCATCGCCCCTTTGGGCTTTCCCGTCGTACCAGACGTAAAGATAATTAAGGCAAGGTCATCAAGTCTTGCCTCATCAAGAGAGGGCAACGATTCCTTCTCTTGGTCGAGAGAACTCTTGAAAGTCCAAGGAATGGTTTCATCATGGTTTGTGCGCGGAGCGCCGAGGAGAAACGAAGCCCCCACCTCGTCAAGGACCGTTGCTCGCTCCAAATCGCTCTGCCGGACGTTAACGGGGACAAGCACCGCTCCAAGTCTGAGCACGCTCAGCGCTCCAATGACACCCTCTACAGAGCTTTCTGCTTCCCAGACGACCCGATCGCCTGGACGAACCCCGTTCGACGCTAGGCGCATGGCAATTTCGTGCGTCCGCTTGTCAGACTCAGCGCCATTCAGCCATTGTTCTTCCGCATACAGCACGATCTGATCGGGCCGCTCTGCCCACCGATTCCTCCAGCGCAGGGGAAGTGAAGAAATTGAAGATTGGTCGTCCACAGCGTGCATGGTAGGTCGCTTTCCATTGTCACGACCAATGTCCGGCAAAGACTTGGCTGTAGGTGGGGTCCCTGACAGCAAGCAGCGACCTTGAGCGAACCTTTGGTCAACCGACTCAGGCACGGTGCTCCTAGACTCAATCAATCATGGCGAACAATCCTCTCCTCCCTCATCGCCACTGTGTCCTCTTGCCCGTCAAGGACTTCGACGAGGCAAAAGAGCGACTTGTCCCTCTCATGGATGCGGCGGAGCGCCGCGACCTTGCGATACATCTCGCAAACGGGGTGGTTCAAGCAGCTACTCCGATTCCTGTCGCCGTCGTTTGCGACAATGAACAAGTTTCAACATGGGCGGACACCCTCGGAGCGCAAGTGATTTGGGCGCCAGGAAAAGGACTGAATGTTGCTGTCGAACACGGAATCCATGTCCTCGCCGAGCAAGGATTCAGCTGGATTACCGTCAGCCATGCCGATCTTCCGTTCCCGAATCAATTGACATCTCTCCCAAATTTCGAGGGAGTTACCTTGGTCCCCGATCGCCATCACGATGGCACCAACGTCATCAAACTTCCCGCCGGCGTCCATTTCAAATTTTCCTACGGCAAGGGTTCGTTTGAGCGACACCTCGCTGAAGCGAAAGCCCAAGGTCTCGAAGTCTCTGTCGTAGAACATCCCCAACTCAGTATTGATATCGACAGCCCTGAGGATGTTTCGTTTGTCCGAGCTCAGACGCGACAATGGGGGCCCGAAGGCCCCCATTGATCGACTGGTACGACAAGAGTCGTACTTGACTAGCGACGACGCGCTGCCTTGCGTGCTGGTGCACGCTTTTTGGTGGCTCGCTTCTTCGTGGTCTTCTTTGCAGCGGCCTTGCGTGCTGGTGCACGCTTTTTGGTGGCTCGCTTCTTCGTGGTCTTCTTTGCAGCGGCCTTACGTGCTGGTGCACGCTTTTTGGTGGCTCGCTTCTTGGTTGCCTTCTTGGCAGCAGCCTTACGTGCAGGAGCACGCTTCTTTGTTGCCTTCTTAGCAGCCGCCTTACGTGCTGGTGCACGCTTTTTGGTAGCGCGCTTCTTGGTTGCCTTTTTGGCAGCCGCCTTGCGTGCTGGGGCCTTCTTCTTGGTAGCGCGCTTCTTGGTTGCCTTTTTGGCAGCCGCCTTGCGTGCTGGGGCCCGACGCTTCACAGCCTTGCGAGCGGGAGCCTTCTTGGTCACTTTCTTAGCAACGGCTTTACGGGCCGGAGCCTTCCTTTTCTTTGCGGCAGCAGCCACAGTTGCACCTCCTAGGTTTTAATTCCTACAAACTGACCAAGCCCACGGGTTGCGCCACACTCTGTGTAGCGGCCGAAAGCATCATCACTTGTAGTTGGGTGTAGTCACGCGTCACAAGCGCCAGCGTTTCGGCTGTCGACCCGAACGAAGTGGTACACGACCTTGGAATCAAGGTGTCCTCTTGTGAAACGTGATGAGAAGATCCGCCTGGGCGAAGCACAGTCTTCTGCTCTCCGCGCAACCTGAATCGTTCCGTCATGGTGTTCACTAAAGATCATCTCTTTTCTTTGGCTAGGTACTAGTTCAATAGGTCAAACGGCTGATGTCAAGCATTTACAACACTTGCGCGCTTTGCGACCATTGTGAATGTGAATTCAACCGACCGGACTTTGCAGAACAGAAGTGAAACACACGGTGTTTTATTAGGGAAACAAGGTAATTCATGGGTTTGGTCGGGGGCGCAACGAAGCGCATTAATTTTGGGACCGACGCGCTCAGGAAAAACGACAAGCATTGTGATTCCAAACATCTTGTGCGCTATAGGTCCCGTTGTTTCAACTTCAACGAAACCCGATGTGATGGATTCCACCGCAACTGCACGATCGAATTCTGGAACATGTTTACTTTTTGACCCCACGAACTCGCTTGACGACCGCCCTGGAGTTGTTCGGGTCGGTTGGTCGCCGCTTCGATTGGCAGCGACGTGGGATGGTGCGATTGCAATCTCTGATTCAATGGTTCGAGCAAGTCAACTGCGCTCTCAAGGTGCTGGTAGTCACGACCATTGGGCCGAGCGCTCAAGCGCTCTTCTCTCAACGCTTCTGTTCGCCGCAAAGGCCGGGGATCTGGATATGAAGACGGTCCTCTCGTGGACCGATCGTCATCAAGGATCTGCCGCCCTGGAGATTCTCGAGGCGATTCAGGGACCGGTCCATCCATCGACTTCGCTCCTCGACGGTATTCTCGCCACTGACGCAAGGGAGCAATCGGGGATTTGGTCGACTACCTCTGGGGTATTGGGCGCCTACCGCTCCCTCAATGTTCTTGAAAGCACGACAACAGCGGCTTTGGATTCACGTTCTTTTTTAGAGGAAGCAAACACACTCTATGTCTGCGCTCCCGGGAGCCAACAGACATTGATCGCACCTCTCGTTGTCGGCTTAGTGAACGAGATCCAAGCCGAGGGATATAAACGCAACCAGAACGAGCGACCCCTCCTGCTCGCACTTGATGAACTCGCAAATATTGCCCCCCTCCCAGATCTCCCGCGCCTTGTTAGCGAAGGAAGTGGACAAGGTGTACTCACCATTGGGTGTCTTCAAGACCTCTCGCAGGCTCGAGCGAGGTGGGGCAGTCAAGCTGAGGGTTTCCTTTCACTTTTTTCGACAACAGTGGTCATGCCAGGAATTGCAGACATTACAACACTGCGCACCTTGCGCGACTTGGCGGGGACTACATACAAAATTCTTCCGAGTGAATCGACCTCGCGTTCCGCCCGAGGCCAACGTACCGAAAGTCACTCTCTCAATCTTTCTCGCGAACCACGATTGGAGATTGATATTCTCACTCAAGGGCGTCGAGGCGAAGCACTTCTCCTCGATGCATCCAAGCGCATGGGGTGGATTGCGCTCTCTCCTTCCTATCGTGATCAACCGTGGCGTTCGCTCCTTAGCGATCGAAAACTTGAGCGGTCCGATGCATCGAGATCCCTGGAGATTCCAGCCCCGCTCGTACGGTAATCATTCGTTCGATTGATGCTTCGCGTTCCCACCATTCAGTGAGCTTTGAATGACCGAGTGGCCTCGGTCCAATCGCTCGTAGGACCACCTGTTCCGGCTGGACCTGCTTGCGTACGATCGGTTCTTCAAAGCGGCCCCGACCTAGATCTGAACCATGACGGTGCATGGCAGCAGCAATTACTGCCGCTTTAATACCTGACCCCGCCGCAGTCGACCAGGCTTCAACGACGTCCCGCTGTCGAATCGTTTTTCCGTAGAGCAGTGCTGCAAAACGGTGCTCATCTAGATAGCCGGCTGCAACCGGAAAACGAGTGATGTTCTCGACCATTGGAGCGAGTCGTAGGCGCTCGGCCCAAAGGGCCTCCGCTGCTTTTCTGTTCTGGAAGATTTTTTCCGGCCATGCCCGTCCGCCGCCTTTGTGTTCCGCGCTCCGACCGCTCAGCTCAAGCACCACAGAATCTGGAATCCCAGCAATTTGCTCTCGACCTTGCCCATCTCGCTCCCAACGGATGGCCAGTGATTCAGTTAACTCCGCCCGGAGGTGACTTCGATAGAGCGCATCCATTGCTGGTCCGTGCGCTCGAAGGGAAAGCGAATCAAGCGTTCCGAAGCGCCCATCATCGCCATGGGCAAGATTTGCAATGACCAGATGACTGTGAAGATGCGGATCTCCGCTCCTGCTCACTCCATGGGTAAAGCGTGCTGCAATGCAACCATCCGTAGAGAGGAGTTTTCGATCACTCTCGATTCCTTGGCGAGCAATTCCAACTGCTCGTTGCTCTCCGTAGTCGATCGCTGCTCCAACCGCGAGGTGGTGGGCCGCAAGAACACGGCCGGCAACATCATGATCTGAAGAAGCAAAAAGGACACTGACGCATTTTGGGGCCGCAAACATGAGATCAAAACCTGCGATCTTCCGTCTCACAGATCGCCGAATGGTTGATCCCTGCGGTGTTCCTTCTAAAACAGCGCTCAGCGATTGGGCACTTACGGGTCCAGCAAGGTTGAGTCGGGTGGCTCCACTCCCCAACCATTTACCTGGGGAATGCTCGTTCGATAGGTCATTGACTTCCCGAGCCGGATCTTGCAAGAAATAGACACCCGAAGTATCGGTGATCGTAGCTATCCGCAACACTGGTGAGCCCTCATGACTCACACAGTCGGGGCGTAGCGCTCCAAGATTCGTTGTGCCGCATTCCTGCCGACAGATTTCCAATCATCAGGGCTTAAGACTTGCATCCCCGGTCCAGCTTGGAGGAGAAGTCGTTCAAACCAAGCGGGTCCTGAAACCGAGAGTGCAAGGGTTGCGCCACCATCTGGCTCATCACGCCGAGCCACAATCGGGATGCTGTCGGCGACCCACAGCGCACTCGGTGCCACATAAACGATCACCACGTCGGCATCAGCGGCGGGCGCATATCCGTGTTCCGCAGTGTCGTGATCACCTTGATGATCTGGTTGCGATCCAACGTCAGCTACTGACTTGAATGAGTCGGCCCGGAACGTTCGAATCGCTCCGGCTTTATGGCAGTGCGCCCTGACGTACCAGTTTCCCCCTTCTGCCGTAACGCTCAGTGGGTCAATGACTCTCGTTGTGAACTCATCGTTGGACAGGGAAAGGTACTCAACTTCGAGCTGTCGGTGCTCTTTCGCCGCTCGCTGAAGTGTGCCGAGGAGCGGAGGATTTATCAAAGCAATCTCAATTGCCGGGCGTTTCCCAAGCGCTTCCTCAAGTTTCCCGAGTGCTCGCGCCAACGGTCCTGCTGGATCGGCCCCAGGCATCGCCAGAATCGTCCGAGCAGACGCTGCGATTCCGACACCTTCAGCCGGAGTCAGTTGACGAGGCCGACTCATTTCAGGAAGTCGAGCGGAAACTTCATCAGGATCAACAATGATGTCCATTAATTCGCCAGGCGAATATGGTGGCCTTCCGCAGCACGCTGCCAATTCAAGCTCCGCTACAACTTCTTTCTCCGACATTCCAAATCGCTCAGCCAGATCTTTCGTTGAAGTACTCCCGACGGAGGCCAACCACTCAAGCATTGCAAGGAGCCGACGCACACGTCGTTGCGCCGGTGGGACATGGGTCCCAAGATCGTCGGCGGTTTGCCCACCTTTCATGAGTTCGCTCACCTTAGGAACCGAACGCGTGGAGCCAGGAGCATCGGCAATCTCGCGTAGCCACTCCGTAAAGTCTTTTTTGAATGTCTCGGGTCCAAGAACTTCAACGTGATCCAACATGGCAACAACCCACGATCGGGCGATATTCAGATGGCTGGCGTCGACTTCGACAACAACTGAACCATCAGCCAAGCGTTCAGTGACTCGATCCTCCCCAACATCTTCAATGACTTTCCAGGCGTACAACGCGTCAACTGCCAAGCGAATCGTCATGCCATCATCATCCGGGTCGTGCTCCCAACCACCATCCGGCAAGACAAGATCGATCCGTTCTTTTTCCCCGACGGCGCCACTACCAGGCGCCCCCAACGAAATCTGCCCTTCAATTCGATCGACCCGGAAGTTCCTCCCCGCTTGTCGCTCTTTCGACCAACCGGCTAGGTACCACTTGCCGTTGACGAATCGGAGTCGAGCAGGAGCAACAGCGCGACCTTCGCCTCGATAGGTAAATCGCACTTCAGCTGCCGAAGCAATTGCTTGGAAGAGTCGATCTAGTCCTGGAACAACCCCGAGCGATGCCACAGGTTGCACGTCAAAGAGCTCAACAATCCCTAGTTTCCGCAACGCATCGCCCCCACTATCATCACTGAGATGGACTCCTGCCACCGCCAAGTTCAGTGCCGCTTGCTCATCGGTGCTCAGACCGAGATCGGGTAGGAAGAACGTTGCAGGATCGATTCGATAGCCAAATTGCTCGGGACCGTCAATCGCCACCGACTCGACCACAATGCCTTCTTCGCGCAACAAACGCTTGTCACGCTCAAAAGCTTGCCTTCTCGCTTCGTGACCTTGGGGATAGCCGGGAATATCGGTCGCCAATTGGTTCAAAGAAATGGGCTGGCGAGCATCGAGGAGTGCGAAAATGAGATCCGTGATTCGTTCAAGTTTTGCGTCGTCTCCGGCCATACCCTTGAGGATACGTGATGTTTGCCTGGCATAGCCCAGTTTTCCATCCGGTCCCGTTAGTTTTGGCCGCTGGGGTCCTGGCTTGGTATCACGAGGCCACGGCACGGTTCGCCTCTCAGGCCTCACGACGCCAGCGATTTCAATTCATTCTTGGGGTACTCGCATTCCTCGTTGCTACAACGTGGCCCATCGCAGATCTCGCTCAGTCCGTCTCGCTTCTCATCACCATCTTGCAACGCGAACTCTTGGTACTCGCAGCTGCACCCCTCCTGCTGCTGGGGCTCCCCACCATGGTTGTCGCCCGCCTCACTCATCCTGCACCCCTTGACTGGATCGCCTGTCGTATCTCCAAGCCCGTTCCAGCACTCTTTACGACAACGCTGCTCCTTGGCGTGACGGCCTTACCGATTTCAATCGACAGCGCGAATCACCACTGGATCCTCCGAGCAGCAATTGTCCTCATCACTCTTTTCGCTGGGATTGTCCTTTGGCTACCTGTGATTGAACGCGTCCCAGGAGTTCCACACCTCTCCCCGTATGGAAAAGCGGGCTACCTCATGGCACAGTCGCTTGCTCCAACGTTCCTCTCCTTTGCCTGGATTTTTGCTCTCCGGCCGCTCTATGGCTCGCTGCACGGACAACACGCACTGATAGGGATTTCGCCTCTCTCCGACCAGCAACTTTCGGGTTACCTTTCGAAGCTGGGGACCTTTGGTGTCCTTTGGGCCGTCGCTTTCTGGCTCTTTGCCAATGCTCCCGACGAGGAGCCCGAAGACAATGGTCCCCTCCACTGGATCGATGTCGAGCGGGCTATCGAGCGAGCGCAGCGAGATGAGCGGAAAAATGGCCATCGCCATGACGACACAGTGGCCGACTCCTAATCTCTCTGCGTAAAGCCCACGAGCCCTAGAAATACGGGATTTTGTGAAAATCTCCTTTCCGAGGAGACTTTTGCGATGAAAGCGAGCATGATACCTAAATGGAACATGCAGCAGACGTAGTCCTGGAGTCGTGCAACAGCACATGGCTGTTCGATTCAAACAATTCAGTGTTCTGTCGCGTCGTCAAAGGGGAGGGCTCTCATCAAGTCGCTAACTCAAAGTGGCAGCCCTATCATCGCCTCGAGCTTGAACAAGGCACCGAGTACTTCGTTGTCTGGCTGAACCCCGAGGGAACCCGACGCCTACGTTCGTGGCGTCATCAGGAACATTGTGATGCCTGTGGCGGCGAAGTCACCACGGAGTTGGATCTTTCGGCGATTGCACAACTTCCACCTCAATAAGGCATTCTCGACCTGGTCAGTCGCCACGAAGTGCCCTCATCTGAATCTCGGCAACGCTGCCAATTCAATTCTCGTCATCTGACGTAGCGCCAAACCTGATCGTGGCCCAGTATCAGACCGATCGCTCGCTTCTTGGCTCAAGTATTGAGATCGTCATCGAAGCGATAGAATTACAAGTCCAAGAATCTGAGGCCACCATGGTCGCAAAGTGATGGAGAAGCATGCCTACCTACGAATACGCCTGCAACAGTTGCGGACACCAATTTGACGTCGTGCAATCGTTCTCCGACGATGCGCTGACTATCTGCCCTGAATGTGGAGGGGCCTTACGGAAAGTCTTTGGATCGGTGGGCATTGTTTTCAAGGGTTCCGGTTTCTATAAGACCGATTCTCGAGGTTCAAAATCGAGTACGACCCCGAGCAGCACTGCCGCGAAATCTTCAGAGGCTTCGGCGGGCGAATCAACCGCTACTGAGACGAAAAAGCCCGAAAAGAAAGAAACGCCAGCGGCCCCATCGTCGCCAGCGGCTTCGGACTGAATTCGTCAGCTTCCCGAAAGTTGGAAGTCGCCGACCGCCAGTGTCTGGCCACAGGCCACACCCGGCAACCAGGTTTGATCGTTGCCGATCGCCAAAAACGAGAGGAGCATCCGCTGCAATGTTGATGCAACCG
>Ga0073936_10012576_pt1 | contig 10068 bp, 9 predicted proteins | sample AliMusrvi5mmetaG_FD_87041 | JGI IMG/M metagenome (GOLD analysis project Ga0073936, IMG submission 87041) | Freshwater lake bacterial and archeal communities from Alinen Mustajarvi, Finland, to study Microbial Dark Matter (Phase II) - Alinen... | ecosystem: Environmental > Aquatic > Freshwater >... | reverse complement strand
TGGGCTTTTGACTACCTTTGGAATGGCTTGTGTTTGTCACCGAATATGTACCAATTTTCTAGCTAAGTTAACCAACAAATTGTAACGGAATGCGCCCTTTTAACCCGCCTTTTACGGCACAAAGCCTTTGAATCATGGCTGGTTTGGGGTGATCTACATAAATATCCTCGTAAGAGAGTACTCTCAGGCCATGAGCTTGGGCTAAAGCAAGCAATTCCCCTGGATTTAAGAGGAAATTAGGATTGGAGGGTTTACCAAATTCAGCATTTCCCAAGGCAAAGGTTTCGTAAATCAAAACGCCGTCATCAACCAACATTTCAGGCAAAAGATCAAGAAAAGGACGATAGAGGTAATTGGTAACCACAATCCCTGCAAATTGATGATTCGCGAGTGGCCAGACCTCCCCCTCTAAATCGAGCGTCTGGGTCTGTATTAAAGGCAGCTTCAAAAACTCTAAGCTTGTGGTGTCGCGATCTACTGCCAAAACTGAATACCTCAAATTAGCCAGGTATAGAGAATTCCTGCCAGAGCCGCAGGCCAAATCCAATACCAAGCCTTCTTGAGGAATTGCCGAGGCAAATCGTTTTACCCACGCAGATGCCTCAATCAGTTCATTGTGAGTACCGGGCATTGCTTGAACTGAATTAATCGTAAGCGAGGCCCATTGCTTCACGAACCTCTCTCATGGTTTCTTGTGCAACTTTACGTGCCTTATCGCAACCATCAGCAATAATAGAGCGCAATAGGCTTGGATCATCCAAATACTTTTGTGCCCGCTCAAACATCGGCTGTTGCTCTAAAAGAATCGCGTCAATCACAGGCTGCTTACACTCTAAGCAACCAATACCAGCTGATTTACAGCCCTTCTCAACCCATTGCTTAGTTTCTGCATTGGAATATACCGCATGCAATTGCCATACAGGGCAACGTGCAGGATTACCCGCATCAGTGCGTCGAACTCGCGCAGGATCCGTGGGCATGGTCCGAATGGATTTAATCACCTCGTCCGGTTGCTGACGAATGCTAATGGTATTACCGTAGGACTTGGACATCTTCTGGCCATCAATGCCCGGCATGCGAGATGCTGAAGTCAACAAAGCTTGCGGCTCAGGCAGAATGATTTTTCTAGAGCCTTCTAAAAAACCGAACAGCCTCTCACGATCAGCCATCGATAAGCTTTGGGCTTCTTGCAATAAGGCCTTAGCCTGCTCAAGCGCCTCCTCGTCACCGCGCTCCTGAAAAGCGACGCGCAACTCCGCATACATCTTGGCACGCTTACTGCCTAACTTCTTAACTGCTTCTAGCGCCTTTTCTTCAAAGCCAGGTTCACGTCCATAAAGATAGTTAAAACGACGGGCAACTTCCCGCGTCATCTCCACGTGCGGAACCTGATCCTCGCCTACAGGCACATGCTGTGCTCTGTAAATCAAGATATCAGCAGCTTGTAGCAATGGATAGCCCAAGAAACCATAGGTCTGTAAATCTTTTTCTTTTAATTTCTCAATTTGGTCTTTATAGGTGGGTACTCGCTCTAGCCAGCCTAAAGGGGTTCCCATCGACAGTAGGAGAAAAAGCTCGGCATGCTCCGGTACCTTGCTCTGAATAAATAAAGTAGCTTGATTTGGATCTACGCCAGCAGCCAACCAATCAATTACCATATCCCAAACAGATTGCTCAATTACATCAGGGGTTTCATAATGAGTTGTCAATGCATGCCAATCGGCAACAAAGAAAAAACATGGATACTCAGACTGCAAGCGCACCCAGTTCTTTAAAACACCGTGGTAATGACCCAGGTGTAAATTACCTGTAGGTCGCATGCCAGAGAGAACGCGTTCAGCAAACATCTTTTTCTTTATTCTGAATGTGTAATTCGTTAAACAATCTATTAGTGAAACGCTGACCAAACTGGCGTCAGATGATCGGGTAAATGCGGCAAACGTCCTAAATCAATATGACTTTCATTCGGATCATGAAAATCAGATCCACGTGAAGCTAAAAAACCATACTGCTGGGCAATTTTGCCGTAAGTTTGATATTGAGCGGGGCTATGGCTTCCTGTAATAACTTCAATCCCCAAACCACCAATATCTTTAAAGTGTTTAAATAGCTCATCCATTTGCATGGCGTTCAACTTATATCTACCAGGGTGTGCAATCACCGCAACCCCACCAGCTGCTTTGATCCAGGCGACCGCATCGTCAATAGTTGCCCAAAAGTGTGGCACATAGCCTGGCTTATCTTCAACTAAGTAATTTTTAAAGACCTGCTCAGTATCACGACATACCCCCCGCTCCACCAAAAACCGTGCAAAGTGTGTTCTTGAAATGAGGTCATGATTACCAGCAAAATGTAGGGCGCCTTCATAAGCGCCAGGTATGCCTACTTTAAGTAATTGCTCCGCCATCAATTTGGCACGATTACTCCGGCCATCGCGAGTGCGCCGCAAGCCTTCTAAAATCCCAGTGTGGTCAGCGTTAATACCAAGTCCAACAATGTGAATTGTTTGACCCATCCAGGTCACTGAAATCTCTACGCCACCCAAATAATCAAGGCCTAAAGCGTTGGCGGCGGCACGAGCTCGCTCTTGCCCGCCAAGCTCATCATGATCTGTCAGTGCCCATAAATGGACGCCATTGGTATGCGCACGCTCTGCTAACTCTTCGGGCGTTAAGGTGCCATCAGAAACAACTGAGTGGCAATGTAAATCGGCATTGAAGGGAGAAACGCTGGTCATAATCTATTTTAGGTCAAGCCGGTGTCAATAACACGGCGAGGCGCGTCCAAGTAGTCACGAGACTGCATTTCAATAAGACGGGAGACGGTTCTGGAGAATTCTCCGGTAATCTGGCCTTCCGTATACAAGTCGGCGACTGGAACCTCTGCCGAGATGATGAGCTTAATCTTATGGTCATATAAGACGTCAATGAGCCAAATAAAGCGGCGAGCTTCATTTGTCATGCGGGGTGGCATATAAGGCACCCCCGATAAAAACACCGTATGAAATTGATTGGCAATCTCCAGGTAGTCATTCTGGGATCGGGGGCCACAACACAGGGTTTGGAAATCAAACCACACTACCCCATCATTCATATGAAGCGGCCTGAGCTGCCTAGACTCGATATATAAAATGGGACAAGCCATCTCTTTTTGATGGCCAATGAGCGTCTGATACATTTCCATCAGAGTGACATCTGACTGATCATTCAACGGCGTCAAGTAGGCCTCAACCTGGGACATCTGCACTCGTCGGTAGTCATTGCCAGCATCCACATTCATGACATCTAACTGTGACTCCAATAACTTAATCGCCGGAATCAGTCGATCGCGATGCAGCCCATTGGGGTAGAGTTGATCAGGACGATAGTTTGAGGTCATTACAAATTGCACGCGATCTTCAAACAGGGCGGTAAGAAGTCGATACAAAATCATCGCATCTGCGATGTCATTGATATGGAACTCATCAAAACAAATTAAGCGGTAACGCTTAGCAATTCTTTTAGATAACTCATCCAAAGGATCGGCAAGGCCAGAAAGCTCATGCAATTCACGATGAACTTCCCGCATGAACTCATGAAAATGAATGCGGATTTTTTTTTCTAGAGGCGATACTGCATAAAAGCAATCCATCAAAAAGGATTTACCGCGACCAACACCACCCCACAAGTAAATTCCACGGGGTAATTTAGGTTTAAATAATTTCTTTTTTAGACCGCTGCTACGAATTTCTTTATAAGCAATCCACTCGTCTTCACAACGTTGCAAACGCTCCATGGCGCGAAGCTGCGCGGGATCGCTATGATACCCGCGCGTCTTTAGCTCTTGATGGTAATACTCTAATGCTTTCAATTACATATTTAATGCACGTTGATCCGTTGCCAATGCGGCCTCGCGCATCACTTCTGACAAGCTTGGGTGTGGATGACAGATGCGAGCAATATCCTCAGCCGCCGCTTTAAATTCCATGGCAACAGCAGCTTCAGCAATTAAGTCAGAAGCATTTGGTCCAATAATATGAACACCAAGAATTTCATCCGTCTTCGCATCAGCCAAAACCTTTACGAAACCATCAGCACGACCCATACCCAGTGCACGGCCATTGGCAGCAAATGGGAACTGACCCGCTTTAAATGCAATACCAGCTTCTTTGAGCTGTTGCTCAGTCTTACCAACCCAAGCAATTTCTGGATCGGTATAGATTACCCAAGGAATGCAGTTGTAATCAATGTGGGGTTTTTGGCCGGCGATAATTTCCGCTACCAATACTCCCTCATCTTCCGCTTTATGTGCCAGCATTGGTCCACGCACTACGTCACCAACAGCATAGACGCCAGGTGCTGCAGTTTGACAAGTATGGTCATCAATTGGGATAAAGCCGCGCTCATCGACCTTAAGACTGATTTTATCTAAGCCTAATTTGTCGGTATTGGGCACACGACCAATAGAAACAATTAAACGATCACATTCCAACTTAGCTGCTTTGCCAGTGCTATCAGTGTAATTAACGACCACACCTTTTTTATCAGCTTTGACTTCGCCAATCTTCACACCAGTATGGATATTCAAGCCCTGTTTGCTTAATAGCTTTTGCGCTTCCTTGGCGATACCAAGATCACAAGCACCTAAGAATGAAGGCATTGCCTCTAGAATAGTCACTTCAGAGCCAACACGACGCCAAACAGAACCCAATTCCAAACCAATTACACCAGCGCCGATCACGCCGAGCTTTTTAGGAGTGGAATCAAATTTGAGCGCGCCCTCGTTATCACAAACCAACACATTATCTACGGCAATACCAGGTAAATGACGGGCCTTGGAGCCGGTAGCAATAATGACGTTCTTTGCGGTAACGGTTTCTTTATCTTTGCCATCGATCTTGACTTGATAACCATCGGCCGTTTTACCTTCAAAAGACGCATGTCCCTTAAGTAAAGTAATCTTGTTCTTGCGGAATAGATACTGAATGCCACCCGTCATCTTCGTCACGATGTCATCTTTACGAGTCACCATCTTTTTAGCATCAATGCTGACCGACCCAACCTTAATGCCGTGATCAGCAGCATGATGGCTAATCTTCTCAAACTCTTCGGATGAGGCCAATAAGGCCTTAGAAGGAATACAGCCAACGTTTAAGCAAGTTCCACCTAAGCGTGGTTCACCCTTTGGATCGTCATAGCTTTGTGACTCAGCACAGGCAACCTTAAAGCCCAGTTGCGCAGCACGGATTGCAGCGATGTAGCCACCAGGTCCACCGCCAATGACTACTACATCAAATGATTGACTCATAATGCCCCCTATTACAAATCAAGGAGGAGACGTGAAGGATCTTCTAAAGCTTCCTTCATGGCAACCAAACCAAGTACAGCCTCACGACCGTCAATAATGCGGTGATCGTATGACAAAGCCAGATAGTTAATTGGACGAATCACTACTTGACCGTTCTCAACTACTGCACGCTCTTTAGTTGCATGAATACCCAAAATTGCAGATTGCGGTGGGTTAATGATTGGAGTTGAGAGCATAGAACCAAATACACCACCGTTAGAGATGGAGAATGTGCCGCCAGTTAAATCTTCAAGAGACAACTTACCATCGCGTGCCTTAGAACCAAATTCAGCAATCTTCTTCTCGATGTCAGCTAAGTTCATTTGGTCAACATCACGCAAGATTGGAACAACCAAGCCACGTGGCGAGCTTACGGCGATACCAATATCAAAGTAGCCGTGATAAACGATGTCATTGCCGTCAACAGAAGCATTCAACAATGGAAATTTCTTCAAAGCATGGGTCGCTGCTTTAACAAAGAAGGACATGAAGCCTAACTTAACGCCGTGGACTTTTTCGAACTGGTCTTTGTACTTGTTGCGCATGGCAATCACTGGAGCCATATTGACTTCATTGAATGTTGTCAGAATCGCATTATTAGCTTGTGACTCAAGCAGGCGCTCGGCAATACGCGCACGCAAGCGACTCATTGGCACGCGCTCTTCTGGACGATTACCAGTTGGAATAGGTGCGCTTGGCAAGGCAATAGATTTTGCACCGCCGGCAACTGCGCTCAGCACATCACCTTTAGTGATACGGCCATCGCGACCAGAACCGGCAACTTGAGCAGCGCTCACATTATTTTCTGCCATTAATTTAGCAGCAGAAGGAGCCGCGGCGGTGGCAGGTTTAGCGGCTGGCGCGGCTACAGGAGCTGGAGCAGCAGCTACAGGCGCAGGAGCGGCGGCAGCTGGTTTAGCGCTTGCAACAGCAGTGCTATCGATCTTCGCGATCAATTGCTCTGCAATCACGGTGCCACCATCAGCAATAACGATCTCTGTCAGTACACCTGCGGAAGGCGCAGGCACTTCCAAGACCACCTTGTCTGTTTCGATTTCAATCAAGATCTCATCTTGACCAACGGCATCGCCAACTTTCTTTTTCCATTGCAACAAAGTTGCTTCTGCTACTGACTCGGAGAGTTGGGGGACTTTAACTTCAAATATAGCCATGATTAATCCTATCTAATGTATTTGGTGTGAGTTATATCAACGCTTATTTCGTGACTACATAACCCTTGAGTTTGGCAAAAGCCGCATTGAGCAGAGACTTCTGTTGTTCTTGGTGGAGATGAGCGTAGCCACAAGCTGGCGATGCTGATGCAGGACGTCCTGCATATGCTAACTTCATGTCCTCAGACATGTTCTCCAATATGTTGTGTTGAACGAAGAACCAAGCCCCTTGATTTTGTGGCTCATCCTGACACCACACAACTTCTTCAAGTTTTGGATACTTCTTCAATTCTGCAGCGATCGCTTTATGCGGGAATGGATATAACTGTTCCAAACGAATAATCGCAACATCACTCAACTTCTTCTCTGTGCGGGCCTTAGCTAAGTCAAAATACACTTTGCCAGAACACACTACTAAACGAGTTACCTGCTTCGCATCAATAGCAGCATCGCGTTCAGAGATGACTGTTTGGAAGCCACCCTTAGTGAACTCACTTAATGGTGATGCAGCTTCCTTATTACGCAATAAGGATTTTGGCGTCATCAAAATTAAAGGCTTGCGGAACTGACGAATCATCTGGCGACGCAATACGTGGAAGATCTGCGATGCAGTAGTAGGTTGAACCACTTGCATATTGGTATCGGCACATAACTGCATAAAGCGCTCTAGACGTGCAGATGAATGCTCTGGGCCTTGGCCCTCGTAACCATGCGGCAACATCATTACGAGACCATTAGCACGACCCCACTTCACCTCACCAGATGCAATGAACTGATCAATCACCACTTGGGCACCGTTAGCGAAATCGCCAAACTGCGCCTCCCAAATAGTTAAGGTGTTTGGTTCGGCAGCAGCGTAACCATACTCAAAACCAAGCACAGCCTCTTCCGATAGAATCGAATCGATCACCAGGAATGGTGCTTGATCTTTCGTAACATGTTGAAGGGCGACATAGGTGCCGGTATCCCACTTCTCACGATTTTGGTTATGCAATACTGAGTGACGATGGGTAAAAGTGCCACGACCACTATCCTCACCAGATAAACGGACAGGATAGCCACTTGCTACCAGGGATGCGAAAGCCATGTGCTCGCCCATACCCCAGTCGACGTTGACTTCGCCACGACCCATGGCAGCACGGTCACGATAAACCTTCTCAACTAGCGGATGCGCCTTAAAGTCTGCGGGAATGGTGGAGATTTTTTCGGCTAAACGTTTCCACTCGGTGAGTGGGATAGCAGTATCAGCCTCATCGGTCCATTTCTTATTCAAGAATGGGGCCCAATCGACAGCAAATTTACCCTTGAAATTACTTAAGACTGGATCAGAGGTTTGCTTACCTTGATCCATGGCAGCGCGATACTCTTTGACCATTAAGTCACCAGTACCGGCAGGCAATACGCCTTGAGTTTCCAGCTTATCTGCGTATACCTTGCGTGTTCCAGGGTGCGCAGCAATGATCTTGTACATCAAAGGCTGAGTCATAGCTGGAGTGTCTTGCTCGTTATGCCCCAACTTGCGGAAACAAACAATATCAATTGCCACATCTTTGTGGAACTGAGTGCGGAACTCAACAGCCAACTTGGTTGCCAAAACTACGGCTTCAGGATCATCGCCGTTCACGTGCAATACAGGCGCATCAATGATCTTCATGATGTCGGTGCAATACAAGCTTGAACGTAAGTCACGTGGATCAGATGTAGTGAACCCAATCTGATTGTTAATCACGATATGGATCGTCCCACCAGTGGAATAGCCACGAACTTCAGCCATCGCCAAAGTCTCTTGCATAACACCCTGACCTGCAATCGCCGCATCACCATGAACTAAAACTGGCAATACTTCTCGCCCAACAAATCGCCGCGACGTTCCATACGAGCGCGTGCAGAACCCTCTACCACTGGGTTAACAATTTCTAAATGGGATGGATTAAAGGCCAATGACAAGTGCACTGGACCGCCTGGAGTAGAAATATCGCTTGAGAAACCTTGGTGATATTTAACGTCACCAGCAGGCAATGTTTCTGGGCCTTTGTGCTCAAACTCTGCAAACAAATCTGTTGGCATCTTGCCTAAGGTATTAACAAGGACGTTCAGACGACCACGGTGAGCCATACCAATCACAATCTCTCGCACACCCTTATCGCCAGCATCGCGCACGAGCTCATCCATACAAGCGATGAAGCTTTCACCGCCCTCCAGTGAGAAGCGCTTTTGGCCTACATACTTGGCTTGGAGATAGCGCTCCAAACCTTCTGCAGCGGTTACACGATCGAGAATCTGGCGCTTTTCATCTACATTGAAGCGCGGTGTTGAACGAATGGACTCTAATTTTTCTTGCCACCATTTTTTAATCTTCTGGTCAGCAATAAACATGTACTCGGGACCAATCGTGCCGCAATAAGTTTCACGTAAAGCCTGCAATAAGTCACGCAATGTCATTTCGGTTCTACCGAAAAATGTATTGCTGGTGTTGAAGACGATATCCATATCGCCATCAGTAAAGCCATAAAAGGCTGGATTTAATTCTGGAATATCCGGACGCTCAGTGCGTTTCAACGGATCAATATCTGCCCAGCGATTACCAACGTTACGATATGCGGCAATTAACTGCTGAACAGCAACGCGCTTGCGACCCATTTCCGAGTCAGCCGAATCAGAAACCGTTCTGATGGGGCCTTGCTTAGCACGCTCAGCAAATGACGCAACAATCGGTCCATGGGCAATGTCAACTCGAGACGAGCCGTCTACCGCTGGAACCTGTTTCACGTTATCAAAATAATCTCGCCAATGATCAGCAACGGATGCTGGATCGTGCAAGTAGGATTCGTAGAGCTCTTCTACATATGGGGCGTTTCCGCCGAAGAGATACGAGTTATCTCTTTGGTCCTGCATCATGATGCTCACCTTTCATCGGGTTTCCCGAATCAAAACTGTGGTTAAAACCACTCGCATTCAGGCTTCACCATCCTGCGAATTGATCTGTGCAAATACTACTTACTACCCCACTAATTTAACACGATTAACCGCTTATTCATAAAGGGCTTTCCCTGATTTTCCTATTGCACCGGGTATTTACCCATTGGATCTCCAGGAATAACAACTTTCCTACTGAGCTTTCAGACAATGCCGACAGATTGAAATAAAATTGATTTTTATTGTCTAAATCTTCAAGTTAAAATAGAAAAAGCCGCTCCAGTTTAGGCGGCTTTTTTAATAAAATTGAATTAAATCAATTTATTAGATCAAATAGTTACTTCGATCCCTGCCATCAATCCATTTAGGAGCCTTACCGCGACCAGTCCAAGTCTCGCCTGTTGTTGGATTGCGATATTTTGGGGCCACTTTACCAACTCCAGCTTTGGATCCTGCTTTACGACTGAAGAGGTCTGAGGCGCTTAAGTCGTATTGCTCAATAATGGCTTTTGCTTTTGCAATGCCATCAGCCTTTTCACGCTGAACAGCCTCTTTAATCTGTTTATCTAGCAATTCACGTTGCGCCAATAGCTCTTTATATGAAGACATATACTTACTCCTAAATAATTAAATTTAATTTATAGCAATTAATCAG
>Ga0073936_10012562_pt1 | contig 10078 bp, 12 predicted proteins | sample AliMusrvi5mmetaG_FD_87041 | JGI IMG/M metagenome (GOLD analysis project Ga0073936, IMG submission 87041) | Freshwater lake bacterial and archeal communities from Alinen Mustajarvi, Finland, to study Microbial Dark Matter (Phase II) - Alinen... | ecosystem: Environmental > Aquatic > Freshwater >... | reverse complement strand
GGTGTGGACGTTCGGCCGGTGTTTCGAGCTGCGGTGAATAGACCAGTTTGTCCAACGTCACACGCAACGCATCCATTTGGCGGAAGACAGACATCAGAGGGTAATATGGACTCGGCTTCCCCGGTTTTCCAGGGGTTGTTTTTAGGGGGGCAGCGAACGGCTTTCCTCCGCTTCCAGCGCCAGCAGTCTCCTTTTCCACTCCAGCCCGAGCGCGAAGCCCCCCAATCCTCGGCTGGCCACCACCCGGTGGCACGGCACCGCCAGCAGCAGGCGGTTGGCGGCGCAGGCCCCTCCCACGGCCCGGGCCGCCCCGGGGCTGCCGATCCGTGTTGCCAGTTCCCGGTAGGTCACGGTCTGGCCCAACGGAATTTGCCGGATCGCCTCCCAGACGCGTCGCCGGAAGGGCGAGGCCCCGGCGGGAAATTGCAGCGGCCGCGCCGCGAGAGAAGCGCAGAGCTGGCGCAAAGCATCGGGCGTCAGATCGACAGGAGGCCGCGCGGGGAGAGCGACGCCCGTGAGGCGGTTCCCGTCGAAAGAGAGTTCCACCTTCATGTAAAATGGGAAATAAGAGCCCCGTTACAGCACCAACCGGCAGATCCAGAAGACAATGGAGGCCAGTACGACGATCAGAAAAAGAAAGAGCCAGAGGCCGTCCCGTTTCTCCGAGCGCAGGCGGCGTTGCCCGAAGGCCGGATTGGCCAGCGAGGAGACATGGTAGGCGTGCCGGTCCATGATCGGCGTGCGCGAGAGGCGCGGGTCGTGGGCAAATTCATCGCGGCGGCGGCGGGCCGTTTCCTCGCGCAGGCGCGGGGCCTCGTGGATCAGCCGTTCCAATTCCGCCTTGTGCTTGCGCAGTTTCTCCTCGGTTTCGCGCAGCGCCTGCTGCTTGCGGTCCAGCGGCGTGCCGGACCGTGTGCTTTTTCGCGATTTGGAAGATCCAAACATATCAGCGCACCAGCAAAACGATCAGCCCCACAAGGCCGAGGGCGAGCAAGGGAAGGGTGAAAGCGAAACCGCTCTTGAGCCAATAGCCGAAATCGTGACTGTCGCCCGCGCCATCGGCGAGGTCCTCGTCGCCCGCATACGCGGCGGCAGGGGCCTCGGTCTGGATCTTGGGCAGCGACTTGCTGAACTCCGCGCGCGCATCGTCCACGGCGCTGAGCGCCTTGCTCAGCTCGCGGTTCAGATCGCCGCCTTCAGCCCAGTTTTTCGGGTTGATCGACTCCAAAATGTTATAGTGCTGCGCGAAGGATTCCTGGATTTCGCGCAGCTGCTCGACGCGTTTTTGGGCGTCGTAAAGTTCGCGTTCCAGCACCACGGCGGCACGGGTGAACTTCTCCACCATCTCGCCCTTGCCCTGGTTCAGTTGCTCCTGGCGGCGGCTCAGTTCTTCGAGTTCGCGTTTTTGCTTTTCGATCAGGTCCTGCTGCCGCTTGAGCGAGAGAAGTTGCTCCTGGGCATGCTGCACCTGGGCGTCAAGTTTTTCGGTCGAAAGCTCGTCGCCTTCGGGGAGATCAAGAAAGGGCTCGTTAGGTTTCACAGGGGCGGAAATGGGATGGCGTGCATCGTAAAGTCAATCGCCGGAAGTTCCAGTTTTTTTAGGGAAAAACGTGCAGCGACAGAGCAAATGAAATTGTGAGCCCCCGTTGCCGGGATCAAGGCAGCCTTGCCTTGCCACGCGGCGGGGGAGCCCGTATCTTCGTTTCCCACCGCCCATGCATATTCAGGACATCCTCGCCCGCAACCCGACGACGTTTTCGTTCGAGTTCTTCCCGCCCAAGACGCCGGAAGGCGCGGAGAGTCTTTTCCAGACGATCCTGGAGCTGGAGCCCTACCTGCCCCACTTCGTCAGCGTCACCTACGGCGCGGTCGGCTCCGCGCGGGAGCTGACGCACGAGCTGGTCCTGCGGCTCAAGACGCAGACCTCGCTCTACCCGATCCCCCACCTCACGTGCGTCTGCCACAAGCAGGCCGAGATCGAGGCCATCCTGGAGCGGTACGCCGCCGAGGGGATCGGCAACATCCTGGCGCTCGCGGGCGACCCGCCCCGCACCCCCGACTACCGGCGCGAGGAGAGCGATTTCACCCACGCCGCCGATCTGGTGGCGTGCCTCCGGCGCTTTAACGAGCGCGGCGGGCACCCCGACCGGCGCGGCTTCGGCATCGGCGTCGCCGGGTTCCCCGAGGGCCACCCCGCCACCCCCAACCGCCTGCTGGAGATGGACTACCTCAAGGCCAAGGTGGACGCCGGGGCCGACTACATCGTCACCCAGCTCTTTTTTGAAAACCGCGATTTCTACGATTTTCGCGACCGGTGCGAGCTGGCGGGCATCCACGTGCCGATCATCGCCGGGATCATGCCCGTCACGTCGCTGGGCGGCTTGAAGCGGATGGCCGAACTCTCGGGCGGCACGCGCTTTCCCGCGAAGCTCCTGCGTGCCCTGCAACGCTGCCAGGACGACCCCGAGATGGTGGCCCACGTCGGCATCCACTACGCCTCCGAACAGTGCCTCGACCTCCTGGAAAACGACGTGCGAGGCCTCCATTTCTACACGCTCAACCGCTCCGACGCGACGCGCAAAATTTTCTCTAGCCTGGGGCTGCGCAATGCGCGCGGGCAGGAAAAACCGGCCTTGTAAATAGGCTTTCTTTTGGCGCGGCGTTCCGGTTTACTCTGGCTCCTTCGTGAATAAACGGACCGCCATGCGATGGATCGTGGACGAGGTGGATGACCTCGTTGCCTCCGGGGTGCTCTCCCCCGAGAGCGCAGCATCCTTGCGCCGCCATTACGAGCAGCAGCTCGCGCAGGAGGAAACCGTCGGGCGCGTCGTCCTCCTTTCCGTGCTCGGGGCGACCCTCATCGGCGCGGGCATCCTGCTCATCATCGCCCACAATTGGGATAACCTGGGGCGGCCCGTGCGCACCGCGCTTTCGCTGCTGCCGCTGCTGGCCTCGCTGGCGATCTCCCTTTGGACGCTCCTCAAACGGGCCGGTTCCACGGCCTGGCGCGAGGGGGCGGGGATGGCCCACTGCGCGGGCGTCGCAGCTTCCATCGCGCTTGTCTCGCAGACCTACCACATCTCGGGCGAACTGAGCGACTTCCTCTTTACCTGGCTGCTGCTCATCTTGCCCATTCCCTACCTTCTCGGGGCTGTCATGCCCGCGCTCGTTTACCTGGCGGGCATCGCGGTTTGGGCGGGGACCACCCTTGACGGGAACGGTTCCGCTGATGGTTACTGGCTGTTTCTGGCGGCCATCCTCCCCTTCTACGCCGGGGTGTTGCGTCGCGACCGGCTGGGCAAAGCCGCCGCCTGGCTTTCGGCATGCGTAGGGGTGAGCGCGGCGTTCGGCCTCGGTTTTCAATATAGCTACGCCCCCCATGTGCAGGCGGCGCACGGGCTGTGGATTCCGGCTTTCGGCGGCTTCTTTGGCGTCCTGTATCTTGCTGGCGTCAGCGGATTTTCGGAACGCCGGTATCACCCTTTGCGCGTCCTGGGGGCGCTCGGAATCGTGGGTCTGACGGTCCTGCTTTCGTTCAAAGGCATTTGGCCGCAGGCGGGCTTTTGGGCTCAGTCGCCGCATACACGGTGGCTGGATAACGGGCTCGCGATTGCCTTCCCTCTGGCGGCCTTCGGTATGTGCGCTCTCGCATTTGTGCGCAACGTGGATTTCAACCGGGTGGCCGCCGCGCTTCCCCTCGCGGTGCTCGCTTCTTACGGGCTTGCCGCAGCCTGGGTGCCCTCCGCCGCCGCGATCTTGATCAATCTCTATGGGCTCGCGCTGGCGCTGGGCTCCGCCTTCCGGGGGCTCCGGCAGCGGGCCGTTGTGACCCTCAACGGCGGGTTGCTCCTGCTGGCGGCGCTGCTTGTCTCCCGCTTTGTGGATAGCGAATTTGGCATCGTGGAGCGCGGGCTCGCCTTTGTCGTTCTGGGCGGCCTGATGCTCGGGGCCAACCTCTGGATGTTGAAAACGAAACGGGAGGGCCGGGCATGAACGTGCGCGTTGCCTTGCTGATCGCCGTGGGCCTCGTCCAACTCGCCGTGCCCGGCTGGATGATCTTCCAGCAGGAACAGACCTTGCGGCTCGGCCAGGAATACAAATTCGAGACGGAGCCCGTGGACCCGTATGACCTTTTCCGGGGCCGCTACGTGGCGCTCCGGTTCAAGGCGGCCGAAGTGGGAAAAAAGGAGTCTCTGGGTCTGGCGCAAGAGACGAAAGTCTACGTGGTAGTGAAGCCGAACGAAGCCGGTTTCGCCGAGGTGGATCAGGTGAGCAAAACGCCGATCCAAGGCGATAACGTATTTCGGGTAACGGCCTGGAACCGGAATTTCGACAAAAAGCTCATCTTAAATTTCCCCTTTGAGCGTTACTACATGGAAGAATCCCTCGCGCCCAAGGCCGAAGCGGCCTACCGGGCGGCAAACCGGCGCGCTTCCTCCCAAAAAGCGTGGGCCGTGGTCCGCATCCGGCACGGCAACGCGGCGCTGGCGGACTTGTTCATCGAAGGCCAGCCGATCCGCGACTATCTGCGCGACCATCCGCAGCCGCCGAAATAGCCCTATCTGCCGTAAACCCGCCGCCGTTCCGGCCTGCGCACGAGCAGGTAGATGAGCGCGCCGAGCAGGTGCGTGAAGAGGATCACCAGAATCCAGACCAGCTTGTCGGTCCCCTCGGCGGGCTCATTGGTGGCGCAGTCGATCAGCATCCAGATCCAAAGCACCGTTCCGGCTATGCCGATCCCGCCGATGAGCAGGAGGAGGATGGGAATAATCAAGAGGTCGATCAGGGCGAACATGGGTTCTTCTTATTTTTTGTAGCGGGGAAAAGCGAGCCGGAAACTTTCGGCGGAATCTTCCCCCTTTGTCCTATCGCAGCGTACAAAAAAAGCGCGAGGACTTTTTTATAAGTCCCCGCGCTTTTGACAGAGCTTAGCGCAGCTTAGTAAGCAGCCTGAGCGCCCTTGATGTTCTTCTTGGAAACCCAAGGCATCAGCGAGCGGAGTTTCGCGCCGACCTTCTCGATCTGGTGCTTCTCTCCGGCCTTGAGGAGGGCGTTGTATTTCTTGTAGCCGCCTTCGTATTCCTTGATCCAGTCTTTGGCGAACTTGCCGCTCTGGATGTCTTTGAGCGCGGCTTTCATCCGCTTCTTGACGCTGGCGTCGATGATCTTCGGCCCCACGGAAACGTCGCCCCACTTGGCGGTTTCGGAGATGGAGAAGCGCATTCCGGCGATGCCGCTCTCGTTCATCAGGTCGGCGATCAATTTGAGCTCGTGCAGGCACTCGAAGTAGGCCATTTCGGGCGCATACCCGGCTTCCACAAGGGTCTCGAACCCGGCGGTTACGAGGGCGCTGGCGCCGCCGCAGAGGACGACCTGTTCGCCGAAGAGGTCGGTTTCGGTCTCTTCCTTAAAGGTGGTTTCCAGGACGCCGGCGCGGGTGCCGCCGATGCCTTTGGCCCAGGCGAGAGCCACTTTCTTGGCCTTCTTGCTGGGGTTCTGGTAGACGCTGATCAGAGCGGGAACGCCTTTGCCTTCGGTATACTGGCGGCGGACGATGTGGCCGGGGCCTTTCGGGGCAACCATGATGACGTCCACATCTTTCGGCGGGACGATGGTCTTGAAATGGATGGCGAAGCCGTGGCTGAAGAGGAGGGTCTTGCCCTTGGTCAGGCTGGGTTCGATGTCCTTCTTGTAAGCCAGGGCCATCTTGGTGTCGGGCACGGCGAGAAAAATGACGTCGGCTTTCTTGACGGCCTCGGCGGTGTCGTAAACGGGGAAGCCTTTTTCCTTGGCGACCGCGCGGGATTTGCTGCCGGGGTAAAGGCCGACAATGACTTTGACGCCGGAGTCTTTGAGGTTGAGGGCGTGGGCGTGACCCTGGGACCCGAAGCCGATGACGGCGCAGGTTTTGCCTTTGAGGGGTTCGAGGGAGGCGTCTTTGTCTGTGTAGATTTTGGCGGGCATATCTGGTTGTGGTTGAAAAGGGTTGTTTTGACGAAGGAAGCCGGGAGGGCTCCTGGTGCGGCGGGGCCTTTCTATTGCCGCCGGGCAACGGCGACTTTGCCGGTACGGTTCAAGTCGCTAATGCCGAAGGGTTCCATAAGGAAAAGAAATTTGTCGATTTTGCTTTCGTTACCGGTCAGCTCAATGGCGACGTTGCGGGGCTGGACGTCGATGATCTTGGCGCGGAAGATGTCGCAGATCTGCATCACCTCGGAGCGCGTCTGGGCGTCCACGGTCACGCGCATGAGGACGAGCTCGCGGTCCACGAACTGGTTGTCGCGGAAGTCCTCGATCTCAATGACGTCGATCAACTTGTTGAGCTGCTTGGTCACCTGCTCCAGCACGGAGTCGTCGCCCTGGACCACGATGGTCATGCGCGAACGGCTCGGATCGCGGGTCGGCCCGACATTGAGTGTGTCGATGTTGAACCCACGGCCGCTGAACATTCCGGCAATGCGTGTGAGCACGCCGAATTTGTTTTCAACTAGTACCGAGAGAGTGTGACGCATGGAGAACTGTTATTGTCTTTAGGAAGCGGCGCTTCGTCAAACCGAAAAATAGTGCCTCCTATGCAGGAGCCGCGCCGGTTCGATTTTGCTCTCGCCCCGCGTTCGCTAGTGTGGGACTCTCTCGTCGTTTATGAGCAACCGAGTTCTCGAAGGCAAAACAGGCGTCGTCTTTGGCGTCGCCAACAAACGCAGCATCGCCTGGGCCATCGCCCGGGCCTGGGCCGAGGCTGGCGCTCAGTTGATTTTCAATTACCAGGGCGAGCGGACCAAGGAAAACGTGGAGGAGCTGGCCGCGGAGTTCGGCCCCGACGTGCCGGTCTACCCGTGCGATGTGACCAAGGATGAGGAGATCACGGCCTTTTTCCAGAACGTCCGCAAGCACACGCAGGTGCTCGACTTGATGCTCCACTCCGTGGCCTTCGCCCCGCGTGAGGCGCTGGAGGGGGAATTTCTTGCCACCAGCCGCGAGGCGTATTTGCTCGCGCACAATATTTCGGCCTACTCCCTGCTGGGCTTGGCGCGCGAGGCCGTGCCGCTGATGACGCAGGGCGGCTCCATCGTCGGGATGAGCTATTACGGCGCGGAGAAAGTGGTCCCGCATTACAACGTGATGGGCGTGGCCAAGGCCAGCCTGGAGGCGACCACCCGCTACCTGGCCTATAACCTGGGATCGCGCGCCATCCGCGTCAACTGCATCAGCGCGGGGCCGGTGCAAACCCTGGCAGCACGCGGCATCGGCGGCTTCAGCCAGATTAACAAGGTCTACCAAAAGCGCGCGCCGCTGGGCCGCAGTTGCACGCTGGAGGAGCTGGGCGCGACCGGCGTCTTCCTGGCAAGCCCGGGCTCGGCCTCCATCACCGGGCAGGTCCTTTACGTGGACGGCGGCTACCAAATCATGGGGATGTAGGCTGGACCGTGCTTACGGGTGATTATTTTCACGCAAAGCCGCAAAGGCGCAAAAAGGGAAACGGAATTTGCGCGCGTCGTCCCGGACTTGAGAGGAATTTCTCGACGGCCGCGCCTTCCTAAAAAAGGCAGAATCTGGAATCGCTGTGCGGTTGCTCTGCTCGGGTTTGCGTAAGCATTGCGAGGGGAATTTGTCCTTGTGCCGTCGTAAGGTATCGCGGGGCTCATTCTTCTTTGCGCCTTTGCGGCTTTGCGTGAGACAAAATCCTCTTCGGGCGGCCTTTGCGCGCGAATCTTCAAGACTGGATTCGTGAAGAGGCCCTGGGGGAAGACCGCCAAGGGGGCGGCAGCCGTTTCGAGAGAGAGATGATCGCTCTCGTGTTTGCATTACCCCAGGAAAGCCAGGGCGTGGTGGCGGCCTTGCGCTCGCCCGTGCGCACCGGGTCCACCGCGTTGCCAGTGGTGACCGGGTGGCTGGGCAACCGCAATGTCCTCGTGCTGCACACCGGCGTGGGGGCCACCGCTGCCCGCCGGACGCTGGCCCACTATTGGGAGATGCGGGAAACGTATGGCGGACGGTGGGACGTTCTCATCACCGCGGGGTTCGCGGGCGGGCTGGACCCGTCGCTGCCCGCTGGGGCGCTGGTGCTGGGCGGGAGCGACCCCCTCATGCTCGAACGAGCCCGGGAGCTCTTGGGAAAGCGGGCGCACGTGGGGGGCCTTGCAACCACCTTCGAGCCGCTGGAGACAGTGGAGGCGAAAGAAGTGTTCTTCCGCGAGACCGGCGCGCTGGCGGTAGACATGGAGACGGAGGCTGTTGCCGCGTTTTGCCGCGAAAGCGGCGTATCGTGGCTGGCGGTGCGTGGGATTTCAGACCCGGCGGGGATGCCCTTCCCAGTGCCTTATGACGTCTGTTTTGACGCGACGACGCAGCAACCCCTTCCTGGAGCGCTGTTCCGGTTCCTGGCGCTGCATCCGGGCCGCGCATTTCCGTTCGCCCGTTTTGTATGGAACGTCCGCCGTGCCCAGCGCACCCTCACGGCGGCGCTGCTAAAGCTGGTGGAAAAGCTCTACGACTGACCCTGCGTGGCATGGCGCGGGCGGTCGAGCGCCACGGCCGCAAGCAGGACGCCGCCCAAGATGATCTCCTGGAGGGGAACGGGCCAGCCTGCCTGCTGGCAGGCATTGCGGAGGACGGCAATGACAACCCCGCCGAGCAGCGCGCCCCAAACGCTTCCCGCGCCGCCCCCGAGCTGGACGCCTCCGATGATGGCGGCGGCGATCCACTCCACCGCCAGCCCCGCGCCATTTGCGGGGGACGCCTGCCCCGTGGTTGCGGCCTGGGCCACGCCCGCAAGGCCAAAGCAAACCCCGGCCAGGGTATAAATACACACTTTCACGCGGCAAACATGGACGCCGCACAAGCGCGCGGCGGTCTCGCTGGAACCGATGGCGGCGGCGTGCCTCCCAAAAACACTGCCACGCCAAAGCCATCCCAACAGCACCCCCCAAAGGAGGACGATCCAGACGCCGGGTGCGAGCGGCATCCAGGCAGGGAGTGGCGCGACCCACGCGGCCAGCCCGCCCGCTCCTTCCGGCAACAGGAGAGGGGCGGCGCCGAGCCAGTCGGCAGCGCCCCGGACGGCGGCGAGCGTGCAGAGGGTGAGTATCCACGCCGGAGCCCGCAGCATGGCGGTGAGCGAGCCGTTAAGAAGGCCGATCACCCCCCCGGTCAGCACACCCGCGCCCAGAGCGGCAGGGGCGGACGCGCCGTTCTGGAACAAGAGCGCGGTGACAATCCCGGAAAGGGCTGCTGCTGCTGCTGCGCTCAGGTCGATGCCACCGCTCAAGAGGACGAGCCCCATGCCGAGCGCGCCAAGCCCGGTGACAATCGCCTGGACAGCGAGGAATCGGGCGTTGTCCCAGGTCAGAAAATAGACGCTCACCGGCTGGCCCTCCGGCGTCTGGAGGCAGGCCGCCGCGAGGAGAATGCAGGCCAGCACCCCCCACGGGATGGCCATGTTGAGCAAGCGGCGAAGATTCATAGAGCACTCCTTTTTGCGTCGGTGGGCGCAGGTTCCAGAAGGGCGGCGGCGAGTTCCCGTTCCGTCCACTGAACCGCCGGGCGGCATTCCACGGGTTGCCCCGGCTGCGGTCCCGGCCTCAAAAGGGCGATGGTGTCGCAAAGCGCCAGGAGTTCGGCGGGGTCCGGGCTGGCAAGCACGATGCCCCGGCCCTCGGCGGCGATGGCTTGCAGGAGGGCGTGGATCTGCCGTTTCGCGGGCCCGGCGAGGCCGCGCGTGGGGGCTTCCACAAAAAGCACGTTCGCCTGCCCCAGCAAGTGCCGCCCGAGGAGGATCTTCTGGCGGTCGGCGGCGGAAAGCGTCCCCGCATTCTGGTGGGGGGAGCGGGCCCGGAGGTGGAGCTTTTCCATCCAGTCGAGGGCCGCGGTATCCTGCAACTCCAGAGAGAGCAGGCCGAAATAGCTGAAGCGGCGCAGGCAGGGCAGCGTCAGGTTGTCGGCCACGGAGAGCCCCGGCAGAACGCCCGCAATCGCGTCGGGATCGCGTCCGAAGCGGACAGGGAAACGCTCCAGGCCATCGCGCCCGGCCAGGCCGGGGCCGGGCGGACGCTCCACGAGGCGGACAGCCCCGGCCCGC
>Ga0073936_10012561_pt1 | contig 10078 bp, 5 predicted proteins | sample AliMusrvi5mmetaG_FD_87041 | JGI IMG/M metagenome (GOLD analysis project Ga0073936, IMG submission 87041) | Freshwater lake bacterial and archeal communities from Alinen Mustajarvi, Finland, to study Microbial Dark Matter (Phase II) - Alinen... | ecosystem: Environmental > Aquatic > Freshwater >... | reverse complement strand
GGCTGCCACAACTCGCGCGACACCGGCTACAACATGCGCAACAGCACGCCCAAGGCGCTGCGGCGGCCACCGTCGACCCTCGTGCCCGAGGTCGCCGGCTCGAAACCCTTCAGTTATCCCATCCTGGTCCAACCGGTGCTGGATAAATACTGCATCGAGTGCCACACCAAGCGCAAGGCCGAGGGGAAGAAATGCCCGGACCTGTCCGCCGGTGCAAAGGCTAACAACGGCGACTTCTTCAACTCCTACAATGCGCTGCGCCCGGTCACCTTTTTCTGGGACAACTCGCAATTCGACAATGAGGCCGACAGCAAGCCCGGGCAGATTGGCGCACGCCGGAGCCCGCTCTATCAGATGTTAAGCAAGGGCCATCACGACCTGAAGCTCAGCGCCGAGGACCTGCACCGCCTGACCTTGTGGCTGGACTGCAACAGCGACTTCTTTGGCTCCTACGAGCAACTCGGGGAGCAGAAAGACTCCAAGGTCGTCTGGCCCACCTTGGAATGAGGAATTACAGCGGCGCCCTGTGAGCGTCGCTGGCTCTCTCTTTCCTTCTGTCAGCGCCGCATCCGCGCTTCCCATCGCGCGGCGGAATAGCTAAACTCGCCGGCGATGTTCAAATCCCGTTATGCCCTGCCCGGCACGCCGCCGGCCACCCTCACCCCGCTTGAGCCCGAGCAGGCCAGCACCACCGTGATCCGGTGGATGGAATATGATGCCGACACCTTCATCGAGCGGACGGTGGAAAACGTCGCCGAACTGCCGCAAGTCACCGGTGAGGATGGCAAGGTTCATTGGATCGAGTTCAACGGCCTCAGCGATCTGGAGGGTCTCAAGGCGCTGGGCGATAAATTCGGGCTGCATCCACTCACGCTCGAAGACGTCCTGCACGCCGGCCAGCGGCCCAAGGTCGAGCCCTATGATAATCACCTGTTCATCGTGGCGCTGATGATCTATCGCGATGGCAGGGATGACCGGATGATCGGAGAGCAGGTCAGCATGATTTTGGGCAAGGGGTTTCTGCTGTCCATCCAGGAGGATCCGGAGTGCGACGTGTTGGAGCCGATCCGCCAGCGCATCCGCTCCGGCAAGGGCTGGATCCGCAAGATGGGACCCGACTATCTAACATACGCGCTGCTCGACGCCATCATCGACCATTGCTTTCCTATCCTCGAAAGCCTTGGCGAGGCACTCGAAGACCTCGAAACCGAGATGTTGCAGCGGCCGACCGCCGCCTGCGTCTCCACCTTGCATGATTACCGCCGCACGCTGGTGCAACTGCGCCGCGCGGTGTGGCCCGAGCGCGATCTGGTCAACTCGCTGCTTCACGACGAGAGCCCGTTCGTCACCGCGCCGACCAAGGTCTTCCTGCGCGACTGCTACGACCACGCGGTGCGGATCATGGACCTCATCGAGAGCTACCGGGAAATCAGCGCCGGATTGCTGGAACTGTATCTCTCCGCCGTGAGCATGCGCACTAACGAAATCATGCGGGTCCTCACCGTCATTTCCGCGTTCTTCATTCCGCTCACCTTCATCGTCGGCATCTATGGCATGAATTTCGACTACAAGGACGGCGCTCACTGGCTTAACATGCCCGAGTTGCATTCCCCTTACGGTTATGTTTGCCTCTGGGCGGTCATGCTTGCCGTCGTCGTCACCATGTATGCCTTCTTCCGCCGCAAGAAGTGGCTGTAGCTGGCTTGTGGCGCATTGTGGCGGGTCTGTAACCGCCGTTGGATCTGCCGAAGCGAGCCTACGGGACGACGATCGCCGACGCTCACAGAGCGCCGCTACAACGCCTCGGGACTGTTGCGGGCCATGGACAGAACCAGCCAGGAGATTCCGCTTGGCACGGTGCCACGGATGGCTATGCTTGCGGGAGAAAGAGCACAACTCATGAAAGCCACCAATTGGTTAGAGCCCTTGGCCGCGATGGCCGGGCTGTTGGTTGCAGCGTTGCCCGCGTTCGCCGCGCCACCGGAGCCGCCGCGGGAGGTTCCCGCCCCACTCAAGCCCTGGACCGACTGGGCGCTGTGGGATGTCCACGACCTCGACAGCCCGACATCCTATCACGATCCGAAACAGGCGCTGCGCCTGTGGCCGTCGCGGCTGGCCTTGGAGGCGGATGCCACGGGCGGGCGCTTCAGCTTTGGAGTGACGGTTTTCAGCGAAACGTGGGTGACATTGCCGGGCGACGGCGAGCTGTGGCCCTTCGAGGTCAAGGCTAACGAACCAGTGGTGCCAGTGGTCGAGCACGCGGGACGCCCCGCCGTGAAGCTGGCTGCGGGGCACTACAACCTAACGGGCCGCTATCGTTGGCAAGGAGTTCCGCAACGGCTCGCAATGCCCGTGGAGATCGGGATTTTGGCGCTGACTTTGGACGGCCAACCGGTCGAGTCGCCGGTGTGGGACGCGCAGGGCTTTTTGTGGCTCAAGCGCGATGCCTCGACCGAGGAAACCGACAAGGATTTTTTGGAACTCAAGATGAACTCGCTCATTGAGGACGGCATCCCGCTGTGGCTGCGCACCGATGTGGAGTTGATCGTGGCGGGCAAAAGCCGTGAGGAAGCGCTCGGGGCAATCCTGCCCATGGGCTGGAAACTGGCCTCGGTGGAGAGCCCTATCCCCGTGGCGTTGGATGACGCTGGCCACCTCAAGGCACAGGTCCGCGCGGGAAAGTGGACGGTGCAAATCGCGGCCTTCCGCCTCGACCATCCGGCGGAGATCATCTATCCGCCAGGTGAGAAACCCGCAGCGGCCGAACAACTCGTCGCCTTTCGCGCGCAACCGGATTTCCGCTTGGTGGAAATTTCCGGGCTGCCCTCGATCGACGTCTCACAGACGCCCTTTCCGGAAAAATGGCGCGAGTATCCGGTGTACCGTTGGGACACGGCCACGCCCTTCCGGATGGACGAGCGGATGCGCGGCATGGGCCTGCAAAAACCCGCCGGCCTGGGCATCGACCGCGACCTCTGGCTCGACCAGGACGGCGGCGGTCTAACATTTCGCGACAATCTAACCGGCACAATGCAGCAGGTCTGGCGCCTCGATGCCGCCGCAGGACAAAGCCTCGGCTCCGTGCGCGCGGCGGGCCAGGGCCAGCTCATCACCCGCAACCCGCAGAACCAGGCGCTCGGCGTGGAAATCCGCGATCGCGAGCTGAACCTCGAAGCCACCGGCCGCATGACCCGCGGCAATGTGTGGTCTGCCACCGGTTGGCAAACCAATGCCGAGAGCCTCAACGTCACCCTGAATCTGCCGCCAGGCTGGCGCCTGTTTGCCTTGTTCGGCGCAGACACGGTGGCCGGCGATTGGCTGACGGCCTGGACCTTGTTGGATTTGTTCCTGTTGCTCCTTTTCACCCTGGCGGCGTACCGGATGTGGGGCTTCCGCGCGGCCTTGTTAGGATTTGTGGCGTTCGGGCTTGCCTATCACGAACCCGGCGCGCCGCGCTACACCTGGCTGGTGTTGCTCATTCCGCTGGCCTTGTTGCGGGTGGTCCCCGCCGGCTGGGGCCGGCGGCTGTTGTTAGCCGGGAAATGGACCGCCGTGTTGGTGCTGGTGCTGGTGCTGGTGCCGTTCCTCGGCAAGCAGATCCAACAGTGTCTCTATCCACAGTTGGAGACCGTGCCTTGGATTTATTCCGCCCAACACACTCCGCGGACCCATCGGGACTTCATGCCGGCCGGCGCCGCAGGCGGAGCGGTCCAGGTCGAGGAGTCCGCCGATTCATATACCCGAGAATCCTCGAAGTGGAGCCTCGCCGGTGCCAGCGTGGCCACGCGCCAAAGCTCCCGCCTCGAGGGCAATCTGGCCTATGATGCCAAGGCACGCATCCAGACCGGTCCCGGCGTGCCGGAGTGGTCGTGGCGCACCGTCCGCTTCGGTTGGAACGGGCCGGTCACCGCGGCCCAAACCGTCCGCCCGATCCTCATCCCACCGGCCGTGGAGCGCGGCCTGTCGCTGGCACGGGTGCTGCTTCTGCTAGGCCTGGCGGCGGTCCTGCTCAACGCGCGGCGGGCGCGCGGCACGGTGTTCCGCCACCGCCCGGCGACGGTTGCGGCGGCCGTCATATTATGCTGCTGCGGCACCCCCCAAGCCCGGGCGCAACTGCCGAACAAGGAAATGTTGGACACACTGCGCGCCCGCCTCACCGAGCAAAGCGACGCCTATCCAAACGCCGCCGACATTCCGCAGGTGACTCTAACATTGCGTGAGCGCAAACTGACCATGGATGTGGAAATCCACACCGCCATCCGCACCGCTGTGCCCCTGCCCGGGCGCCTGCCCGCGTGGTCACCGGTGACGGTAACACTGGACGGCCAGCCCGAACCGAGCTTGCGGCGCGGCGACGGGTATTTGTGGATTGTGTTGCCGGCGGGCGTTCACCGCGTGAATATCGAGGGCCTGCTGGTGAATCTAACCGAATGGCAGTGGACCTATCAATTGCGGCCGCGGCGAGTGACGATCGACGCGCCGGGTTGGCAGGTCAGCGGCGTGCGCCCCGGCGGAGTGCCCGAGGCGCAGGTGTTTTTCAGCCGGGTACGCCAGGCCGGCGCGGGTGAGGCGAGCTATGACCGCCCGAATTTGCAAACCGCCGTGGGCGTGGAGCGCCAGCTTGAACTCGGACTCGTGTGGCAGGTCCGCACCACCGTCAGCCGTCTGTCGGTGCTCGGCAACGCGGTTTCGCTGCGCGTCCCCTTACTCACCGGCGAACGGGTGACCACCTCCAACGCGGTGGTCAAGGAGGGCTTGATCGAGGTGCGCTTGGGTGCCCAACAAAAGGAATTCACCTGGCAAAGCGAGTTGCCCGTCGGCCCCGATCTAACACTCGCCACCCGCAAGGACGACGCCTGGGTCGAACGTTGGAGCGTGGTCACCTCGCCAGTGTGGAACGTCGGCATTGTCGGGTTGGCACCCACCTTTGAATTAGCCGATGTGCTGGTGCCGGTCTGGAAGCCGTGGCCCGGCGAGACCGTCGCCCTGCAACTCACCCGGCCCGAAGCGGTGGCAGGAGCCACCGTCACGGTTGGCCGGGGCAATCACGAGATCACGCTGGGCAAACGCCAGCGCACATCTTCTCTGACACTTTCGCTGCGCTGCAGCTTGGGCGAGGATTTCCTGATCGAACTGCCCGCGGATGCGGAAGCCACTTCGCTCACCAGCGGCGGCACCTCCATTCCGATCCGCAAGGATGGCGCCAAAGTCATCGTCCCCCTCAAGCCGGGCGAACAAGAGGTCGCCCTCCATTGGAAGAGCGACACGCCGCTGGCCTTCGGCACCCGTGCCGAGGCCGTGCGCCTTCCCGTGGCAAGTGCCAACGTCAACACCTCGATTCAAGTCCCTAACGAGCGTTGGGTGTTGTGGGCCGGCGGCCCGTTGCGCGGCCCGGCCGTTCGGTTCTGGGGGATTTTGCTAGGATCGCTGCTCACCGCCTGGTTGCTCGGGCGCGTGGCCCGTTCGCCGCTGCGTTCGCACGAGTGGATGCTGCTGGCCATCGGTCTAGCACAAATTCCGCTGCCCCTGGCCTTGGTGGTGGTCGGCTGGTTGTTCGTCCTCGTCTGGCGCGGCAGTGAGTCGTTCCAGAGGCTGCCCGCCGGGGGCCACAACGTGCTGCAAGTGTGCCTCATTGGCCTGACGGCGTGCGTGCTGGGGATTTTCATTGCCATCGTCGCGGAAGGTCTGTTAGGCAGCCCCGAGATGTTCATTCGCGGCAATGACTCCACCCGCACGCTGCTGCGATGGTATGAGGCCCGCTGCGCTGCCACGCTGCCGCAACCGTTCTGCCTTTCGGTCTCCATTTGGTGGTATCGGCTGCTGATGCTACTGTGGGCGCTGTGGCTGGCCGCCGCTCTCATCCGCTGGCTGCGCTGGGGCTGGCAGCAATTCAGCGCCGGCGCATGCTTCCGCCGCATGCCCGCCAAATTCGAGCCACCCCCGCTGCCCGCAGCCAAACTGTAGCGGCGGTTTGCGAGTCGGGATAGGAGATATGGCGGTAGTAATCCGCAAACATCTGGCGGATGACCGGATTGCCGAGATTCCACCGGTCGGGTTTGGTAAGACTATTCCCCAGCCGCCGGGGCGGGCTCTTGCAGATAGAGTCCGGTCGGCTCCTTGACGCGGCCCGGCTCGCGAACGCCCGGGCCCTTTTGTTTCACGCCGAGGTCGGCGTCCATGACGGCGATGAGCTTTTGCAGGCGCTCGACGACCTCGGGATGGTCATCAGCCACATCGTTCTTCTCGCCGATGTCGGTATCGAGATTGTAGAGGGTTGGCGTGAACTTCGTCTCCGGCGTGCCGGGTTTCTTAGGTCCGGCGCCGCCCGCGTTTTCGGACTGGCGCGCGATGGCCAACTTCCAGGGCCCGCTGCGCACCGCTTCGAGCCGGTTGCTGAAAAAATAGTAATGCGCCTCGCGTGGCGATTCCCGGGTCTTGCCTAACAGTAACGGCAGGATGTCCCTGCCGTCGATTTTCACACCCTCGGGAAGCGGCGCGCCACCCAGCGCGGCAAAGGTGGGCAACAAGTCGATGTTGCCAGCCACTGCATCACAAGTACTGGCGGCGGACACTTTCCCCGGCCACCACGCGATGGTGGGCTCGCGCACGCCGCCTTCGAAGGTGCCGCCCTTGCCGCCGCGCAGCGGCCGGGCGCTGCCGCCATTCTTCCCCTGGGTGAGCCACGGGCCGTTGTCACTGGTGAAGATGACGAGGGTGTTCTCCGCGAGCTTGAGGTCGCGCAGCGTGTCGAGAATGCGACCCGTGCTCCAATCGACTTCCTCGACCCAATCGCCATAGGTGCCGTTGGCCGAACGGCCCTTGAACTTGTCGCCGGGATGAAGCGGCACATGCACTGCGGTGTGCGGCAGATAGAGGAAGAACGGCGTTGCCTTGTGCTCCGTGATGAACCTAACCGCCTCGTCCGTGTAGCGTTCGGTTAGACGGTCCTGTGCGGCGGGCGATATCGATTCAATGACCTTGTCGTCGCGCACCAGGGGCAGCGGCGGCGAACCCTTGCGCTTTTCGCCGGCCGTTAGAGGCGTTTCGCTGCCGCCCATATCGTTCGAGTAAGGCAAGCCGAAATAGTGATCGAAGCCATGGCGCGTGGGAAGGAATTCCGCCTGGTCGCCCACATGCCACTTGCCGATGCACATCGTCGCGTAACCCGCGCCTTTCAGCAATTCCGCCACCGTGCGCTCCTTGGAACTGAGGCCGACCGGGCCCGCCGGAAAGATGACATCGGGCAGCGACACGCGTTTGGCATAACAACCCGTGAGCACTTGCGCCCGCGACGGCGTGCAAACCGGCGCGGCGTAGAACGAGGTGAGTTTCATGCCTTCCCGCGCCATCCGGTCGATGTTGGGCGTGCGGTTCTTCGTCGAGCCAAACGGCCCGACGTCGCCATAACCCATGTCATCGATCAGAATGAGGATGATGTTAGGCCTGTCGGCGGCGACCAACGCTCCTGGGGCAGCCAGCAGCATGGTAATGGCGAGCATGGGCAAAAGGCTTCTCATGGCGGGGCGGTGAAGAGTCTCGGGCAGATCCTTCACGGCCCTGCCCTGCGCCACAGAATAGTCCCCCACCCGACAAACGCCACGAAAAAATTCCGAATGCGCTTTCCGGCGCGTTGCTGCGGGCGTCACACTTGCGGCAGCCGCCATGGATCGCGGCGCGGGCGATCGAGCATCTTGTTCGCCTCGTCATCGCCGGTGAATTGTTCCGCCGCGGGATCCCACTTGAGCTTGCGGCCGAGTTTGATAGAGAGGTTGGCGAGGTGGCACACCGTGCTCACCCGGTGACCGATGTCCACCGGGAAATAGGGGTCCTTGCGGCTTTTGACGCATTGTAGGAAATCGTCGTGTTCGCCCTGCGGATTGGTGTAGAGATGCAACTCGTCAGGTCCAATGATGGAACCGAGGATTTGCGGGGAACTGGCCTGCACGGGTGCCCGCCAACCGGTGTTGCCGACCCAGCCTTCCGTGCCAATGAACTTGATGCTCGGCTCGCCCGGCTTGCAGGTCATGATCACTCCGTTGGCATAGCGGAAGGTCACGTCGTAATCCTTCACGGTGTTGTAGAGGCCACCCTCCCAGTGCGTGCCGGTTCCTTCGATTTCGACCGGACCACTGCGTTCCGTGTTGTTGGCCCACTGCGCCGTGTCAAACAGATGCGCTCCCCAATCGCAGATGATGCCCCCCGAGTAGTCCCAGATCCAGCGGAAGTTGTAATGCACCCGGTCCTTGGTGTAGGGCGCGTCAGGCGCCGGCCCCAGCCACATCTGGTAATCGAGTTCCGGCGGCACCGGTTGCGGAGTCGCGTCACCCGGATTGACCGGCTGCTTGGGCAGGATGACCTCGATGCGCTGGAGCTTGCCGATCCGGCCGTTGCGCACCAATTCGGCCATTCGATGGTATTCGACCACCGAGCGGTCCTCGGTACTGGTTTGAAAGACTTTCTTGTGCTTGCGCACCGCCTCGATGAGCACTTGCCCCTCGTGAATGGTTAGGGTGGGCTTTTCACACTGCACGTCCTTGCCGGCCTGGATGGCTAACAAACTGATGAGTGTGTGCCAATGGTCCGGCGTGGAGATCATCACCGCGTCGATATCCTTGCGGGCGAGGATTTCGCGGAAATCCCGCGTCGCTAAACAAGCCTCGTTCCCGTAGTGACGGTTCACCATCCCCTTGGCACGCAGCAGGTGGTTGTTGTCGACGTCGCAAACCGCGACCACCTGGGCACTCGGGTGTTTGAGGTAGGGCGGCAGGTTCCAGCCCGTGCCATGGTCGCCGGTGCCGATGAAACCGACAGTGATGCGGTTGCTAGGCGCCGTCTGGCCGTTGGCCCCGCGCACGACTGACGGAAGGATCGTGGGCGCGGCGATGGTTGCAAGGGCGGCAGCGGACTGGCGCAGAAACGTGCGGCGGGATGGCAGGGTGTGGTTCATGGCGTGGGCGGGGGTTCCAGCCAATACGGACGGTGTCCCGGCGATCTTTCAATAGCGGAAGTCCCGGCCCAACCGCCTGGGATGGGACGGAATGCCCTCGCCACCTGGGGTCCGGGCATTCTCGCCGGAACGCGGAATGTGGCGCTTGAGGCTTGCCATTCAATCTGTTCCGCGCATTCTTCGCGGCGCGTATGATGCAATCTCTAATCGAAACGTGGTTCCACTGGGTTCATGAGTGGGGGTATGGCGGCGTGATCCTTCTGATGGCGATGGAAAGCTCGATCTTCCCGGTGCCCAGCGAACTGGTGGTGCCACCGGCGGCGATTCTGGCGGCACAAGGGGGCAGCATGACCTTGCCCGGCGTGATCCTGGCCGGAACATTCGGCTCATGGCTGGGCTCGTCCATCACGTACTGGGTGGCCCTGTTGATCGGCCGACCGATGGTGCTGCGCTTCGGCAAGTACGTTTTCATGCCGCCACTGAAGGTGTTGCGGGCCGAGCGCTTCATGCACCGCTATGAAGGCGGCGGGGTTTTCTTTGCCAGATTGCTGCCCGTCATCCGCCATCTGATCTCCATCCCCGCCGGCATCATCGGCATGGGCTTCGCCAAATTCAGCGCGCTCACCCTGATCGGCTCCGCGCTGTGGTGCTGGGTGCTCGCGATGTTAGGCCAAAAGGTCGGCAATAACCTCGATCCCCAACAATTGGCGGCCCTCAGGAAGGGCGAGGGCGTCGATCTGTTCCACTTGATTCATGCCGTCAAACAGGAGGCACTCTGGATCACGCTGGCCGTGGCCGCGGTGTGCATCCTCTATTTCGTGGCAATGCGCCTGACGAGGGGCAGCAGTCGTGATGCGAGTGCTTAAGACAACCACGGATTAGGAATTTGGGGTGGACAAATCGGAATGTCGCGATAACTCCTGCGGAAGAAACCACTGATAAAGACTGAGAAGACTGATTCCACTGATTGAAGATTTCTTCTCAGTGTGCTCAGTGTGCTCAGTGTGCTCAGTGTGCTCAGTGTGCTCAGTGTGCTCAGTGGCAATCAGTGGTTAATCTTCGTCCCGCATGACCCCGGAACTCCAAGCCGCCCCACCCCAAGTCTTCCTCTTCAATCCGTGTAATCTGTGG
>Ga0073936_10012554_pt1 | contig 10080 bp, 5 predicted proteins | sample AliMusrvi5mmetaG_FD_87041 | JGI IMG/M metagenome (GOLD analysis project Ga0073936, IMG submission 87041) | Freshwater lake bacterial and archeal communities from Alinen Mustajarvi, Finland, to study Microbial Dark Matter (Phase II) - Alinen... | ecosystem: Environmental > Aquatic > Freshwater >... | reverse complement strand
GATAATGCGGTACTTGCCCGCAAAGGGCACTGCGGGTTTAGCGCGTTTATCGGACAAAACGCTTAGGCGGCTGCCGCGACCACCGGCGAGAATCATTGCAATTGTGCGCATGGTTGTTCTCCAGACCGAAGTACTAGATCAATACGGATATGCCTGTGTGCTATTTTAACCATTCTGTGACAGCGCGACCAAGACCATTTAACGGGCCGCGACGCGATGTCGGGTTTGGCAACGCATTCAGAAACGCCTGCCCATAATTTTTGCTGATGACGCGCTTATCGAGCACGACGATGACGCCGCGATCGGTCTTCGCGCGGATCAATCGACCAAAGCCCTGCCGGAAACGCAACACTGTTTCTGGCACGCTGTATTCGTTGAACGGGTCTTCGTAAGTCTCGCTGCGCGCCGAGAAGATCGGGTCGCTCGGCACGTCGAAGGGCAGCTTGCAGATTGCCAGCGCGCTCAGTTTCTCGCCCTGAATGTCCACGCCTTCCCAGAAGCTGCGCGTGCCAAAGAGCACGCCGCGTTCAGCCGCGCGGAATTGCTCCAGCATGACGCGGCGCGACGATCCGTCGCCCTGCTCGTACACGGTGATGCCGGCGCTGAGTAGTTGCGGCGCGACGATCCTCACAGTGGCGCGCAACTGGCTGTAGCTGGTAAACAACGCCATGCCGCGCCCATTCGAGGCGAGGAAAAGATCAACCAGCGCGCGCTCAACATATTGCTGGTAACTCGGCTGGTTTGGCTCGGGCATATCAGAGACGATGTACAGCAGCGTGGAGTGCGGATAATCGAACGGCGATCCGACCGCAAGCGTCAGCGCGTTGGCCGCGTCCAGCCGTTCCTGGATGTGATCAAACGTCGGATGGCCCTTGGTCCCTGGCGTGGAGGTTCGGATCGTGGCCGAGGTCAGCACCACCGACTTCTTCGCCTCCCAGATGTTCTTGCGCATCAACTGGCCGACATGCAACGGCGCAGCGTTGAGCGTCACGCGCTGGTTGCTCGTGCCGGGTCGACGGTTTGCCCCGCCGCGGTCGAAGCGCTCAGGCGCAAGCTCCACCCAGTAAATGTTCTGGTCGTTGGGTTTGCTCACGATCGCGTTCATCTGTTCGATGGCGTCGTCGAAGAAGCGCTTCGACCCGACCACGCGCGCCAGCAGCATGTCAAGGCTGCCGCCTTTTTCGCCGCTGACATCGCCGTGCGTGTCGCTCACCTCATTCATTCCCAGCGCCAGATTGTGCAGGTTGCGCGACACCGCGGTTAACTCGTTCAACACCTTGTCGAAGACACTCTCGACGCGCGTCCAACCCGACTCGCCGCGCAATGAGCGGGTCACGCGGATGCGCTGCGAATACTCAGCTGACTCGCCATTGGCCCGGTCAGCCAGGAACTCGAGCAGCTCGTCAAAAAACTCGACGCCGCTGCTCGCCGCGCGCGCCACGACATCGGCGACCTGGTTGCTCAGCATATCGAGCGCTGCGCCTTGCGTTACGGGCAGGGATTTGTTGGCGAAGCTGCTGATCTCAGGCAACAAGCCAGCTGAACGGCGGCTGCTGGTGCTTACCAGTTCACTCAACTGACGAAGGAGTTCGTCGCGGTCGATCCTATAAGCGAGCGCGTCGGTTGCTGCGGCTTCCAGGTGGTGGCCTTCGTCGATGACCAGATAGTGGTACTCGGGCAGCGCGCGGTTCTCCACAGCAATATCGGCCAGCAGCAGCGCGTGATTGACGATCACCACGTGCGCGCTTTCCGCCAGACGGCGCGCCTGATGGAAATAGCAGTCAGTCGCGCTGCACGTGTTCATGTTGCAAGCCGGGTTCTGTGCCGAGAGCCGGTTGAACGCGATGCGCTCGCCGGGGGCAGGGATGAAAAGTTCGTCGCCGTCTCCGGTGAGTGTATTAGGCAGCCAGATCAGAATCTTGGTTAGAAGCCGCACTTCCTCCAATGTCTTCGGCCCGGCGCGGCGCAGGTCGCCCAGCCGCAATGGGCACAGATAGCGGCTTTTGCCTTTCATCACCGCCACGCGCGCGTCATTGAGCCCCAGCGCCTTGACGATGGACGGGAAGTCTTTCTCCGCCAATTGCTCCTGCAGGTTAATTGTGTTGGTGCTGACGACGACTCTTTCGCCATTCTGCATCGCCCACATCAACGCGGGAATGAGGTACGCCACACTCTTGCCAGTGCCAGTGCCCGCTTCGATCAATGCGTGACCGGCCTCATTGAATGCTGTCACGACTGTGCGCAGCATCTCCACCTGTTGCGGGCGCATCTCATAGCCTTCGAAGTGCTGCGCAAAGGGGCCGGTGGTGTCGAGAATGTGCGCCATGCGATCCGCGTCGAGCGGGATGGCTTGATCCACCGGCTTTAGCGGACGAGCGTCGGCGCGCGCCTTTAGTGCGGCCTTGCGCGCGATCGAACTCTGCCCGGTCTTGCTGCGCTTGAGTTGCGCGCCGAGGTTGGTGGTGAACACGCCGCGCGATTGCGTCTCCAGTGCGTCCATCCAGAAATCCGTTAAGGTCCAGCCGCTGCGGCGGGCATGCTCGGTGATCTCCTCCAAAACGTCACGCGGCAGTTCAACAGCGCGCTCAAATATCTTGAGGTAAAGCTGGTATGCGGCGTGCGCGTCGTTCAGGGCGCGATGCGCATCGGTCAGTTCGATGCCCAGTTCGCGCGCGAGCGCGCTGAGCGAATATTGCCCTGCGTGCGGGATGAGAATACCAGCCAACTCGAATGTGTCGATGGCGGGGTTGGCGGCCAGCATGCGCTGGCGACGCATGAAGTTGATGTCGAACATCACATTGTGCCCAACAATCGGAAGGTTGCCGATGATGCGTTGCGCCTCGGCCAGCGCCTTATACGGCGGGATGCCCTGATCGCGCACCATCTGGTTGGTGATGCCCGTCAGTTCTTCGGTTTTGGGCGGGATTTCGCGGCCGGGGTTGACCAGGCTGCCCCATTCTTCAAGCACTTCATCGCCGCGAAAGCGCACGATGCCGATTTCGATGATTGCGTCGCGGTCGGAGTCGAGCCCGGTGGTTTCCAGGTCAAGGGAGACAAATGTTCGCATTGTTAGGTTGATTCTACAACGTTGGAGTAGAGAGGGGAGTGAAGAGAGGAGAGATTAGAGATTGAGAATAGCGTCTAACGCAGGGTTAACGTAGGTGGCTACAATGACAGAATGCAAAACTCCAGTCGTAATGGCATCTACCTCGATTATTCCGCGACAACGCCGGTCGCTCCGGAAGTGTTCGAGGCCATGCAGCCGTATTTCACTGCAACGTTTGGCAACGCGTCATCGACGCACGGCTTCGGGCGCGATGCCGCTGCGGCGCTGGATGAGGCGCATACCGTCGTGGGCTGCGCGATTGGCGCGCGTGCCAGCGAGATCACTTTCACCGGTTGCGGCACCGAGTCCGACAATCTCGCATTGCGCGGCGTGGCGTTTGCTGCGCGCAAGAATGGCAGGGGCAACCATCTGATCAGCTCGCAGATAGAACATCATGCTGTTGAGGGGACTGTGCACCAGTTGCACGACCTGTTCGGATTTGACATCACCATGCTGCCGGTGGATGGCTGTGGGCGCGTCGATCCCGCTGACGTGCGGCGCGCTATCCGCCCGGACACGATTCTGGTCAGCGTGATGCTGGGCAATAACGAGGTGGGCACGATGCAGGCGGTAAGCGAGATCGGCCGCGTCTGCCGCGAAGGCGGCGTGCTGTTCCACACCGACGCAGTGCAGTGTCCTGCTTACATGCCCATCGACGTAAATGAATTGAACGTCGACTTGCTCGCGCTGTCATCGCACAAGTTCTATGGGCCGAAGGGCAGCGGGGTGCTGTACATGCGTGATGGCACGCCCTATATCCCGGTGCTCACCGGCGGCGGGCATGAACGCGGGCGTCGTCCCGGAACGGTCAGCGTTGCCAATGCGGTTGGCACGGCGGCGGCGCTTAAGTATGTGTCGGGGCAACGCAACGAACAAGCAGCGCGGCTGAGCCAGTTGCGCGACCGATTGATTGCAGGCGTTCTGGCAAACGCGCCGGATGCGCGCGTGAGCGGCCATCCCACCGATCGGATGCCGCACCATGCCAGTTTCGTGTTCAAAGGCATCGACGGCGAGACACTGCAGATGGCGCTGGATGTCGAGGGCATCGCGGTGAGCACCGGGTCGGCCTGCACGAGTGGCAACCCTGAGCCGTCGCCGGTGTTGCTGGCGATGGGCATCCCGGCGGAATGGGCGCTTGGCGGTCTGCGCATCACGCTCGGGTATCACACCACGCAAGAAGAGATCGACACGGTGATCGCCACATTGCCGCGGTGCGTGGAACAAGTGCGCAAGGTCGCGCTGGAGTTTGCGTAAGCCTGTCATTCCGACGCGCGCGCGTTGGGTTGAATTGCAAAAGGGTGTCTCTGGCGCACGGAGGAATCCAGGCGTTGATCAATGTATCGGCGTGATGTCGGTTAAGATTCCTCACTGCGTTCGGAATGACAAAGTGAAAGGTGTGTAGAGAGGTTCGTTCGTAATGACAGTGACAGGGAAGAAAGTGCGTGTTGTGGTTGCCATGTCCGGCGGCGTGGACTCCTCGGTCGCCGCCGCGCTGCTGGTGCAACAGGGCTACGAGGTGATCGGGATCATGCTGCGCCTGTGGGCCGAAGAAGGCAACAACACCTACGGCGCGCCCAACAGCAACCGCTGCTGCGCGCCTGAGGCTGTGGCCGATGCGCGCGCGATTGCGCAAGGGCTGGGCATCCCGTTCTACGATATTCATGCGGAGAGCATCTTTAAACAACGCGTGGTGGATCCGTGGATCGACGCTTATGCCGACGCCGTCACGCCCAACCCGTGTTTCAATTGCAACCGCTCCATCCGCTTCGGCTTCCTGATGCAGCGGGCGCTTGCGATTGGCGCGGAGTTTCTTGCCACCGGCCACTATGCGCGCGTCGAGCACACCCCTGGAGAGCCGGGGGCGCTCAGTGCGCCCTATCGCCTGCTGAAAGGCCTGGACGCGAAGAAGGATCAGTCGTATGTGTTGCACGTGCTGGGTCAGCGCGACCTCGCGCGCGCGATGTTCCCGTGCGGCAGGTTCACCAAACCCGAAGTGCGCGAACTGGCGCGCCGTTTTGGCCTGCCTACTGCCGAACGCGCCGAAAGCCAGGATCTGTGTTTCCTGACACAGGGCGACTATCGCGGGTTTCTGGCGCGACAGGCGCCCGACATCGCGCAGCCTGGGCCAATCCTGACTGCAAGCGGCGCCGAGATCGGAACGCACGACGGGCTGCCGCACTACACAGTCGGCCAGCGCAAGGGGCTGAACATCAGCCCGCACAGCGCATCGAGCGAGCCGCTGTATGTCCTCAAGCTCGATCCGGCGCACAATGCGCTCATCGTCGGGCCGGCATCGCAACTTGGCGAGCGTGAGGCACTCGTCCGAGCGATGCACTACTGCAGCGACGCAACGCCAACGGAGCCCATTCGCTGTACTGCCAAGGTGCGCTACAAGGCAAAAGAAGCCGACTGCACGTTAACCCCGCTGCCCGACGGCGGCGCGCGGGTTGTGTTCGACGAACCGCAGCGCGACGCAACGCCCGGTCAGGGACTGGTGGCGTACGATGGCGACGCTGTCATCGGCGGTGGCCTGATCGTGCGCCAACGATAGCATCACTGCACACTGCACTGCCTCGCAACCGTCGTGTCATTAATAGCACTTCTGCATACGCGAATTTGCCTATATACGAGCATGACTATTGGAACTATATAGCATTAAAGGACATGTTCATTTACCGTTGTCCGGCAACGCAAGTCGTTGAACATGCCATGAATCGGAGTGCTATATATGAATGGTTGCGCAATATACCTGAATAATGGTCACGGGCCCGACCCCGCAATCGTGCGCGGGTTAACTGGGGCCGGTTTTGAGGTGCGTGATACGCACAGCATCGCGGAAACGCTCACGAATCTGCAAAGCCAGCACTGCCGCGAATATATGGATAGGCTGCTACTGGTGGTTGAGGTGCAATCAGGAGCTATCCCTTTGCTCACGATGTTGCGAAAGGGCGCGAACCAGTTGCCGCCCACACTTGTTATCGATAACGACGGCGCCAATATCCGTCCTGCGATCGAGGCGCTGAACCTTGGCGCGCGGGATTATGTGCTTGCGACCGACCCGCCGTTCCATCGCGAGTCGCGCGCGCGCGTGCTGGCGGAACAGGCGCTGGCGAGTTGCGTCAGCCAGAAAATCGCGGTGGTTGAGCCGGTCGTTGAGGAACCTGCGCACTCGTTGAACTTTGTGTGGGACGCGCGGGCGAATGCGATCATGGCTCAAAGTCACTTCATTCGCCTCAGCCCGGTCGAGGGTCAGATGTTCGACCTGCTCGTTACCCGGCGCGACCAGGTGGTATCGGTCGATGAGCTGATCAGGCGGGCATTGCACAAACCCTACGGCGACATCAACGAAGGCATCAAAGTTCTGCGCCCGCACATGATGCGCCTGCGCAAGAAGCTGGACCACAACCCGAGCTTGGCGCATCGCATCACTACGGTGCGTGGGAATGGGTATATGTTCAGCTAGTCATTGACAAGAACAGTGGACAAGGTGCGGTGATGTATCTCGGTTCAGAGGACATATTCAGAGGACATATCAGGCGACAGGAAGTCTGGCGAAAGTTCGTCATCCTGATTGTGCTGGTCGCGCTTACCCTTCTTGACGGCGCGGCTATAGCACATGCGGCGCCTGTCCTCGCCGAGACTGCTGTCACCCGCGCCTACACCAGTGCGCGCCCCGGCCCGATCATCCCCGATCATGGCTGCCTGGACAACGCCAGTGTGACGCAATCGGTTGTCGTCCCCGACACCTTTCTGCTCGGCGCCGTGCGCGTGGGCGTCAACCTGACGCATCCGTGGCGCGGCGATATCTTTGTGCGGCTGACGTCGCCCGACGGCACGAACATCAACATTCTGAACCTGGCTGATGGATACGCCAACTACAACGTTTTGATCGATGACACTTCGACCAACGCGTCTGGCGAAGGAGCGGGAGCGGGCGCGCACGATCCCAATGCTGCTGCTTGGCAATACACGTGGCGATCCGCCGCCGGGCTGGGCGTATTCAAAGGAACGCCCACCGCCGGGACATGGACGCTCACGGTATGCGATCGGTACTGGGGCGACCGTGGGCAGTTGAACTACTGGAGTCTGTACCTCGACGAGGATCGCTCGGATTACGCCGGGACTGTGGTCAGCACGACGCCGGCTAACGCGGCTTATACCGGCAACACACTCACCTACAACATCGTCGTGCCAAATAACACCGGACGGGCGGGCGCAGTGACATTGGTCGCCCCGTTCCCTGCTGGCACGGCCTATGTGGCTGGTAGTGGGCGAATGGCCCCGTCAAACGGCGCCATTGTTATAACCAACGGGCAATTGACCTGGACAGGCAACTTTGTCCCTAACCAGACTATCACCGTGACGTATCAGGCGGCGGTGACCGCGTTGAATGGCTAGCTCACCAATACGGTTACGATCAGCGACCCGCTCAGCCTTACAGCGGTGATGCGCAAGACAGTGACGCCTGTCGCTGCGCCACAATATCGGGCGAGTCAGATTGCAGTCACGCCTGCGACAGGGGCGCTCGTGAATGCCGGACAGTTGCTCACGTATAGCATCAGCATCACCAATAGCGGGCAGGTCGCGGGCAACGCCACGCTGCTCAATCCGATCCCCGCCGGCGTCGCCTATGTGGCCGGTAGTGCGCGATCGTCGGACGGCGCCGTGGTTAACTTTGTTGGCGCTGCGATCACATGGGGTGGAAGGGTTGCCGCAGGGGCGCGTGTTTCCATCAGCTATCAGGCCCGCGTGAGCGCGCTCAGTGAGTTGGCGCTGTTGGATAATGCCATTACCAACACGGCGACGATCAGCGACCCACTGGCGTTGGGCATGGCAACGATCAGCGCGGCGAGCTTTGTTGCTGCGCCCGTCTACACACTCAGCACGATCAAGGTCGCTCTGAAGGGTGGGGGCGTATACATTCTGCCAGGCCAGCCAGTCACAGTTGTCATCGGCTTGTACAACAGCGGCACGCGGGATGGCAATGGGGCGATCACCGTTCCGCTGTCATCAGCCGCAACCTTCGTGTCGGGCAGCGCAAGCGCGACGAGTGGAGCGGCGCCGATCTTAAACAGCGAGGGGCTGAGTTGGAGCAGTGCGGTCGCTGCGGGTCAGCGCATCACCCTCACCTACAAGCTGATCGTTAACGCGTTTAGCGGCGCATTCACCAGCACTGTGACTATCCTTGACAACCAGATCGGCGTGCCGACCGTGAAGACCTCCGTAAATCCAATCGCCACGCCTCTGTTCGACGCCTCGATGATGATGACCAACAAGGCCGCGGTCGCGGTCGGCGAGAGATTCACCTACACGTTGGTCATCCACAACAGCGGATTGGCATCTGGCGCGGCATCTGGCGCAGTGGTGGCATTGCCTGTGGGCTTGCAGCCGGCAGGGACGCCGATCGCAACAGCGGGGTCGGCGCAGTGGGATTCGACAGGCGTGGCCCAACTGGTGTGGAACGGCAGCATCCCGGACGGCAGCAGTGTGACTATCCAGATTCCGGTGATTGCGTCATCGCTGTGCGGCAGCCAGATCGCGCTTGCTGCGGCGCTCACCGACTCGGCAGTCGCGCCAGCGGTCACAACCATAAACGCGCCCGCCGTGCAGACGTACTACAACCTGATTTTCAATGAGGACTTCGGCAGCGCGGCCGCCGGGCTGCCGGCAGGCTGGAGCCTTTATCGCAACAGCGGCAACTGCGATTTTGACGCGGCCAATTGGTATAACCACACCGGCGGAACGGGCGGATATATGGTTGTCAACAGCTTCACGTGCGGCGAGAGCGCATCGATTGACACCGAGTTGCGCACACCGGTTTTCAGTCTTGCAAACGTGACGGCGCCAGTGCTGCAGTTCCGCTATGACTATTATCGCGGGCTGGCGTGGGGTCAGGTTGCAGCGGTCGATATCAGCACAGCTGGGAGCGCCGGGCCATGGACGAACGTGTGGAAACTTACGGGAGACGACCGTGGGCCGAAGCTGGCGCGGATAGACCTGAAGGCTTACGCGGGCAAGAGCAACCTGACGTTGCGGTTTCATTATGCCGCGCCTTACTGGGCCTACTGGTGGCAGATCGACGACGTGTTGCTGTATCAGGTGTGCCCGGTATCGATTGGGCCTGAAGCGCTGCGCGAAGGCGCCGCTTGTCGCGGTAAGAGCGTCACCTATACGTTGAGTGTGGCGAACATGACCGCACTCGCTGATAGCATCAAGATCACCACCACTGTCGCAGCCGGTTGGCTGGCATCTGGCAGCCGCGCGGTGATTCAACCTGCGACAGTGCAGTTAAACCCCGGAGCCAGTGGGGTGGTCAATGTAGTTGTTACCGTGCCGTGGACCATGGGTAGCGGGTTGAGCGCCGACACGATTGTCATCGCACAGGGGGCGAACAGCGGCCAATCCGGGCAGGTGATTTTGCGCACGACGGCGGGCAGTTGCACCAGTTGGACGGCGCTTGCGCCCGTGCCGGCGGCGGCGGGGGATGCTGGTTTGGCTTACTACAACGGGACGCTGTACCAGATCGGCGGGCGCGCCGATGGGGCGTATTTGCCGACGAGCGCCGTGTATCGCTATACGATCAGCGCGAATGCGTGGCAAACGATGACGTCTATTCCAATCTCTGTCGCAGGAACGGACGCGGCTCTGCTAGGTGACGTGATCTACGTGCCAGGCGGCGAAACAAACGCGCAGAGCAATTCGCAGACAACGCTGGTGCAGGCTTATCGCCCTGCGATGAATAGCTGGACGTCATACGCCGTCGCGCCATTGCCAATCCCGCTGGCCTATTACGAGGCGCACGCGCTCAACGGGCGACTGTACGTCATCGGCGGATACAGCAGCGGCGCCGTCACCAACACGCTGTTGATCTATGACCCATCGACAAATACGTGGACGCGCGGCGCGCCACTCGCTCAGGCGCGCATGTTCGCGGCGGCAGGCGTCATCGGCGGCAAGCTGTATGTGGCTGGCGG